>Ga0247814_10000371_pt1 | contig 36691 bp, 36 predicted proteins | sample UWRJL179409R1_FD_179947 | JGI IMG/M metagenome (GOLD analysis project Ga0247814, IMG submission 179947) | Plant litter microbial communities from Arlington Agricultural Research Station in Wisconsin, United States - UWRJ-L179-409R-1 | ecosystem: Environmental > Terrestrial > Plant litter >... | reverse complement strand
TTACCTCACCAACTAGCTGATAGGCCGCGAGTCCATCCCAGACCGAAATTCTTTCCAGCTCCTAGCCATGCGGCTGAAGCTCGTATCCGGTATTAGACACCGTTTCCAGTGCTTATCCCAGAGTCTGGGGCAGGTTACTCACGTGTTACTCACCCGTTCGCCACTGATCCAGAGGAGCAAGCTCCTCTTTCACCGTTCGACTTGCATGTGTTAAGCACGCCGCCAGCGTTCATCCTGAGCCAGGATCAAACTCTCCATAAATGTTTGATTGCTCGGCACACAAGTGCGCCGGCACATCTAGCGCAGGGATCAGCCGGAATAGGCATCAACCCTGCAAGTTTGAAACTGACAAGAACAAATCAATACTGACTTGCTTTGTTTTGTTTATATCTTTTTCCAAAGGAATCCCTGCGACAGGCTCTTCGCGACCGAAGGTCGCTATAAGCACAGTCGCCGGGGTTTTTGGCATTTGACATTGTGCACGCTGTTGAGTTCTCAAGGATCGGGCGCTCCTGGTTTTCACCTTGCGGCTTCTACCCAGGGCCTTCCTAGTCAGATTCGCTGCCTTCGCTTTCGCGCCGGGCAACTTGTCTAACTTACCACCTGCGCGGTGCTTGTCAAATCGGCGGCTGCGGCTCGAAAGCTGCTGCCACTTCGACTTGCTTCGCGTTGCGAGGTGGGTTTTTATCCTAAGTTGTGGAGACAGATTCTCAAAGAGAATGTTCTGCTCTTATTGCTAGGACTTGGTCCCTCTTGAGGCCGGAAGCTCTTCGGCTTTCCGCACCTTTGGGGTGACAAGTGATTACTTTACGGGGCGTTTGCGGCCCTCGCCAAACTTGGGCGCATCCCGGGCGTGTCGCGCGAAAGATGCCCGGAATTACAGGGGTGTAATTTCTAGTCGCAGTACTTGTCGACCCACGCGGGGATCGCCGTTTGCGACGTAACGCCGTCCATCGTCGCCAAAGTAGTGGGCCGGTCGATGCTCTTCGAGGTCTCGACACCCGAGACGATGATGCCTGCGGCTGCGGCAACGGCGGTCGCGTCGGGCTTGATGGTCGGCGGGGCGGATGCCGCGATCGAATCCCATCGCGCCTGGTAGCCCTTCATCAGTTCGAGGGTTGTGGCGAGATCCGCGCCGTCCGTCGGCCAGCCGAACCCTGGCTGGCTGAGCACGCCCGGAGTCTCAGCCAAGCTCGCGCAGAGTTGCGCGCTGTCGGCCTTGACCTGGTCCTCCGAAGTCTTCACGAGATACCAGCCGGCGAAGGCCGCTCCCCCGGCGACGGCGACGCTGAGCAGGGTGACGAGCAGCGGCACGGCCAGCGACCGCGAGTCGACGGTCGCGCGACGGGCGTTGCGGCGAGTGAGTGGCTCATCCCCATTGGAGGCACTGGGGCTGCTGAGTCCGAAGTCGAAAGCTGCGGGGCGGTGCTGGTCGTCACCGGGGGGAAGCGTCATGGCCGTGGTCTCCTCGTGAAGGCGAATTCCCCTCGCCTATTGAGACCGAGCGTAGCGAACCAATGTCTCGAAAGTGTTACAGAGTGGAACGGGCGTGTCACTCCACGAAGATGCCAGCGAGCGTCTTCTTGCCGCGACGCAGAACGGCCATGCCCGAGGGCAGGGCGAGCGTGCGGATCTCGGTCGCGTCATCCGCGATCTTCTCATTGTTGACGTAGACGCCGCCCTCGCCGACGGAGCGCCGCGCGGCACTGAGGCTCGGGCTCAGCCCGGTGTCGACAAGCAGTTGCGCGACCGACGTTGAGCCAGAGGTCGTCGTGTTGGGCAGCTCGCGCAGTGCGGCCTCGAGCGTGTCCGCGTCGAGCTCGCCGAGATCACCGTTGCCGAAAATAGCGGCGGATGCGGCGATCGCCGCCTCGGTTGCGGCGGCACCGTGCACGAGAGTGGTGACCTCCACGGCAAGCCGGCGCTGCGCCTCGCGCTTGAACGGTTCGGTTGCCACCGCCTCAGCCAGGGCCTCGATCTCGGCCCGGGTCAGGAAGGTGAAGACCTTGAGGCGGGCGATGACATCCGCATCGTCGGTGTTGAGCCAGAACTGGTAGAGCGCGTAGGGGCTGGTGAGCGCCGGATCGAGCCAGATCGCGTTGCCCTCGCTCTTGCCGAACTTCGTGCCGTCGCTGTTGGTGATCAGCGGCGTGCCGATGGCGTGGGCGCTAGCCCCCTCTGCCTTATGGATGAGGTCGGTGCCACTCGTCAGGTTGCCCCACTGATCGCTGCCACCGGTCTGCAGCACGCAGCCGTAGCTGCGGTAGAGTTCGAGAAAGTCCATGCCCTGCAGGATCTGGTAGCTGAACTCGGTGAAGCTGATGCCGGCGTCGCTGTTGAGGCGGGCGCTGACGGCATCCTTCTTGAGCATGGTGCCAACCCGAAAGTACTTGCCGATGTCACGAAGAAAGTCGATGGCGCTGAGCGGGGCTGTCCAGTCGAGGTTGTTGACGAGGCGCATGGCGCTGTCGCCCTCGGTCGAGAGGAACTTGCTCACCTGGCCCTGTAGGTAGCCGACCCACTCTGCGACGGTGTCGCGTTCGGTGAGGGTTCTCTCTGCCGTCGGCCGCGGGTCGCCGATGAGACCCGTCGAGCCGCCAACCAGGCCGAGCGGCTTGTGACCGGCGAGTTGCAGGCGGCGCATGGTGAGCAACTGCACGAGGTTGCCGAGGTGCAGGCTGGGCGCCGTCGGGTCGAAACCGCAGTAGAAGGTGATCGGCGGGCCGGCCAGAAGCTCCTTGAGCTCGGCCTCGTTCGTCGATACGTGCACGAGCCCGCGGTACTGCAGCTCGTCCCAGACGTCATCAAAGGTCGTGTCGTTCGACTGGGACTGCAGGGACTCGGATGCTGGCACGGGTTAAACCGTAGCGGACTCCGCTAGTCGGTCTTGGTGTCCCACAGTCCCAAACGGTTGCCCTCTGGGTCGGTGAAGTACGCGTAGCGGCCCATGCCCTCCATCGTCTCAATGCCGCCGAGCCGCTGGCCCCCGGCCTTAAGGATCGCGTCAAGCGATTGCTCGATCGAGTCCACGGTGATGACGACAGTTGGCGCCTCTGGGCTTTCGCGCTTGTAGATGTCGCCGCCGATGCTGTCGTCGCCCACCGCGTGGATCATGGCGGTGTCGTCATCCCACTCGTCGTAGGTCCAGCCGAAGACGGATCCGTAGAAGGACTTTGCGCGCCCGACGTCGTCTGCCGGAATCTCGAAGTGCTGCACTTTTGCCATGGTCAATGGTCACGCGCCGTGCGATCACGGTCAAGCATGCCGCTCGCTAAGCTGTGGCAACCTCACTGACGAAAGGCCCTGCCATGAGTGTCGGCATCCCTGGTCGCTACCCCGATCCTGAACGACCGGGAGAATTCCGAGACTGGGACGGTCAGGAATGGGCGCCTCGGCCATCACCGCAGTCGCGGGTGTCCCGAGTTCTGGCGAAACTTGCCATCGCCGCTGCGGCGACGGGACCTGCCGCAGTTGTCTCCACCCTGATGTTGGCGCTGATGCTGTTGGGGTTCGCGTACGTCCTCGGCGCGCCGCAACCGGAATACGGGCTCATCTACGCATTCGTCGACGCGGGCGCAACGGGAGCGCTGTTCGGAAGCCCATTCGTCGTCATCGGGCTCGTGCTTGCCGTACTCGCAACGACCCGGCCAGTGCGCGCCACCACACACGTGAGACGCGCGTGGATCGCTGTCGGAATAGGACTCTTCGTCGTGAGCTTCTTTCTCGCTCTAGGGCGACCCCTCTGGATCTAGCTGACTCGCCTCTTCGGCACCCACGGCTTGTACGGTGACACGCTCGGCTCGCCGGGCAAGTAGAAGCGCCACGCAAACTCCGGTGCCCCGCCGGGACCGCTGACTCCCGTGCGCTGGCTGGTTTCGTAGGCGGATGCCGCCGCCGGCAGCGAGAGACGCACTCGCGACGACGACAGGTCGGCTCCGTCATCGGCCAGCCCGATTCCCATCGCCACCGTGAGGCGGGCGGGCCCCCTGGCAAGGTCGCTGTCTTTGCGGGAGGTCAGGCGGCGCATCCTCGCGATTTCGATGCCGTCGACGATCTCGCCCGCTCGCAGTAGCACGGCCGATGCCTCCCCCTCGGGCGAGCAGACGACGTTGCTGCAGACGTGCATGCCGTAGGTGAAGTAGTTGTACAGGTGCCCGGGCGGTCCGAACATGGTCGCGTTCTTCACACCCTTGCGACGGTAGGCGTGCGAGCCGGGGTCAATGCCGACACCGAGGTAGGCCTCGACCTCGGTGATGCGCAGCACCACGTCGTCGACCTGGAGCAGTCCGCCGAGCAGCAGCGGGGCGACCTCGGTCGCCGGCGCCTCGAAGATGCTGCGGTCGAACACCTAGAACAGCGGCTGACCGGTGACCGCGAGGGTGATGAAGACGTAGGCGAAGACAGCGACGACCAGCCCGATAATGACGATGAAAACCCAGCGGCGCATAGGAGGGCGGAGGTTCTTCTTGCGGTCCTTGTCGAGGGTCATCGTCAGTCCGTTCCGGCGTCGAAGGCAGCGCCCTCAGAGGAAGCGTCGAGGGCGAGGTCGGCTGCGGTCGCATCCGCTCCCCCGGTGATCTCGGCAGCGGCGCCCTGCTCGAGGCGGCCGATGAGGTCGCCCGTCGGTCCGCCGATGAGGCCGGCGGCAGCGTACTGCTCGAGGCGCGAGCGCGACTCGGCGATGTCGAGGTTGCGCATGGTCAGCTGGCCGATGCGGTCGCCCGGGCCGAAGACCGGGTCACCGGTGCGCTCCATCGAGAGCTTGTCGGGGCTGTAGCTGAGCGCGGGACCGGTGGTGTTGAGGATCGTGTAGTCGTCGCCGCGGCGCAGGCGCAGGGTGACCTCGCCGGTGACGGCCGAGCCAACCCAGCGCTGCAGCGACTCGCGCAGCATGAGCGACTGCGGGTCGAGCCAGCGGCCCTCGTACATGAGGCGACCGAGGCGGCGGCCCTCGTTGTGGTAGTTGGCGACCGTGTCTTCGTTGTGGATCGCGTTGATGAGTCGTTCGTAGGCGATGTGCAGCAGGGCCATGCCCGGTGCCTCATAGATGCCGCGGCTCTTCGCCTCGATGATGCGGTTCTCGATCTGGTCGCTCGCGCCGAGACCGTGGCGGCCACCGATGGCGTTCGCCTCGAGAACGAGGGCGACGGGATCGGTGAACTCGACTCCGTTGAGGGCGACGGGGCGGCCAGCCTCGAAGGTGACCGTCACCTCTTCGGTGGTGATCGCGACATCCTCACGCCAGGCGGCGACGCCCATGATCGGGTCGACGATGTCGAGGCCGCTCGAGAGCTCTTCGAGGCTCTTCGCCTCGTGGGTCGCGCCCCAGATGTTGGCGTCGGTCGAGTAGGCCTTCTCCGTGGAGTCGCGATAGGGGAACCCGCGGGCGACCAGCCACTCGCTCATCTCTTTGCGGCCGCCAAGTTCGTTGACGAACTCGCTGTCGAGCCACGGCTTGTAGACGCGCAGACGAGGGTTGGCCATGAGGCCGTAACGGTAGAACCGCTCGATGTCGTTGCCCTTGTAGGTGGAGCCGTCGCCCCAGATGTCGACGCCGTCCTCCTTCATCGCGCGCACGAGCAGCGTGCCGGTGACTACGCGGCCGAGCGGCGTCGTGTTGAAGTAGGTCTTGCCCCCAGAGCGGATGTGGAAGGCGCCGCACTGCAGCGCGACAAGGCCCTCCTCGACGAGCGCAGTCTTCGCGTCTACCAGGCGGGAGCCCTCCGCACCGTACTGCAGGGCGCGCTCTGGCACCGAGTCGATGTCGGGCTCGTCGTACTGGCCGATGTCTGCGGTGTAGGTGAAGGGAATTGCGCCCTTCTCGCGCATCCACGCGACGGCGCAGGAGGTGTCGAGGCCCCCCGAGAACGCGATGCCTACTTTTTCGCCGACGGGGAGGGAGCTGAGAACCTTGGACACGTCATCCAGCCTAGAGGGACACGGCCGCGACGCGAGCCGCGAGAGCTTCGAGCTGCAGCGCAACCTGCGCGGGTGCAGTGCCGCCCGCCGCATTGCGACTGGCCAACGACCCGTCGACGGTGAGCACGGCGCGCACGGCCGGAGTCAGGTGCTTCGAGACTGCCTGGTACTGCTCGTCGGTCGGCTGATCGAGGGTGAGCTCGTTCTCTTCACAGAAGCGCACGAGTGCGCCGCTGATCTCATGGGCCTCACGGAAGGGAATGCGCTGCCGCACCAGCCAGTCGGCGACATCGGTCGCGAGCGAGAAGCCCTCGGGCGCGAGCTCGGCCATGCGGGCGACGTTGAAGCGCGCGGTTGCGACCATGCCGGTGAACGCGGGCAGCAGCACCTCGAGTGTCTGCACGGAGTCGAAGACCGGCTCCTTGTCTTCTTGCAGATCGCGGTTGTAGGCGAGCGGCAGCGCCTTGAGGGTCGCGAGCAGGCCGGTCAGGTTGCCGATGAGACGCCCGGCTTTGCCGCGCGCGAGCTCGGCGATGTCGGGGTTCTTCTTCTGAGGCATGATCGACGAGCCGGTCGAGTAGGCGTCGTCGAGCTGCACGAAGCCGAACTCCTTCGTGTTCCAGATGATCAGGTCTTCGGCGAAGCGCGAGACGTCGATGCCGATCTGGGCGGTGATGTAGGCGAACTCGGCGACGACGTCGCGGCTCGAGGTCGCATCCATCGAGTTCTCTGGCGGACCGCTGAGCCCTAGCTCGCGGGCGACAAGAGCGGGGTCAAGGCCAAGCGAGCTGCCTGCCAGCGCTCCAGAACCATACGGCGATACGGATGCCCGCACCCGCCAGTCGCGAATGCGCTCCAGATCGCGCACCAGCGGCCACGCGTGCGCGGCAAGGTGGTGCCCGAGCACGACAGGCTGCGCGTGCTGCAGGTGGGTGCGGCCAGGCATGGCGCTGTTGACGTGCTGCTTCGCCTGCTCGCTGATCGCCCCGATGAGCTGCTGCACTTGCGACGAAATCACCGCTGCGTGGTCGAGCAGGTACAGACGAACAAGCGTCGCGATCTGATCGTTGCGTGAGCGCCCAGCGCGCAGCTTGCCGCCGAGCTCGGCGCCGACGACGAAGATGAGGGCAGCCTCGAGGGCGCCGTGCACGTCTTCGTCTTCGGGCTGAGCGACGAGTTCGCCGCTGCGAATCTGGGCGGCAAGCTCGTCGAGCCCCGCGATCATGCGGGTGAGCTCGTCGTCGTCGAGGTAGCCGGCGCTAGCCAGTGCGACAGCGTGAGCCCGCGAACCGGCGAGGTCATAGAGCGCGAGCTGCCAGTCGAAGTGCGTCGACTTGCTCAGCGCGGCCAGCTCTGGTGAGGGGCCGCCAGCGAAGCGGGCTCCCCAGAGGGAACCTTCATTGGTGGAGCTCATGCGTTCTCCTTCAGCAGCCAGACCATCAGGGCCTTCTGCGCGTGCAGGCGGTTCTCGGCTTCGTCCCAGATGACACTCTGTGGGCCGTCGATGACATCCGCCGTGACCTCGAAGCCGCGGTCGGCGGGGAGGCAGTGCAGAAAGAGAGCGTCGGGCTTGGCGAGGGCCATGAGCTCTGCGTTGACCTGGTACTGCCCAAAGGTGGCGACGCGCTCGGCCTTTTCTGCCTCCTTGCCCATCGACACCCAAGTGTCGGTGACAACGACGTCGACACCGGCGACGGCTTCGAGGGGGTCGGTGTAGAGCGCGACGGAGCCGCCGGTCTTCGCGGCGATCGCGTCGGCGTCGGCGACGACCGCGTCATCCGGTGCATATTCAAGCGGGGATGCGACGCGCACGTTCATTCCCGCAACCGCGCAGGCGAGCAGGTAGGACTGCCCCATGTTGCTGCGCCCATCACCAAGGAAGGTGACGGTGAGGCCCGCGAGGGTGCCGCGGTGCTCGCGAATCGTCAGCAGGTCGGCCAGCAGCTGGCACGGGTGAAAGTCGTCGCTCAGCGCGTTGACGACCGGCACCGTCGTGCCAGCAGCCATCTGCTCAAGACCGGACTGCGCGAAGGTGCGCCACACGATCATGCTCACCAGCCGCTCGAGCACGCGAGCCGTGTCAGACGGCGTCTCTTTGCCGCCCAGCTGGCTGTTCGCCGTCGAGATGATGAGCGGCGAGCCGCCGAGGTCGGCGATGCCCACCGCGAACGACACGCGCGTGCGGGTCGACGACTTGTCGAAGATGACCGCGACCGTCTGCGGGCCCTCGAGAGGCTTCGTCTGGTAGCGATCGGTCTTCAGCTGCTCTGCGAGGTCGAGAATCGCGGTCTGCTCAGCCTGGCTGAGGTCGTCGTCGCGAAGAAAGTGGCGGGTCATGCGTGTGCCTCCAGGGCCGTGGTGAGTAAGGATACGAATTCGGTGATCTCGGCGCCGCCGACGATCAGGGGTGGGGCGATGCGCAGCGACGAGTCGTTCGCCGCGTTGACGATGAGCCCGAGTTGCAACGCGGTTGCTGCCACCTCGGTCGCGACCGGCTCAGTGAGCACGATGCCGATGAGCAGGCCCGCGCCTCTCGTCGATGCGACGAGCGGAAGCCCCTCAATGGCTGCGCGGATCTGCGGCCCACGAACAGCCGCGTTCTCGATAAGCCCCGCCCTCTCGATCTCACCGATGACCGCGATGGCGGCACCGGTGGCGAGGGGGTTGCCTCCGAAAGTTGAGCCGTGCTGTCCCTTGGTGAACAGATCGGATGCCGCGCCAAAGGTCACGAGAGCTCCGATCGGAACTCCTCCCCCGATCCCCTTCGCGATCGCAACCGCGTCGGGAACGATGCCCGCCTGCTGGTAGGCGAACCACGTTCCGGTGCGCCCGGCGCCGGTCTGAATCTCGTCGATGATGAGCAGCGCGCCGAACTCGGTGCACAGCTCACGCGCCCGCTGCAGGTAGCCGTCGGGCAGCGGGATCACGCCCGCCTCCCCCTTGATCGGCTCGACAACGAGCGCCGCAACGTCATGCGTCATGGCCGCCTCGAGCGCCTCGATGGTCGACGCAATGTGCGACACCTGGGGCAGCAGCGGCTCGAAGTCCTCGCGCAGCGCCGGCTTGCCGGTCAGCGAGACCGAGCCGGTGGTGCGCCCGTGAAAGGAGTTCTCGAGGGCGATGATCGTGCCGTGCTGCTTGTTGCGCCGCGCGAGCTTGATCGCCGCCTCAATGGCTTCGGCGCCCGAGTTGCCGAAGAAGACTCGCCCCTGCGAACCCGCACCCGTGATGCGCGTGAGGGTCTGAGCGAGCTCGATCTGCTGCGGGCTCGCGAACAGGTTCGAAATGTGCACGAGGCTCGCGACCTGCTCGCTTACCGCTTTCACCAATACCGGGTGCGCGTGGCCGAGCGAGTTGACGGCAATGCCGCCGAGAAAGTCGAGGTAGCGCTTGCCGTCGACATCCCAGACGTAGCAGCCCTCACCGCGCACGAGCAGTGCGCCGGGCGTCGGCGCTGACTTCATCAGCGAGTTTGTGTAATCGTCAACCCAGCTCATGCGGGAATCACCTCGGTACCAATTCCTTCAGGGGTAAATACTTCAAGCAGGATGCTGTGCGAAACCCGACCGTCGATGATCGCCGCCTTCGCGACCCCACCTTCGACCGCCTCGAGGCACGCGGCCATCTTCGGGATCATCCCCGACTCGAGCGACGGCAGCAGGGCCGTGAGCTCCGCCGTGTCGATGACGCTGATGAGCGATTCGCGGTTGGGCCAGTCGGCGTACAGGCCGGCGACATCCGTCAGCACGACGAGCTTGGCGGCTCCGAGCGCGATGGCGAGCGAGGCCGCCGCGGAGTCGGCGTTGACGTTGTGCAGCTGGCCAGCGGCATCCGGGGCAATAGACGAAATAACCGGGATGCGACCCTGAGAAAGCGCGTCAAGAACCGCCCGAGGGTCAACAGCGACAACGTCGCCGACAAAGCCGATGTCGACAACCTCACCCGAGACGACTGCCCCACGGCGCTCCGCCGTAAACAAACCGTCGCTCTCGCCCGAGAGCACCACGCTCAGATCGCCGTGCGCGTCGATCAGCTCGGCCAGCTCGACGCTGACCACTCCGGTCAGCACCTCCTTGACGACGGGCATGACCTCGGCGGTCGTGACGCGGTATCCCCCGGCGAACTCGCTCGCGATGCCGAGCTCGGCGAGGCGCGCAGAGATCTGCGGGCCGCCGCCGTGCACGACGACCGGCTTGACACCGGCGAAGTGCAGGTAGGCCATGTCTTCGGCGAAGGCGCGCTTGAGCTCCTCATCGACCATGGCGTTGCCGCCGAACTTGACGACGATGATCTCGCCGTGAAAACGCTTGAGCCACGGCAGCGACTCGATGAGCACCGCTGTCTTTACAGGGGCATCGAGCTCTTGTGCTTCTCTGAAGACGCCCATCAGCTGCTGTACGCCGAGTTCTCGTGCACGTAGTCGTGCGTGAGGTCGTTCGTGAGGATCGTCGCGGTCGCGCTGCCGACCTTGAGGTCGATGAGCACGTGCACGTGGCGCGGCGTGAGGTCGACGTCGGTCGACGGGCGGTCGGGCTCCCCCGACTTGCAGACCCGCACACCGTTTATCGTCACGTCGATGTCGTAAGGGTCGAACTCTGCCTGCGTCGTTCCGACGGCGGCGAGCACGCGGCCCCAGTTGGGGTCGTTGCCGAAGACGGCTGCCTTGAAGAGGTTGTTGCGGGCGACGCTGCGGCCGACCTCGACGGCATCCTCTTCGTTGGCCGCGTTGATCGTCTCGATCGCGATGTTGTGGCTCGCGCCCTCTGCGTCGGCCTGCAGCTGCTCTGCGAGGCTCGCGCAGATCTCAGTCACGGCGGCGGTGAACTCCTCGATCGACGGCGTCACTCCCGATGCGCCACTCGCGAGCAGCGACACCTGGTCGTTGGTCGACATGCAGCCGTCGCTGTCGAGGCGGTCGAAGGTCACCCGGGTCGCGGCGCGCAGAGCGTCGTCGAGCTCTGAGCTGCCGAGGAGGGCATCCGTCGTGATCACGACGAGCATCGTGGCGAGCCCGGGGGCCAGCATGCCGGCACCCTTTGCCATGCCGCCGATGGACCAGGAGCCGCGATCGACGACCGCGGTCTTCGGAATGGAGTCTGTTGTCATGATGGCGAGGGCGGCATCCGCCCCGCCGTTGTCGTTCAGCGCGGCGATGGAGGCAGGCACGGCGGCAAGCAGGTCGGTGCGGAACTTCTCGCCGCCGTAGCCGATGAGTCCGGTCGAGCAGACGAGCACGTCGCTCGCCGACACGTCGAGGCCTGCGGCCACGGCCTCGGCGGTGGCGTGCGTCGTCTGAAAGCCGTAGGCGCCGGTGTAGCAGTTGGCTCCGCCCGAGTTGAGAATGATCGCGCTGACGATGCCATCGCTGATCACCTGCTGCGACCAGAGGATCGGGTTGGCCTTCGCACGGTTGCTCGTAAACACGGCCGCGGCGGCAAACGAGGGCCCAAGGTTCTGCACGAGGGCGAGGTCGTTCTTGCCGGTGGACTTGAGGCCGGCAACGACGCCGGAGGCGACGAAGCCCTTCGCATGGGTGACGCTCACGGGGCGACTCCGTTCACGGTGAGGCCTGCGGTCTCAGCGAGACCGAGGGCAATGTTGGCTGACTGGATGGCGGCACCCGCGGTGCCCTTGACGAGGTTGTCGATCGCGGTGATTGTCACGAGCCGGCCGGCGGACTCGTCGACCGCGAAGCCGATGAGTGCGGTGTTGGCGCCCACGGTGTCGGCAGTTCTTGGAAAGCTGCCCGCGGGCAGCAGGTGCACGAAGGGCTCGTCGGCGTAGGCCTCTTCGAAGGCGGCTTCAATCGATGCTGCGGTGGCCCCAGGGGCCAGTCGAGCCGTGCTGGTGGCAAGGATGCCCCGCGACATCGGCACGAGCATCGGCGTGAACGAGATGCTCACGTCAGCCGCGCCGGCGACCCGCAGGTTCTGCCGAATCTCAGGGTTGTGGCGGTGCGATCCCCCCACGGCGTAGGCGGATGCCGACCCCATGATCTCGGCCGCTAGGTACTCCGTCTTGAGGCTCTTTCCGGCCCCAGAGGGGCCGACGGCCAGAACCGCGACGAGATCCTGCGCTTCAACAAGGCCAGCCCGAATGGCGGGTGCGAGGCCGAGCGTGATGGCCGTCACGTTGCAGCCGGGCACGGCAATGCGCTTCGCGCCCTGCAATAGATCTCGCTGCTTGCCGCCGGACGCGTGTACGAGCTCTGGCAGGCCGTAGGTCCACGCGCCGAAGTAGTCGCCGCCATAGAACGCGGCCCAATCGCTCTCATCGGTGAGCCGGTGGTCAGCGCCGCAGTCGATCACTAGGGTGCCCTCGGGCAGCGCCGCGGTGATCTCGCCCGACTTGCCGTGCGGCAGGGCGAGAAAGACCACGTCGTGGCCGGCGAGGTTCTCAGCGGTGGTGTCGACCAAAGTGAGGCCCGCGAGTGACCGCAGGTGCGGCTGGGTGGCGATCAGTGGCTCACCGGCGTTCGAGAACGCGGTGACGGTCTGAATATCGAAATCGGGGTGCGCTGCGAGCAGTCTCAGCAGCTCACCGCCCGCATAGCCGGAGGCACCGGCTACGGCAACGGATAGAGGCATGGCTCAACCTTAAGAGAGAAATGGACGAAGGCTGGGGCAGGCGACGGCAAGCTGAAAACTCCTATGGAGTCAGCGAACCGGCGCCCCGAATCGCTCGTCCGACGCACGACGTCGCGAGGTGTTGCTCTGCGCGAAGGTCGTGGTCACGTAATGAGGCTACATCTCTCACGCGGGTGAGCGCCAATCGCTACTGTTATCGCAGCGGGTGACGCAGATTCACCCAGAACCCCAAGGAGTTGCAATGGCAGAACTAGACGGTCTCATCGACCTGATTCCGATTGACGACATCGCCAAGAAGCTGGGCATCGACGAGAAGGCTGCCAAGTCGGCCATCAAGACCGTGCTGCCCACCATCGTGGCCGGCCTGAGCGCCAACGCCAGCGACGCCGATGGCGCTGCCAAGCTCGAGAAGACTCTCGAGAAGCACACCTCGAAGAGTACCAAGATCGACGACATCGACGAGGAAGACGGCAAGAAGATCGTCAACCACGTCTTCGGCTCGAAGAAGGAGGCGGTCGAGGAGGCCGCTGCAGGCAAGGCGGATGTCACCAAGGACATCATCGCCAAGATCCTGCCGATCGTCGCCCCCATCGTTCTCGCCTGGCTCGCCCAGAAGTTCCTCGGCGGCGGCGCGGCGACCGAGTCGAAGTCTGCGGCTCCGGAGGAGTCCTCTGGTGGCATCGGCGACATCCTCGGTGGTCTCGTCGGCAGCAAGGAAGGCCAGGATGTTCTTGGTTCCGTGCTCGGCGGACTGCTCGGCGGCAAGTAGCAGCAAACGCAACAAACGCCCCGGCTTCTTCGGAAGCCGGGGCGTTTCGCGTTTACTGCCTAGGCGGTGCGGCGGCGACGCACCGCGGCACGGGCCACCAGCGCGAGACCGAGCAGCAGCCCAGCCGCACCGAGTACGAGCACGGGGGTTGACTCGCTTCCGGTGGCAGCGAGGGCGGCAGCGGGGGCGGCAGGATCCACGACGATCGTCAGGCTGAAGGTCTGCACATCAGTGCCCCCACCGTTGGTTGCGGTAACCCCGAAGCTCGCCACCCCGACAGACGTCGGCGTGCCAGAGATCACCCCGGTTGCCGGATCCAGGGTGAGGCCAGCCGGCAGCGTGCCCGACGTCACCGCGAACGTCGCCGGGCTGCCGCCGGGAATGGCGAGCGGGGCGACATACGGGGTTCCCACGGTGCCCGAAGGGAGCGCAGCAGTGGTCAGCGTGGGCGCGATCTCGATCACGTCAATGCTGAGTGCCTGATCGTCGGTGCCCTCAGAATTCGTGGCCGTGACAGTGAAAGTAAAGGCACCCGACGCCGTTGGAGTTCCCGAAATCTCACCGGTGACCGGGTTCAGCGACAGGCCCGCAGGCAACGCACCCGCAGTCACCGCGAAACTCGGCGCCTCGTCGCCAGTCGACTCGACTACCTGGCTGTAGGGAGCGCCCAGAGTGCCATCAGGCAGGCTCGTGGTCGAGATCACCGGCGCGACGCCCGCGATCACGATCGTGAGCACCTGATCATCCGTGCCCTCAGAGTTCGTCGCCGTCACAGTGAACGTCGAACTGCCGATCGCCGTCGGAACACCTGACACCTCACCAGTGAACGAGTTCAGCGACAGGCCAGCAGGCAACGCGCCAGCGGTCACCGCAAAGGTCGGCGCCTCGTCACCCGTCGCCGCGATCGTCGAGCTATATGCCACGGAGACCGTGCCATCCGGCAGCGACGTGGTCGCGATCACCGGCGGGATGCCCGCGACTGTGAAGCTGAAGGGCTGCTCGGTCGACCCATTGCTGTTAGCGGCGGTAATCGAGAAGTTGTACACCCCGGCCCCCGACGGGGTTCCAGAAATTTCACCAGTTGTGGGGTCAAGTGTGAGTCCATCAGGCAACGCACCAGCGGTCACGGAGAAGGTCGGGTCTGGAAATCCTGTTGTCTCAAGCGTCGCGCTGTACGGCACCCCGGACTGCGGGTTGGGCAGCGTCGTCGACCTGAAGCCGGGGACGGTGTCGACGCCGACGACGACGAGTGTTGTCCCTGCTCTGTTCGTGATGTATGCGCGGTCGCCCGATGGCGACATGATCACGTCAGCCAAGGCGCCGCCCGCGGACAACGGCGGCGCAACCGTGTTCGTCGCCAGATTGATGATGCTTACCGTCGCATCGAGCTGGTTGGCTACGACCAGTTTGCTGCCCTCTGTGTTGATGGCAATTCCGAATGCACCTGAAGTCAACGGGAAAGCCGTTGTCACAACATTGGTCGCCAAGTTGATGGCGTAGACGAGGCCGGAGTTGAAGCCGGTGACGTAAGCGGTCAGGCCATCCGGCGTCATTGTCATTGCGGTGGGCTGGGCTAGCAGGTCAGGGTCACCGTCGATGTCAATAATGGGGTCGATAATGCGGGTTGTTGCGTCAATGACTACTACGACGTCTGAGTACTGGGCGGGAACATAGACCTTTGATCCATCAATGCTGAAGACGGCTTCGGTGCTGCTGTAGTCGAGCGGCAAATACTCCACTTCTGCTTCCGCTCCCGCAGTGAGGTCAATCACGGAGACTCCGCCGCTAAAATCCACTGCCCACGCCTGGAGGCCGTTCGGGGAGACTGTTATGTCGTTGTACGCCGTTCCGGGAACTGCAGTCAGGGCTATCTGGTTGAGCACTGCTCCAGTTGCAGAATTAAGTACAAACAAAGCCCCCGTTTCGTCAACGACATAGACTCTCGTTCCGTCATTGCTCACGTCGATTCCCCGAAGCGAAGTGGCCCCCAGCCCCAAAAGGTTCCAGGTTGCTGTGGTGACCCCGTTGGTGCCGGCGTTGACATCCACCACGGATACGGTGCCCCTGCCGTCGCCGGGACCAGTACCACCCGAGTTCGCGACGTAGGCGATCGTCGAATCCGGGGAGAACGCAACGCCGAATGGATTCGGACCGACTGGGATGGTACCGAGAATTTCGTCAGCCATGGCCGACGCTGGCGCGAGCACGCTGAGTCCGAGCGCCGCGATGGCACTGACTACAAGAAGTCGAATAGTTTTCTTTCGCGCGCGCATGAATCCCCCGGGGTGCTTCCTTGCTAGGTAGACACACTGTACCCGAAGTCTCAGCGCGTTCACAGCCTGACGCGCGCCCCCAATCGCAGGGGCACCAACCACGTCTAGGCGCTGCGACGGCGCCGCACCGCGGCACCGGCCACCAATGCGAGACCGAGCAGCAACCCGGCAATGCCGAGCCCGAGCGCAGGGGTTGAATCGCTTCCGGTTGCGGCGAGGGCAGCCGGAGAAACCACGATCGTCAGGCTGAAGGTCTGCAGGTCAGTGCCGGCGCCGTTGGTCGCACTGACGGTGAAGCTCGCCACCCCGACAAAAGTCGGCGTGCCAGAGATCACGCCAGTAGCGGGATTCAGGGTGAGGCCCGCCGGTAGCGTTCCCGAGGTCACCGCGAAGGTTGCCGGGCTGCCGCCGGGTACCGCGAGAGCGGCGCTGTAGGGCACTCCGACCGTGCCCGCGCTGAGCGCCGCAGTTGTCAGGGTGGGCGCGATCTCGATCACGTCAATCGTCAGCGCCTGATCGTCGGTGCCCTCAGAGTTCGTGGCTGTGACGGTGAACGCAAAGCTGCCATCCGATGTTGGCGTGCCTGATATCTCACCAGTGACGGCGTTCAACGACAGACCCGCAGGCAGCGCGCCAGCTGTGACCGCGAACGTCGGTGCCTCGTAGCCGGTCGATTGAACCACCTGGCTGTAGGCGAACCCGAGGGTGCCGTCGGGCAGTGTCGTCGTAGTGATGACTGGCGGGATACCGGCGATCACGAGGCTCAGCGCCTGGTCGTCACTCCCCTCAGAGTTCGTCGCCGTCACCGTGAAGCTGAAGGTGCCGATCGCGGTCGGCGTGCCAGAGATCTCACCCGTGGTCGAATCCAGTGACAGCCCGGCAGGCAGCGCACCAGCGGTCACCGCAAACGTCGGAGCTTCCTCTCCCGTAGCTGCAGCGGTCTCGCTGTACGCAGAACCGAAGGTGCCGTCGGCAAGCGTCGTCGTCGTGATTACCGGCGGGATGCCCGCGATCGCGATGCTCAACGCCTGGTCGTCAGATCCTTCAGAGTTCGTCGCCGTCACCGTGAAGCTGAAGGTGCCAAGCGAGCTCGGCGTGCCAGAGATCTCGCCCGTGGTCGCATCCAGCGACAGCCCGGCTGGCAGCGCACCAGCGGTCACCGCGAACGTCGGGGCTTCCTCACCCGTTGCAACGACGGTCTCGCTGTACGCAGAACCGAAGGTGCCATCGGCAAGCGTCGTCGTCGTGATCACCGGCGGGATGCCCGCGATCGCAATACTCAGCACCTGGTCGTCAGATCCCTCAGAGTTCGTCGCCGTCACGGTGAAGTTGAAGGTGCCGAGTGAGGACGGCGTGCCAGAGATCTCACCCGTTGTCGCATCCAGCGACAGCCCGGCAGGCAGCGCCCCTGCCGTGACCGCGAAGGTCGGCGCTTCAAATCCTGTCGCCGCGACAGTCTCGCTATAGGCAGTTCCGAAGGTGCCATCGGCAAGCGTCGTCGTCGTGATCACCGGCGGTACACCACCCACAGAAATGCTGAACAGCCGACTGTCTGCGCCTGCGGAGTTCGATGCGGTAATGGTGAAGTTGAAGGTGCCTATCGCTGTCGGTGTGCCCGAAATAACACCCGTGATGGGATCCAACGCCAGCCCATCAGGCAGCACTCCTGTGGTCACTGCGAAGGTTGGAGCCTCATTGCCGATCGACACGACCGTCTCGTTGTAAGCGGTGCCCACTGTTCCATCCGGCAGCGTTGTCGTCACGAGCGCCGGCGGGATGCCGCCGATGACGATGGTGAGTACCTGGTCATCCGTGCCCTCGGGGTTCGTTGCTGTGACCGTGAAGGTGGAGCTGCCGATCGCGCTCGGCGTGCCCAACACCTCGCCCGTGGTGGGGTTGAGTGAGAGACCAGCTGGCAGAGCACCAGAGGTCACCGCGAAGGTCGGAGCCTCGTCACCGGTTGCTGCAATCGTCGAGCTATATGCGGCTGTGATCGTACCGTCAGGCAGCGACGTCGTGGTGATGACCGGGGGCACTCCCGCGACCGTGAAGGTGAACTCCTGCACCGTGGTGCCAATGCCGTTGTCTGCGGTGATGGAGAAGGTGTGCACTCCGGCCCCGAAGGGCGTGCCCGAGATCTCACCGGTCGTCGGGTTGAGGGTGAGCCCGTCGGGCAAGCTGCCCGCGGTGACGGTGAAGGTCGGATCCGGGAATCCGGTGGTCTGGAGTGTGGCGCTATACGGAACACCGGACTGGGGGTCGGGCAGGGTTGTGGCTGTGAAGGTTGGAACCGTATTCACGCCAATGACGAGGAGGTTGTCCGCTCCACTGTCGGTAATAAATGCGCGGTCGCCCGATGGCGACATGATCAGATTCCTCGGGCTCGTGCCCGCAGCGGGCAGAGTGACAACCGAGTCATCGATTAGGTTGAAGATCGTCACAGTACCCGTGTCGTAGTTCGAGACAACCAACTTACTGCCCTGTTCATTGATTCCGATGCCAAAGACACCCGCCTCCAGCAGGTACTTTTGCTCCACAGCACCCGTCGCGAGATTGACCTTGTTCACCCAGCCGTCCCCGTAAGTAGTGACGTACGCGGTCGTGCCATCCGGTGAGATCGCCATAGTCGTCGGGCCGCTGAACGAGGGAAAGACTATTGGAGCACCTAGGGTGCGATCCCCGGTGACCGGGTCGATATCGATGACGTTGACGTTGCCAAAACCGGAGTCCGGACTATTCGTCTGTGTGGGAACATATGCCTTCAGACCGTCTAAGGAGAATACGACCTGGTAGGAACCTTGATTGATCTCGAAATACTGGAGCTCGGTCAAGGTAGCCAAGTCGACTATCGAGACTCCGTTGCCGATATAGTCAGCCAACCACGCTTGGCTGCCATCGGGCGAGATGGTGACATCGTAGTAGCCGCCGGTTGAGAGAAGCACCTGACCAAGCACGGCTTCCGTTGCCACGTCGATGATGAACAAAACCGAGAGATTGAAGGCGACAGCGTAGAGGGTGGTGCCGTCTGGGCTCAGGTCAATTCCACGAATGGCCGTCGCGTCTAATCCAGGCCCGCTGAGGTCAATCTTCGAGGTTTCGGCAAGCGTGCCGACATCGACGATAGAGATCGTGCCCTCGCCACCGTTGGCGACGTAGGCAGTCGTCGAGTCGTTCGAGAAAACCACCCCGAAAGGCCCAGCGCCGACCGTGATCGTGCCGATCTTCTCGTCGGCCGTGGCCGACATCGGAGCAAGCAGGCTGAAGGCGAGCGCCGCAACGGCACTCGCTACCAGAAGTCGTGTGGTTCGTTTTCGCGCGCGCATGAGTTCTCTGGGTACTTCCCTGCTAGGTGCTCACACTGTACCCGAAGCAACGGAAAGGTCAGAGCCTAGCGCGTGCGCGGCGGACTCGTGGTCTGCACGCAGCTCTCAGCGCCGTGACGGGCTGAGGTTGAGAATCTCGTCTTTGAAGACCGTGTCGGGAGTTTTTCGCCGCGGGTTGAGCCACACCAGCTGGTCGGGGGTGATAGCGAAGCGGGCGGCGATCTCTTCAAGCACGTCGCCCTGATTCACGGTGTATGAGATGGGCGTCTCGCCGTCGAGGGTGACGATGCCGCGGGCTCCCCCGGTGTCACCCGAATCGCTTACGACCAGGTCGGGATAGAGAGGCTGCATGCTCCACTCGATCGGCGCTGTCGACAACACCGGGAATCCGTAGCAATCGTTCGTGTACTCCCCCACCAGTGATACCGACCGGAGGTAGGTGACGTCGCGCGTGTTCTTTGCCTCTGCCAGAGGAATCGGCACCGGAATTGGCAGATCCAAGACCCGATCCGCCGTGGGGCACTCTCCAACTACTCCCGGCTGGCCTGAGATGAGAATTCGACCCTCTGGAACGCCCTCGAGACCGACAAGCTGAAAACTGTAGCCATCCCAGGTGACCTCGAAGGGCACGCCATTGAGAGTGCCGGACCCGACAACGCCCAGCGCTGGCGCCGGAAGGGCGGCCTCGGTGGGCGTCGGGGTGGGCTGCGGTGTCTCGACCACGGGCTCTGGCGCGATCGCGCACCCGGCCAGCAGCATGGCTGCGGCCGCGAGCACCACCGCGTGACGAATCATTCGCGGGTCGTTGCTCCGTGTCGGCTCGCCGCAAGCGCAACCGCCGCAGCTTTCGCCGCAGAGGCCTCGGCGGCTGTGAGGGTGCGGTCCGGCGCACGGAAGCGCAGGGCGAAGGTGAGCGACTTGCTGTCCTCCGGCACGCCGGTGCCACGGTAGTCGTCGACGAGTGCGGCATCCTCGAGCAGTTCGCCGGCACCCTCGATCACGGCGCTGCGAACAGCACCGGCGGGGATGTCGCTGGCGACAATCAACGTCAGATCCTGCGTCGCCGCCGGGAACGACGCAATCGGTGCGGTGAGCACCTCGCGGGCGCCGAGCTCGATCAGGGCGTCAAGGTCGAGCTCGAGGAACCCGACCACGCGCGGCAGGTTGCTCTGCTCGGCGAGGGCGGGCAGAAGCTCGCCCGCGTGACCAAGGGAGCGGTCGCCGACGAAGATCTCGGCCGTGCGTCCGGGGTGCAGTGCGGGGTGGCTGCCCGCCGCGACGCGAACCTCGACCGCCAGGGTGCTGGCCAGCTGGTGAACCGCGGCAAGGGCATCCGCGATTCCGGAGGGAACCGCGGGGCTGCCGGGCTGGCGCGCGATCGCGTCTCCGATGAAGAGTGCGGCGACGTGCCACGGCTGGGGCGGAATGCTCGCGTCGAGCTCTGCGATGCCCTGCTCACCCGGGAAGGTTCCGCTCGCCGGAACCGGGCCGGAGCCGTAGGCGCCGTCCACAAGGAAGACGTGACCGATCTCGAACAACGCGAGGTCGGTGAGACCGCGCGACAGGTTGCGGTGGGCGGTCTCGAGCAGGCCTGGCAGCAGCGCCGTGCGCATGAACGGTGCGGCCGGGTCGAGCGGGTTAGCAAGCTTCACGGCCTCCGTTGCGCCAGCGAGGCGGTAGGCAGACTCGTTGACGAAGGGATAGCTGAGCACCTCGGTCAGGCCAGCGAACGCGAGCGCGTTGGCGGCCGAGCGGCGCAGCCGCTGCTCGCGGGTGTAGCCGCGACCCGGGGGCGCGACCGGCAGCACCGAGGGAATGCGGTCGTAGCCGATGATGCGCGCGACCTCCTCGGCGAGGGTCGGGGCATCCGTGAGGTCGGGGCGCCAGCTCGGCGGGGTGACACGGTAGCCGCGATCGGTGGCCTCCACGGCCGCACCGATCGTGGTCAGCGAGTCGGTGACCTCATCCGCGCTGTATTCGACACCGATGAGCCCATCGACGAAGCCCTCGGGCAGATCGATCGGCTCGGGGGCGGTGGCCTCGCTCCAGCTGGAGCCGAGGCCGTCGATTGTCGCGCCGGCGAGCTCGACAAGCAGCTTCGCGACGCGGGAAGCCGCAATGCCGGCAATCGCCGGGTCGACCCCGCGCTCGTAGCGCTTCGCTGCCTCGCTCGGCAGTTTGTGGCGTCGGGCGGTGCGCGAGATGGTCACGGCCTCCCAGTTGCCCGCCTCGATGAGCACGTTCGTGGTCGAGTCGCTCATCTCGGTCTTCGCGCCGCCCATGACGCCTGCGAGGCCGATCGGGCCGGATTCGTCAGTGACGAGCAGGTCTTCGGTGCTGAGCTTGCGCACCTTGCCGTCGAGCGTCTCGAAGGTCTCGCCCTCGGTCGCGCGACGCACGGTGATGCCACCGGTGAGCGTGTCGAGGTCGTAGCCGTGGATCGGCTGGCCGAGCTCGAGCATGACGTAGTTGGTGATGTCGACGGGCAGCGAAATCGAGCGGATGCCCGCGAGGGTCAACCGCGCCACCATCCACGGCGGCGTCGGCCGGGTTGCATCTACGCCGCGCACGACGCGGGACTCGAAGACGCTCACGCCGAGCTTGCCGCGGATCGGGGCTTCGTCGTTGATCACCACCGGGAAGATCTCGACGGGCTCGATCAGCTCAACAAGAGCAGCCGGGTCGCGGAAGGCCGCGCCCGTCGAGTGCGAGTACTCGCGTGCGACGCCGCGAATCGAGAAGGCATAGCCACGGTCGGGCGTCACGTTGATCTCGACGGCGAAGTCGTTGAGGCCGAGCAGCGCAATGGCGTCGGTGCCGAGCTGAGGGTCGAGTCCGAGCGACGACAGCAGCAGAATGCCGTCGTGCTCGTCGCCGAGGCCGAGCTCACGGGCGGAGGCGATCATGCCATCCGAGGTGTGGCCGTAGGTTTTGCGGGCCGCGATGGGGAACGGGCCGGGCAGCACCGCGCCGGGCAGCGAGACGACCACCTTGTCGCCGACGGCGAAGTTGTGCGCACCGCAGACGATTCCCCGCGGTTCGGGCTCACCGACGTCGATCTGGCACCAGTTGATGGTCTTGCCATTGGTCTGCGGCTCTGGCTCGAAAGACAGCACCTGGCCGACGACGACCGGACCGGTCACCTCGAAGCCGTGAACATCCTCTTCTTCGAAGCCGACCTTCACGAGCGCTGCGTGCAGGTGCTCAACGGTCACATTGTCGGGCAGGTCGACGAACTCGCCGAGCCAGCTGGCTGGAATACGCATCAGACGGTCACCCCGAACTGCTGGCTGAAGCGGATGTCGCCCTCGACCATGTCTCTCATATCGTTCATGTCGTTTCTAAACTGCAGGGTGCGCTCGATGCCCATGCCGAAGGCGAAGCCCTGGTAGACATCGGGATCCACACCGGCGGCCCGCAGCACATTGCGGTTCACCATGCCGCAGCCACCCCACTCGACCCAGCGCGCACCACCCTTGGCGTTCGGCTGCCAGACGTCCATCTCGGCGCTCGGCTCGGTGAAAGGAAAGTAGTTGGGCCGAAGGCGAATCTGGGCTCCCTCGCCGAACATGGCGCGCGCAAGGTGCTCGAGGGTGCCGCGCAGATGCGCCATCGTGAGCCCCTTGTCGATGGCGAGGCCCTCGATCTGGTGGAAGACGGGGGTGTGGGTCGCATCCAATTCGTCTGTGCGGTAGACCTTGCCGGGCGCGACAACGTAGACCGGCAGCTCGCGGGTGAGCAGCGAGCGCATCTGCACCGGGCTCGTGTGGGTGCGCAGCAGCAGGTGCGAGTCGACCGGGTCGACAAAGAAGGTGTCTTGCATGGCGCGTGCGGGGTGGTCTTCGTCGAAGTTCATCGAGTCGAAGTTGAACCACTCGTTCTCGAGCTCTGGGCCCTCGGCGACCTCCCACCCCATGGCGACGAAGATGTCGCTCATGCTCTCCATGAGAAGAGAGAGTGGATGCCGTGCCCCCTGCTTCCACCGCAGCGGCACCGCGGTGACGTCGACAGCTTCATTCGCGAGCCGCTGGGACTCCTCGGCCACCGCCAGCTCAGCCTCACGCTCCGCGATTGCGGTCGTGACGCGCCCGCGAGCCTCGCCGACGAGCTTGCCCGCCGCCGACTTCTGGTCGTTGGGCAGGCCCTTGATCGCAGCGTTGAACTGCGCGAGCGGCGACTGCTCCCCCGTGTGCTCTGCACGGGCGAGCTTGAGCTCGCTAACGGTCGCGGCAGCGGCGACGGCCGCGAGCGCGGCCTCGGTCGCCGCGGTTACGGCTTCGGGGGTTATCTGGGGTTGCTCAACAAGCTCGGACACAGGTCGAGAGTTTACCGGGCTACGGACCGCCGCCGCCCACCGAGGCGCCGCCGCCACCCACGCCCGCACCACCCAGCTGCGCGAGCACCGCCGCCGTGCGCCGCGACGGCTTGCGCCGCCCGCCCGCGGTGCGCTTTGCCACAATGCGGGCGAGCGTCGAGAACAGCAGGTTGACCGACAGGTAGAGCACCAGCACGACGAAGAAGAGTGTGAAGAGGTATTTGCTGCCGAAGGTCGTCGGCCCCTGCTGCAGGCCGACGTTGAGCAGCTCCTGGTAGCCGAGGATGTAGGCGAGCGAGGTGTCTTTCAACAGCACGACGAGCTGAGCGATGATGATCGGCAGCATCTGGCGAAACGCCTGCGGAAACTCGATGAGAAACCGCGTGCGCAACGGGGTGAGCCCCAGTGCCAGCCCCGACTCGCGCTGGCCCTTTGGTAGGGAGGCGACGCCCGCCCGCAGCGCCTCGCCGATCACCGCTCCGTTATACAGGGCGAGCGCGGCGACACCCGCAACATAGGCGCCCGACGAGAACACCAGCAAAATAAACAGCATCAGCAGCAGCACCGGCATGCCACGGAAGAACTCGATCACGATGATCGCCGGCACCCGCACGACGGCAAGGCGGGATGTGCGCAGAATCGACAGCAATATTCCGAAGGCGACCGCGAGCACCGCCGCAACCGCGGCCATCCGCAGCGTGCCGACCAGGCCGCGCGTGATGACGGCGCGCCACATTGCGCGGTCGAGCACGATGTCCCACCGCGTTGGGTCGAGCATGCCCGGCGTCTGCACCCCGCCCGCGTTGGTGCGAGGCATCGCGAGAAAGACCACGAGCGCGACGAGCCCAGCGCCGATGAGCACGCCGCCGATGATCGAGATGGCGAGCGAGAGGCGCTTCGCGCGGGGTCCGGGCGCGTCGTAGAGAACGGTCATCGCAGCACCGCCACCTTCTTCTCGAGGGCCACGGCGAATTGGCCGAGCGGAACGGTGATGATCAGGTAGAAGAAGGCGACGCCGAGAAGCAGCGCGATGGTCTCATCCCCTCGAAGGTTGATGAGCTGGCGCGACGTTGCGAAGAGCTCGACCACGGCGAAGCCGCCCGCGACCGACGTGTTCTTGGTCAAGGCGATGAAGACGTTGATCAGCGGAGGAATGACCATGCGCACCGCCTGCGGCAGCACGATGATGCTCAGCGTCTGCGAGAAGCCGAGGCCGAGCGCCCGCGCTGCCTCAGCCTGCCCGATGGAGACGCCGTTGATTCCCGACCGGATTGCCTCCGCGACGAAGGGCGAGGTGTAGACGGTGAGGCCGATGAGCGCGAGCACGACGTAGTCGAAGCGGATGCCGAGGTAGGGCAGCACGAAAGCGCAGAAGAACAGCACGAGGGTGAGCGGGGTGTTGCGAATGAGCTCTGTGTAGCCCGTTGCGAAGATGCGAAACGCGGCGACCGGCGAGATGCGCATTGCCGCAATCAGCATGCCGATTACGAGTGCCCCGAGCCCCGAGATGACGAGCAGGCGCAGCGTCATGAGAAAGCCATCGATGAACCGCGGCAGGTTCTCAATGATCGCGTCCATCGCGGTCCTCTCTGGTGTGGGCGGTGCGGTGGCCCGCCCCCTTATCGGGAGCGGGCCACCGGTTACGAGTTAGTAGCGGTCGACCGTCGGGTGCTCCGGCAGGGGCAGCACGGTTCCGGCGGTGGAGTTCCACAGCTCGTCCCACGTGCCGTCTTCCAGCGCCTCCTCAAGCACATCGTTGATGAAGGCACGGAACTCCTCATCGTCGATCGCGAGGCCGATGCCGTAGGGCTCCGAGGTGAACGGGTTGCCCACGACCTCGAACTCCCCCGCGGCCGCGTCAGCAAGACCGGCGAGGATCACGTTGTCCGTGCTTACGGCGTCAACCGTGCCCGCACGCAGCGGCTCGAGGCACTCTGCGTAGCCGGCCAGCGAGATGATGCTGTCGGTGTACTCGGCGAGGTTCGCCTCGGAGGTTGACCCGGAAGCGGTGCAGACAGAGAGGCCCTCGAGGTCTTCTGGTCCCTCGATGCCCTTCGGGTTGCCCGCGAGCACGAGGATGTCTTGACCGGCGTTGTAGTACGGCCCGGCGAATGAGACGACCTCTTTGCGCGCGTCATTGATTGTGTAGGTCGCGACCACGATGTCCACCTGTCCGGCCGTGATGAACGGCTCGCGGTTGGTGGAGACAGTCTCGGTCCAGGTGATGCCGCTCTCGGGAATGCCGAGCTTCGCGGCAATGAGCTTGCCAACCTCGACGTCAAAGCCCTGCGGCTTGCCGTCGGCGTCAACCTGGCCGAAGAGCGGCTGGTTGAACTTGGTGCCGATGGTGATTGCCTGCGCCTCGTTGAGGGCGGCCATGGTCGTGCCTGCCTCGAACGAGACGGTCTCTTCGACCTCGGGCGTGCTGTCGCCCTCTGGGGCTGCCGAGTCGGTACATCCTGCTACGGCGAGTACTGCCGCTACGGCGATCGCAGAGATCGTAAGACTTCTTGTCAGTCTCATGGTTCCTCCTGGTTGCTGTTCATCCCACCCACCGGTCAGTGGGTAAGCACTTTGGAGAGGAAGTCTTGTGCCCTCTCGCTGCGCGGATTCGTGAAGAAGGCCTCTGGTTCGGCCTCCTCCACAATCTGGCCGTCGGCCATGAAGAGCACCCGCTGCGCAGCCTTGCGCGCGAATCCCATCTCATGGGTGACGACGACCATGGTCATGCCGTCTTGTGCGAGCTCGACCATGACGTCGAGCACCTCGGTGATCATCTCTGGATCGAGCGCGGATGTCGGCTCGTCAAAGAGCATCACCTTGGGGTCCATGGCGAGCGCCCGCGCAATCGCGACGCGCTGCTGCTGCCCGCCCGACAGCTGCGCCGGCATCTTGCCGGCCTGGTTGGCTACGCCAACACGGTCGAGCAGCTCCATCGCCTTCGCGTTCGCGTCTCCTTTGGATCGCTTGCGCACCTGCACCTGGCCAAGAGTGACGTTCTCGAGAATCGTCTTGTGCGCGAAGAGGTTGAAGCTCTGAAACACCATGCCAACGTCGGCGCGCATGCGGGCCAGCTCTGCACCCTCGGCGGGCAGTTGCTTGCCGTCGATCGTGATGGTGCCGCTGTCGATGGTCTCGAGGCGGTTGATCGCGCGACACAGGGTCGACTTGCCCGATCCACTGGGGCCAATGACAACGACGACCTCGCCGCGGCCGACCGTCGTGGTGATGTCTTTGAGAACGTGAAGTTCACCGAAATGTTTGTTGACATGGTCGATGACAACGAGAGGTTCCATTTACCGATCAGAACATACCCCCGCACGAGGGTCAACCGATCGGTACAGACTTAACCCAACCGAAATGCGGTGCTATGCGCGCTGGGCGAACGCACTCTCATAGAGGCAGACGGACGCAGCGGTCGCGAGGTTCATTGACTCCGCCTTGCCATAGATCGGCACCGTGATGGCACGGTCAGCGAGCTCGAGCTGCTCGTCGGTGAGGCCGCGTGCCTCGTTGCCGAACAGCCACGCGGTCGGAGCAGCGAGGCTGTCGCGGGCGTGGAGGAGGTCCTCGCCCTTGATGTCGGCCGCGAGCACCTGCAGGCCCTCGGCGCGCACGCGCTGCAGCACGGCATCCAGCTCTGGCATGACCGCAACGGGGATGTGGAACAGCGATCCGGTCGTGGCACGCACGACCTTGGGGTTGTAGAGATCGACGCTGCGCCCGGTGAGAATGACGGCGTCGGCACCCGCGGAGTCCGCTGCTCTGATGATGGTTCCCGCGTTGCCGGGGTCGCGCACCTCTTCGAGAATCGCGATGAGCTTCGGGCCGTCACCGAGGATGTCTTTGAGCGAGGTCGGAAACTGCCGGCAGACCGCAATGACACCCTGTGGCGTGACCGTGTCGGCCATGGCCTCGATCACCTGCTCAGTGACGAACTCGACCTCGAGGTCGTTCTCGCGCGCCAGCCGCCCGAGCTCCTGGTATCGGTCGAGGGCCGTCGGGGTGACGAAGAGCTCGACGAGAAGCTCGGGGCGGTAGGTGAGTGCCTCGGATACGGCCTGGGGTCCCTCCAAAAGAAAGAGCCCGGTCTCAGACCGGGCGTCTCTCTTGGCAAGCTTTGCCACGCCGCGCACTCGAGGAGAACGCGGGTTATCAATCATGTTCGCTAGTTTACGCGGTCACCTTAGGGGCGCTCGTGTTAGCGGGCAGTGCGGCCTTGGCCGACGCGACGAGAGCCGCGAAAGTGGCGGGCTCGGTGATCGCGAGGTCGGCGAGGATACGACGGTCAACCTCGATGCCAGCCAGGTTGAGGCCCTGGATGAAGCGGTTGTAGGTCAGGCCGTTCGCACGGGACGCGGCGTTGATGCGCTGGATCCACAGGCGACGGAAGTCACCCTTGCGGGCACGACGGTCACGGTATGCGTAGACGAGGGAGTGGGTGACCTGCTCCTTGGCCTTGCGGTAGAGGCGCGAGCGCTGGCCGCGGTATCCCTTGGCGCGCTCGAGAATAACCCGACGCTTCTTGTGAGCGTTTACTGCTCTCTTTACTCTTGCCATTTCACTATTCCTTTTGCGGTCTTCGGGTTACTTGCCGAGAAGCTTCTTGATGCCCTTGGCGTCAGCCTTGGAGACGATCTGGTCCTGACCGAGGTCGCGCTTCTTCTTGCCGCTCTTCACCTCGAGGTTGTGGCGAAGGCCAGCGGACTGCTTCTTGATCTTTCCGGTGCCGGTGACCTTGAAGCGCTTCTTGGCGCCGGAGTGGGTCTTCTGCTTGGGCATTCTTCCTGTTCCTTACTTTGTGGTCTCGCCCGTGGGCGCAGCAGGCTTCTTAGGAGCCGGCTTCGCGGGTGCGGGGGTCTTGGGGGCCGCCTTGGCCGCGGCAGGCTTGGCTGCAACAGGCGCGGACGGAGTAGCGGGGGTCTTCGGCTCGGCGGCAACCGGAGCATCGGCCTCGACAGCAGCTGGCTTGACAGCAGCAGGCTTCGCGGCGGCAACCTTAACGGCGGCCGGCTTGGCTTCGGCGGGTGCTGCAGCCTCGACCGGTGCGGCCTCAGCGGGTGCTGCGGACTCGGCGATCGGGGTGCGCGCGGGCTTGGAGGCGGCGCGCTTGGCGTCAGCTTCGGCCTTTGCCGTTGCCTTGCTCTTGTGCGGGCCGATGACCATGACCATGTTGCGACCGTCGATGGTCGGGGTCGACTCGACAGAGCCGAACTCGGCGACATCCTCAGCGAAGCGCTGCAGAAGGCGAACGCCCTGCTCAGGACGCGACTGCTCGCGACCGCGGAACAGGATCATGGCCTTCACCTTGTCGCCAGCCGCGAGAAAGCCCTCAGCGTGCTTGCGCTTGGTCTCGTAGTCGTGCGTATCGATCTTCAAACGGAAACGCACCTCCTTGAGAATGGTGTTCGCCTGGTTGCGGCGAGCCTCTTTGGCCTTCTGGGCCTCTTCGTACTTGAACTTGCCGTAGTCCATGATCTTGGCGACCGGCGGCTTGGAATTGGGAGCTACCTCAACCAAATCCAGGTCGGCCTCCTGAGCCAAGCGGAGGGCGTCCTCGATGCGGACAACTCCGACCTGCTCGCCGTTGGGGCCAACAAGACGGACCTCCGGAACGCGGATTCGGTCATTGGTACGGGGATCGCTGATGCGAGTCTTCTTTCGTCGTGCTTCTAGAGCCACGCTGCGCTGGAGGATTCCGCGCAGCGACGAAAGGAAAGAATTCTGAAAACACCCTGTTTTTCTACGTCACCGTCTGCACGGTTCTGCGGGGTGTACACGTACCCGATAACCTTGGAGTCGGTCAGCAGGTGGGAGAATCTCCACTTTCGTACCGGGGACAAGCCCCGGAGCCTGCATAAGAGTAGCAGATACCGCCCAATTCACGAAGGACACATTCATGTCGGACTACAGCTACGTCGATGACGACACCCGCGACATCTCTGAGGTGCCCGCCGTCGAGGTAATCCAGACCGTCTCGGTGCACCTCATGACGGCAGCAGCGGTCAAGCTCGGACTCGCCGACGACCCCAACGCTGCGGATCAGGTGGACCTCGACGAGGCCCGCACCCTTATCGAGGCTCTCGCCGGCCTCGTCACCGCCAGCGCCCCCAAGATTGGCGACCACCACGCCCTCGCCCTGCGCGACGGACTGCGCACGCTGCAGCTGGCTTTTCGCGAGGAGTCTTCGCACCCCGATGCTCCCGGCAAGGGGCCGGGCGAGAAGTTCACGGGGCCGGTCAACTAGCTCTCGACGTTCTGTCGCGCGGCAGACCTTGCCGCGCCTTGAGTCGGGCCATATTGCATCCTTTCCCTGCGTAGCTACGCCATTTGACCCGACTCATTGACGCTGGCGACTCGAATCAATTTTGAGTCGGGTCATATCGCGCGCGGCGCACGCGAGAAAACGACATTTGCCCCGACTCAAGGGAACGGAGTCGATGACGAGCCCGACCTAGGTGAGGTCGAAGAACTCGAGAATGAGCTGAGACCCGTCGACACCGAGGGTGTCGAGCCGCGGCCACGTGTGGGTGCCCTCGGTGATGGTCACCACGCGGAGCGCTGTGCCGGGGTCGCAGCCTGCGTAGTTTTCAGTGGTGGTGGTCTCGTCGGTGGTGACCACCGCATCCATCTCGCAGTTATCGAACACCCGCCAGAACTCGCGGGCCAGGGCGACCGGGGCGTTCTCCCACTGGCCGAACCGAGCCGCCGTGCGGTCGTTCGTCTCGCCGCCGTTGTAGGGGACGGTGAGATCTTGTTGCCCGTGGATGATCAGCACCGGCAGCGGCTGCGCCGGCGCGCACGGCGAGTAGTTGAGCGCCCCACTGACCACCGCGATGCCGGCGAACAGCTCCGCGTGCTCACAGGCGAGCCGATAGGTCATCATGCCGCCGTTGGAGTAGCCGGCGAGGTAGATGCGCTCTGGGTCGATCGGGTAGGCGGCCTGCAGCTCGGCGATCATCGCGAGGATGAAGCCCGTGTCGTCAATCGCACTGTCGCGGGCTACGCCACAGCAAGCGCCCGCGTTCCACGCCAGCTCGCCGACGACGAGGTTGGCGGCGGTGCCGTTCGGGTAGGCAACGAAGTACTCTCCGCTGGCCGCCAGCTCGGTGAAGCCGGTCGCGCGCTCGGCCTTGCTGCCGTCGCCGCCCGCGCCGTGCAGCATGATGAGCAGCGGAAGCGGCTCGGTCGTCTCGTCGGGAGCCCGCACAATGTACGAGCGCTCGAGGTCGCCGACCTGAATGAGGTTGGTCTCGATCGTTCCGGCCGGGGCGAGCTGGCCGTCAGCCGAGCCCTCGCCAGCGGGTGTGCAGCCAGCGAGCACGGCGATGATGCCGATGACTCCGAGCAGGCGCAGACGCATGCGAGCCATCCTAGGCAGAGGCGAGCAGCTGCACTTTCAACGAGTCCACCCGCTCGGCGATGACCGGGTCTTCGGCCCAGCGCTGCTGCAGCCGCGCGAGCAGGGCACTGAGCTCATCCTGCGCGAGACCGGGGGCGAGCGTCAGCTGCACGATCAGTTCTGGGCCGGCGAGGCGGGCATCCGGGTCGCCGGGGTGCAGCGCGACCGATCGCGCCGCGGGCTCCCCCGTCGCCGAGCCCGCAAAGGCGTCGAGCACGGTTTCGTCGAGGTAGCTGGGCGTCCATCCATCCCCGCTGGCGAGACTCCACAACGCGGGACGACGGATGGCGAACTCACTCGCACTCGTCGCGTCAACAACCACAAGGTCGGTGCTCTCATGCGCTGCGGCCAGCGCCACCCGTGTTGCCTCCGCCGGGATCGGTCGCGCCCGCGGGTTCCACGCGCTCATCGCGGCGACACTCGTGAAGGCCGGCAGCACCGTTCTGCCGTCGGGCCCGACGACCGTGACGATCGACAGCTCCTGCGTTTTGTCATGCCCGTGCTCGTCGAGGCCGTCTTCTCCGAGGTGGGCGACGAGGGGAATCAGCAGCCGCGACGTGCGCAGTGCATCGAGCACCTCCGCCTCGCCGAGCTCGCGAGCGCGAAAGCGGCGGATCGCCTCGATGAGGTGCTCGGGAGCAGAGCCGTCATCCGCCGCGTTGGTGTTGGCCTCGAAGTGGCGGCCCGACCAGGGCTGGCCAGCGCTGTCAGTCGCCGGCAACGTCCAGCGCCTCAGCCAGCGTGAACGCCTTCGTGTAAAGCGCCTTGCCGACGATCGCGCCCTCGATACCGTAGGGCACGAGTTCGCGCAGCGCGGCGATGTCGTCGAGGCTCGAGATTCCCCCGCTCGCGATCACCGGCTTGTCGGTGCGGTCGGCGACCTGGCGAAGCAGCTCGAGGTTGGGTCCGTTGAGCATGCCGTCCTTGGTGACGTCGGTGAGAACGTAGCGGCTGCAGCCGGCTGCCTCGAGGCGGTCGAGCACCTCCCAGAGGTCACCGCCCTCCTGCGTCCACCCGCGGGCGGCGAGCGTCGTGCCGCGCACGTCGAGGCCGACGGCGATCGCCTCACCGAACTCCGCGATCACGTGAGCGGCCCACTCGGGGTTCTCGAGCGCGGCCGTGCCGAGGTTGATGCGCTTGGCACCGGTCGACAGCGCCGCCTCGAGGCTCGCGTCATCGCGAATGCCGCCCGAGAGCTCGATGCTGACCGACTTCGGGGTGTTCTTGATGACCTTCTCGATGAGGTGGTAGTTGTTGCCACGACCGAAGGCGGCGTCGAGGTCGACGAGGTGGATCCACTCCGCACCCTGGTCGATCCACTCGCGCGCCGCGTCGATCGGCTCGCCGTAGCTGGTCTCGGTGCCCGCTTCACCCTGGGTGAGGCGAACGGCCTTGCCATCCGCAACGTCGACGGCGGGCAGCAGTGTGAGGGCGGGGGTGCGGGTGAACTCGCTCATGGATCTTTTCTCTACAGGGTTTCTAGCCAGTTGGACAGAAGGCGGATGCCGGGCTCGCCCGACTTCTCCGGGTGAAACTGCGTGGCCGAGAGGGGTCCGTTCTCGATCGCGGCGATGAAGCGGCTGCCGTGCTCGGCCCAGGTGACTTTCGGCGCGGTGAAGGGAGGGATCGGGTCGAGGGTCCAGTCCTGTGCTGCAAAGGAGTGCACGAAGTAGAAGCGCTCGCTCTCGATGCCGGAGAAGAGGCGCGAGCCCTCGGCGGCATCCACGGTGTTCCAGCCCATGTGCGGAAGAACGGGGGCCGTCAGCTCTGTCACCGTGCCCGGCCACTCGCCGAGACCCTCGGACTCGTTGCCGCGCTCGACGCCGTTTTCGAACATGACCTGCATGCCGACGCAGATGCCGAGCACCGGCTTGTTGGCGATGAGGCGCTGGTCGATGAGGCGGCCACCGTTGACGGCGTTGAGCTGCTCGATGACAGCGCTGAACGCCCCGACACCGGGAACGAGCAGGCCGTCGGCCGCGGCAACGCGGTCGCGGTCAGCGGTGAGCTCGACGCGGGCACCGGCCGCCTCCAGCGCCTTCGCGGCGGAGTGCACGTTGCCTGAGCCGTAGTCGAGAACGACGACGGATGGGGAGGTCACGCTACAGCGCACCCTTCGTCGACGGCACACCGCTGACCTTCTCGTCACGGGCCACCGCGAAGCGGAAAGCGCGTGCGAAAGCCTTGAACTCCGCCTCGGCGATGTGGTGCGGGTCGCGCCCGCCGAGCACGGTGACGTGCACGGTGAGGCCGGCATTGAAGGCGATGGCTTCGAAAACGTGGCGAACCATGGAGCCGGTGAAGTGTCCACCGATGAGGTGAAACTCGAATCCGGCGGGCTCGCCCGTGTGCACGAGGAAGGGGCGACCACTGATGTCGACGACCGCCTGCACGAGAGCCTCGTCAAGGGGCACGAGGGCGTCGCCGAAGCGGGAGATGCCCGACTTGTCGCCGAGCGCCTCCTTGATGGCCTTGCCGAGAGCAATGCCGATGTCTTCGACCGTGTGGTGCACGTCGATCTCGATGTCGCCCTTGGCGGTGACCTCGAGGTCGATGAGCGAGTGCTTCGCGAACGCCGTAAGCAGGTGGTCGTAGAACGGCACGCTGGTGCTGATCTTCGAGGAGCCTGTTCCGTCGAGGTTGAGCGTGAGGTCGATGCTCGACTCGCTCGTCTCGCGCTGAACGTGCGCGGTGCGCGGTGCGGTGGTCATGCGCAGAATTCTACCGGTCGTGCCGGATCGACGCGGTCGTGACCGCCGAAGCGGCGGTGGCCCCGTTATTCATATCCCACTTGCGCGTCAATTAACTCTCAAGTGGCATGTGAAGAATGCGGACCCGCTCGGCCCACGCAACGCGACGGGGCAAGCGGAGAAGCCGCCGCGCCTACCGACCGATCGCCTCGAGGGCAGCGAGGAACGCGGTCGTCTCGTACTTCGTGCCGGCGGTGACGCGCAGGTGGTTCGGGATTCCCACGTCGCGAATGATCACGTCGTGCTCGAGCAGCGCCTCGAAGGTGGCGTTGGGGTCATCCACTCCCCCGAACAGCACGAAGTTGGTCCAGCTCTCGTGCGCCGGGTAGCCGAGCTTCGGCAGCTCGCGCAGCAGGCGATCCTTCTGAGCGCGGATGTCGTCAACGTTCGCGAGCAGCTCCGGCGTGTGCCGCAGAGCCGCAATCGCGCCCGCCTGGGTCAGCGCCGACAGGTGGTACGGCAGCCGCACCAGTCGCAGCGCATCGTTGACCGCCGGGTCGGCCGCGAGGTAACCGACGCGGGCACCGGCGAAGGCGAAGGCCTTGCTCATGGTGCGGCTCACGACGAGGCGCGGTCGACCGGGCAGCAGACTCACCGCGCTAGGGATGTGGTCCGGGGTGAACTCCGCGTAGGCCTCGTCGACGATGAGGATGCCATCCGTAGCGTCGTAGGCGGCCTCGATAGTCTCGATTGGCAGCGGCGTGCCCGTGGGGTTGTTCGGCGAGCACAGGATGACGATGTTGGGCTTGTGCTGCTCGATCGCGCGAACCACGGTCGCCGGCGAGATGCCGAAGGCCTCGTCTCGCTCGGCGGCGATCCACTCGGTGTCGGTTCCCGCAGCGATGATCGGGTACATCGAGTAGGTGGGAGGAAAGCCGAGCACGCTGCGCCCCGGACCACCAAAGGCCTGGAACAGCTGCTGCAGCACCTCGTTGGAGCCGTTCGCCGCCCAGATCTGGTCGCGGCTGAGACCGTGGCCGAGGTAGTTGGCGAGGCTCTCGCGCAGCTCGGTGAACTCGCGGTCGGGGTAGCGGTTGACGGTGAGAACTGCAGCCGCGAGCGACTCCACGATGTCGCGGGCCGCCGACTCGGGAATCGGGTGCGTGTTCTCGTTGACGTTCAGCGCGATCCGAACCGCCTTCTGAGGAGCGCCGTACGGGTGCATGCCCCGCAGGTTGTCGCGGATGGGCAGGTCGCTCAGCTGAAAGGCACTGGGTTCATAAGCACGGGATTCGGTCACCCCGCGAGTTTATTAGTCGGCGTACTGCGTTGGCAGCGCGAGGCTCTGCCCCGGGAACAGCTCGGCCGACGACATGCCGTTGAACTCGAGAATGTCGTTGACGACATCACGAGGATCGGCCGTCGGTGCGATGTGTTCGGCAATCGCCCACAGCGACTCCCCCGCAGCGATCGTCACGTAGGTGTATTCAACCCCAGGCTGCACGGTCGACTCGAGCGACGCGGAGGCCGCGCCACCGTTGAGCGCATATACGAAGGCGGCAATGACGAGCGGCAGGGCGGCGAGAGTCGTGAAGACCGTGCGGCCACGCTTCGTCAGGCGGAGGTGGGACTTCGGAAGGCTGTACCCGAAATCCATGCTCACTGCGCTCATTGCGTTCTCCTTGTTGACTGGGGTTTCGCACCCGGTTCTCGGCCGGGAGGACCGGGTGCGAAGCTTTGTTCCGAACATACATTCGATTATTCGAACATTCAAGCCCATATTCGAATATTTTCGAACATCGATCTGCGACTCGCTCGAACATGTCTTCCATAAATGCACCAATTGCAGATACAGTTTCGAATGTCTGGTTCTCAGTGAACCAAGTACCACTGACATCCGTCAGTTACAAACACGGCATTTGGAGGTTGGCGATGGCTGACGACGAACGCACCCGCAGGCGCACGAGCCTCAGCGACAAGCAACTGGCGATTCTCGACGTGATTCAGAAGTCGGTCACGAGCCGCGGCTACCCGCCGTCGATGCGCGAGATCGGCGATGCCGTCGGCCTCTCGTCGCTGTCGAGCGTCACCCACCAGCTCAACCAGCTCGAGCTCAGCGGCTACCTTCGCCGCGACCCCAACCGCCCGCGCGCCCTTGAGGTGCTCATCGAGCTGCCGACCATCGAAGAGGATGCCCCAGAGTCGACCACACAGGTCGGCGACGCCGTTATGGTGCCCCTGGTCGGTCGCATCGCCGCCGGCATCCCGATCACCGCCGACCAGCAGATCGACGAGGTCTTTCCGCTCCCCCGCCAGCTGACCGGCAAGGGTGAGCTGTTCATGCTCAAGGTCGTCGGCGAGTCGATGATCGACGCCGCCATCATGGACGGCGACTGGGTCGTCGTGCGCCAGCAGAAGACAGCGGAGAACGGCGAGATCGTCGCCGCGATGCTCGACAACGAGGCGACCGTCAAGGTGTTCCGCCAGCGCGACGGCCACACCTGGCTGCTGCCCCAGAACAGTGCCTTCGAGCCGATCCTCGGCGACTACGCCGAGATTCTCGGCAAGGTTGTTACGGTGCTGCGGTCGCTCTAAAGCGCGGTCGCTCTATGGCGCGTTGAGTGCGTCGACGACGACACGGAGCGACGGATACGTCAGCTCGGGATCATTCCCCTCTGAATGCAGCCAGTTCACCCCGTCGAAGATATCGATGGTGCCGCCATTGCGGGGCGACTCGACCACGAGATCATAGCCAGTCAGATCGACCACTTCTGCTCCCTCTTGGGCGAGCACTGCATCCCGATTCCATGCTCCACCGCCGAGCAGCGAGAAGCTCACGCTGAATGTTTCGCCGTTGAGTGAGCAGGTGTAAATGTAGCGCCCACCGCGCAGGTTGACCTCGACAACGGACGCGTACGCGTCAGTGCCCATCGAGTCGTCAGACGAGATCGGATCGATTTCGCCGAGCGCCTTACGGTCAAGGCTCGCCGCGATGGAGGCGCAGTCGGCCGGGGTCTGCCACGCTCCGTCAAGCGGGGTCTGGGTCGCGGGGGCCGCAGCGCCGCTGGCACTCGCCAAGAAGAGCGCCTCGACCGCGGCAACTCGCGCCCGCGGATCGGCGCCTGGCAGATCGGACGTCACCAGCCCCGACAGCCGGATTCCATTGGCCGTGACATCGATCGGGCATCCCGTGGCACTCATGTCGGTGGCAACGCAGTCCGTGTCTTCCGGCGCACTCACCGCTGAGGCGGGAACCGCGGCAACCACGAGAACAGGAGAGGGAAAGTCGTCGGGAGCGGTGGATGGCGCACTCCACGAGCAGTGCACCCCGCCTACCTGTTCGACCAGCAGCGACTCCGGACTCAGCGGCGGCAGCCAGTCGGCCGGAACCTCCTGCCCTGCCCACATCTCAG
>Ga0247814_10000369_pt1 | contig 36721 bp, 31 predicted proteins | sample UWRJL179409R1_FD_179947 | JGI IMG/M metagenome (GOLD analysis project Ga0247814, IMG submission 179947) | Plant litter microbial communities from Arlington Agricultural Research Station in Wisconsin, United States - UWRJ-L179-409R-1 | ecosystem: Environmental > Terrestrial > Plant litter >... | reverse complement strand
AATAGGCTGGTCTGGCTGCGGGACTCACCTTGGATGTAGGCCATAACGAAAAATGCTCCGTATCTTTCGATACGGAGCATTTTCTTTGAGCGCTGCGCAGATTGCTAGGTTTTCACACAGTCTGTTCGGGTCCCTTTTTCTTTAGGCTGGATGCGGTAGATACCGTCCTCATCACGCAACCCGTAGGACCGGCTTTAGCCGGGAGGAAATCGGGACATTCGCAGCAGTTGCGTCGTCACACCTTCCGCCCTCCCGGCTAAAGCCGGTCCTACGGATCCTGTGTGCTGGCCGACATCGCGATGAAAGCACCCTGTCTGTTGGAGCGAGGGCGGCAATGGCAAAATTACGGCGCTCTGCTTGCCGCATTTGCCCCGCAAAGCGGAAACACCTTGCCGCTTTTCTGACATTGCCGTGCCATGACAGGCCTCCGGCCCTTGGTTTACGGGGAATTACGAACTGGCACGCTGATTGCTTTGTCACTGATACGTAAAATCTGGTCAACCGGTAAAGGTTTCCCGACATGAGCATCAGCTTCGATAAAGCGTTAGGTATCCATGAGCAGGCCCTGAACTTCCGCGCCAAGCGCGCCGAAGTGCTGGCCAACAACATCACCAACGCCGATACGCCAAATTACAAGGCTCGTGATCTGGAGTTCTCTTCTGTGCTGGCCGCTGAAAACGACAAGGTCAAGAGCGGCACCTTTGCGTTGAACAAGACCAACAGTCGTCACATTGAAGCTGACGGCGTGGGCAACACTGACGGTTCGCTGATGTACCGCACGCCTTCTGCGCCATCGCTGGATCAGAACACCGTGGACGCCCAGGTCGAGCAGGCCAGCTATGCCGAAAACGCCATTGGTTTCCAGGCCAGCTTCACCTTGCTCAACAGCAAATTCAAAGGGCTGGTTGCAGCCCTTCGCGGAGAGTAATTCATGTCTCTAGCCAACGTTTTCAATATTGCCGGCAGCGGCATGAGTGCGCAGACCACTCGCTTGAACACCACCGCCAGTAACATCGCCAACGCCGAAACCGTGTCGTCGAGCATGGACCAGACTTACCGGGCACGCCATCCGGTGTTTGCCACCGTGATGCAGGGGCAAGGCAACAGCGGTGGCGGATCGTTGTTTCAGGATCAGGGCGAAGCCGGGCAGGGTGTGCAGGTCTCCGGAATTATCGAAGATGCTTCCAACCTTGAAGCGCGTTACGAGCCAAATCATCCTTCCGCCGACAAGGACGGGTACGTTTACTACCCCAACGTCAATGTTGTCGAAGAAATGGCTGACATGATTTCTGCCAGTCGGTCTTTCCAGACCAACGCGGAGCTCATGAACACCGCCAAAACCATGATGCAGAAAGTCCTGACCCTCGGTCAGTGATAAGGGGCGAGACAGATGGCCATTGAAGACGTATCGAAAACATTTCTCAGCTCCCTGCAGAACCCCACACCTACCGCGACCAACTCCGGTACCGCGCTGGGCAAGGATGCGTTCCTGCAGCTGCTGGTTACACAGATGAAGAACCAGAACCCTCTGGATCCGCAGGACAACACGGCGTTTGTCGCCCAGCTGGCGCAGTTCAGCAGCCTGGAAAGCATGCAGAACCTGACCTCGACGGTCGATTCGATTGCCACCAGCTACAAGTCGTCGCAAGCGTTGCAGGCGTCGTCCCTGGTTGGCCGCTCGGTGATCGTGGAAGCAGGTTCCACAGCCGTTGACACCACCAAGGGCATGACCGGTACGGTTGTCGTTCCATCGTCTTCCACCGCCACGACGGTCAAGATTTACGACACCAGCATGAACCTGGTCGACACGGTGGACCTGGGTACCCAGCCTGCCGGCAAGACCAGCTTCACGTGGGATGGCACCAATAGCGACGGCGAAGCGGCACCTGCCGGCACTTATAGCTTTGTCGCGAGCGGCAGTATTGATGGCAAGGGCACTTCGTTGGCCACTTACTTGCCAGCTACGGTCAACAGTGTGACCACTTCCACCAATGGTGGGGAAATGACGCTTAATCTGGCCGGCGGTAGCAGCATCGCTTTGTCCAAAGTGCAAACAATCGGAATTTAGAGCCGACTAGACGGCGCAGGAGTGTTACATGTCATTCAATATCGGTCTTAGTGGGCTCTATGCGGCAAACAAAAGTCTCGACGTCACCGGCAACAACATTGCCAACGTCGCGACCACGGGCTTCAAGTCTTCCCGTGTGGAGTTTGCCGACCAATACGCGCAATCCATTCGCGGGACGTCCGGCCAGACCAACGTCGGCAGCGGCGTAACCACCGCCGCCGTGTCGCAGCAGTTCACCCAGGGCTCCTTGACCACCGGTACGGCCAACAGCCTGGACCTGGCGATCAACGGTAATGGTTTCTTCATGCTCAGCAACAACGGTGAAAAGCTCTACACCCGTGCGGGTGCATTCCATACCGACAAGGAAGGTTTTGTCGTTAATAGCTCCGGCCAGAATCTGCAAGGCTACAACGTCGATGCCAACGGCAACGTGGTGGTGGGTGCGTTGAGCAATCTCAAGGTCGACTCGTCGAACCTTGAGCCAAAAACAACCACTTCGATCACCAACAAGGCGAACTTTAACTCGTCGGAAGCGATTCCAGCGGTGACCACGTTCAGTCCGACCGACACCAAGAGCTACAACGTCAAATACAGCACCCCGATGTACGATACTCAAGGCAATGCCCACACCCTTGACCAGTACTTCGTGAAGACCGATACCAACAAGTGGACCATGTACTCGCTGGTCGACGGCCGCAATATCACCGCCCCGACTACTGCGGTAAATCCTCAGACCGACAAGGTTGACCTGACCTTCGACTCGTCGGGCGCGTTGATCACCAGTGGTGTCGGCGCTCCTGTCGTCGCTGGCGCCGTAGGTCTCAATACCGATGGCACGTTCAAGGTGGATGGCTGGAAGCCTGGTGTTCAGGTTGGTACCGGCACGACCGCTACCTGGGCTCTGAATGGCGCCGACGGCGCAGCCAGCATCAAGCTGAACATGATGGCCGCTACCCAGACCGCTTCGGCATCGGGTTTGATCACTCAGGATCAGGACGGCTACGCTACTGGCCAGATCAGCGCCATGAGCGTGGATGCCACCGGCAACCTGTTCGCGACCTACACCAACGGCAAATCCAAGGTGATCGGCCAGGTTTCGCTGACCAACTTTGCCAACGTGCAAGGCCTGGCACCTGCCGGCGGCACCAACTGGCGCGAAACCTTTGCTTCGGGCGTGCCGGTCAGCGGTGTGCCGGAGTCGGGAACGCTGGGCTACCTCACTGGCCAGGCGCTGGAGGATTCCAACGTCGACCTGACCGGCGAGCTGGTTAACCTGATTAAAGCGCAGAGCAACTATCAGGCGAACGCGAAAACCATTTCGACTCAAAGCACCATCATGCAGACCACTATTCAGATGACCTGATAACAGGGTTGGATTGATGGATCAAAAACCTCTCTTCGGAGAGGTTTTTTTATGACCTGGAATTGCAATATTAGTCCAAAAACAAACGGCGATTAATATAGAGGTAGCATCTGAATTTATAGAACTGTCGCACAATCTATATGGAAATTTCCTACTTGCATTACTGAGACAATAAAAACTCCTTAATAAAAGTGCCGCGGTTGCGGTTCGGGAGTTTTCATGTCGTTCAATGTTGCTATCAGTGGTATCAACGCTGCCAATAAAAGACTTGAAGTAGCCGGTAATAATATTGCCAATGTCGGGACGCTCGGTTTCAAGTCATCTCGCGCAGAGTTCGCCGCGCTTTATTCGTCGGCACATTTAAGCAATGGGCGCAGCGCTGTAGGTGATGGTGTGCGTTTGGCCAATGTGTCGCAGAACTTCAATCAAGGCACTTCCATGACCACCCATGGCCGGCCGCTGGATATGCGGATTCAAGGTAACGGATTCTTTGTGGTCAGTGATGGCGGTGCTTTGGCGTATACCCGTGCCGGGGCGTTCCTCAAGGATGCCGACGATTTTATCGTGGACAGCGAAGGCGGGCGCTTGCAAGGCTATGCAGCCAATGAGAAGGGCGAAATTGTTGATGGAATTCGTACCGACCTGAGGATCGATACCTCGGCCATGGCACCGACGTTCACCACGCGGATCTCGGACACGATCAACCTGAACGCTTCATCGCAATCACTGGCAGCGCTGCCCAAGTTTGATGCAGCGGATGCGACCACTTATACCCAAGTGACACAGACAACCATTCAGGACAAAGGAGTGGGTGCTGTGCCTCCCGCGGATCATCAACTCAGCCAGTATTTCGTCAAGACGGATGAAGGTCAGTGGTCAATGTATGTATTGATCGATGGCCGCAATCCGATTGATCCTTCCAGCACCAGCGCGCTGCATGTGACATTGAATAAAGCAGCGGATGGGACGGTCAATTATTCCGGCAATACCGAACATATCAGAAAAGTCTCGGATACAGCGTTCACATTGAATGGCTGGAAGCCCGCACAACAAATCGGGGGTTCGTGGAGTGCCAGTCCAGCCCCCAGTAATGGCGCTGTTTCCCTGTCTCTGAAAGAGGGTGCGCTCAATACGCTGGATGACAGTGATCCGGTAATGATACGGCCCGTTCCGCTGTTTGATGCCTCCGATATCACAACCTACACCAATACGTTTCCTACCGGCATCTTTGATAGCCAAGGCAATAAACACGAGCTCCAGCAATACTTCATCAAGGATGGCGTGAACAGTTGGCAGATGCAGCTGCTGGTCAACGGCCGCAATCCGATGGACCCCGGCTCGAAACAACCGCTGACGGCGAATATCGTGTTCGAAACCGATGGCTCGTTACGGTCGATCACCGGTTCTCCGGGGTTGATGGCCAGTGGCGACGGCAAGCTTCAGCTCCAAGGCTGGGTGCCGGCCAGAGCGCGGGATCGTGGCACTCAGCGTGAGGAGTGGTTATCCAATGGCGCAGTTGCCGGTGCTGACGGCATCACTCTCGATATGAGCAAACTCAGCCAATACAGCGCTGTGACGGCACGAACTTCGCCTCAAGCCGATGGTCACGCGGCGGGCGCGTTGGCAGGGCTCACTCTGGAGCGCGACGGCACGCTGCGGGCCTCGTTCAGTAACGGCCTGACCCGCAATATCGGGCGTGTCATGCTGGCCAGCTTTGCCAACGAGCAGGGTTTGCAACCGCAAAGCGATTCGCGCTGGACTGCAACCAATGCATCCGGGATCGCCAATTACGGCACCGCCGGAGCGGGTACGCTGGGCAGTATCATCGGCGGGGCGCTGGAGGGTTCGAATGTTGAGCTCAGCGAAGAGTTGATCGCGTTGATCCAGGCGCAGACGGCGTATCAGGCGAACTCCAAGGCGATCTCGACGGAGGTCACGGTGCTGCAAACCTTGATCCAGTCCACCTGACAGAAAGGTGATTGGCCCTGTCGCTATCAGATCGAGCAATCCGATTTGATGAATGCGCCGTGCAAACGAGTCCAGCCCTTGCCGGGGCTGGTTTGCGCGCAGACTACGCGGTCTGCGCCTTGCCATTTGTAATAGCGGGCGGTCTGGGCGTGGGCGCTCATAGGGCCGAGCACCAGTAGCGTTGCGATGATCAGTGTGAGGCCAATGCGGCTGTTCATGAAGTACCTGCTGCGCTGCAGAGTGCGCTGTGCCCAAGCCTATCATTACGCGGCGGTACGTGAGGGACTTTGATAGCTCCAATACTGGCGCTTCAACGAAGTTTTTTTGGCGGCGGCTCCGCTGGATTTGGCCAAATGCGGCAGTCTGCCGCCGCGTCCGTGCTGCCGATTTATCCCAAGGCTGCATCTGCGCCCGATATTGCTGGCGAATCAGTGCTTTGTACCAGGCCCGACAAGTTGGTTCGATAATTGCTTTGTCCCTATCAGAACAGCTACAGGCGGCAAGCGTCTGTCAGAGGAGGAAGACTGTGGACAAGTTGCTATACGTCGCCATGAGCGGTGCATCGGAAAACGCCATTGCGCAAAAGGCCCATGCCAACAACCTGGCAAACGTTTCTACCAACGGTTTCCAGCGTGACCTTGAACAGGCGCGGTCGATGCCGGTATTTGGTGACGTTCAGCCATCGCGTGCCTACGCCATGAGCGAGCGTCCAGGGACTGACTTCAGTGGCGGCGCAATGATCGACACGGGTCGCGACCTCGACGTCGCCGTCAAGGGCGATGGCTGGATTGCCGTGCAGACGCCTGATGGTGGCGAGGCTTACACCCGCACTTCCAGCATGAACATCGATGCCCTCGGCGTGTTGCGCGATGGCAGCGGTTTGCCGGTTATGGGCAACGGCGGTCCTATCGCCGTGCCGCCGCAGCAGCAGATCGAGATCGGCGCCGACGGCACGATCAGCGTTCGCTCCCTGGGTGAAACACCTACAGTCATGGCGCAGATCGACCGCATCAAGCTGGTTCGGCCTGACATCAAGAATATGGAAAAAGGCCCTGATGGCCTGATGCACACCAAGAACGGGGCTGCCGCGCCGGCAGATGCCACTGTTCAGGTCGAATCAGGTTTCCTGCAGGCGAGCAACGTCAACGCCGTTGAAGAGATGACTTCGGTACTGACCTTGTCCCGCCAATTTGAATTGCACGTCAAGATGATGAAGACCGCCGAGACCAACGACGAGTCCATGGCTCGCGTCTTGCAGGTTGGCTAACCATTGACAGCTTGCGTCGATAATCCGACGCACGAGGAGAGAAACAATGCTTCCTGCACTATATGTCGCCAAAACCGGTCTGGCCGCTCAGGACACCAACCTGACGACCATCTCCAACAACCTGGCCAACGTGTCGACCACCGGTTTCAAAAGTGATCGCGCCGAGTTTCAGGACCTGCTGTATCAGATCAAACGTCAGCCTGGCGCCCAGTCGACCCAGGACAGCGAATTGCCGTCCGGCCTGCAATTGGGTACCGGTGTGCGGATCGTCGGCACCCAGAAAAACTTCACCGCCGGCAGCCTGCAAACCACCAATAACCCGCTGGACCTGGCTGTAAATGGTCGTGGGTTTTTCCAGGTCATGCAGCCTGATGGCACCATCGCCTACAGCCGTGACGGCACCTTTCACCTGGACTCCAACGGCCAGATCGTGACCTCCAACGGCTACGCCCTGGAGCCAGCGATCGTTGTGCCGCAGAACGCCCAGACCTTCACGGTCGGGCAGGACGGTACGGTGTCGATCACCCTGGCGGGCGCTGTTGCTACGCCGCAGGTCATCGGCAACATCCAGACCTCCGACTTCATCAACCCGGCCGGTCTGCAGGCTCAGGGCGGCAACCTGTTTCTGGAAACCGCTTCCAGCGGCGCACCGCAGGTTGGCACACCTGGCCTCAATGGTCTGGGTCCGGTTCTGCAGAACACCCTGGAAAACTCCAACGTCAGCACCGTTGAGGAACTGGTCAATATGATCACCACCCAACGTGCCTACGAGATGAACTCCAAAGTGATCTCGACGGCTGACCAGATGCTGCAAAACATCACGCAAAACCTGTAAGGCCTTGATGGATCTGTCCGGTCTGTTGCACCACCTGCTCAATCCGATAGGGCGCCTGATTAAGCGTCTGCTACACCGCGAGGTTTAAGTGTCATGAAACGGCTTCCTGTTCTGCGGCTTTCTCTGTTAGTCGTTCCATTTTGTGGAATCGCGCTACTGACGGGTTGCGTTGCCCCGGCTTCCAAGCCTAATGACCCTTACTACGCGCCGGTGTTGCCGCGCACACCGTTGCCTGCTGCGGCGAACAACGGTTCGATCTATCAGGCGGGCTTCGAGCAGAATCTGTATGGCGACCGCAAGGCTTATCGGGTCGGTGACATCATCACCATCACCCTGTCCGAGCGGATGGCGGCGAGCAAGGCGGCCAGTTCCGGGATCAGCAAGAACAGCAGCAACAGCATTGGCCTGACCTCGTTGTTCGGTGCCGGTCTGAGCACCAACAACCCGTTGGGCAGCGGCGATCTGAGCCTGAATGCCGGTTACACCGGCGACCGGGTTACCAAGGGTGATGGCAAGGCAGCGCAGAGCAACAGCTTGACCGGTTCGGTCACCGTGACCGTCGCCGATGTGATGCCCAACGGCATTCTGTCGGTACGTGGCGAGAAGTGGATGACCCTGAACACCGGCGACGAGCTGGTGCGCATTGCCGGCCTGATCCGCGCCGACGACATCGCCACTGACAACACCGTTTCCTCCACTCGTGTGGCGGATGCGCGCATCACTTATTCAGGTACCGGTTCGTTCGCCGATTCCAGTCAGCCGGGGTGGTTCGATCGGTTCTTCCTCAGCCCGTTGTTCCCTTTCTGATAGCGGGATAGACATGATCAAGCTCAAGCAACTGATAGCGGCCGCACTGCTGTTGTCCGCCACGTTCGGCGCTCACGCCGAACGTTTGAAGGACATCGCCAGTATTTCCGGTGTGCGGACCAACCAATTGATTGGCTACGGCCTGGTGGTTGGCCTTAACGGTACCGGTGACCAGACCACGCAGACGCCGTTCACGCTGCAGACCTTCAACAACATGCTGGCGCAGTTCGGCATCAAGGTGCCCACCGGTTCCGGAACTGTGCAGTTGAAGAACGTCGCCGCCGTGGCGGTGTATGCCGATTTGCCGCCGTTCGCCAAACCGGGGCAGATGGTCGACATCACTGTGTCGTCCATTGGTAACTCGAAAAGCCTGCGCGGCGGTGCGTTGCTGATGACGCCCATGAAAGGTGTCGACGGCAACGTCTACGCCATCGCCCAGGGCAACCTGGTGGTGGGCGGCTTCGATGCCGAGGGTCGTGACGGCTCCAAAATCACTGTCAACGTTCCGTCGTCCGGGCGAATTCCGGGTGGCGCATCGGTTGAGCGCGCCGTGCCAAGCGGCTTCAACCAGGGCAACACCTTGACCCTGAACCTGAACCGCTCCGACTTCACCACCGCCAAGCGCGTGGTCGACAAGATTAACGATCTGCTCGGCCCGGGTGTTGCCCAGGCGCTGGACGGCGGCTCCGTGCGGGTAACCGCGCCGCTGGATCCGAGCCAGCGCGTGGATTACCTGTCGGTGCTGGAAAACCTTGAGATTGATCCGGGTCAGACCTCCGCCAAAGTCATCATCAACTCCCGGACCGGCACCATCGTCATTGGCCAGAACGTAAAAGTGTCGCCAGCCGCCGTGACCCACGGCAGCCTGACCGTGACCATCACCGAAGACCCGATTGTCAGCCAGCCCGGCGCCTTGTCCGGCGGCCAGACGGTGGTCGTGCCGCGTTCGAAGATCAACGCGCAACAAGAGCTGCACCCGATGTTCAAGTTCGGCCCGGGCACCACACTGGATGAAATCGTTCGGGCGGTTAACCAGGTGGGCGCGGCGCCCGGTGACTTGATGGCCATTCTCGAAGCACTCAAGCAGGCCGGCGCGTTGCAAGCCGACCTGATCGTGATCTGAGGAACCGCGCATGGATATGCCTAAGAGCCCGATTTCCTCGGCCAGCGATTCAGGGGCCTACACCGACCTCAATCGTCTGAACTCGATGAAAAACGGTGACAAGAACAGCGAGGGCAACCTGAAAAAGGTGGCGCAGGAGTTCGAATCGCTGTTCGTCAGTCAGATGCTCAAGGCCATGCGCTCGGCCAACGAAGTGTTGGCCAAAGACAACCCGATGAACACGGCGGCGACGCGTCAATACCAGGACATGTACGACCAGCAGTTGGCGGTTTCCATGTCCACTAAAGGCGGCGGTATCGGCCTGCAGGATGTGTTGATGCGTCAGCTGTCGAAAAACAAGAGTGTGCCGCCGGTGACGCCGGGAACTGCGACGGCTGACGGCGCGAAGGCTGATGGTGCAGTCGCGCCCGCCAGGACCGCACTGGCCACCAGCGTTTATCAGCGTCCGCTGTGGGCCACGCGTTCGGCGGCGGCAGATCAGGCCGCCGCCGCAGCGGCGGCCACCGGCGAAGGACGCAACGACATGGCGCTGCTCAATGCGCGTCGTCTGTCGCTGCCGACCAGACTGACCGATCGGCTGTTGGCCGGCATCGTTCCAAATACCGCCAATACCTTGTCGCCCACCGCGCGCACGGCTGCCAATGTCGCCGGCACGAACGTCAGCGGCAAAGGCAACGGCGACTGGACGCTGGACCCGAATCTGGCACCGGCCACGCCAAGCTATGTGCGCAGCATGGCGCAGCCACCACTGGCTCCGGCCAAGCGCGCGTTCAGCAACGCTGACCAGTTTGTGGCGACCATGTTGCCGCTGGCCAAGGAAGCCGCTGCCCGGATCGGCATTGATCCAACGGTGCTGGTTGCCCAGGCGGCGCTGGAAACCGGTTGGGGCAAATCCATCATGCGTCAGCAGGACGGCAGCAGCAGTCACAACCTGTTCGGCATCAAGGCGCAAGGCAGCTGGAAAGGCCCCGAAGCCCGGGCGATCACCAGTGAGTTCCGTGACGGCAAGATGGTCAAGGAAACGGCGGACTTCCGTTCCTATTCGTCCTATGCCGACAGTTTTCACGACCTGGTCAGCCTGTTGCAGAACAACGATCGCTATAAAGAAGTCGTGAATTCGGCCGATAACCCGGAACAGTTTGTAAAAGAATTGCAGAAGGCGGGTTATGCAACTGACCCGGACTATGCCAGCAAGATTTCGCAAATCGCCAAGCAGATGAAGAGTTACCAGACTTACGCAGCCGCAACGGGCTCTTCCACTACTTTATAAGGCTTGAACCATGTCACTGATTTCAATTGGGCTCTCAGGGCTGACCGCAAGCAGCGCCGCGATGAACACCATCGGTAATAACACGGCAAACGTGGATACCGCCGGTTACTCGCGTCAGCAGGTCATGACCACCGCTTCGGCGCAGCAGAATCTGGGCGCCGGTTATATCGGCACCGGCACGACGCTGTCTGATGTGCGGCGGATCTACAACAGCTATCTCGATACTCAATTGCAAACCAGTACATCGCTCAATGCCGACGCGACGGCCTATTCCGGCCAGGCGAGCAAGACCGACACGTTGCTGTCCGACACCGCGACCGGTATTTCCCCGGCTCTCGCGTCATTCTTCACCAATCTGCAAGGGGTCTCGACCTCGGCGACCGACACGAATGCGCGTTCGCTGTTCCTGCAGCAGGCGTCGGCGCTGGGCGCGCGATTCAACTCCATCGCGGCGCAGCTCAACACCCAGAGCTCGACCATCAACACCCAGCTGACAACGCTGGCCGATCAGGTCAACAACCTGTCGTCTTCGATCGCCAAGCTCAATAAGCAGATCACTTCCAGCACTGCCACCGGCGCCACGCCGAACAGCCTGCTGGATGCGCGAAATGAATCCGTGCGCAAGCTCAACGAGCTGGTCGGCGCCAAGGTGGTCGAAAACAACGGTAACTACGACGTCTACCTCGGTACCGGTCAGGCGCTGGTGAACGGCAGCACCGCCAATGCCATGACGGCTGTGCCGAGCGCTGCCGACCCGGCGCAATACAGTCTCAAGGTTGCCTCCGGCTCGACCACCACTGACGTGACCTCGGTCATCACTGGCGGCAGCATCGGCGGCCTGCTGCGCTACCGCAACGAGGTCATGACCCCGGCCATCAACGAGTTGGGCCGCGTGGCGCTGGTGTTGTCCGATCAGGTCAACAGCCAGCTGAACCAGGGCATCGACAGCAACGGCGCGTTTGGCAGCAATCTGTTCAACAGCATCAATGACCTCAACCAGATCACCCAGCGCAGCATCGGCAAGACCGGTAACACGCCAGGCTCAAGCAACCTGAACGTCACGATCACCGATACCAGCAAACTGAGCGCCAGCGATTATTCGGTGACATTCAGCGACAACGACAACTACACGATCCGCAGCCTGCCCGATGGCACCGCCGTCGGCGTCGGCAAAATCAGCGATCCGAGCACCACTCCAGCGGGTCTGGGTTTTCAGGTGTCGCTGCCTGCGGCAACCGTGCCACCGAGCACACCGTTTGCCAATGGTGACTCGTTCACGTTGACGCCAACCCGCAACGCCGCTGCCGCGTTGACGACGGTCATCACTGACCCGAAAAACCTCGCTGCCGCTGCACCATTGACGGCAACAGCAGGTGCCAGCAACAAGGGCAGCGGTACGTACACCCAGCCGACGCTGACCACCAAGGCCAATATCTACGACGCCGCTGGCACAGCGGATCTGCGCAACGGCATCAAGGACACTGCGCCGCTGAAGCTGCTGTTCGGCCCGGTTACCTCGGGTTCGCAAAGCTATCAGTTGCTGGATGCGAAGGGCGCTGCCGTGCTGGATAAAAACGGCGTTGCGGTCACCGGGACCATCGTTCCCGGCCAGAGCAATGTGCTGAAGCTGCCAGTGGGTTACACCGACTCGGCAGGCGCCGCTCAGGATTACACGTTCGAAATGACCATCGCCGGCGCACCGAGCGATAAAGACACTTACAACATTGCCCTTACCGGTGCGGGTTCGGCCGATAACCGCAACGCCATTGCGACAACCGCCTTGCAGACCAAGCAAACGGTCGGCGTCGGCGCGAACGGTTCGACGGGTCTGAGCCTTGCAGGCGCCTACGGCTCGCTGGTATCCAGCGTCGGGACCTACGCCGCGCAAGGCAAGACCGATACCACTGCAACCGCCGCGCTGCTGACCCAATCCAAAAGTGCGCGTGACGGAGTATCCGGCGTTTCCCTCGATGAGGAAGCCGCGAACCTGGTCAAATATCAGCAGTACTACACCGCTTCGTCGCAGATCATCAAGGCGGCACAAGCCATTTTCAGCACGCTGATCAACAGTCTTTAAGGAGTCGTAATTCATGCGTATTTCAACTGCCCAGTTTTACGAAACCAGCTCTGCCAACTACACGCGTACGTACGCCAACGTCATCAAGACCGGTGAAGAAGTCGCCAGCCAGGTCAAGTTGAATTCTGCTGCCGATGATCCGGTGGGCGCGGCGCGCGTGTTGCAACTGGCCCAGCAGAACTCGATGCTGAGCCAGTACGAGTCGAATATCAGCACCGTCAGCATCAATGTGACCAAATCGGAAACCGCACTGAACAGCATCCAGACTGCCTTGCAGACCGCTTCTGAATTGATCATCAAGGCGGGCAACGGCACCTATACCGATGCGGACCGTGCCTCCAACGCCGCCGAGCTCAAAGAGCTGCAATCGCAGATCCTGAGCTTGATGAACAGCCAAGACGCCAACGGTCAGTATTTGTTCTCCGGCTCCAAATCGTCGGTGCCTCCGTACTCGCAAAACCCTGATGGCACCTACGCCTACAACGGTGACCAGACGGCGATCAATCTGGCCATCGGCGACGGCTTGAGCATTGCCAGCAACACCACCGGTTGGGATGCTTTCGAGACGGCGATCAATACCACCCGCACGTCGTCCACCTTGACATTGCCGGCTGTTGATGACGGCAAAATCAGTTTGTCTGGCGGGATCGTAACCTCCACCTCGAACTACAACAGCCAGTACGTCAGCGGTCAGCCTTACACGGTCACGTTTCTGAGCAGCACCCAGTACAAGATTACCGATGCTGCGCTTAATGATGTGACCGTAGACGCCAGCGGTACCGGCACTTTTTCCTCGGCCGATGCGGCTAATCAGGTGATCAGTTTTCGCGGCGTGGACCTGTCGCTGAATATCAATCTGACGGCCGCGGAGCGGGCCTCGACGACTGCCGCTGATAATGCGTTGAAGGACCATACCTTCGTCCTGGCGGCAACTCCGGACCAGATCAGTACCACCGCGAGCCCGGGTAATTCGGTGCCCAATGCTGTGATTACCGGTGCCACAGTGGGCACTTCGGTTGCCGATCTGGCCGCCTACAACAACACCTTCCCGCCTGGCGGCGCAATCATCAAGTTCACCAGCGCTACTGATTTCGATCTTTACGCGTCGCCAATGACCAGTTCCAGCACCAAGATTTCCAGTGGCAGCACAACTCCGGCCACCAGCGCTTCGGGCATCACGTTCCAGGTCAGTGGCAACCCGGCTGTGGGCGACACGTTCGTGGTCAAAGGTGGTACGCAGCAGACGCAGAACATCCTGAATACCTTGTCCTCGGTGATCACCGCGCTCAATACTCCGGCGGATGGCAATCCCGTGGTCAGCCAGAAATTGCGCGCTTCCCTGGATTCTGCGCTGGGCAACATCACCAGCGGCAAGGAACAGGTGTCCAAGGCCATTTCTGCCGGCGGCGCGCGTCAGGCCAGCGCGGACTCGCAAGGCGTCACCAACGGTTTGCTTCAGGGCAACAACACTGTCGAGCAGGGCAAGATCGTCGACTCCGACCCGGTGGATGCAATTGGCCGCCTGACGATGCAGCAGACGATGCTGACCGCCTCCCAACTGGTGTTCACTCGGGTTTCCCAGTTGAACCTGTTCAGCAAGCTTTAAGCGCAAGGCCGCAAGGATGCGGCGTATTACCGAGCATCAGCCGTCTTTTTCAGCGGTTAATGGGCATCTTCCGCCAGGCTGGATGCCCGCCGCTCGCGAGTAAACCCTGTGAATTCAGTACCCCGCGTCAGCATTGTCATCCCCGCTTTCAATCCGCGTTTCTTTCAGGCGGCTTTAGCCAGCGCCCTGAGCCAGACCTACACCAATCTGCAGATTGTCGTTTGCGATGACAGTCCTGGCGACGACATAAAAACCATCGCCGATTCCTTTGCGGAACTTGCCACGGATCTGCGCTATGTGCGCAACGCCGAACACCTGGGCATGGTGGGTAACCTCAAGGCTTGCCTGGATGAGGCCGACGGTGAATACATCAAATTTCTCTGCGACGATGATCAGGTCTTCCCCGCGTGCGTCGCACATCAGGTGAGCGCCTTTGTCAAACATGAGGATGCCCGACTGGTGTTCGGTCAGCGTCTGCTCTGGGACGCCGATAGCATACAACTGCCATCGCGTCTGGAAAACAGCACGCTTGCGCCCTCCAGCAGCATCTTAAAGGGCGATGACCTGCTAGCGATATTCGAGAACTTTCCAGTCAACTTTCTCGGTGGCTTCAGCAACGCGCTGTTTCGGCGTGCAGATGTCCTGGAGTTGCTGCCGGCGCTGACCCAGCCGGGCCACTGCTTCGTCGCGACCCTGGATTTCGCGCTCTATGTCTGCCTGATGCGGCGCGGCAATGTGGTGGTACTCAACGACGTTCTGGGTGTAGAGCGCCTTTACCCGGAGCGCCTCAGCCGCCAGCAGCCGATGAAGGATGCAGCGCTTGAGGAAAGAGAGTGGCTGTTGCAGATGCTCAAAGCCCGAAGCGGCGAATCGGCACCCGCAGCAGGCTGGGTGCGTTACTTGCCGCTGACCCGCGCTGCGGAGTCGCCACGGGTCTGGGATGAGCTGCCGCTCAGTCGGACGCTTGGCAACAGGCAGAGCACGCTGTCGTGGCGGGTAGGCACCGAAAGCCTGAGTTTTACCGAACTCTACACACAGTGGCTGGCATGCCGCACATTGTCCGACCAACAGAAACTATTGCTGGCCGATACCTTGGACTCATGGGTCTGGCGGCCGAAGATTGTCCCGGTAATCATTGATGAAACGAGCAATAGAACCGGTGTGGCAGTCACTCTGCGCAGTCTGGCCGAGCAACTTTATGCGCCGGATCTGGTACTGGTACTGTCGGCTGCCTGTAGCGAAGCTGTTGTCGATGAAAACATCCTGAGGATGCCGCTTCAGGCGGACTGGCAGCAGCAGCTCAACCAGATACTTGCGCAACTCGATGGCGCCGACTGGGTTTATCTGCTGCGGGCGGGGGATCGTCTGGTGGAGCCGGCGTTGCTGGTACTCGCCGAGCGCATTGTGGCATTTGACGAAGCGCGCTGCATTTACAGCGACGAAGGTGCGCTGCGCGAAGGCGAATCCACGGCTCCCGCGTTCAAGCCGGATTTCAATCTCGATCTTATGCGCAGCTATCCCTATGTGGGTCGAGCGCTGGCGTTTGACCGAATGGCTTTGCTGGCAACTGGTGGCTTCGATTCGAGTTTTGGTGAGCTTGCTCCTCACGACTTGCTTTGGCGTTTGGTGGAGGGGCATGGCACTCACGTCGTGGAGCACATCAGCGAACTGCTCATGGAGTCGCAGTGGGGTTTTTCCCAATGGCTGGCCTCAGCCGGAGTTCTTCAGCAAACTGCCGCGGTTCTGCAAGCGCATCTTCAGCGTCTGGGCATTGCCGGTGAAATACGCCAGGGCAGTATGGATTTGATTAACCGGGTCGATTATCAGCACGCGAGTCGTCCGCTGGTTTCGATCATTATTGCCGGCAACGATCGACTTGGCGTCATGCAGCGCTGCGTCGACAGTCTGCTGGAGAAGACAGCGTATACCGATTACGAAATTCTGCTGGTCGACAACGGCAGTGAACAGACCGATATCCTGGCCTGGCTTGAGGCTATTGTGCAGCTGGGCAGCAGCAAATTACGCGTGCTCAGGTTCCCGGAAAGGAACGGTGTCGCAGGGCTGCGCAACTTTGCTGCGCGGCACGCCAACGGCGATTATCTATTGCTGCTCAACCCGTTGGCGGTGTTTACCCAGGCTGACTGGCTCGATGAATTGCTCAACCACGGCCAGCGGCCTGAAGTCGCGGTCGTCGGCGCCAAGCTGTTCAGCCCGGGTGGGCTTATTGTCCATGCGGGAATAATCCTTGGCCTGCAAGGGTCAGCCGGTGTGCCATTCTACGGCGAGTCCATGAATGCCCCAGGCTATATGCATCGATTGCATGTGGTGCAAGATCTGAGTGCCGTGGGTGGTGATTGCCTGCTGGTTCGCAAGGCGATCTTCGATGAGGTTGGTGGGCTGGACGAGCAGGATTTTGCACCTGGCTTGAGCGAAGTCGACTTGTGCCTGCGCATCCGGCAGCTCGGTCATCTGGTGGTTTGGACGCCTTATTCACAGGTGGCTCTGGGTGCTCAATCCGCGACTGTGCCTGATCCCGTCATCCAGGAGCGACAAGCCAGGGAGAGCGAAACCTGGTACAAGCGTTGGCTGCCAATTATTGCCAGAGATCCGGCCTACAACACCAATCTGGCACTGAGTATGCTGGGCGGTTCGAGTTTCAATCTTGAGTCCGGCCTGCGTACCGGCTGGAATCCGTTTGTCGGCAAACCGCTCCCGGTAGTTGCCGGGTTGCCGATCAATGCTTCGGCGGTCGGCCATTATCGAGTGACCCAGCCGATGTTCGAACTGCAAGCAGCAGGCCGGGTGGCGGGGCGTATTTATTACGACACGCCAACCATCATTGAGCTTGAGCGCCTGGCGCCGGATGCGATCATCCTGCAGTGTCGCTACAGCGAAGGACCCATCAATGAAATCATCCCGCTGAAGACATATTCCAACGCTCGTCGCATCTATGAACTGGATGACTATGTTGTGCAAACCACCAAGAAAAACACCCATACGCGCAACACCCCAGGCCCTGAAGAAATGGAGCGACTCGTACGCAAAGGCATTGGCCTATGTGATCGCGTAGTCGTGACGACTTACCCTCTGGCCGATGCGTTATCGAGCATGCACGACGACATTCGTGTCGTGCCGAACATGCTCACGCCGCATATTTGGGGCAATTTCCATTGCAAGCGGCGGGTCGCTGGCAAGCCTCGGGTCGGTTGGGGCGGCGGTACGAGTCACAGTGGTGATCTGGAGGTCATCGCCGACGTGGTTCGTGAGCTGGCCGATGAAGTTGAATGGGTGTTTTTCGGCATGTGTCCCGAGCAGCTTCGGCCTTATGTCCATGAGTTTCACGGGATTATCGACCTGGAACGGTACCCGGCCAAACTTGCCAGCCTGAACCTCGACCTGGCGCTCGCACCGCTGGAGTTTCATATTTTCAACGATTGCAAAAGCAACCTTCGTCTTCTTGAATATGGCGCCTGCGGGTATCCGGTGGTGTGCAGCGATACGGCGGCTTATCGCGGTTACCTGCCTTGTACGCGAGTAGTCAGCAATAGCACCGAGGAGTGGTTGCAGGCAATTCGCATGCACCTGGCCGATCCCGATGCCAGCTATCGTATGGGCGATGAATTGCGTGAGGTTGTGCTGCGCGACTTCATGCTGCGCGGCGATAACCTTGATTATTGGGTCAATGCCTGGCTTGGGGACTGACCCCTCAAGCTGTTTCCTACTGCCGCCGCTCGGGTATCCCGAGCTGGCGCGTTTCCTGCAAGTTCCTTTTGGTATCGCCATAAATCGGGCATAGCAGCGTCGACGCTTGCGTGCGGTTGGCGCTTGTTGTCTGGCTGGCGGCAGATGCACTAACGCCCGGCCTGATCAGCGTAGAACAAGAGGGAAGTAGATGAAGGCAGTTATCCTGGCAGGTGGCTTAGGCACGCGTATCAGTGAAGAGTCGCACCTCAAGCCCAAGCCAATGATCGAGATTGGTGGCAAGCCAATTCTTTGGCACATCATGAAGCAGTATTCGGCTCATGGTATCCATGATTTCGTGATTTGCCTTGGCTACAAGGGCTATGCGATCAAGGACTTTTTCGCCAACTACTTCCTGCACACCTCTGACGTCACCTTCGACATGTGCAACAACCGCATGGACGTGCATCAGAACTACAGCGAGCCGTGGCGCGTCACCTTGATCGACACCGGTGAAGACACCATGACCGGTGGGCGTTTGCGCCGGGCCAGCCGCTATGTCCAAGACGAAGAAGCGTTCTGCTTCACCTATGGCGACGGCGTTTCCGATCTCAATATCAGTGCGCTGGTGGACTTCCATCTGTCTCACAAACACTTGGCCACAGTCACTGCCGTGCAGCCGCCGGGTCGCTATGGCGCACTGGAGCGCGACGGTAACCTGGTGCGTGGCTTCACGGAAAAACCCCGTGGCGACGGCGGCTGGATCAATGGCGGCTTCTTTGTTTTGTCACCCAAAGTGCTGTCCCTGATACCCGGCGACGTGACCGTCTGGGAAGCCGAGCCTTTGATAGGGCTGGCTGAACGTGGCCAGCTGGCCGCCTTCCAGCACGATGGTTTCTGGCATCCGATGGACACCCTGCGCGACAAGAATTACCTCGAACAACTGTGGCAGAGCGGGGAGGCCCCGTGGAAGCAGTGGGACTGAGTTCGCAATTCTGGAGTGGCAAGCGGGTATTGCTCACGGGTCACACCGGATTCAAAGGCAGCTGGTTGACGCTATGGCTGCAAAGCCTGGGGGCTGAGGTCAGTGGTTTTGCCCTGGCACCTTCTACCGAACCCAGCCTGTTCGAACTGGCTGGCGTCGCCGATGGCATCAACGACCAACGCGGCGACCTGCGTGATCTTGGCGCCTTGCTGGAGCTGATCGCCGAGACGCGGCCGGAGATTGTCCTGCACCTGGCCGCCCAGCCATTGGTGCGCGAAGGCTATCGCGATCCGCTGGGCACCTATTCCAGCAATGTCATGGGCACCCTCAATCTGCTCGAAGCCATTCGCCAGATCGGCGGTGTGCGCGCCTGTGTCCTGGTGACCACCGACAAGGTTTACGCCAATCAGGAATGGCTCTGGCCCTATCGTGAGAATGAGCCGCTGGGCGGGCATGATCCCTACAGCAGCAGCAAGGCTTGCTGCGAGTTGCTGGCTCAGTCCTACGCGGCGTCGTTCTTTGCCGCCGAACGCTATGCCGAACACGGCCTGGCGCTGGCGACCGCGCGTGCGGGCAACGTGCTGGGCGGCGGTGATTTCGCCCCGGAGCGTTTGATCCCGGATGTGCTCAAGGCCTGGTCGGCCAACGAGCCGGTGACCCTGCGTTATCCACAGGCGGTACGCCCCTGGCAGCACGCGCTGGAACCACTGGCGGGTTATCTGCTGCTGGCCGCCGGCCTTTACGAACATGGACCGCGATTTGCCGGTGCCTGGAACTTTGGCCCCGGCGAAAACGATATGTGCAGCGTCGGTGAAGTGGTGCAGCTACTGGCCAGTCGCTGGCCTCGCGGGCCCGGCATGCGCGTCGAACCCAGCGAACTGCACGAAGCCGGCTTGTTGCGCCTGGACAGCAGCCGTGCCCATCGACTGCTGGCGTGGAAGCCGCGCTGGTCGCTGCAACAGTGCCTGGAACATACGCTGGATTGGCATCTTGCGTGGAAAGCCGGGCAGAACATGCGTGAGGTGACGCTGGCTCAGTTGGACCTGTACAAGGAGCAGCAATGAGCGAGTTCCTGTTGAAGGCGCTGCCGTTGGCGGGACTGTTCAGCGTACAGCACAAGCGTCACGAAGATACGCGCGGGCACTTTTCCCGATTGTTCTGCGAGGGCAGCCTGAGTGGCTTCGATCAGCCGTTTCATATTCGCCAGATCAATCATTCCTGCACCCGCGAGCAGGGCAGCGTGCGTGGCCTGCATTACCAGAACGGCGACCACCCGGAAGCCAAGCTGATCACCTGCCTGCGCGGCGAAGTCTGGGACGTGGCGGTGGATTTGCGGCCGGACTCGGCAACCTTTTTGCAGTGGCATGCCGAACACCTGCGCGCTGGTGACGGCCGCAGTCTGCTGATCCCGGCAGGCTTTGCCCATGGTTTTCAGACCCTGACTGATGATGCCGAATTGTTGTACCTGCACAGCGCTGACTATGCGCCGGAGCATGAGGGCGGTCTGTCGGTACATGACCCACGCCTGGCGATTGCCTGGCCGCTGGCTGTCAAAAATCTGTCGGCAAGGGATGCATCCCATCCATTGCTGGATTCCCGGTTTAGCGGAGTGCACTTATGAACTGTCGCGGCTGCGGCACCCTGTTGAATCTGCCGCTGATCGACCTCGGCACTGCGCCGCCTTCGAATGCGTATTTGCGGGCGGAACAGCTGGAAGTCGCCGAGCAATGGGTGCCTTTGAAAGTTCAGGTCTGCCAGTGCTGCTGGCTGGTCCAGACCGAGGATTACACCAGCGCCGAAAGCCTGTTTGACGCCGATTATGCGTACTTCAGCTCGTTCTCCAGCACTTGGCTTCAACATGCCGAGCGTTATGTGGAAACCATGGTTGAGCGCTTCGGCTTGACGGCTGAAAGTCGCGTGGTGGAAATCGCTGCCAATGATGGCTACCTGCTGCAATACGTTGCCAAGCGCGGCATTCCCTGTCTGGGAATCGAGCCCACCCGCAGCACCGCCAAGGCCGCACGGGAAAAAGGCCTGGAGATTCGTGAGCTGTTTTTCGGCCGCGAGACCGCGTTGCAGCTCGTCGAAGACGGCTGGGCAGCGGATCTCATGGCGGCCAATAACGTGCTGGCCCATGTGCCGGATATCAACGATTTCCTCACGGGTTTTGCGGTGCTGCTCAAGCCCGACGGCGTGGCGACTTTCGAGTTTCCGCACCTGCTGGCGCTGATGGCGGGCGCGCAGTTCGACACGCTTTACCACGAACACTATTCCTATCTGTCGCTGACGGCGGTGCAGACGTTGTGCGAGCGCAATGGCCTGGAAATTTTTGATGTCAGCCATCTGCCGACTCACGGTGGCTCGCTGCGGGTATTCGTGCAACGCGCCGATGGTGGGCCGCGTGAGCGCCAACCGGCCGTGCAGCAGGCATTGAGTGCCGAAACACTGGCCGGTGTCACTCGCCCCGAGTTCTACGCGACCCTGGCGCCAGCCGCCGAACGTATCAAGCACGAGTTGCTGCGCTTTCTGTTGCAGGCCAAGGCCGAAGGCAAGCGCGTCGTAGGTTATGGCGCGGCCGCCAAGGGCAATACCTTGCTTAACTATGCTGGCGTCAAACCGGACTTGTTGGCCTGGGTGGCCGATGCCAACCCGCACAAGCAAGGCAAGTTCTTGCCGGGCAGTCGAATTCCGGTGGTGGGGCCTGAGCGCATCGAGCTGGAAAAGCCGGAATATGTGCTGGTTCTACCATGGAATCTGCTGAACGAAGTCAGCGCGCAGCAGGCCACTGTCCGCGAATGGGGCGGGCGCTTCGTGATCGCTGTTCCTGAGTTGCAAATCCTGTGAGCGGTATGCAGATATTAGTGACGGGCGCGACCGGGTTTGTCGGGCGTCATCTGGTCAGCGCCTTGTTGGCGCGAGGCTGTCGCGTTCGCGCGGTGGCGCGCAGCCGGGATGTTGCGCAGACCTTGTCCTGGTTCGAGGATGTGGATTTCATCGCTGCCGATGTCCATGCCCCCGACCTTGATGTGCTGGCGCTGACTCAAGGGATTGACGCCATGGTGCACCTGGCCTGGCCTGGCTTGCCGAACTACAAGGGGTTGTTTCACTTTGAGCACAACCTGTTTGCTGACTATTCGTTCATCAAACGTGTGGTTGAGGCCGGTGTGCCTCAGGTGATGGTCACGGGTACCTGTTTCGAGTACGGCATGCTCAGCGGCCCACTGGATGAACAGACAGCGCCACAGCCGAGCACGCCGTACGGGTTGGCCAAACATACCCTGCGTCTATTCCTTGAAAGCCTGCAAACGGCACAACCTTTCACGCTTCAGTGGGCTCGATTGTTTTACCTGCATGGCCAGGGACAAAACCCCAACAGCCTGCTGGCAAGCCTGGACCGTGCCGTCGATGCGGGTGACAGCACGTTCAACATGTCAGGTGGGGAACAACTGCGTGATTACCTCGCCATTGAGACGGCTGCCGGATATCTGGCAGACATGCTTGAACGTCGGCAAGCCAACGGCGTATTCAACTGTTGCAGCGGTGTGCCGATTTCGGTCAGAGCCCTCGTTGAGCGGCGGTTGCGAGAGCGCAATTCAGTGATGGCATTGAATCCGGGGTTTTATGGTTATCCCGCCTACGAGCCGATGGCGTTCTGGGGCACTACCGAGCGGATGCATCAGATGTTAAGTCAGGCGCAGGATTGAGGAATTGAGCATGGTGCATGAGTTATACCGGGTTACCGATCTGCCTGTGCTGCAGAACCGTACGTTTGCCGACGCGGCTTCGGCGCGCGAGTCGGCTCGCGCAGATATTGTGCTGGTCCAGGATGCGCTGAGCGGGCTGATCTTCAATCAGGCGTTTGATCCTGCCAGGCTCAGCTATGACAGCGACTACCAGAACGAGCAAGCCTGGTCGGGACAATTCCAGCAGCACCTGAACGATGTCGAGCGCATCATTGCGCGATATTTCACAGGCCAGAGCCTGATTGAAGTCGGCTGTGGCAAGGGCTACTTCCTTGAGTTGCTGCGTGGGCTCGGCTACTCCGTCACCGGCATTGACCCTGCCTATGAAGGCGAAAATCCCGACGTAATCAAAGCGCCTTTCACCCGGGGCCTGGGTTTGGCTGCTGACGCAGTCGTGCTCCGGCACGTGCTGGAACACATCGCCAATCCTGTGGCCTTTCTCGCGGAAATCGCCGATGCCAACCAGGGTGGACGCATCTACATCGAAGTGCCGTGCTTTGACTGGATTCTTGAGCATCGCGCCTGGTTTGACGTGTTTTACGAACACGTCAACTATTTCCGCCATGACGATCTGCGTCGGCTTTTCGGGACAGTGTATGAGTCTGGACACCTCTTCGGTGGGCAGTACCTCTATATCGTTGCCGACCTGTCGAGCCTGCGCACCATCTCCGTTGGAAGGGTGCCGCGTCTCGAAATGCCGGTTGATTTCACCCGCAGTATCGAGCGCGCGGTACGTATCATCCAGGCTGCTCCCGAGCAAGGTTCCGCGATCTGGGGTGCATCGTCCAAAGGGGTGATTTATTCGTTGTTCCTGCAGCGTGCCGGGGTGGCGGTCGACCAGGTGGTGGATATCAATCCGAGCAAGCAAGGCCGCTACCTGCCCGGCAGCGGTTTGCGCGTGTCATCGCCGCAGGAAACGTTGGCATTACCCGATGGTGCTCACGTGTTTGTCATGAATTCCAACTATCTGGAAGAAATAAAGCGGGCAACTGAAGGGCGTTTCACCTATCACGCTGTCGACAGCGCTTCTTTCAAATAACTGTATTGAGGTCAACCAATGACGCAGTCCGAAAATGAAATATTCGAATCCCAGTGCCAGGCAGAAGTGACCGCGCAGGGGCAGGATGAAAAACTGGCAGGTCTGGCCCAGGAGTTCTTCAACGAGTCGGCGCGCCACAAATACAGCTATCACTTTTCCTGGATGGGCCGGCCGATTATCCAGCTGCCTCAGGACATGATGGCAATGCAGGAGATCATCTGGGACGTCAAGCCAGACTTGATCATCGAATGCGGTATTGCCCATGGTGGTTCGATTCTTTATTACGCCTCGATACTCGAACTCCAGGGTCATGGTGAGGTGTTGGGTATCGACAGGGACATTCGGCCGCATAACCGCGAAGCCATTGAAAGCCACCCAATGTTCAAGCGCATCAGCATGATCGAGGGTTCAAGCATCGATCCTGCAGTGGCCGATCAGGTTCGTGCAGCCGCAGCGGGCAAGAAAGTCATCGTGGTCCTGGATTCCAATCACACCCACGATCATGTGCTTGGAGAGCTTCGCCTATATGCACCGCTCGTTTCGGTGGGGAGCTACTGCGTCGTCATGGACACGGTCGTCGAGGACATGCCTGAGGACGCGTTCCCGGATCGTCCATGGGGCAAAGGTGATAACCCAAAAACCGCCGTCTGGGCCTATTTGAAAGAAAGCCAGGATTTCAAGATTGACGAAGCGATGCACAACAAGTTGCTGATTACAGTCGCCAGGGATGGTTACCTGCGTCGTATTCGTTAACCAGTGGTTGCACCTTTGTCGAACGTTTTAACCATTTACCGGTTGTGTGGGGAAGTATTATGCAAGGCATGTCCAGATCTGAAAACACTTTGCCATTAAGCGAACTGCTGACGGTGGTGTTGCTCAGTCACAACCGTCCGGCGTTCTTGCGCCGTGCCGTGCAGTATTACAGCGCGCTGCCTTGCAAGATTCTTGTTCTGGATTCATCACCCCTGCGCAACGAAGCCGTGGCCGGTCTGTTTGAGTCAGTTGAATATCAGCACCTGCCGCAATTCGGTTATTGGGGCGTGCAGAACAAACTGGACTACGGCATTCGGCAGGTGACCACTCCCTACATGGTCTTCGCTGCCGATGATGATTTCATCGTCCACCAGGCGCTGGAACAGTCGGTGAGTTTTCTGGAGGCTAATCCGGATTACGGCATGTGCCACGGCTATTGCATGATGTATCTGACGCTCGCCAATAGCGTCAACTACTACCGGCGTGACAAGAAGGTTTGCGAGGATTACGCCTCGGAGCTGGCGCAGGATCGTATTCTGGATTTCATGGGCCAGTACATCCCGCCGTTCTACGCCGTGCAGCGTACCTCGCTTCTACGCGACTGGTACGACGCAATGCCTGACGGAACCATTTTCCAATGGCAAGAAATCGGCCATGCCTGGTATATGTTGGCTCGCGCCAAGGCGCGGATTCTGCCGATCCCTTATGTCGTGCGTGAGATCAACTACGGGGTCTCGGAGCATTCCACCGAGATTTTTCATACCCTGACCTTTACCGATCCGAAGTCGGTCGCCGATCGTAAGCGATTTGCTAGCGTGCTGGCGGCGCTGGCTATGCCGTTGGATGGGGCCAACCCGCAGCACGACGTAGATTCCGTCCTGGAAACTTTCGAGGCGCTGGCCGACAGCCTGCGCACTGGTCGGGCCCTGACTTCCGAGCTGATTTTCGAGTCCCGTTGGGGGAGTACAACGATGCAGGCCGAACGTCGTTTCGGGCCCCGCCAATATATGGAAATGCCGTTCTACAATCAGCAGTTTTTTGATGAGCTGAGCGCGTTCGAGTTCATGCTGCACGCCATGCCCGCCGGACGAATGCAGCGCGATGACCTTGAAGGAATCTGGGTGCGTCAGCAAGAGCTGATGCGCGCCCGTAACAACGATACCCCTAATAGTGTCGTCGACCGACTGTGGCTGGCGCTGGATTGCAATATTTTCAACCGTGAGGTGGTTAGCCGTCTGGCGCATCAACTGACTGAAATTGGCTACGACGACGAGGCACCGAAAATCCTTGAGTGGGAAGCGCGCCTGACCTCATTGCCTGACCCTGAAAATCGTCTGACCTTCGATGCCACGCGCTCCGGCCGTCTGCTCAACTGGCTGGACGCACGCAACCCCGATACCAGTGAATTACAGCTGATCAACGACGCTGTCCGCGCCCGTGAAGGTGGCCCCCGGTTCGGGCTGCTGGTGTTGAACCTCGACGGCGATGTGGCCGCTCTGCAGGTCACTCTGGACAGCTTGCTGGAAGGCCACTGCAAGTCTTTCAAAATCGTGGTGTTCACGACCGCAGAACCGCCTGCGGCAACCACCGCCGACAACACCCTGCACTTTGTCAAAGTCAGCCAGGCGAACTATGTCGACAAGCTTAACCAGAGCGTGCGCCAGCTGACCTGTGAGTGGCTGCTGTTGGCAAACGCGGGCGATCAGTTCACCGCAAGTGGTCTGTTGCGCGCAAATCTGGAATTGCTGGCCGCCCCACAATGCCGCGCGGTCTACTCCGATGAGATTCATCGTCAAGCCAATGGTGCTCTCATCGATGTGTTCCGTCCGGACTTCAACCTGGATTTGCTCCAGAGTCTGCCGGGGTTGATGGCGCGACATTGGTTGATTCGTCGCGACGTTCTGGTCGAAGCAGGCGGCTACTCGGCAGAGTTCACCAATGCACTCGAATTCGATTTGCTGTTGAGGATCATCGAGCAAGGCGGGATGGCCTGGCTGGCTCATATGAGCGAGCCGTTGCTGATCTGTGACGCGCCGGTGCTGGAAGAAAACGTCCAGGAGCGGTTGGCGTTGAGTCGCCATTTGGCTACTCGTGGCTACAAAGCCCAGGTTACCTCGGAACCTGCAGGAACCTACCAGATTGACTACCGCCACAGTGAACGCCCGCCGGTTTCCGTCCTCATCCACGGGCAGTCCGATCTGGCAGAGTTGCAGCGTTGCGTCTCCAGCATCCTGCAACGCACCCGCTACACTCAGTTTGAAGTGCTGATCGGCAAAGGCTGTGACACAGCGGCCGAAAAGCTGGAATGGCTGGCGATTCTGCAGCAACAGAGCGGCCGGGTCCGACTCGTCGAATGTGAGGTAGCGTTGGGCGCTTCGTCGCTGATTAACCATCTGGCGCGTCAAGCCAAAGGCGAGTATTTGATCCTGTTGGCCTCCGATGCGGAGGTGGTGAGCCCTAACTGGATGGGCAGCCTGGTTAACCAGGCCATGCGCCCTGAAGTCGGTGTGATCGGCGGCAAACTCATCGATTCGAACAGCAAGGTAACCCAGGCCGGATTGATTCTGGGAATGAACGATGGGGTTGGTTCGGCGTTCGTGGGTGCCAAGGATGTTCCGGGCTATATGCATCGCCTGATCCTGACCCAGAACTACTCGGCGGTCTCCTCGACCTGCATGATGATTCGCAAGGAGCTTTTCGACGCCGTTGAAGGTTTCAACGAGGATGCTTTTGCCGAAGAGTTCGCTGATATCGATTTGTGCCTGAACGTCGGCCAGGCAGGTTACCTGGTGGTCTGGACGCCTCAGGTTCAGATCACTCATCCGGGCGTGCTCCCTGATGCACCGCAGGCGCTTGCTGCCTTGCGGGACAAGTGGGCGGGTTTCTTCGAGAGCGATCCGGCTTACAACAAGAACCTGAGCTTGACCGACAACAGTTTCGACCTCGGCAGCCCGAGTGCAGTGAACTGGGCGCAATTGCTCGCGTAGGTTCGCTACCGGTCAGAGGATTCAAGGATGTTCAACGGCAAATCCATTTTCATCTCCGGCGGTACCGGCTCGTTCGGCCGCCAGTTCATCCGCACCCTGCTTGAGCGCTATCAGCCCAAGCGGGTGGTGGTGTTCTCTCGGGATGAGCTCAAGCAGTACGAAATGCAGCAGGAATTTTCCGCGCCGTGCATGCGGTTTTTCCTTGGCGATGTGCGCGATGCCGACCGCTTGCTGCAAGGCATGCGCGGCATCGATTATGTTGTGCATGCCGCAGCGCTCAAGCATGTGCCGGCAGCGGAGTACAACCCGACGGAATTCATCCGCACCAACGTCAATGGCGCGGAGAACATCATCGCTGCGGCCATTGCCAATGGCGTTAAGAACGTGATTGCGCTGTCCACCGACAAGGCGGCCAGCCCGATCAACCTGTACGGCGCAACCAAGCTGCTGTCGGACAAATTGTTCGTCGCCGCCAACAACATTGCCGGGGATCAGCCGACGCGTTTTGCCGTGGTGCGTTATGGCAACGTGGCCGGCTCCCGGGGTTCGATCGTGCCGTTCTTCAACAAGCTGATTGCCGGCGGTGCCAGCGAACTGCCGATTACCGATCCGCGCATGACCCGCTTCTGGATCACCCTGGATCACGGCGTGGATTTCGTGATGCAGAGTTTTGCGCGCATGCATGGCGGCGAAGTGTTCGTGCCGAAAATTCCGTCGATTCGCATCGTCGACCTGGCCCAGGCCATGGCCGCCGGGTTGCCGCACAAGCATGTTGGCATTCGTCCCGGCGAGAAGCTCCACGAGTTGATGGTGCCGCTGGACGACGCGCGCATGACCCTGGAATTTGCCGATCACTACACCATCGTGCCGTCGATCCGTTTCAATAATGTCGATGTGAATTTCAGCCTCGATGCTACCGGAGAGCAAGGCAAGGCCGTAGCCGACACCTTCGAATACCGCTCGGACATCAACCCGCATTTCCTGTCAGTCGGCCAGATCGGCGAACTGCACGCTGATATCCAGCCATGATTCCCTACGGTCGCCAGAGCCTGGATCAAGCGGACATCGACGCAGTGGTCGAAGTGTTGCAGTCCGACTGGCTGACCCAAGGCCCGACGCTGGAACGCTTCGAAGTCGCCATGGCCGCGCGCGTCGAGGCCGGCTTTGGCGTAGCGGTATGCAATGCCACGGCGGCGCTGCACATTGCTTGCCTGGCGGCGGATCTTGGGCAGGGTGATTTACTGTGGACGACACCCAATACGTTTCTTGCTTCGGCCAATTGCGGGCGCTACTGCGGCGCTGATGTGGATTTTGTCGACATTGACCCGCTGACCTGGAATCTCGATGCCCGGTTGCTGGCGCGCAAGCTCGAAGTCGCTGAGCGCGACGGGCGACTGCCCAAGGTTCTGGTGGCGGTGGCGTTCTCCGGCCAAAGCTGTGACATGCGCAGCATTGCTCAGTTGGCCACACGCTACGGCTTCACCGTCATCGAGGACGCGTCTCACGCGGTGGGCGCCACTTACGCCGGGCGTCCGGTGGGCTGTGGCGAGTTCGCGGCGATGACCGTGTTCAGTTTTCACCCGGTAAAAATCATCACCACCGGGGAGGGCGGTATGGTCATGACCAATCGCCCCGAATTAGCCGAACGCTTGCGCCGCCTGCGCAGCCACGGCATGACCCGTGATCCGGCGCACATGGACGAACCCAGCCACGGCCCGTGGTATTACCAACAGGTTGAGCTGGGCTTCAATTACCGGATGACTGACATTCAAGCTGCGTTGGGCTTGTCGCAACTGAACAGGCTGGACGCGTTCATTGGCCGGCGTCGGGCACTGGCGGCTCGCTATCAAGCAGCGCTGACCGATCTGCCGCTGACGTTGCCCTGCGCCCAGACCGAGGCTGAATCGGCCTGGCATTTATACGTCGTGCGCCTGCAAACCGAGCGTCTGACGCTGAGTCATCGGGAGGTTTTCGAAGCCTTGCGCGCCGCCGGGATCGGCGTCAACCTGCACTACATCCCCGTTCACTTGCAGCCGTATTACCGGGAGCTGGGATTCACGTCAGGCGATTTTCCCGAGGCCGAGCGCTATTACGCGCAGGCCATCAGCCTGCCGATCTTTCCGGCCATGAGCGAAACCCAGCAGGACTACGTGATCGAACAGTTGCGGCGTTTGCTCACCACTGGCAAGGCGTAACGCTCGGCCTCCACTGAACTGATGGTAGAAAGACGATATGCGTGAATTGACTGAGCAAGAACAGTTCTGGGCCTCAGAGCCACAGTTTTCGGCGCACGACCTGAGTTGTTTACTTCTGGAACAACGTGCGTGAGTGCAGTAGCCATTATTCCGGCGCGGGGCGGCAGCCAGCGAATCCCGCGCAAGAATCTCAAGCTGTTCAACGGCCAGCCGATGATCGTCTGGTCGATCCACGCGGCCTTGGCCAGTGGTGTATTTGATCGGGTAGTGGTCAGCACCGACGATCCGCAAATCGCCGAAATCGCCCGAGCCCACGGCGCCGAAGTGCCGTTCATGCGCCCGGCTGAGCTGGCCGATGCATTCACTGGCACCAGCACGGTTATTCAACATGCAATCGCCGCGCTCGCAGATCAGGCACTGAGTTTCGACTACGTCTGTTGCATCTACGCCACCGCGCCGCTGCTACAAGCGCGTTACTTGCGTCAGGGGCTGGAAATGCTGCGGTCCTCTCCGGAAAAATCCTACGCGTTCCCGGTGTGCAGTTTCGGCTTTCCGGTGCAGCGTGCGTTGCTGATCGAGGCCAGTGGTGCGTTAGCGCCGATGTATCCGCAGTTCCGCGCCACCCGCTCGCAGGATCTTGCGGCCGCGTATCAGGATGCCGGTCAATTCTATTGGGGACGCAGCGAAGCGTGGCTGCGCGGCGATGTGGTGTTCTCCGAGCTGAGTCTGCCGATCATCCTGCCACGCCATCTGGTGCAGGACATCGACACCGAAGAGGATTGGCGGCGTGCGGAATTTCTCTACTCAGCGCTCAAGGCGGCCGGGGAGCTGGAAGGGTGAGAGTGCTGATTCGTGCCGACGCATCGCTCAATATCGGCAGCGGTCATATTGCGCGATGCATGGCGCTGGCTGAAGTGTTGCGCAACGGCGGGGCGCGAGTGAGCTTCGCCTGTCGCCAGCTGCCTGGGCATTTGTCGAGCCGCCTTCAGTCTCAGGGTTATACCGTTCATGGTTTGCCGGAGCGCTATGCGCAGGAGCAACCGGGAACCGACATCGAGGCGTTACTGCCTTGGCAGGAAGACATCGACGCGCTGGCGCAGGCGCTGCCTGCTGACGAGCGCTTTGACTGGCTGATTGTCGATCACTACGGTCTTGCCGCCGACTGGGAAAGCGCCGCGCGTCGATTTGCGCCACGTGTCATGGCCATCGACGATCTGGCCAATCGCCGTCATACGGCTGATGTGTTGCTTGATCAGAATTTTTCCGGCACGCCCCAGGCCTATGCGCCGTGGATCACTGGCCAATGCCAGGCGTTGCTCGGACCGCATTTTGCTCTGTTGCGTGACGAGTTTCAGCGTGAGCCGATCGAGATCCGCCCCAGGGTCAAGCGGGTTATCGTCAATTTCGGTGGTTTCGACGCGGCCGGGCAGTCGTGGATCGCGATGCAGGCTTTGCTGGCCTATCCGCAGCTGGAAGTGGATTTCATCGCCGGAATCGATAATCCCGACTGGCTTGCCATGCAGGCATTGGCCGAAGGGCGCTTGAACTGGCAGCTGAAAATCCAGGTCAGCGATTTTTCGCGCTTGATGGCCGAGGCCGATCTGTTCATCGGTGCCGGTGGCGGAACGACCTGGGAGCGCGCCGCGCTGGGATTGCCGACTATCTGTGTCGCAGTCGCCGCCAATCAGAAGGCCAATGCCGAACAGTTGGCAGCAGCGGGTGCGCATCTTTATGTCGGCACCCGGGAAAAGGCCAGTGTGCAGAGCCTGCGTCAGGCGATTGAGCACCTTATGTACAATCAGGAGCTGCGCCAAAGTCTGGCGGCACAGTCCCGCAAGTTAGTGGACGGGAAGGGCGCCCGTCGTGTTGCGGCAGTGCTGGCAGCTGCCGTCCCCGGTTTTAATGCGAGTGAACAGCGATGACAGGTTTCAAGATTGGCTCACGTTCCATCGGCGCGGATGCTCCGCCCTTTGTCATTGCCGAAATGAGTGGCAATCACAATCAATCCCTGAAGCAGGCGCTGCGCATCGTCGAGGCCGCTGCCAAAGCCGGAGCCCATGCGCTGAAGCTGCAAACCTACACCGCCGACACCATGACCCTCGATATTGACGAGGGCGAGTTCTTCATCAAAGACCCCAACAATCTGTGGGCCGGTTCTTCGCTGTTTGCGCTGTATGAAAAGGCGCATACGCCTTGGGAATGGCATGCGCCGATTTTCGCCCGAGCCAAAGAATTGGGCATGCTGGCGTTCTCCACGCCGTTCGATGAGAGCGCGGTGGACTTTCTCGAAAGCCTGGATGTGCCGGCCTACAAGATCGCCAGTTTCGAAAACACCGATCTGCCACTGATTCGCCGGGTCGCGGCGACCGGCAAGCCGATGATTATCTCCACCGGCATGGCCAGTATTGCCGAGCTGGATGAAAGCGTGCGTGCGGCGCGGGCGGCGGGCTGCCGCGACCTGGTGCTGCTCAAATGCACCAGCACTTATCCGGCGTCCCCGCTAAACAGCCACATTCGCACCATTCCCCATTTGCGCGAGCTGTTCGGTTGTCAGGTTGGCTTGTCTGATCACACCATGGGCGTCGGCGTTTCAGTGGCGGCGGTGGCGATGGGCGCCACCGTCATCGAGAAACACTTCACCCTGGATCGCACCGATGGCGGCGTGGATGCCAGCTTTTCCCTCGAACCGGCGGAGATGGCCAGTCTGGTCATGGAAACCGAACGTGCCTGGCAAGGGTTGGGTCATGTGCAGTATGGCGCGACGCTGGCGGAACAGAACTCGCTGCAATATCGCCGCTCGTTGTACGTCGTGCGCGATATGTTTGCCGGCGAAACGTTCAGCAAGGACAACGTGCGCGCCATTCGGCCCGGCCTTGGGCTGGCGCCCAAACATATCGATGCGGTGCTGGGGCGCAAGGCCCGACAGCCCTTGACTCGGGGTACTGCGCTGGATTGGGATAGCGTCGAGTGAGCGGCACATTGGCGTGACATCTTGAAGTCGGCAGGCATTTTTCGGCACGATATCAGCCATTGTCGGTGGCATGCGTGGCGGTAAAAGCGCATAAAACTTAGTGACCTATGAGTCACAACGCGCATCTTCACTGTATCGTGCTCGCGGGCGACGACGACGTAAGGTCGATTTCACGGTTTTCCGGGATTGGCCAAACCTCCCCGCAGCCCTTTATTCAAGGGCAAAAAAGCCTTCTGATTACAATGCCCCGCCATCGAGCGAGCGGTGATATTCAGCTATTTATTATTGGGAAGCCATGATGATTGGCATAAAAAGCATAGCGAGTTACGTGCCCGCGGCCGGCGTTGACAACTACGCGCAGGGTGCCAAATTCGGCAAGGATGACGAGTTCATTCTGGGCAAGATCGGCTCGGCTTTCCTGCCACGTAAAGAAGACGGCCAGGAAACCTCCGATTTGTGCGTCGAAGCGGTTAACGCTTTGTTCGCCAACAATCCCCAACTCAAGCGCGAATCCATTGATGTGCTGATCGTCGTCACCCAGAACGGCGATGAAGAAGGCCTGCCGCACACCGCTGCCATCGTCCAGGACAAGCTGGGCCTGTCGACCAACGTCGCAGCCTTCGATATTTCCCTGGGCTGCTCGGGTTACGTCTACGGCATCTATGCGCTCAAGGGTTTCATGGAAGCCACCGGTCTGAAAAACGGCCTGCTGGTCACCGCTGATCCTTATTCAAAAATTGTCGATCCGGAAGACCGCAACACCACCATGCTGTTTGGTGATGCAGCCACCGCCACCTGGATGGGCGAGGACGCTCAATGGCAGCTGGGCAAGGCCAAATTCGGCACTGACGGTTCCGGCGCGCCGCACCTGAAGGTCAGCAACGGCGTGTTCTTCATGAATGGTCGCCAAGTGTTCAACTTCGCGCTGCTCAAGGTTCCGGCGCACTTGCACGAGTTGCTCGACGAATCCGGCCTGCAATCCACTGATATCGACGCCTTCTGTATCCACCAGGGCAGTGCGGCGATTGTCGATGCGGTAGCGCGACGTTTCGAGGGCGAACCCGAGAAGTTCATCAAGGACATGCTGGAGACCGGCAACACCGTGTCCTCCAGCATTCCGCTGCTGCTGGAACGGCATGCCATGGATTCCAGCTGGAAGCGGGTCGCCTTGAGCGGTTTCGGCGTGGGCTTGTCCTGGGGTTCGGCGATCATTTATCGCCCGTGATTCCATAAAGAAGCAAAAATGGCGCTCAAGGTGAGTTAATCTTGAGCGCTATTTTTTTGCCTTCGTTTTCAGGGAGCCTTCATGACCGACAGCTTTGAGCGCAATGCCGCCGTGCTGAAGAGCCGCTGGCCGGATGTCTTCGCGCGCTTGCAGACTGAGGGCGATGCCTCGTCCCAGGCCGAGTTGGTTGAAGGGCTGCAATCGACCCTGCGGATCAATGGCATTCAGCTCACCAGCCGCCATGACCGGCTTGCCGAGGCGCGTCTACAGGCCGCCAGTTTGCCGCAGGCCAGTGAAGCTCTTCATCTATATGGCACCGGGCTTGGCGATTTGCCGCGCGTTCTGCTGGAGGAACACAGCGCGGCGCGTTTGCAGGTGCATATCCTCAACGGGGCGCTGTTTGCTCTGGTGCTCAAACTGACCGATCAGGATGACTGGTTGAGTGATCCGCGCATTGAGCTTGGCTACGCTGCCGACTGCCGGGAAATCCAGTTGCCGTTTTTCGCCTTGCCCGCTGAACTGGAGCTGGCCGACGAAAACAATGCGCGGATTCGTGATCGTCTGGTCAGCGAAGTCCACCTGCACTTCAATAATCGCGAATTCGATCCACAGTCGCTGCAGATTGTGCAGCGCCTTGAGGAGAGTTTCGATCTGGTCAGCCGAGATCCTGACGTTGCTGAGTTGTTCGGCGCACAGTCGGCCCGGGAAATCTACGTGATTGGCACCGGCCCAAGCCTTGAGCAGCACTTCGAAAAGTTGCTGGCCATCCGCAATCAAGCGCAGCGCCCGTTGTTCATCTGCGTCGACACCGCCTATCGACCGCTGATTGCCCAAGGTATCCGGCCTGACCTGGTAGTGACCATCGATCAGCGAATTTCTGATCGACACCTGCCGGCGGCGGATTCGGCTGGCATCCGGCTGGTCTATTTGCCTTTAAGCGATCCGCAGGTTCTATCGGCCTGGCAGGGTGAACGTTATGGCGGTTTCTCGCCAAGCCCGGTGTATGCGCAACTGCGCCAGCGGGTGCAACGGGGCATTCTGGCCGCCGGTGGCAGTGTCATTCATCCAGCGCTGGATCTGGCAGTCAAAATGGGCGCGACGCAAATCACGCTGTTTGGTGTGGACTTCGCGTACCCGATGAACAAGAGCCATGCCGGTTGGGGTGACGGTGAGCTGGGGGCTCCGGTCGATCAGGCCAGGCAGTGGGTGCTCGACGGCCATGGTCAGCGGATCAAGACCCAGCTCAACTTTCGGCGTTACCTCGGTGAGCTCGAACGTTACATTCATGCCCATCCACAGGTTCGCTTCTTTAATAGCAGCCGTTCGGGCGCGATGATTGCGGGCACCGCGTTTAATGAAGAGTTCAGCCAATGAACGGGATCGAGTCGTGCGTACTCGCCAGCATCGAATGTGCCGGGCAGTTTCGCCTTGGCCGCAGCGTCGAGGCGGCTCTGGATATGCTGGAAGTGTTCGAAACTGCAGCCAGTTTGTTTGAGCGCAGCTCTCCGGCGGTTCAGCAGCAGTGGTCACAACTGCTGGTGGCGATGCTTGCGTGTCAGCAGTCACAGGACTGGTTGGGCCTCGCTGACTACATGCAGTACGAATTAACGGAACTGGTTCACAGTTAATGACTTGCCGTATCTACGGCATGGCGGGCGATATATAGAACTTCGCTTGTTTGTCCGCATTCCTGACGCGCTTTTTTAATCTTTACAAATGGCTAAGCCCTTGATTTCCGGGGAGGTGGCCGCTTGATGGCATTATTTTTATAAATTGCCCTAAAGCAAAGTCCGATCCCGACGATAACTATTACGAAGGTTCTCTGTGCCAACCCGGCTGTTGCCAGGGCCGGAAGCCGCAGCACCCAACCAACGAGGAATTTCATCATGGCTTTAGGCGTAAACACTAACGTTGCTTCCCTCTCCGTTCAGAAGAACTTGGGCAAAGCATCCGACGCTCTGGCAACTTCCATGACTCGCCTGTCTTCCGGCCTGAAAATCAACAGCGCTAAAGACGACGCAGCCGGCCTGCAGATCGCAACTCGCATCAGCAGCCAGATCCGCGGCCAGACTGTAGCAATCAAGAACGCCAACGACGGCATCTCGATGGCTCAGACCGCTGAAGGCGCTCTGCAAGAGTCCACTAACATTCTGCAACGTATGCGTGAGCTGGCTGTACAGGCACGTAACGGCACCAACGGTACTGCTGACCAGAAAGCGACCAACTCTGAGTTCGCTCAGATGTCCGACGAACTGACCCGTATCTCGGCAAGCACCAACTTGAACGGCAAGAACCTGCTCGACGGTTCTGCTGGCACCATGACTCTGCAAGTTGGCTCGAACACCGGTAGTGCGAACCAGATCGACCTGACTCTGACGGGCAAATTCGACGCCGTCAACTTGTCGGTAGGTAGCGGTACCACCGTTTTGACCGGTACAACCACTGCTGCTGCTGCTTCTGCAATCGACGCTGCGATCACTTCGATCGACGCTGCCCTGGCAAAAATCAACAGCACTCGTGCTGATCTGGGTGCTTCGCAAAACCGTCTGACCAGCACCATCTCCAACCTGCAAAACGTTAACGAAAACGCCACTGCTGCACTGGGTCGTGTACAAGACACTGACTTCGCCTCAGAAACCGCTAACCTGACCAAGCAGCAAACTCTGCAACAGGCTTCCCAAGCTGTTCTGGCCCAGGCTAACCAGTTGCCTTCCGCTGTACTGAAACTGCTTCAGTAATTTTCGGAATGAGTTTTGGC
>Ga0247814_10000368_pt1 | contig 36789 bp, 23 predicted proteins | sample UWRJL179409R1_FD_179947 | JGI IMG/M metagenome (GOLD analysis project Ga0247814, IMG submission 179947) | Plant litter microbial communities from Arlington Agricultural Research Station in Wisconsin, United States - UWRJ-L179-409R-1 | ecosystem: Environmental > Terrestrial > Plant litter >... | reverse complement strand
ATATTAAAAGCATTCAGATACTTAAAGATGCTTCTGCGGGTGCTATTTACGGTTCAAGGGCCGCAAATGGTGTAGTGATTATAACTACTAAAAAAGGGACTAAAAATACACCATTGAAAATTGAATACAGCGGATATTATGGTGTAGACCAGGTTACACAAAAAATACCGGTATTAAACAGGCAGCAATATCAAATGATCGTTAATGAAAAACGTACAAATGGTGGTTTGCCACTTATTGCAGGCAATGATCCTTCGTCTCCGCTTTATGTTACAGATACAGATAACGATTGGCAGGACATTGGACTGAAAGATGGTACGCGCCAAAACCACAATTTTAATTTCTCCGGTGGTGGTGAGAGTATGACTTACAATGCGTCTATGGATTATTTTGATAACAAAGGTATGTTTGTAGGTAACGGCCCGTCATACGAAAGGTATACAGGACGTATTAATACTACGTTTGAAAAAGGTATCTTTAAAATGTCGCCTTCATTATCTTATACCCACTCTTTCGAAAATTCGTTAACTTTTAGGGGAGATGTATTAACAGGAGGAAGGCCACCGCTTATTAATGACCTTGTTATGGCTTTACCAACAATGCCTTTATATGATGAAAACAATATAGGCGGCTGGGGAGGTACAGATTCTACCGTGCACCAGGCTATTGCGCTTAACGTGCCGGGTATTAACTCACTATTTACTAACTGGGTAGAGGTGGACAGGACTTTTGCTATTATTAACCCTGAAATAAAGCTTATAAACAGTGGTGGACATGATCTAACTTATAAATTAAATTTAAGTTATGATAAAACCCAGGCAAGGGATTTTTCCTTTGTACCACAGTTTAACATGGGGTATTTCTTCAACTCAGGAAAATCATTACTTGATGATAACTCAAGAATATATACCAATACACTAGTTGAAAACACTTTAAACTACAAAAAAGTTTTTGGAAAACATGATGTAGAGATATTAGCAGGGCAAACGTACCAAACATTTGAATATGTTAACAGGAGTGCACACTCTGAAAGTTTGCCTTCACCATATTTTCCTGTTCTTGATAATGGTAGTAATAAAAATGCGGGCGGTTTCCAATTAAACAGTACTTTGTATTCATTGCTTGGCCGTGTGCTTTATAGTTACGATGACAGGTATTTATTAACAGCCTCTATACGAAGAGATGGTTCTTCAAGATTTGGTTCAGACAATAAATATGGTACATTCCCATCGGTAGCTTTGGGATGGAAATTATCTAACGAAGATTTCTTTAAAGTAGATAAAGATATTGTATCGCAACTTAAATTGCGTGGTAGCTATGGTGAGCTGGGCAACTCTAATATTGGAGATTTTGCCGATCAGGCAATTATTAATGGAAATGTTCTTTACAACTTTAACGGAACAACTGCTGTAGGAGCTTTGCAAACCAGCCTTGTAGATCCTAATATTAAGTGGGAAGCTACAAAATCGGCAAACATAGGATTAGATGCAACCTTACTTAAAGGAGCTTTAGATCTTACTGTAGAGTACTACAGCAAAGAAACAACCGATATATTAGTAGGTGTGCCAATACCTCTATCTACAGGGTCTATTAACACGAACCCAATAGTAAACTCAGGAAGTTTACGTAATCAGGGTATTGACATTGAATTAACCTACCGCTATACTAAAGGTGATTTTAATTTTGAAATTTCTGCAAATGCCAGTACCCTTAAAAATGAAGTTGTTGCACTTGGTGGAAACGGCGAGCCCATATTTGGTGCAGGATCACGAACTGTAATCGGAGGAACAATTGGTGAGCATTATGGTTATGTGTACGACGGCTTGTTTCAGAATACAGGAGAGGTAGCAGACCACGCTTTTCAAAGTGCCGCTACAGCACCGGGCGATATAAGATTTAGAGATCTTAATGATGACGGTGTAATAAATGCCGACGATAGGACTTCTCTTGGCCGCGCTATACCTAAGGTTACTTATGGACTTAATTTCTCTGCAAGTTATAAGAATTTCGATCTTACTGCATTTGCATCTGGAGCAGCAGGATATTATATCAACAGTTCATTATACAGAACGTTAATGTGGTCTACAGATTATGTAAACTCTCATGAAGATATTTTAAACAGGTGGACTCCAGAAAACACAAACACTAATATACCACGTGTTGTTGCAAACGACCCTAATGGTAATGCCAGAGATTCTAACAGGCCGGGATGGTTGCAAAAAGGAGATTATTTAAGGATCAATACCGTTTCGTTAGGTTATAGATTGCCTACACTATTTAAGGCTGTAGAGTCTATAAGGATTTATGGCACAGTACAAAACCTGCACACATTTACTAAGTATAAAGGTTTTAATCCTGATTTCAACACACCAGGCGTATTTAACCCGGGATTTGACGGTGGTACGTATCCAAGACCACGAACATTTCTTGTAGGTGTACAAATGGCGTTTTAATTTAAAAATTTGAAAAATGAAAAACTTAAAGATATTATTAGTTGTTTTATCATTTACAGCATTTAGCTGTGATGAAGAATTAGATATAGCAAACCCTAATGCCCAAACAAATGAAACGTTTTGGCAAAATGAAGATCATGCGATAAAAGGTGTAAATTCTATTTACAACAGTTTTATTATAGATGGTTCTTACATGCGTATGACACCGGCCTTAACGGATAGCAGGGGAGACGATTTTACAGGTGATAGTCCGTGGTTGGATCTCGTACAGGTTGGCAATTTTACAATATTGCCAACATCCGGTCCTGTAGAATGGATGTGGGCATCATATTACCAGGCAATATTTCGTGCTAACCAGGTGTTAACATATGTTCCTGCTATAGAAATGGACGAAGCTGTTAAAGCACGTTGCATTGGGCAGGCGCATTTTTTAAGAGGTTTGGCTTATTTTAACCTGGTTACTAACTATGAAAAAGTACCACTAACTACAGGATTTCCTTCAGATAAATCACAGTATTATGCAGCAACGGCTACTAACGAAGAAATATGGGCGCAGGTAATTGCCGATTTTACTGCTGCGCAAAGTATGCTTCCTGTAAGTTTCGCATCGGTTACAGGTGCAGACCAAAATCAGGTGGGTAGGGCAACTAAAGGTGCTGCCACAGGATTTTTAGGTAAATCGTATTTATACACAAGACAGTGGGCTTTGTCGGCCGCAGAGTTTAATAAACTTATTAATGGGCCTGAGGTTAATATTTACAGCCTTACTGCTAATTATAAAGATAACTTTGGCCCTTCTACCGAGAATAATTCAGAATCTATTTTCGAAATTCAGTTTGCTACCGGTTCAGGTACTATTAAAAACTATGGTGGAGAACCTAATTCATTATGGATGCAGGTAAGCTCTGTAGGCCACACCTATGCAATGGATGGTTACGGATATTCTGATTTCCTTCCTACACGTTGGATATATGATGAATATAAGCAGGAACGTACTGTAAATGGCCGTTTAGACCCTCGTTTATTAGTTTCTATAGCATCATATGAACCTACAGAAAACTCTACAACGGTTTATGGTGGTGCTCCGTGGTTAAACCCTACAACTAACATTTATCCGCGTAAATACACTCATGATGGTTTTGGTGTTAGTACAGAAAGCCAGGGTGGTGTTGAATATTCAGAAATTAATTACCGTGTTATGCGTTATGCAGATGTATTGTTAATGTATGCTGAAGCACTTAATGAACAAGGACAAACGGCTAATGCTTACCAATATATTCAGCAAGTAAGGAATCGTGCAAACCTTCCAAACCTTGCAGCAACAAGGCCTGGTATGACGCAGGTGCAAATGAGGGATCAGATTGCTCACGAACGTGCGCTGGAACTTTCTATTGAAAGTATTCGTATTCATGATATTATTCGTTGGGGATGGTTATACGATCCTGCAAAGTTGGCTATGCTTCGTTCGCATGACAATGATTTTAATACCTGGACTCCGGGTAAAGAATATTTACCAATACCACAACGTGAGCTTGATGTAAATCGTAACGCGCTGCCAAACTCAGCAAATTAATTTACATAGATTTTCAATTATTTTTTACGAAGCAGGCTTCTTATATATATAAGGAGCCTGCTTTTTTTTTAGTATTTCATCACTTATATCTTTTTATTGCTTGTGTTTTACTTTAAAATATCAATATAAGCTATTGACACCTGAATACGTTGTAGTATTGTGTTCTTGATAGTTTATTTTAGTTAAAAATTAAAATATCGAAATTTTTATTTGGTTTTTGTGAAAACATTTTGTTAAATTTGGAAGTGTAAAAAATACATTTATTTAATCTAACCAAACTTTTTATCAAATGAACCAATTTTGCATTCGCGATAAGCTAATGAATTAAACCCCATTATGCCTCACCATTCCTTACTTAATCAAAAATTAGTACATCTCTAAAAAAGATTAGCTGCTTACATACAAGCACTATGCAGCTACAAAAACTAAACTACCATGCTTAAAAAAAAATCAATATTTACTTTTTTATTTGTGGCATCTGCCTCATTGCTTCCTGTAACCCAATTATCAGCACAGCAAAAATCTACAATTACATTAGCCTCACAGGAAAATGCCCCAACTATTAATAAACACATTTACGGCCACTTTGCAGAGCATTTGGGCAGGTGCATTTATGACGGTTTTTATGTGGGCGAAAACAGCAAAATACCTAACACTAATGGTGTTCGTAATGATATTATTACGGCACTAAAAGAACTGGGCATACCTAACCTTCGCTGGCCGGGTGGCTGCTTTGCCGACACCTACCACTGGAAAGACGGTATAGGACCTAAAAACGAAAGGCCCACAATGGTTAACCAGTGGTGGGGCGGTACTACAGAGGATAACAGCTTTGGTACCCACGATTTTCTTGACCTGTGCGAAACCCTTGGCACAGAACCTTACCTTGCTGCGAACGTAGGTAGTGGTACTGTAAAGGAATTTACAGACTGGGTGCAATATGTAAACCATAGCGGCAAAAGCCCAATGGCAGACCTTAGAAAGAAAAACAACAGGGATAAAGCCTGGGGTGTTTCTATATGGGGTGTGGGTAACGAAATGTGGGGGTGCGGCGGTAACATGACACCGGAATATTATGCCAACCTTTACAGGCAGTATGCTACTTTTATGGGCGACTGGGAAAATACAGGGAAACTTTTCCGTATTGCATCCGGGGCTAACGTTGCCGATTACCATTGGACGGAAGTGCTTATGCGCGATATTCCTAAAAATCTTATTGAAGGTGTGGCACTGCACTCTTACTCTTTTGTAACCTGGGAGAAAAAAGGATCTTCTACAAAATTTGACGAATCTCAGTATTTCGCGACGATGCAAACAGCCCTTAAAATGGAAGAGCTGGTAACCAAGCATACCGAAATAATGGACAAATATGACCCTGCTAAAAAAATCGCACTTATTGTAGATGAGTGGGGCGGATGGTATGATGTGGAAGAGGGCACTAATCCCGGCTTTTTATACCAGCAAAACACTATGAGAGATGCCATGATTGCAGGTACTACCCTAAATATATTTAACAACCACAGCGACCGTGTGCGTATGGCTAACCTTGCACAAACGGTAAACGTGCTTCAGGCTGTTATACTTACTAAAGGCGATAAAATGCTGCTTACGCCTACCTACCATGTAATGCATTTATACAAAGTGCACCAGGATGCTAAGCTTATACCGATAAAAGTGAACTCGCCCGAATATAAATTTGGAGATAAAACACTTCCGGCAATATCAGCTTCGGCTTCGGTAAAAGACGGAAAAACGCATGTGTCTTTAGTTAACATTCACTCAAAAGAAAAAATAACTGTAGATATTAACCTTGAAAGCCTGAAGTTAAAAGATTTTACTGCAAAAATTATCTCTTCTTCAAAACTTCAGGATCTTAACTCTTTCGAAAATCCTAACGCTATAACTCCAAAGGATTTTAAAGATTTCAAATTTAAAAAAGGAACACTTTCGGTAACACTGCCTCCTTTCTCGGTAGTTGTTCTTGAAGGTAAATAAAATAAAGTACTATGAAAAAATTGCAATATAGAGGAACTGCAGCTAAAGTAACCAACGGTTTTTTAGCTGTTGTATTAGCCTGCCTTTTAGGTATGGGCTGTTCTAAAAGTGACGACAGCGCTCCGGCAACATCTTCAGACGATGGCGGCGGCACTACAGATGACGAGCCGGGACAGATCTTTAACGGACCTACTTACCCGGATAACTATACGCCTATAAGTTCATGGGCTAACAGGAGCCAGTGGAATTTAGCCAACGTTCATGACCCAAGCATTGTAAAAGATGGCGATTATTGGTACATGTACCAAACCGATGCTTCTTATGGTAATGCACACGAGGGGCATGGGCACTTTCATTGCAGGCGTTCCAGAGACCTTATTACATGGGAGTATATGGGGGCAACAATGAACAATGAGGCTACCTGGGTTAAAGATGCAATTAATGCTAAAAGGGCTGTAGAGGGGCGTGCGCCTATTCAAAACATTACTTACGGCTATTGGGCACCATGTGTGCGTAAAGTAGGTAACAAGTTCAGGATGTACTACAGTATAATAAATGATGCCGAGATTGAAGGTACAGATCCTAATACATCATGGGGTGAAGAGGCTTACATAGGTTTAATGGAAACTACCAGCCTTGCCTCTAACCAATGGGAAGATAAAGGCGCCGTAATATGGCAGGTGCCGGATGGAGCTGTAAATTATACCCGAAACGGAGGAAACGACTGGAATGCATACTATAAGTTTAATGCTATAGATCCAAGTTATATTGTAACACCACAGGGTGAACATTGGCTTATATACGGTTCATGGCATACAGGTATGGCTGCAGTACAGGTAGACCCTGCAACGGGCAAACCGTCTCAGTTAAACAGCGTTGCCGACTTTGGTACGCGTATAGCTGGCCGTGGCAATGTAAATACTAATAGGTGGCAGGCACTGGAAGGCCCCGAAATTATTTATAATGAAGCTACAGGTTACTACTATTTATTCCTTGCTTACGATGAATTATCTATTGCATATAATACACGCGTAGCAAGGTCAAGAAGCATTACAGGGCCTTACCTTGGTATAAATGGCCAGGATGTAACCGCCGGGGCAGAATGCTGGCCTATGCTTACACACCCTTATGCTTTTGCAGGCCATACCGGTTGGGTTGGTATCTCGCACTGTGCTGTTATTAAAGATGATACGACAGGTAAATGGTATTTTTCATCGCAGGGCAGGCTTCCAACAGATGCTACGGGAATAAATGCTCCTAATGCTGTGATGATGGGGCAGGTAAGGGAAATGTTCTGGACTGCCGACGGATGGCCGGTTGTATCGCCGGAACGTTATGCAGGTGTGCCGCAAATAGATATTACCCCCGCAAGCCTTGCAGGAAGGTATGAAGTTATTACTATGAACTATGCCTACCAGGAAAGGCAGCGCTCTTTAATTGTTACTCTTGGAGTTAATGGTAGTTTAAGTGGTGCTATGACAGGAACATGGAGTTATGATAATACTACAAGGTCAGTACTTTTAAATGGCAGGGAGTGTAAAGTATCTAACGGATGGGACTGGGAAGCATCGCCAAGAAAAGCAACCATAACATTTACCGGCTTAACGGCAGATGGTAAACCTATATGGGGTAAAAAAATATAATAAGATTAAATTATACTACAACAAATGAAGAAAGTTGCACTTATTCTTTTAAGTACGCTGGCATTATTTTCCTGTTCATCCTCAAAACAGGCAGCAGTATCGGCAAATCTTAAAGAAAATAACCCTGTAATAAAAGATAAATATACCGGCGACCCTGCTGCTTTGGTCTATAAAGATTCGGTATATCTGTATGCAGGGCATGATGAAGCGCCAAACGATTTCAATTTTTATAAAATGAATGAGTGGCTTGTATATTCATCTGCCGATATGGTACACTGGAAAGAGCACCCGGTGCCGCTAAAAACCACCGATTTTAAGTGGGCTAAAGGCGATGCCTGGGCGGCTCAGGTTATAGAACGCAATGGTAAGTTTTACTGGTATGTAACGGTAAACCATGCTACCATACCGGGTATGGCTATTGGTGTTGCAGTGTCAGACTCGCCTACAGGGCCATTTAAGGATGCCCTTGGCAAAGCGCTTATTACTAACGATATGACTAAGCAGGTAGATATAAGCTGGGACGATATAGACCCTACGGTTTACATTGACGATGATGGCCAGGCCTATCTGTACTGGGGTAACCAGGTATGTAAGTATATTAAGCTTAAAGAGAATATGCTTGAGGCCGACGGCCCTATACAGGTTGTTAGCCTGCCTAACTTTACAGAGGCACCATGGCTGCACAAGCATAACGACTGGTACTACCTTTCGTATGCCTACCAGTTTCCCGAAAAAATTGCGTATGCCATGAGTAAATCGCCGGCAGGGCCATGGGAGTATAAAGGTATACTTAACGAGCTGGCGGGTAACAGTAATACCAACCACCAGAGTATTATAGATTTTAAGGGCAAGTCGTATTTTATATACCACAACGGGGCAAGCCAAACGCATGGCGGCAGCTTTAGGAGGTCGGTTTGTATAGACAGGCTGTACTATAACCCCGATGGGACTATGAAACGCATTATTATGACAACCGAAGGTATACAGGAATAATTATGAGAGTTAGTTTAAGTATTTATGTTTGGGTTTTGTTAGTTTATGGCAGTGTTTTTTCGCAGAAAACGCTGTCCATAAACGAAACAATAGTGCATGACCCGGTAATGATAGAACAGGATGGTACCTACTACCTGTTTTGCACAGGTAAAGGCATATCGATGTTCTCGTCTAAAGACATGACAAACTGGACAAAGTTAGATAAGGTTTTTGATGCTGCGCCACAATGGGTAAGTAAAGTTGTACCTAATTTTGATAACCACATTTGGGCTCCCGATGTATCTTTTCATAACGGGCAGTATTATTTATACTATTCGGTATCGGCATTTGCCAAAAATACTTCGGCTATAGGGGTGGCAACTAATAAAACGCTTAACCCGGCCGATAAAAATTATAAGTGGGAAGACCACGGTATTGTTATACAATCGGTACCTAACAGGGATTTGTGGAATGCCATAGATCCTAATTTAATTTACGATGAAAACAATACACCGTGGCTAACCTTTGGCTCTTTTTGGAACGGGCTTAAAATGGTAAAGCTAAAAGCCGACCTGCTTGCACCGGCCGAACCCGAAGAATGGTATACCGTTGCAAGGCGTGAGCGCACTTTTAAACTTGAAGATAAAGATCCGGGCGATGCAGCCCTCGAAGCACCTTTCATTTTTAAAAAGAACGATTATTATTACCTTTTCCTTTCATGGGATTATTGCTGCCGTGGCGAGAACAGTACGTATAAAGTTGTTGTAGGCAGGAGTAAAACCGTGCAGGGGCCATACCTTGATGCTACAGGTAAATCGTTATTTGAAGGCGGCGGTACACTGGTTATAGAGGGCAATAAGAACTGGGCAGGGGTAGGGCACAACAGTACCTATACTTTTAAAGGCAAAGACTATATGGTTTTTCATGCCTATGATGTTGCACAGCGCGGGGCACCTAAACTTAAAATAAAAGAAGTTAAATGGGAAAACGGCTGGCCTAAGGTTGAACCAATGAATTAAACAAGTGTGTATGGCTGATATAAAAAAAACAATTCTTTTATTTTTTTGCTGCCTTATTTTTATTGCCTGCAATAAAAAGGAAAGTGCAGTACCCCAAAATTTAGAGGCTGTTATTAATATTAGTGATACAAAAGATACCATATCGGGCAAGCTTTATGGTATGTTTATAGAAAACCTGGGCAATAAAGATGTGGGTAACCTTACAGACGACTGCCTGTGGGCCGAATTATTGGACGACCGCAAATTCTTTTACCCGGTCGATAATTCCGATTCGCTTATTCCTGTAAACAAAAAACAAAAAATAAACCAATGGAAACCCACAGGCAATCCCGTTATCATGGATAGCACGGATGTCTGGGTGGGTAACCATTCTCCAAAGATCATTGTTACTCCTAATGCCGAAAATGGTATATCTCAAAGTGGTATAGCATTAATTGCATCTAAAAAATACACAGGCCACATTATACTTATGGCCTCGCCCGGTGTTGAGGTAACGGTAAGCCTTGTTTACGGCAATGATGCGGCAGACAATCAAAAAATCAGTTTCTCTAAATTAAACAACGGCTATTCCCGATACGATTTTAACTTTACCCCTACTAAAAGTTATAACGGTGGTATATTAAAAATTGCCGGTAAAGGCAATGGCGACTTTCATATTGGCGCGGTTTCCCTAATGCCGGCAGATAATATAGACGGGTTTAGGCCCGATGTTATTGCTTTGCTAAAAGGCCTGCATTCTGCACAATACCGCTGGGGTGGTAATTTTATATCAAATTATAACTGGCGCGATGGGGTGGGCGATAAAGATAAAAGGGCACCACGATATGAATATGCCTGGGAATGCCTGGAAGATAATGATGTGGGCACGCCCGAAATGATACGGTTTGCACAACTGATAGGCGTAGAGCTTGCCATGACGGTAAATACAGGTATGGGCGATGCATTTTCTGCTGCGCAGTGGGTAGAATATGTAAATGGCAATACCGGTACCGAAATGGGTAAGCTGCGTGCGGCACATGGCCATCCTGAGCCTTACGGTATAAAGCTGTGGTGTGTGGGTAACGAAAGTTACGGCTGGTGGCAGCTGGGGCATATATCTTTAAAAGACCATATTATAAAGCATAATAGTTTTGTTGAGAAAATGCTCGAAAAAGATCCATTTCTTAAGCTTATTGCTTCGGGGGCATCTATAGAAGAGATGACGGTTACCGAAAGTGGTTTCCGTATGAACGGAAAGATAATTCCGGAGTATGATTCTGAAACCGACTGGACGGGTGGCATGTTGCGTAATGCAAAGCACATTAGTTACATGAGCGAGCATTTTTACTGCTCGGTAAACGAACGCTTTGATCTTGAAAAAGGGAAGTATACAGTAGTTGATGAGCCGCTGGAAGACTGGACACGCAGGCCTGCAAACCGCATAAAAAGTAAAGCACTGCATTATGCCGAATACAGAAAGCGCATACCGGGGGCAAAGAACATTTCTGTATACCTGGACGAATGGACATATTATACCAATTGGGTGCATCCTAAACCCACACTTGGGGTAACCATTGGCCATGCACGGGGTTTACACGAACTTTTTCGTAATACAAACCTTTTTGCAATGGCAGGTTTTACTTTTGGCACATCCTGCCTTTCGTTTACAGATACTGCTGCCGATTATAATTCAACAGGCCTGATGTTTAAATTATACCAGTCACAATTTGGATATATCCCTGTTACTATTAAAGGTAATTCTCCACAGCCCGGTCCTAAGTGGCCCGTGGGCGGAGACCAGCCTGCTGTAAATGCCGGGGGAGATGTATATCCGTTAGATATTGTGGCTGCAATTACAAAAGATAAAAAGGCCATAACGGTTGCCATTGTTAACCCTACGGAAACCAGGCATACTGTTACCCTTAATTTTGGTAAAACTAAAATTAATACGAACGTAAAAAAATGGACGTTATCCGGTACTTCTTTAGAAGCGCGAAATGTTGTAAATAAGAAACCTGAGGTTACAGTAAACGAAAGTAATAGTAAACTAAAAAACGGGCAGCTTAGCATAGATGCCGCAACAATTAATATATTGCGGTTCGAAATATTGTAACACATATATTACAATCAAAAATTAAAAATAATAATTACCCAATAATGAAACATTTATTTAAAACCGCTGCTTTAACTGCTTTTGCCCTGAGTGGCACAATGCTTTGTAATGCACAGGCAGCAAAAGAACGTAAACTGGTACTTAACCTTGCTAATACAGGTGTGAAAATAGCACCTACCATGTATGGTATCTTCTTCGAAGACATCAACTTTGGTGCCGATGGCGGATTGTATGCAGAACTGGTTAAAAACCGTTCGTTTGAATTTGACGATCCTTTAATGGGATGGAAACAGCCTAACAGCGACAGGCATAAACTAAACGAAAAGTCGGGGTTTGCAAGCGTTATAGAGAATGACCACCCTACTAATAAACACCTGCTTCGTGTACAGGTAAAAGACGATAAAGGTTATAGCCTGATTAATGAAGGTTTTCGTGGAATTGGCGTTAAAGCTAACGACCTTTATAATGTATCTGTAGATGCTGCTGCTGTTGAAGGTACAGTTTCTGCGATCAAATTCCAGTTTACAGATGCTAAAGGTGCAGTGCTTGGCGAGACTACAATAAAAGTATCGGGCAAAGACCTGAAAAAATATACAGCACAGCTAAAGGCTACAAAAACAGAAGCTAAGGCTCAGCTAAAAGTTACTTTTACAGGAACTGGTACCATCAATCTTGATAACGTATCTATTTTTCCACAGGATACCTGGAAAGGCCGTCCCGGAGGACTTCGCAAAGACCTTGTACAAAAATTATACGACCTTAACCCGGGCTTTTTGCGTTTTCCCGGAGGATGTATCGTAGAAGGGCGTACCCTTGAGCAACGCTACCAATGGAAAAAATCGGTAGGTAAAGTTGAGGATCGTGAACTGTTGATAAACCGTTGGAATACCGAGTTTGACCACCGCCCGGCACCGGATTATTTCCAGACGTTTGGTTTAGGTTTCTTTGAGTATTTCCAGATGTCGGAAGATATTGGTGCAGAGCCGCTACCGGTACTTAGCTGTGGTATTGCCTGCCAGTTTAATACAGGCGAAATGGTGCCAATGGCAGAGCTTGACCCGTATATTCAGGATGCGACCGACCTTATTGAATTCGCTAACGGCGATGTAACTACCAAATGGGGTAAACTACGGAGCGATATGGGCCACCCGAAACCTTTCAATATGAAATACATTGGTGTTGGTAATGAGCAGTGGGGTCCTGATTATGTAGAGCGTTATAAAGTTTTTGAAAAAGCGATACATGCTAAATACCCCAACATCACAATAGTATCGGGTTCAGGTCCATTCCCTGACGGTGAATATTTTGACTACGGCTGGAAAGAGCTTTCTAAACTGGGCGTAAAAATTGTAGATGAGCATTTTTACAATACAGCCGAATGGTTTAAAAACAATGCAACCCGTTATGATAAGTACGATCGTAAAGGCCCTAAAGTTTTTGCAGGCGAGTATGCGGTACAAAGTAAAGCTATTGCAAGCCCCGAGAATAAAAACAACTGGGATGGCGCCCTTGCCGAGGCTGCTTTCATGACCGGCCTTGAGCGTAATGCCGAAGTGGTTAACCTTACATCGTATGCTCCGTTATTTGCCCATGCCGAAGGCTGGCAGTGGACCCCGGACCTTATTTGGTTCAACAACCTTGAAAGCTATGCTACGCCAAATTATTATGTGCAGCAATTATATGGTAACAATCCGGGTACAGACCTTGTAGCTGTTACTGAAAATGGAAAAGCTATTACCGGCGATGGTGGATTATTTGCATCGGCAGTGACCGATAAGAATACAAAAGAGGTTATTATTAAGGTAGTTAATACCACTGCTACAGCGCAAAAAACAGACATCAGCGTTAAAGGCAACAAGCTGGCTAAATCAGGAAAACTTATAACGTTAAAAGGCGAGACCCTTACAACAGAGAACACTTTTGGCACAGAAAATATAGCTCCTAAAGAGTCTGAATTTAAGCTAAATGGTAGTAAGATCAACGTTACGGTACCAGCCCAGTCGTTTGTAATTATAAAAGTTAAACTTTCATAAAAATATTAAGTGTCTTAATTACATTTATTATTTTTTTCCTACTATATTTGCGGGAATAACAAAACCAACGTTAACAGGATAGTTGTAAAACAGGATCGTGCTAACGAATAAAATAAAAACTGATGAAAAAATATGTAATTGGGTTAGACTACGGTACAGATTCTGTACGTGCAGTTTTAATTGATACTGAAAACGGCGCAGAGCTTGCTTCGGAAGTGCACATGTATGCACGCTGGAAAAACAAACAATACTGCAACCCTGAAACCAACCGTTTCAGGCAGCATCCTCTTGACCATATTGAAGGTTTGGAGAAAACTATAAAATCAGTAGTATCTACAAGCGAGGTTAACCCTGCATCTGTAGTAGGTATTTGTATAGATACTACAGGTTCATCGCCAATTCCTGTAGCACAGGATGGTACTCCGTTAGCATTGGTTAAAGGTTTTGAAGAAAACCCTAACGCCATGATGATCTTATGGAAAGACCACACTTCTATAAAAGAAGCTAACGAAATTAACGAACTGGCTGCGAACTGGGGCGGTGAAGACTTTACTAAATTTGAAGGCGGTATCTACTCATCAGAGTGGTTTTGGGCAAAAATACTTCATATTGTAAGGGAAGACGAAGCGGTTAAGAACGCTGCGCATACCTGGATGGAGCACTGCGACCTAATGACGTATTTACTTATTGACGATAAAGACCTTAAAAGCTTTAAACGCAGCCGTTGTGCAGCAGGGCATAAGGCTATGTGGCATGAAAGCTGGGGCGGCCTGCCGTCTGAGGAATTCCTTGGGCAGCTACACCCGTACCTTGCTGCGCTTCGTAATAACCTTTACGAAGAAACCTATACGTCTGACCTTGTTGCCGGTAATCTTAATGCCGAATGGGCAGAGAAACTTGGCCTAACTACTGATACTGTAGTGGCTGTAGGTACTTTCGATGCACACTCAGGAGCAGTAGGGGCTAAGGTAGACGAGAATGTACTGGTACGCATCATGGGTACTTCTACGTGCGATATCATGATCTCACAGTCAGACATCATTGGCAACAATACTGTAAAAGGTATTTGCGGCCAGGTAGATGGTTCTGTAATTCCGGGGCTTATTGGCCTTGAAGCTGGTCAGTCGGCTTTTGGAGACGTTCTTGCATGGTTTAAAGATATTCTTTCATGGCCTATAGATAATCTGGTTATGAAATCGGATATCCTTACGGCAGAACAAAAAGCTAAGTTACAAGTAGAGATAGACAATAATTTTATCAGGACGCTTACACTACAGGCAGAGCACATTCCGTTATCTGAAGCGGTACCTGTGGCGTTAGACTGGGTTAACGGCCGCCGTACCCCGGATGCCAACCAGGAGCTTAAGAGTGCTATGACGGGCTTATCGCTTGGTACTAAAGCACCGCACATATTTAAGGCATTGGTAAACGCAATATGCTTTGGCTCTAAAATGATCGTTGACCGTTTTGAGGCTGAAGGCGTTAAAATAAACAGTGTTATAGGTATTGGAGGTGTGGCACGTAAGTCGCCATTTATTATGCAAACCCTTGCTAACGTACTGGATATGCCAATTAAAGTAGCTGAGTCTGACCAGGCTCCTGCTCTTGGTGCTGCTATCTATGCAGCGGTTGCTGCCGGTGTTTACAGCAATGTAATAGAGGCAAGTAAAGTAATGGGTAGTGATTTTGAAGCAGAATATTTCCCTCAGGCAGACCAGGTTGCTAAATTTGAAGGCCAGATACAATCGTACATACAATTAGGAGAATTTGTAGAAACTGTAATCAAATCAAAAAACTATGAGTTCCATTTATAAGAGCCTTAAGGAAGAATGTTATGAAGCTAACATGCAGCTTGATGCGTTAAAGCTTGTAATTTATACCTTTGGTAACGTAAGCGCTGTAGACAGGGATAAAGGCATTTTTGCGATTAAACCAAGTGGTGTTCCTTATGAAATTTTAAAACCTGAAGATATTGTTATTGTAGATTTTGATAACAATATTGTAGAAGGCAGTATGCGTCCATCGTCCGACACTAAAACGCACGCTTACCTTTATAAGCACTGGGAAAAAATAGGTGGTATAGTGCATACGCATTCAACCTATGCAGTGGCATGGGCACAGGCACAGTGCGATATTCCAATTTTCGGAACCACGCATGCCGATCACCTGACTACTGATATTCCTGCGGCACCGCCAATGGCAGACCACCTTATACAGGGTAACTATGAGCACAACACCGGTATACAAATACTGGATTGCTTTAAAGAAAAAGGACTTAGTTACGAAGAGGTAGAGATGGTACTTTTAGGTAACCACGGGCCATTTACCTGGGGTAAAAATGCTGCTAAAGCGGTTTACAACAGTAAAGTGCTTGAGGCTGTTGCCGAGATGGCTTACCTAACGCTGCAAATAAACCCTGCTGCGCCAAGACTTAAAGATTCGCTTATTAAAAAGCATTATGACCGTAAGCACGGAACAGATTCGTACTACGGACAGAGTTAAATAAAAAATGCTGCCTGTAAAAAGGCAGCATTTTATTACCTTGTGACCTGTTTAGTATAACGTTATAGTAGCAATGGGAATATTAACAAACAAACCAAAACCAATTATGAAAACTTTAAATATGGGTTTTTGCCTTTTGCTTACAGGTGCTTTGCTTGTAGGTTGTAAGGAAGAAAAAAAAGAAGAAACTGCCATGCCGGAACAAACAGAAGTAGCTAAAAAAGGAGGTATCACCAAAGCCGAATATGGCACAACCCCTGAAGGTGTAAAGATTGAACAGTACACCCTTGAAAATGCCAAAGGCATGAAGGTAGATGTAATTACCTACGGCGGTATCATTACATCGCTTACGGCGCCTAATAAAGATGGGAAGTACGAAGATGTTGTTTTAGGCTACAAAAATAAAGAAGACTATTTTAATGGTAACCCATACTTTTTTGGTGCTGTTATAGGCCGATACGGCAATCGTATTGCTAAAGGTAAATTTAACCTTGATGGCAAGCCTTACCAGGTAACTGTTAATGATGGACCTAACTCACTTCACGGTGGTAAAGGTTTTGATAAAAGAGTTTGGACTGCCGAAGAAGTTGCAGGTGCTGCAACCCCTACGCTTAAACTTAGCTATACCGCTAAAGATGGCGAAGAAGGCTATCCTGGTACCCTTAAAACAGTAGTTACCTATGTACTTACAGATGACAATGCACTTGAAATTACATATGAAGCAGAGACTGATAAGAAAACGGTTGTTAACTTAACGCAGCATTCGTACTTTAACCTTTCGGGTGATTTTAGCAAACTGATCACTGATCATGAGCTTGAAATTAAAGCCGATAAATTCCTTCCGGTAGATGCTACGCTTATCCCTACAGGAGAGCTTAAGGCAGTGGACGGTACACCGTTTGATTTTACTACGGCTAAAGAAATAGGCAAAGACATTAACGCTACAGACGACCAGCTTAAAAAAGGCGGTGGTTTTGACCATTGCTGGGTATTTACCGACAGCAGCAACAAGCTGAAAGAAGTAGCAAGCGTATACCATAAAGCTTCCGGCCGTTATATGGAAGTTTATACAGACCAGCCTGCGGTACAGTTTTACAGCGGTAACTTTATAGATGGTACTAAAGCCAGTAAAACAGGTGGTAATTATGAAAAGCGCAGCGGCCTTTGTTTAGAAACACAACACTACCCGGATGCTCCCAACCAACCGAAGTTTCCTTCGACAACGTTAAGCCCCGGAGAAAAATATACTACTAAAACCACTTATAAATTTTCTGTAAAATAATACTTTACAGCGTGTAGTGCCTTAGCATTGTTTGGGTTTGCAACGGTTACAAAGCGCTGATTCTTTTAGGTTATCTGTTTGGGTGATAATTTAAAAGTGTATTGTTTAGAAATTTATAAGAAAGTAGTGCTAACAAACTTATTGGGATAGTTTGTTAGGGTTAAATGGGTTACTTTTTGAATAGAACCGGTTTCAGTAATGAAGCCGGTTTTTTTGTTTTTTACCACAAATTTCACAAATTGAATTTCACAAAAGAATAATAATGAATGTTTGTAAATAATAGATTGCCGCGCTCCATTGCATTTCCCTCAGAAAGACGGTATGTGAAGAAAGCATCCTACATCATCACTTTCTTGACGTATCGTTTTTGCGAGGAACGAAGCAATCTACAATATTCTGCAAAATACTTTGTAATGATTATATACTGATAATCGTTTGCTTGAGCGTTATACCATTCATTGATATATAATAGACCAATTGGCTATTACTATTTCTTGAAATTTTACCACAAAGGCACAAAGTTTTTCACGGAGGACACAAGGCTGTATGAATGTTCTGCCATAGGTAGGAGGGCACCAAGCTGGCACGTAAAGCCTTGTGTCCCCCAATCCTGACATCGGGATTGTCATCTTTGTGCAAACTATAGTTTAGCCTTGTTGCCCTTGTGAAAGCTTAGTGCCCATTGTGGTAAAAAATAAAACTATTTTATAATAGTAATTGGTATTAACAACTCTTTATCAAAATTTCAATACCATCTTTTGTAAACAAACAGCAAATAAAAAGCCTGCTTAACTTAATAAACAGGCTTGATATAAAAATCTGGAATTGCTTAAAACTTCATTACAAAACCTCCGTAAGGTTTTACTTTGATAGTCGTTTTACCGGGCTTAACATCGGTTTTTTCAAATTTAGATGTTGCACCATCGGTAATCATATAGCCGTCCTTTTTTATAAAGCTCAGGTCTATGCTCAGGTCTTTAGCTTTGTTCTCACCGTTAATTCCTGTTACAAACCAAACGTTTCCTTTGCGTCTTGCAATAACAACATCTTTACCGGGAAAGCCTGTAAGCAGCTTACTTTCATCCCAATCAGTATGGATATCCTTCAAATATGTCACCACATAATCAGGCATTTTAGCCATGCCCTTAGGTGTTTCGGCTAAGTGCTGTACACCCGATAAAAACAGGGTAGGCAATGCCAGTTCGAATGCACTGGTAGACCTGCGGTTAATATTCGGTATGGTATCCAGCGCCATTGGTGTAAAATCCATTGGGTCATACAGGTTACGGGTAAAAGGCAGCATGGCACAATGGGCAGGAGCAAGATCGGCTACATTTTGCTCGAACGAAATAAACTCAAAACCTTTAATAGCTTCTGCAGTCATAAGGTTAGGGTACGTGCGCTGCCAGCCACGAGGCAATGTAGCGCCATGAAAGTTAACCAGTATTTTGTGCTTTAAAGCCGACTCTAATATATCATGATAGTAGGCGATCATCGATTGGCCGTCGCCACCAAAGAAATCAATCTTAACCCCTGCAATACCCCAATCGGCCAGTTTTTTAAATTCGGCATCCCTAACTTCGGCCGTTAAAAATTTATCTTTAGGAGTGTACTTAACCGTATTCCATGTACCGGCAGAGTTATACCATAATATAAGCTTCACATTTTTTGTTTTGGCGTAAGCTACCAATTCTTTGATTTTTGCTTCACCTATCTTTCTGTCCCAATCGGCATCAATAAGGCAGTAAGGCCACTTCATAGCATTGGCATAATCAATAAACTCCTTAGTGGTATCGTAATTAACCGAATCATCTTTTAAAATAGCCCAGCTCCATGAAGAGATTCCGGGTTTAATATAAGAGGTATCTGTACTAAGGGCTTTTTCGGCAAGATCGGTACCAAGTGTAGAATTTGTAACAGTGGCAAGGTCGCCTATGGCAACAATCCTCCACGGTGTTTCCCACGGCAGCTTAGCCTCAGGGTAAAGGGCAGCGGCAGGGGCAAAAGTTTCTTTATCCTGAGGAAAAACCACTTTTATGCTTTTTAGGGATGTATCGTAATCAAGGTGGGTACCGCAATAGGCTTTTCCAAGCCCGGTTTCAGATACCGCTATCCAGGTGTTGCCTTCCTTAAACAGTGCAGGGTATACCCAACCCTGACCCGAAGATGATTTTGTACCCAGGGCAACATCCATCTGGTAGTATTCTTCATACGATGGGTTGGTGCTTTCCCAGCCTGTTTTGGCTTCGCTCATAGGCTGCAACCATCCTTTTGCCGAAGGCTTAAAGTTATAGGTAGTTTTTTCTTCGGTAATGTATTTTACATCTTCAGATGTTTCGGGGAATTTGTATTTAAATGCAAAACCATCATCAGACACGTTAAATATAATGTCCAGTTTCTTGCCGCTTTTATTTTCAAGGTGCAGCGTTTTTTGATTGGCAATATATTTTACATCTTTTTTCTTGCCGTGTAGAAGGCTGTAAGAGTCCTCAATTTTATCAGTATCAGAAATTGAAGCAACTTTAAGGCGCTCAAAAAAATCTTCATCCTTACGTATAAGCCCCACAAGAGAAGTATCTATAACTACTTCTTTATCGCGCTTAACAAGATACCATGCATGGTTACTTTTGTTAACACCAAAATTTACAGTTAGTTTGTTATCAGGGCTTTCAACACTGCCGGTTGTTTTACTTTCGGTTGAAGCGCATGATGCAAGCAGCAGTACTATCAGGCTGCCGTAACAATAATTTTTTATCATCATATAAGTGTTTATTTTACATTTATAAAAATATAAAAAATATCCTTATATAAAAACGTTTTCGTGATTTGAATGTTGATATATACTGACGCAAATGGTATGCTTATGAGTATAAGCATGTAAGACCCTGTTAAACTTTTGCCTTTGTAGAAAATACCACTACACATATTGCCATGGCTACCAGGAACAGGAACGACATTTGAAGTGTAAAAGCTTCTGACAGGAACCCGATTATGGGCGGGCCAATAAGGAAACCCATAAAGCTAATGGTAGATACCGCTGCAATGGCAGCACCGGCTTTCATAGTAGTTGATTTTCCGGCGGCACTATAAACCATAGGTACTACCGATGATATACCGGCACCCACAAACATAAACCCTATTATAGCAGGGTAGAGGTAAGGGAAAATAACAACAATAAGTAAGCCCGTAGCACTTAGGGCACCACTAAGCTGCAGTGTTCTTTTAAGCCCAAATTTATGCGAGAACCAGTCGGCTACAAAGCGGCCGGCAGCCATAAAGCCCATACCTGCAGTATAGCCCGCACCTTCCCAGGCGCCATGGGCATGTACTATTTTTTTAAAGTAAACCACACTCCAGTCAAACATGGCACCTTCCACCACCATAGAACAAAAGGCAATAAGGCCAAGGGTAATAAGCGATTTATCGGGCATAACAAAGGCAGGGGTGCTGTCTTCGTGCGAATGGTCGTTGTGCAGGTACTTCCAGCATATAACAATAGCAATAATAGTTATAATAGCTATTGCTGTAAAGTGTGGGGCAGGAAGTATATCCTGGCCTATCATGAGGGTACCAATGCCTGCGCCTAAAAAACCGGCCAGGCTCCATAAGCCATGAAATGATGCCAGTATAGGTTTTGGGTACATAGCCTCTGTGGCAACACCCTGCGTATTGACCGATATATTTACAGCATTACTGGCAAGGCCAAAAACCACCAGGCACCCTGCTAATGCATATACATTAGTGGCAAGGCCAAGGCTAACGAGTGCTATACCGTATAAAGCCAGTGCTGCGGCAACAACTTTTCGGCTGCCTATTTTAGTAACAGCCCAGCCGGAAATAGGTAGTGAAATGATGAGGCCAATGGGTAAAGCAAATAGCACTGCACCAAGAGCAGCATCAGATAAATGCAATTTTTGTTGTATAGTGGCTATTCGGGATGCCCAGCTTGAAAAGACCAGGCCCGCCATAAAAAACATAGCAGAGACTGCAATACGAATAACCTTTGGGGTATATTTCATTAGTGAAAACGGTAATGATTGTTATTGAAGCAAAGATAAATTTTATAAGTTGAAATGGGGGAAGGATTGCACCCTATCCCTGATTTATTTATAAAATTATTGCAAATGTAATTTTTTTTAAGGTTTTATTTGATTTATAAATTTATAATAGTACTTTTGACCATAAGCTATAACGTTTGCTTTATTGTTATTTAATTATCGAATTTAATTTTTACTATTAAAAAAAGTTACGGTAATTTGTTTTTTATATAAAACTGTCATGCGTGGTGATGGTTTGATTTTAATGATTTTTGAAATTGTGTACGAATGTTATTACTGTAAGTAGAGCATATTATTGCTTTAAAATTAGATCATAAAATATTCTTAAGAACTACTACAGTTATAATGGTTACCGGGTTATTCGATTATATTATGGTATAGTTTTAAAAACAGACTTATATCAATTTTTTGTGTGTAATGTGCCTTAAAATGTATTTAAATTTACAATTTGCTATGTTAAAATTATGTAATGTTTATTTTTTCTATTAAACACTTGTATATGTCAAAAAATTAGTGTTATTTCGACACTTATTAAATTTTTTATTTTTCTTAACGTTTGCGTTAATGTTATGTTGGGAAAAACAAAGACGGGAAGTTTAATTTTTAACCAGCCATTAATTAATATTTTATAATAAACATAGCATGATCAATTTAAAAACATTCGAAGTTTGGTTTGTAACGGGCAGCCAGCATTTATATGGTGAAGAAACCCTGAACCTTGTTGCAGAACACTCTAAAGCAATTGCAGCAGGATTAGACAGCGCAGGCGAAATACCTGTTCGCGTGGTTTTTAAACCAACTGTAAAAACTACCCAGGAAATATACGACACATTATTAGATGCTAACTCTGCCGAAAATGTAATAGGTGTTATTACCTGGATGCACACGTTCTCTCCTGCTAAGATGTGGATACGCGGGCTTAGTGTTCTTAAAAAACCATTACTTCACTTTCATACACAGTTTAACCGTGACATTCCGTGGAGTACTATGGATATGGATTTCATGAACCTTAACCAAAGCGCACATGGCGACAGGGAATTTGGTTTCATGGTATCGCGCATGCGTAAAAACCGTAAAGTTGTTGTAGGCCACTGGCAGGATCCTGAAGCTTTGGCTGAAATAGGTTCATGGTCAAGGGCCGCTGCAGGCTGGTATGACTGGCAGGGTGCAAAATTTGCTCGTTTTGGCGATAACATGCGTTTTGTGGCTGTTACCGATGGCGATAAAGTAGAGGCTGAACTTAAATTTGGTTTCTCTGTAAACAGTTACGGTATTGGAGATCTTGTTGCTTTAATTGACGCTGTTAGCGATAACGATATAAAAGAACTAATAGCCGAATACCAGGCTACTTATACAATTGCAGATGATCTATTGCCGGGTGGCGAAAGGCATTCGTCTGTATATGAGGCTGCGCGTATAGAGATAGCTTTACGTAAATTTTTAGTTGATGGTGGATTTAAAGGATTTTCTGATACCTTTGAAGACCTTCACGGAATGGTGCAGTTACCGGGCTTGGCGGTACAGCGTTTGCTTGCAGACGGTTATGGCTTTGCAGGCGAAGGCGACTGGAAAACAGCAGCTTTAGTGCGTGCGTTTAAAGTTATGGGCAGCGGCCTTGAAGGCGGTAACGGCTTTATGGAAGATTATACCTACCATTTTGATCCGTCTAACTCATTGGTTCTTGGGTCGCACATGCTTGAAATTGATGCATCTTTAGCGGCAACAAAACCAACGCTTGAAGTACATCCGTTAGGAATAGGTGGTAAGGCCGATCCTGCAAGGCTTGTATTTAACGTAGCCGGCGGCGATGCTTTAAACGCTTCTTTAATAGATATGGGCAACCGTTTCCGTTTGCTTGTTAATACCGTAGAGGCGGTAGATGTTACAGAGGAGCTTCCTAAATTACCGGTAGCCCGCGTATTATGGAAACCTCACCCTGATATGAAAACAGGATGTGCTGCATGGATTTATGGTGGTGGAGCACACCACACAGCCTACAGCCAAAACCTTTCGGCAGAACTGATTCAGGATTTTGCAGATATGGCAGATATTGAGTACTTACTAATAGGCAAAGACACCCGTTTAAGCGAGTTTAGGAACGAACTTAGGTGGAACGACATTGCTTATAAATAGCATTTAACCCTGGCCGCAATGTAGTATTGCGGCCTTTTTAACAAAACTTATTTAAAAGTTATGGGCAAGTTTTCTACTATTGATTATGTTATTTTTATTGTTTATTTCCTCTTGGTATCCGGTTACGGATATTATATTTATACCAGCAAGAAGAAAAAAGAAGGAGAAGTATCCGATTCTAAAGATTTCTTCTTGGCAGAAGGTTCACTAACCTGGTGGGCCATTGGTTCTTCGCTTATAGCTTCAAATATATCTGCAGAGCAGTTTATAGGTATGAGTGGTAACGGCTTTGTTGTGGGTGTTGCTGTGGCAGCCTACGAGTGGATAGCCGCTATTGCACTTATTATAGTGGCAGTATGGTTTATACCGGTGTATCTTAAAAACAGGATATTTACCATGCCCCAGTTCCTTGAAACACGTTATAACCAAACGGCAAGCCTTATCATGGCAATCTTTTGGTTGTTTTTATATGTATTTGTAAACCTTACTTCTATATTATACCTTGGCGCAATCGCTATAGCAGCTATGGCCGGGCCTGAGCATTTTCATGCCATTGTAATTGCTATGGCTATATTCTCGCTAATTATTACATTAGGCGGTATGAAGGTAATTGGTTTTACCGATGTTATACAGGTTGTGGTACTTGTTATAGGTGGCCTTGCAACAACGTATGTAGCCCTTACGCTTGTAAGTGAGCATTTTGGCCTTGGTGCCGATGCTATTGCCGGTTTTAAGGCAATGATGGCTGATGCTCCGGATCACTTTCAGTTAATGGTACAAAAACCGGGACCTAACGCAACACAGGCCGATGTTAATAAATACCTTATGTTACCGGGCCTTGCAATGTATTTTGCAGGTATCTGGATCGTAAACCTTAACTACTGGGGTTGTAACCAATACATTACGCAACGTGCCCTTGGTGCCGATCTTAAAACAGCACGTACAGGTATCCTTTTTGCCGGTTTTATGAAACTTGCCATGCCGGTAATTGTAATGCTTCCCGGTATTGCTGCTTATGTACTATACAAAAACGGAGCTTTACAAACAGAAATGGGAATAGGTGAGGCCTTTAAGGCAGATAACGCTTACTCTGCAATATTAGGTTTCCTTCCTACAGGATTAAAAGGTTTATCGGTAGCAGCATTAACGGCAGCTATTGTAGCTTCACTTGCCGGTAAGGCAAACAGTATCTCTACCATCTTTACATTAGATATTTACCAAAGGTATATTAACAAAGATGCCGAAGAGAAAAAACTGGTTATTGTGGGCCGTCTTGCAATTCTTGCGGCTATCATCTTCTCTGTAGTACTTACCTGGAATGATGCCCTTGGCATAGGTGGTGAAGGCGGATTTACTTTTATCCAGAAATATACAGGCTTCTTTAGCCCGGGTGTATTTGCTATGTTCTTCTTAGGTATGTTCTGGAAACGTACTACAGGATCTGCAGCTGTGGCCGGTGTAATAACAGGTTTTGTACTATCTATCTTCTTTAACAGCTATGCTGTAACTGTTTTTGGTAACGAAACCCTGTTATGGACTGCTTACAAAAATGCAGCGGGTGGTTATGAAATACCTTTCCTTATTTGTATGGGTTGGTCATTCTTCTTTACAATGGTACTAATGATAGCTATGAGCCTTGCAGGCCCTAAAATTAACCCTAAAGCTTTTGGCCTGGATACAAGTATGTTCCGTGTAGCACCTTCTACACTGGCGCTTATTGTAGTAACACTGTTATGTGTTGCCGGCCTTTACATTACATTTTGGTAAAACTTAACTAAAACAAAGAATATGAAATTTTTTATTGACACTGCAAACCTTGCCCAAATTAAGGAAGCACATGAACTTGGCGTTCTGGATGGTGTTACTACAAACCCATCACTTATGGCCAAAGAAGGCATTAGTGGAAAAGACCGTGTACTTAAACATTATGTAGACATTTGTAATATTACAGATGGCGATGTTAGTGCCGAAGTAATTGCTACTACATATGAAGAAATGATTGAGGAAGGCGAAGAGCTTGCTTCTTTACACGAACGTATTGTAGTAAAACTACCTATGATAAAAGACGGTGTTAAAGCTGCAAAATATTTTTCTGAAAAAGGTATTAAAACTAACGTTACACTTGTATTTTCTGCAGGCCAGGCTTTGCTTGCCGCTAAGGCCGGTGCTACGTATGTATCTCCTTTTGTAGGCCGTCTTGATGATATTTCTACAGACGGGCTTCAGCTGATCGAAGATATTCGCCTTATATATGATAACTACGGTTATGAAACGCAAATATTGGCAGCATCTGTACGCCATACTATGCACATTGTAAACTGCGCTAAGCTTGGTGCCGATGTTATTACAGGCCCTCTTAGCGCTATTGAATCTTTACTAAAACACCCGCTTACAGATAATGGCCTTGCACAATTTCTTGCAGACCACGCTAAGGCAGCGGCAGCAGCAACCGTATAATATATGAAACACGATATAGCATATTTAGAAAGCGTAGCATCTCAGGTGCGCCGCGATATAGTACGCATGGTACACGGCTGCCAAAGCGGCCACCCGGGAGGATCTCTTGGATGTACTGATTTTTTAGTTGCCCTTTATTTTGAGGTGATGAACCGCAAAGAAGGTTTTGATATGGATGGTTTAAACGAAGATATTTTCTTCCTTTCTAACGGCCACATCTCTCCGGTTTTTTACAGTGTTTTGGCACATGCCGGCTATTTTGATAAGTCAGAGCTTGCTACCTTCCGTAAACTGGAATCAAGGTTACAGGGCCACCCTACAACGCATGAGCACCTACCGGGCGTTCGCATTGCATCAGGCTCACTGGGCCAGGGGCTAAGCGTTGCTATTGGTACAGCTTTAGCTAAAAAACTTAACGGTGATAAATCATTGGTTTACACGCTTCACGGCGATGGCGAACTACAGGAAGGCCAAATTTGGGAAGCTGCAATGTTTGCACCGCACAACAGGGTAGATAACCTTATTGCTACGGTAGACTATAACGGACAGCAAATAGACGGACCTACAAGCCAGGTACTTTCTTTAGGCGACCTGAAAGCTAAGTTTGCTGCTTTTGACTGGACAGTACTTGAAAGCGAAGGCAACGATATTGCACAGATACTTAAAGTACTTGAAGAGGCTAAAGCGTTAACAGGACAGGGTAAACCTATAGTTATACTTCTTAAAACAGGTATGGGCCACGGTGTAGACTACATGATGGGCAGCCACAAATGGCATGGTGCAGCGCCTAACGACGCCCAGCTTGCTACCGCATTAGCGCAACTTGAAGAAACCTTAGGAGATTATTAATTTAAAGATTGAAAATTTAAATATTGAAAGATTCAGGGGCTGTTAATCAGAACCTCATTTTTAAATCTTTCAATCATTAAATTCTTAAATTTCAAAAGAATGAAAAAATACACATATACAGATAAAAAAGATACCCGCTCCGGTTTTGGCGATGGCCTTCTGGAAGCAGGTAAGCGTAACGAGAATGTTGTTGCCCTTTGTGCCGACCTTGTTGCATCGCTAAAAATGCAGGATTTTATTAATAACTTCCCTGAGCGTTTTGTTCAGGTAGGTATTGCAGAGGCTAACATGATTGGTATTGCTGCAGGCCTTACCATAGGTGGCAAGATACCTTTTACAGGTACGTTTGCAAACTTTTCTACAGGAAGGGTTTACGACCAGATCCGCCAGTCGGTAGCGTATTCTAACAAGAACGTAAAAATATGTGCTTCTCACGCGGGTTTAACCCTGGGTGAAGATGGTGCTACCCACCAGATATTAGAAGACATAGGCCTAATGAAAATGCTTCCGGGCATGACCGTTATTAACCCATGCGATTACAACCAGACTAAAGCGGCTACTATAGCTATTGCTGAGTTTGAAGGTCCGGTATACCTGCGTTTTGGACGCCCTGTGGTGCCAATATTTACAGATGCCGACCAGAAGTTTGAAATTGGTAAAGCATGGATGGTTAACGAAGGTAAAGATGTAACTATTATTGCTACCGGCCACCTGGTATGGGAAGCTATACAGGCCGGTGAAAAACTTGCCGAACTTGGTATTGATGCAGAGATCATAAACATACACACCATTAAACCTCTTGATGCTGATGCAGTATTAAAATCGGTAGCTAAAACAGGCTGCGTGGTTACTGCCGAAGAGCACAACAGGCTTGGCGGTCTTGGAGACAGCATTGCACAATTACTTGCTGTAAACAACCCTACGCCACAAGAGTATGTTGCGGTTGACGATAGTTTTGGTGAAAGCGGAACTCCTGCACAGCTTATGACTAAATACGGCCTTGATGCCGAACATATTGTTAAAGCAGTACAGAAAGTAATTGCCCGTAAAAAAGCATAACGATTTATTTTTTTTATAGTAACCGCCTTATTGAGCAATCAGTAAGGCGGTTTTTATTTTATAAGGTTTCAAAGTTTCAAAGTTGCAGAGTTGCAGAATTGCAGAGTGTAGCTCCTAATTACCTAATACCAATTATTATTATTATTATTATTATTATAGAATAGTTTTATTTTTTACCACAAAGTCCACAAGGTTTTTTCACGGAGGACACAAGGCTACACTATAGTTTGCAAAAAGATTACAATCCAGATGCCAGGATTGGAGAACACAAGGCTTTACGTGTCAGCTTTGTGTCCTCCCGCCTATGGCGGAACATTCATACAGCCTTGTGTCCTCCGTGAAAAAACCTTGTGGACTTTGTGGTGAAATTTAAGGAATATTAATAACAGATTGGTATATTATTTATACATAAATGGTATAATCCACAAATTACCAAATCATCAAATCAACTAAAGCTCTTTCGGCTTAAATTTTATCTTAAAAAATATAATCACCAGCAGCATAGTAAGCATTAAGGCATTAGTTATAGCCAGCGGCATGGCATCTTTAATGTAGCCATACGTAAGCCATGTAGCAGCGTTAGCTGCTAATAATACAATAGTAGGCATCGAGAGGTCATCGGCCGATTTTGTTTTCCAGATCTTTATAACCTGTGGCAAAAATGATAATGATGAGAGTACGGCGCCTAATATTCCTATAATTGTTTCGGGTTCAAAATTCATTAAATTAATTTTATTGGGTTAAAAATTCAACATTTTAATCTTTGGATTTTTAAATGCAATCCGCCAAATTAAAAAATCATTCCCCTTAAATACAGTAAACAGGACTGTTTAACACATAAAATAACATTCAAACGATGGAAAACTGTCTCTTAATTCCTGAATATAAATATAATTTGAAGCATCGTTTAGGTTAATGTTATATTTAGATATGTAACCTTACCGCTATAAATTCAGGCTTTTGCTTAGTATTTGTGTTAATAATACTATTTTTAGTTTCAATTTAAAAGCATATTATTTGTTTGTGTTTTTCAATTGAAACTAAAAGTGCAACTTTGTCTTGTTGAAAATAACTAAATAATCATTTTTAACATAGAATTTTAAATAAGAGATAGTATGTGCGGAATTTTAGCAATTATAGGAAAAGGAAAAGATGAGGCTTTAGTTAAACAGCTTTCTAAAAGGATGTCGCACCGCGGTCCCGATGAAAGCGATGTTCATGTAACTCCAAAAGGGCACATGTTGGGTCATGAGCGCCTTTCTATAATAGACCTTAATACAGGTAAGCAGCCTATTCAGGGAACTAAAGATGCCTGGATGGTACACAATGGTGAAATATACAACCACCAGAAGCTGCGCAATACTGTATTAAGCCACCATACGTTCAGGACAACTTCTGACTCTGAAGTTATTGTTCACCTTTATGAAGAGTATGGTTATGAGTTTTGCGATATGTTGGACGGCATCTTTGCTTTTGTGGTAATAGATGGCGACGATTATATTGCAGGACGCGACCCACTTGGGGTTAAGCCTTTATACTACGGCCTTGACGAAAGGGGCAGGATGTACTTTGCATCTGAAATGAAAGCTATTGCCGATCAGTGCCAAACGTTTTCAACCTTCCCTCCGGGACATTATTACACTCCTAAAACAGGTTTTGTAAAATACTACAGGCCACAGTGGGAAGACGCTGCAAAAGCAGTGGAAGCGGTAGATTTTGAGAAGATCCGCCAGTCGCTTACACAGGCAGTAGAAAAAAGGCTGATGAGTGATGTGCCTATTGGTGTGTTGCTTTCAGGAGGGCTTGATTCTTCGCTAACATCTTCTATAGCTGCAAGGCTGATGAAAGGCGGTTCGCAAAAACTGCATTCGTTCTCTATCGGGCTTGATGCTATGGCTCCCGATGCTGTTGCTGCCCGCAAAGTAGCCGAATTTTTAGGTACAGATCACCATGAAGTGCATTTTACAATAGAACAGGGTATAGAGATACTGGATAAGCTTATCTGGCATTTGGAAACCTATGATGTTACCTCTATACGCGCCAGTACACCAATGTACTTTTTAAGCAAGGCTATTACCGATATGGGTATTAAGGTGGTACTGTCGGGAGAAGGTGCCGATGAGATCTTTGGCGGTTACCTGTACTTCCGCAACGCGCCGTCGGCGGTGGAGTTCCAGAAAGAAACTATAGAGAGGGTACAAAAGCTTGCTACTGCCGATTTACTTCGTGCGGATAAAAGCACCATGGCACATGGTCTTGAAGCCCGTGTACCGTTCCTTGATAAAGCCTTTTTAGAAATGGCTATTAAAATTCAGCCGGAAGAGAAGCAGCCTAAAACCTATGATGGTATAGAAAAATACATATTGCGTAAAGCATTTGATACGCCGGAACAGCCTTACCTGCCACAGGAAGTGCTGTGGAGGCAAAAAGAACAGTTTAGCGATGGGGTAGGCTACAACTGGATAGATACACTTATAGAGTATTGCTCAAGCCAGGTTACCGACGAAGAGATGGAAGGTGCTGCAGAGCGTTTCCCGTACAACACCCCGGCTACTAAAGAAGCTTATTTTTACAGGAGTGTATTCTTTAAGCATTTCCCTCAGGTAAATGCAGCACAAACCGTGCGTAAATGGATACCAAAATGGCAGGCAAATACCGACCCAAGCGGCCGTGCAAATGCTGCCCATGTTAATGCAGATACTGCTATAGCGCAGTCTAAGATAGTTGTGTAATTTCAGGAAGATTTTTTTTGAAATTTAGTTTGTTTGTTTGTGGAGAAGCGTCCTGCGGTAAGCGGGACGTTTTTTGTTTGTATATATTGGAGTCGCACACATTAGGTTCTAAAAGAGAGCCTTTATAATAAAGCGGGATACGTTATCCTGAATAATAACCGGAGCTATTATTTGGTGTGCCGGTAAATTATTATATTAGCCGATAATCAATTTTTCTATGAAAGTATATTTCCTCTTTATTTTTATGGCCTTCGGTAGTACTGTTTCATCTCAGGCAAAATATAAAATTAAAGATAACCTTGCTGCTACCCCTCAGGAGGTAATTGTTAAACATGCCGACTCCCTGTTTTATTTTCAGGGTAATGTATCGTATAATATTTCGTTAGACCATATTAAACCTTATAAAGATATTACTGTAGATAAAAGCCTGCAGGCAGGTTATCTGGAAAAGCAAATGGCGTTACTTGCTAAAGATCCGTCTAATTACATTTTATATGGCAACATTGCGCTGTACCATCAGAATAAAGGCAATGCCGATAAGGCTGCCGAATATTATACACAAGCCCTTAATAAAATAAAACTGCTGCCAAAGGCTAAAGATTCGGCATCGTATTACTCTAACAGGGGTATTTACAAATTTAATTTAGGCCGGGAAGGTACGGCAGATATAGAAAAAGCTTTATCTATTAATAAGGCCGACTCTGTGGCAGTAATGTTTTACCCCATGTTCTTAATACAGAACCAGCGTTTTGCTGAGGCGCGCAAAGTGCTTGTTAATATTATTAGCAACCCGTATTACATGAAATACAGTTATTTGTGCATTTTTATGGCTAATTTTTTTGAAGCATGCACAAAGCTTCCCGTTGAGGGTGATGCGCTCACAGCGGCATTAAAGAAAACGGATATGAACACCTTTATAAACATGGATCCTTATGATAAATACATAAATAAAAGCGATCCTGACTACTACAAAATAAAGCAAATGACCGAGGTTTTTTACGCGCTTATGAAATTTGGCCCGGGCTTGCAGGATGCAAATTATAAGCCTGACGCTAAAGATATGGCTTTTATGGAGGCTAAGGAAGCCTATTTTAAAACAGCGCTTAACGATAAAAACAGCAATACATACGGTGCTTACCTGGTATTAGGCACACTGAATTTTTTACAGAAAAAGTATCAGGCAGCCATAGTTTATTATGACAAGGCGCTGCAGGCATTTCCTAAAGAAAAAGAAGGTTTTAAGTTTAATACGGTAGATGTTTATAATAACATGGCAACAATATACCACCAGGGTAAAAAATACAATGAGGCTATAGAGGTGCTTACCACAAAGCTGCTTATAAAATCGCTAAGTGCAGAAGAGCGCAGTGCTACGTTTTTAAACCTTGCGAGATTAAATTTTGAGATGGAAAATTTTGATAAAGCTAATGATTATGCCCTTGAGGCGGCAGCGATTAATCAAAGTTTTGATGCTAATTTTTTGCTTTCCCATATTAGCCTCAGGCAGGGTAGTAATGTACTGGCCGACCGTTACCGCGAAAAAGCAAATACACGGCTTACAAATGCAGATATTTGTACTTTTATGGAGTATATGACGGCTGTTTTTATTGCAGGAGGGCAGGCAGATATAGCTTGGGATTTTTATGAAGGCAACAAGAAAAATTTTAATGTAGAGTGCGAAGAATGTCAAAAATTATTAGACCACTATTTAGTTCTTAATAAATAGGAGTTAGCATTCTATTATTCGCAACATAAATTTAATTTTGATAAAATGTTGATAACTTAGGTGCTAAACTACGTTGTAAAATAGCATTATCGGTTGCGTTTCCTTATATTTGTTCGTTAAACTTAAAATTTCGTTAAGATCAAATTTTATGAGTGAGGAAATAAAGAAAAATAGTTATTCGGCAGACAGTATTCAGGCACTGGAAGGGATGGAGCACGTAAGGATGCGCCCTTCGATGTATATAGGAGATGTGGGTGTTCGTGGTTTGCACCACCTGGTGTATGAAGTAGTAGATAACTCTATCGATGAGGCAATGGGTGGCTATTGCGATACCATTGGCGTAGCTATTAACGAGGACGGCTCTATAACCGTTGAAGATAATGGCCGTGGTATACCGGTAGATATGCATAAAAAAGAAGGAGTAAGTGCCCTTGAGGTGGTTATGACTAAAATTGGCGCCGGTGGTAAGTTTGATAAGGACTCTTATAAGGTTTCCGGCGGACTTCACGGTGTGGGTGTATCAGTAGTAAATGCGCTGTCTAACCACATGCGTTCTACGGTTTTCCGCGATGGTAAAATATACGAGCAGGAGTATGAAAAAGGTAAATCAATGTATCCTGTTAAGCAAATTGGCGAAACGGACAAAAGAGGTACTACACAGACTTTTTACCCAGACGAAACTATCTTTACCCAGACTACAGAGTTTTCTTACGATACCCTTGCAGCACGTATGCGCGAACTATCATTCCTTAATAAAGGGATAACGGTAACGCTTACAGATAAAAGGCATAAAGATGATAAAGGCGAATTTGTATCGGAAGTTTTTCATTCTGATGAAGGCCTTAAAGAATACGTTCGTTTCTTAGACGGTAACCGCGAGCCTATCATTTCGCATGTTATCAGTATGGAAAGTGAAAAAGGCGAGATACCGGTAGAGGTTGCGCTTATTTATAATACGAGTTATACAGAGAATATTTTCTCTTACGTAAATAATATTAATACCCACGAGGGTGGAACCCACTTGTCGGGATTCCGCAGGGGATTAACTAATACGCTTAAAAAATATGCCGATAGTTCGGGCTTATTAGATAAGCTTAAATTTGAGATATCGGGCGATGACTTTCGTGAGGGGCTTACTGCAATTATCTCGGTAAAAGTACAGGAGCCACAGTTTGAAGGGCAAACTAAAACCAAGCTGGGTAACCGCGAGGTGGTAGCGCCGGTAAGCCAGGCTGTGAGCGAAATGCTTGAAAATTACCTTGAAGAAAATCCTAACGATGCACGTATTATAGTGCAAAAGGTTATTCTTGCTGCACAGGCACGCCACGCTGCTAAAAAAGCACGCGAAATGGTGCAGCGCAAAACCGTTATGGGCGGCGGCGGATTGCCGGGTAAACTTAGCGACTGTTCTGAACAGGATCCTGCAAAATGCGAAGTATTCCTTGTAGAGGGCGACTCGGCAGGCGGTACTGCAAAACAGGGTAGGGACAGGGCATTCCAGGCTATACTTCCGCTAAGGGGTAAGATCCTTAACGTAGAAAAAGCCATGCACCACAAAGTATTTGAGAACGAAGAGATACGCAACATCTTTACTGCACTTGGGGTAACCATAGGTACGGCTGAAGACAGCAAGGCGCTTAACCTTGAAAAACTGCGTTACCATAAAGTAGTTATTATGTGTGATGCCGACGTTGATGGCAGCCACATTTCTACACTTATATTAACCTTCTTCTTCCGTTTTATGAAGGAGCTTATAGAGAACGGACACGTATATATTGCAACCCCGCCTTTATACCTTGTTAAAAAAGGGACTAAGAAAGAATATGCCTGGACGGAAAATCAGCGCGATGCTATTACCGAAAAGCTTGGTGGTGGTACCGCTATACAGCGTTATAAGGGTCTTGGAGAGATGAACGCAGAACAGCTATGGGATACCACCATGGATCCTGAGTTCCGTACGCTGCGCCAGGTAGGTATAGACAGCCTGCCGGAAGCCGATAGGATATTCTCTATGCTTATGGGTGATGAAGTACCGCCAAGGAGGGAGTTTATAGAGAAGAACGCCTCTTATGCGCGTATTGATGCATAAGTGTGTTTTTAAAAATATAATAATAACAGTTCTTCTGCTATGTACGGGCAAGATGTTTGCGCAGGCAGAAGAATTAGAACAAATAGGGCATCTTTTAAACGATGCCCTATTTTTTTCTGACCAGTATGTAACCCCGGCTACAGATGCTGCTGTATACCAGTCGGTTTCCGGGTGGATACGAAGCCCTAAAGAACCGGAGCTGTGGAATGTGGGCCTTGCTATACATGCCAATGTATTTTTTACACCCCAAAGCGACCGTACTTTTACTATTAACAACAGTGATTTTACTTTTTTTCAGTTGCAGGAAGGTACATCGGCAACGGTGCCTACTGCAGTGGGTAACGATTACCAGGTAAAGCTTACGGGCATGCTGGGTGATAGCGAAGTGGTACTTAAAACCCCGGAGGGTATAGATATGAAAACAGTGGCTTATCCTTACCTGCAGGGAACTTTGGGCCTGCCGTTTGCATCGCAGCTCATAATAAAATATTCGCCAGAAGTAGACCTTAAAAAAAGCAAATACCAAGTATATGGGGTTGGGTTAATGCATAATGTTAGTCGGTATTTTGCGCCACTTCGGGAAAAAAAGATAAATATTGCCGTGCTGGCGGCCTATTCTAAAGAAGATGTGTCGTTTAATTTCTTAGATATACAAACCGATTACGGTACCCTTGGTATAAACACCATACAGGGGCTGGTAGATACGTGGCAGTTTCAGGGCAGCGGCTCTAAAGAGTTTGGTAACTGGGAAGTTATGGGTAGCTTTATGGTAACAAGGAGTGATATTGAATACAAGGTGGGAGGGGAGGCCGGTACTGTTGAAGAGATCCTGCCTTTTCAGAGTATTGTAAATACACGTCTTAAAGAAATTTATAAAACACGCGTTAATTACATAGGCGAAGCAGCTTTAAAATATAATATTGGCAAATTTAATATTCAAACTATACTTGCTTTTGGGAAATTTGTAAATACTAACGTATCTTTACAATACATAGTAAATTAAACTAACCCAATTAAACAATATAAATATGAAAGTAACCATAGTAGGGGCAGGTAACGTAGGTGCAACATGTGCCGATGTAATTTCTTACAGGGGCATAGCCTCTCAGGTAGTTTTGCTGGATATTAAAGAAGGTTTTGCCGAAGGTAAGGCTATGGATATTATGCAGTGTGCGCCTAATACAGGGTTTAATACCCAGGTTACCGGGGTAACGGGCGATTATAGTAAAACTGCGGGCAGTAATGTGGTAGTAATAACATCGGGCGTGCCCAGAAAACCGGGAATGACACGTGAAGAGCTTATAGGTATAAATGCTGGCATTGTAAAAGGTGTGGCAGAAAATGTGCTTAAACATTCGCCGGATGCTATAGTTGTTGTGGTTTCTAACCCAATGGATACTATGACATATCTTACATTAAAAGCTACAGGGTTACCAAAAAATAAAGTTATAGGTATGGGCGGTGCGCTTGATAGTGCCCGTTTTAAATATTTTTTATCTAAAGCATTAGATAAGCCTACCGGCGATGTAGATGGTATGGTAATAGGCGGTCATGGCGATACTACCATGATACCCCTCACAAGGTTAGCGTCTTATAATGGCATACCCGTTGCAGATTTCCTTTCGGCTGAAGAGCTTGAAAAGGTAGCTGCCGATACTATGGTGGGTGGGGCTACGTTAACAGGTTTGCTTGGTACATCGGCATGGTATGCGCCGGGTGCATCTGTTGCATATCTGGTAGACAGTATACTAAACGACCAAAAGAAAATGATAGCCTGCTCTGTGTTACTTGAGGGTGAATATGGTCAGGAAGATATTTGCATGGGTGTACCATGTATAATTGGCGCTAACGGGCTGGAAGAAATTTTAGACATACATCTTAACGATGATGAAAAGGCAAAATTTGCCAAAAGTGCCGATGCCGTAAGGAATATGAATGCCGATCTTAAATCGGTACTTGTGTAAGTTTTACCTTTAAAATATCAGGGCTGCCAACCGGCAGTCTTTTTTTTATGATATAATTTGCAAATAAATTGGTTAATCTTATCGTAAATTATATATTTGCTCGTTTTTAAAAAATCGGAATAATTAATTTTTAGTAATAATGCAGAATAAGGGACTCG
>Ga0247814_10000367_pt1 | contig 36896 bp, 35 predicted proteins | sample UWRJL179409R1_FD_179947 | JGI IMG/M metagenome (GOLD analysis project Ga0247814, IMG submission 179947) | Plant litter microbial communities from Arlington Agricultural Research Station in Wisconsin, United States - UWRJ-L179-409R-1 | ecosystem: Environmental > Terrestrial > Plant litter >... | reverse complement strand
AACAGTAATTTTTTCGAGAATAATATTATACTAAAAATTCCGTCTTGTTTCTAAAACGAGACGGAATTTTTAGTTATTCAAAACCAATTAAATTTTTAATGACAATTTTTATCTAAATGCTTCTTTTTCTTTAGATCGGTTGGTATATTCCCACTACAATCAGGAATTGATTCAAAAGGTGTAAGAACGCCATTTATGGTTATTTCTGATCGTGTTGTAAACCCGTCACCATCATCATCAATATCTCTAAAGTCTGGTATTCCATCACCATCAGTATCGTCGTTGTATACATCACCATCACCATTAATATCTTCTAAATAAGAAGGAATTCCATCACCATCATGATCGTATCTTCTTACCTCATACAATTTAATATTAAATAATATTGGAGTATATGCTGGTATAGCACCACTTCCTACATAATATCCTAATCCTGATGGCAAAAACATCACTCCAGCTCCAAAATCGGTATAAACTAAAGTTCCATCATTTTTATCTGATTCTACATATTTCCCTGTTCTTAATTCAGGAAAAACCTCAGCCCAACCTCTAATAACTGGAATTCCTGGTGACTGAGTTTGACCATCTAAATTATATAATCCTTGAGGATTAGTAGATTGATCAAAAACTGTTTGATCAAGCAAAGCACCTTTATACGCTGCATATACACCATCTACATTAGTTGGTTTAACTCCAGTACCTTCTCTCAGTACTAAATAGTACAATTTATAAGTAATATCATGTAATTCGACGTTTTTCATCAATAATTTTGGAAAAGTAGAACTATTTAAAAGGGACAATATAGATACCTGAGTTCCTCCTTCAGGAATTTTAGTCAACTTAACATCCTGATCTCTTATTTCTCCAGGCGCATTAACTATCTCTTCAATATAATGAGTCTTTAAATATTTTTCAATACTATCATTATCTTTTGCAAATTGTTCTCCAAAATCTCTAAGAGGCACTTCTTCAATAGAATTATCGTCTTTCGAACATGAAAATAAAGAGAGGCATGTAATTATTAAAATAAAATAATACTTAAATTTGTTCATTATAGCTGAATTTTAAGTGCGCAAGATACAATATTGATTTATTTTTGTAAACTATTTAACTCTGATTTTACAAATTTTATGCGAATAGATAAATATTTATGGTGTGTCCGATATTACAAGACTCGAAATATGGTGACCGAAGCCTGCAAAAAAAATTATGTCACAGTAAACGGCATAGTAGCCAAGCCGTCTAAGGAAGTTTTTCCAACAGATAAAATCACTTTTAGAAAAGATCAAATCACACAAATTATTACGGTATTAGACATTCCAGAAAATCGTGTGGGTGCTAAACTAGTTGATATTTACAGAAGAAATGATACTCCTGCGGAAGTATATCAACATTTGGAATTATTAAAATTATCCAAAGAACATTATCGAAAAAATGGAACCGGACGACCTACCAAAAAAGACCGAAGAGATATAGATGAATTTGGAAACGAAATTCACGAAGACGAAGAAGATTAAAATTCTAATTTTTAAATTTAGTTATATTAGCAAAAAAATAAATCATGAGCAAAAACATTATACTAACAGATCAGGAAATCAAACACAAAACAAAAAGAATTGCTTACCAAATCTATGAAACCTTTATAGATGAAGAAGAAGTTGTTCTTGCTGGAATTGCTACCAATGGTTATGTATTTGCGGAAAAAATTGCTCAGGAATTGAAAGCGATTTCTAGTTTGAAGATTATATTATGTGAAGTTCACATCGACAAACAAAATCCAAAATTAAACATACAAACCTCTATCACTTCTGACGAGTATGCAAATAAAGGTTTGATTCTTATTGATGATGTCTTGAATTCAGGCACAACCTTAATTTATGCGGTTAAACACTTTTTAGATGTGCCCTTAAAAAAATTCAAAACAGCGGTCTTAGTAGACCGTAATCACAAAAAATATCCTGTAAAAGCTGATTTTAAAGGAATTTCTCTTTCTACTTCTTTATTAGAACATGTTCAAGTAGAATTCGACCAAGACAATAATAGTTATGCCTGGTTAAGCTAAAATTTCCAAAATATCATCTACAGTCTGCTCAATCGTCTTTTGATCTACAGTAACGGTATGCTGCGCTTGATTGTAATAATAACTTCTTTCAAATAAATGGGTAGCAATAAACTCTTTCATCTCGACGTCATCTTTGTTTGCGATAAGGGGTCTATTGCTCTTATTTAAGGACAATCGATCCACTAAGGTCTCAATAGATGCTTTTAAATAAATAGAAAACACATTGTCTCCTTTTAATAATTCATGATTATTGGCATAACATGGTGTTCCTCCTCCTAAACCAATTATAATTGGCTCCGTAAAATTCAATAATTCTACAAAACATTCGTGTTCTAATTTTCTAAAATGGATTTCTCCTTTTTCAGCAAATATCGTTTTGATGGTCGTTTTCACCTTTTTTTCGATAAATTCATCCAAATCAATAAAAGGAATTTCAATCTTTTTTGACAATTCTTTGGCAATAGTTGACTTTCCACAACCCATATAACCTAACAGTATAATTTTCTTCATAGAATAAAACCCTATAAACTAAGGTGTTAAAATTTATTATTAAAAAAAGACAAATTTATAATAAAATAGCTTGGAAATAATAAAAAAAACGCCTTATATTTGCACCCGCAATCAGGGAACGCTGCAAGACTCGATAGCTCAGTTGGTAGAGCACATCACTTTTAATGATGGGGTCCTGGGTTCGAGCCCCAGTCGGGTCACAAATTAAGTGATTCACTTGAAAAACGTTCTCTGATGCATTTGACTCGATAGCTCAGTTGGTAGAGCACATCACTTTTAATGATGGGGTCCTGGGTTCGAGCCCCAGTCGGGTCACAAAAGGTTAAGTAATTTTTTTTACTTAACCTTTTTTACTTTTAGGCTATGTGGAGAAACGGTAGACTCGCCATCTTGAGGGGGTGGTGCTCGCAAGGGCGTGAGGGTTCAAATCCCTCCATAGTCACTTTAAGAGGATAGAACTTTAATCAAGCTTCTATCCTTTTTTTATTCTGAATTCTTCTCTTTTTCTTATATTTATTTTCAAAAAAACAGCAAGCTATATTTTCGAATATAATCTATACAGATCTTCCATAACTTATACTCAATAATGAAAGAAAAGCAAGCAAAGCAAAATGGTTGTACAGTTCAAATTTGTAACACCGATTACATAAATCAATCGGAAGGTTCACATATGTACAATATTTTTCTTTTGGAAGGAAACGGAAAAGTAAGCATAGATTTAGTAGAATATCCTTTTGATGGTAGTATCATATTATTTGCCACTCCATATCAAATTATTAATTTTAACACAGTACAGCCTCTTAAAACAAAAAGACTTCAGTTTCATGGCGATTTCTACTGTATAGAATACCACAAAAAAGAAGTAGCTTGTAATGGTTTATTATTTAATAATATTTACCAACATCCATATATCAATCTTCAAACGTCCGATTATATTGAGATCGATACTATTTTAGAAAAACTAATTATCGAAATAGAAAACAGCAGTAGCTATTCTACAGCAGTTGTAAAGGCATATTTACAATTAATTCTTGCCTTATCCAGCAAAATCAAATCAAACAATACAAACAAGCCTGAAGAAAAGAATAGTTATCATCCGTTGATGAATTTTAAAATATTGCTGGAAAATAATTTTCGAAGCGAAAGACAACCTTCTTTTTATGCTGCCCAAATGGGAATTTCACCTAATAATTTTTCAAAAATCTGTAAACAGCAGTTTTTTAAAACACCATCTACACTTATTCATGAAAGAGTTATATTGGAATCCAAAAAACTCATTCATCTTACTTATAAAAGCATGAAAGAGATTGCTGTTGAATTACATTTTGACGACGAAAATTACTTTAGTCGTTATTTTAAAAAACATACTGGAATTACACCTACTTCTTTTCGGGAAAATGTTGGAATATCCATTGTAGCAGATTTGTCTAGGTAATATCCACTTTTGTCCATTGTAAGCAAAATAAAGGGAAAGTAATTTTGTCTAAAATCATTTAAACAAAAAAACAGATGAACATTTTAGCAAGCTTAGCAAAATTACAGAATCAATTTTTCAACTTTATGCGAATTGCCATTTTTATTGTAATGGTATGGATTGGCGGACTTAAAGCTTTTCAATATGAGGCGGACGGAATTGTTCCTTTTGTAGCCAATAGTCCGTTGATGAGTTTCTTTTACAACAGTCCAGATGAATACAAAAACCATAAGAATAAAGAAGGCGAAATGATTCAGAAGAATATCGAATGGCATACTCAAAATGGCACTTATATTTTTTCATACGTATTAGGAACTGCCATTATAATTATTGGTTCATTAATCTTATTGGGTATTTTCAATAATCGTTTAGGAATAGCTGGCGGATTACTAACAGCAACTATGTCTTTAGTGACGCTAACATTTTTAATTACTACTCCTGAAACCTGGGTTCCAAATTTAGGTGGTGACATACCAACACCTCAGTATGGCTTCCCATATCTGTCAGCAGCTGGTCGTTTGGTCATAAAAGACATAATTATGATGGCAGGAGGTTTACTTGTTGCCTCAGACAATGCTAAAAAACTTTTGAAAAAATAAATCAGACACTTTATCATTAAATTCTAACTTAATTTTCAAATTATATCTTCATAAAAGAATGTTTTTTTTTAATTTATATTTAATCTAAATAAATTGCGGTAAAAAGATTTAAAAAGTATATTTGCCATTATTTTAAACAATCTTTTTAAATCTAATTTTATGAAATCAAACTTTTTTAAAACAATAACAGCAGTCCTTTTATTGTTAGTTGCTAGTCCTTCACTATTTGCTCATGCTTTGTGGATTGAAACAAAAGCTACAGGAACAAAAGGAAAGCCTCAGGAAATTTCAGTGTATTTTGGGGAATTCTCAGATAACGATATTACAAAAGCTGACAAATGGTTTTCAGATTTAAAAGATTTTACTTTAACAGTTATTAGTCCTTCTAAAAAAGAAATCAAATTAAAATCTACTGCTTTAGAAAATAAATACCAGGCATTTTTCACACCTGATGAAGATGGTGTTTATACAGTAGTAATGCAACATACTGTAAAAGACGTTTACGGAACCATGAAATTAGATTACAATTCTAGTGCTAATATTGTTGTAGGAAACAAAAGCACGGGAAATGTTGCCACGGCAAACTCTAATAAAATTAGTGTTTTTGCTGAAAATGCTTCTTCATTAACAAAAAACACAAAAGTTACGGCAGTAGCTTCATACAATGCTGCAATAGCTAAAGAACAAAAAGTTAAAGTAATTGCTCCAAACGGCTGGGAAAAAGAATTATGGACAAATGAAAATGGTGAATTTTCGTTTACACCTATTTGGTCAGGAAATTATATGGTTGAGTTTTCTCAAACAGAAAAAGCTCCAGGAGAACACAACGGAAAACAATACAAAGAGATTTGGAAAATGGCAACTTACCAATTAACTGTAAAGTAATTTAAGTTTACACCATAAAAAAAGGTCTTTAATTGATGAATTAAAGACCTTTTTCGTTTTCTACTCTTTCTTTTTTGCTGCTTTTTCAGCCTTTATTTTTTTAGTATAATCATTATACATTTGGCGCCAGTTGCGACCATTATTATTTAAATATTGCTCAGCTTGGGTTTTATAAATTTCGAAAATAGCCGATATCTCTTTCATACTTTTATAATCTACCGCTTGCTCTCTTGCTTTTTCTAATAATTTCTGAATTTCGGCTATTTCAGCAGCAGTCATTTGAGGAACGATCGCCTGATACCCTTTCATCGTAAAAGCTACTTTTCCAATGGTATATTTATCCAAAACCAAGGCTACTTGCTCTTCACTTAAATCTTTTCGCAATCCCGACATTAAATTTTGATGTACGGTTGAAGGTATTGCAGAATCGGCAATAATTTGTCTATGCAAATCCGATAGTGGTTTTCCATCAAGCGGATTAATTCCAGCTGGGACTGTAGAAAATGGATGTGAATTATGCCAATTCTTAACTTCAGTAAGATGTGTTGCTACTACTTCAACTAGTCTGCTTTCTTTTCCTTTATCATTTAATTCTAATGTACTAATCCATTCTTTGGCTTTTTTTAAATCCTCATCAGCAGCCTGAGTATTTTGAGCACGAACAAACGTACCTAAAAATATAAATCCAATAAGTACCAATACTTTCATCTTTTGTGTCTTCATAAAATTCATTTTAAATTTTTCGTTGCTTATTTGAAAGCAATTATTATTCCGTTTTAAAAATATAATATCATTAATTTTCATTTTAACTCGATTTAAACTTATACATTAAAATCTTGTAACTTATACTTTCCAGATTATAACTTTACTACTATTCAATTCCTTACTTTTATCAGCAACATATTTAACTAAAATATCTATTATGAAAAAATTAATCTTACTTCCTTTCCTACTCCTATCAATTATAGGATGGAGTCAAACAGCCGAAGACTATTTTGATATGGCAATGAAAAAATCAGAAGCCGGAAATACTCAAGCTGCTATACAAGACTACGACAAAGCAATTGATTTAAGACCTGCTTTTGGAGAAGCTTATCTGAATAGAAGTCTGGAAAAAATCAAAATTGAAGATTTTTCCGGAGCTTTGATTGATGTTAACAAATCATTAGAAATACATGATGATAATAATTATGCTTACACAACAAGAGCTAATATCTATTACAAACTTAAAAATTATGATGCAGCACTTAGTGACTCCAATGTTGCTATAAAAAACAATTCTAGTGATGCTATTTCTTACAATTTAAGAGGACTTATCAATACGCACCTCAAAGATAAAAAAAGTGCTTGTGCTGATTTTACTAAAGCAGTCCAACTGGGAAGCAAAAGCGCTGCTCAGAATTTAAAAACGTTTTGCAAATAAAATTCCCGAGATAGTAATAAACTAAAAAGCTGCTTCAAAATTTGAAGCAGCTTTTTTTATGATTTTAAATAATCTCTAATTCTGAGTCAGTTTTTTCAGTTCCGTTCCACCAGGAATCTGCATTTTATCCGTTAAAATAGAAATTTCGTTTAAACTAAAAACTCCTGTCAACGACATTAAAACCGAACGTTTTATACCATCTGCATCGTCATCAATAAACATTAAGAACTCTCTCAACTGATTGTTTCCTGTACGTTTTACATCTATAGTAACTTGCTTCCCTTGAACATTTACTTTTTTCAATTCTTCTAAATCGGCTGATTTAATATAGCCATCGGCTACATCTCTCATGTTTTTTGCAGCAGTACTATTAGTAGTTGAAAAAACTTTTAAATTTTCTAAATTTTGAATTAATTTCAAATATTGTTGCGTTTCCTTGTCCGAAGGATCCACTTTTACTTTACTCATCAACTCAAACATTTTTTTGTTGACTATCACCGAAACTATTTCTTCTTTTCCGTCAAATTGATCAAAAACAGCTTGTCCATAAAACGAACTTGATGCTAACGCAACTAAAAACGTAAGGATTACTTTTTTCATTTTCATGTATTTATATTAAATTATGCTCTTATTTATAAACTATACTTACCATTTCTATGCCAAAATGTTTTACCAATATAATATCACATACTATAACGCTAAAAAGTACCATTTATGCAGAAATTAAAGAATTATTCTTTCTAAAAAATCAATAATAAAACTAAAGATAGTATTTTTACGTTAATAGCCATAATAGTTCCTAAAAATGAAAAGCATCTATAAAAGTTTACTCCTTGTGCTACTCCCTCTTTTGTTCTTACAAAGTTGTCAGGATCAAGATGATACTTTGCCAGAACCAACAGCTCTTGATGTTCCAAAATTTATTTGGAGAGGTATGAATTCGATGTATTTATGGCAGGCCGAAGTTCCCGATTTAGCTGACAAACGATTTACTTCAAATGCCGAATATGAAACTTTTTTAAATAATTTTTCGAGTCCTGAAAACGTATTCGAAAATTTACTTTACAGGCCTCCTGACCTATACAATACAAACATTGTAGATCGGTACAGCTGGATGGTTAGCGATTATCTTACCTTAGAACAACAACTAGGAGGCACAACAAAAAACAATGGTGTTGAATATGGCTTGAGTCTGGTAAATTCAGACAAAGTTATTGGATACGTACGTTATATTGTTCCAAATTCGAATGCATCAAATAAAGATATCAAACGTGGTGAAGTTTTTTATGCTGTAAACGGAACCAGCTTAACACTGACAAATTACCGTAGTTTATTGAATGGTTCGAATGAAAATTATACTTTAAATTTTGCGAATTTAACTTACGATACAAATAATAATCCAATAATAACTCCGAATGGAAAATCACTGGCTTTCACCAAAACTAGTTTAGCCGAAAATCCTATTTTTATTAAAAAAGTAATCAATAGTGGTCAGCATAAAATTGGCTATCTAATGTACAACGGATTTTATGACAGTTACGATTCTGAACTCAATGATGCTTTTGGTTATTTCAAATCAGAAGGAGTAACTGAATTGGTTTTAGATTTAAGATACAATGGTGGTGGTTCAGTACTTACTGCAACCCGATTAGCCAGTATGATTACCGGACAATTTAATGGTAAAGTTTTTAATGAACTCGCCTATAATAATAAGAAATCATATTTGAACAGAAAATATACTTTTACAAGTACTATCAATGGGAAAAGCATCAATAGTTTAAATCTTAGTACCGTTTATGTTTTAACTACCAAAAGTACTGCTTCGGCAAGTGAGCTTATTATTAACGGTCTAGATCCGTACATTAAGGTTGTCCAAATAGGTGATGCTACTTATGGAAAAGATGTAGCTTCGGTTACACTGTATGATTCTTCGGGATTTGCTAAAAAAAATGTGAATACCTCACACCGATATGCCATGCAATTAATTGTTGCCCATTCTATCAATTCGGTTGGTTTTGGTGATTATTTAGACGGTTTAGAACCTGAACATAAATTATTGGAAAGAATACAAACGCTAGGGGTTCTTGGTAATATTGATGAACCTTTATTGAGTACAGCAATTGGAAAAATAACTGGAACAGCCAGAATGGTTCCTGAAAAAGCAATCGATAATTTAGAATACCTTAATGATTCAAAAACACTTAGAGGACAAAATCAAATGCATCTTGAATAATAAAAAGGCTTTCATTACTGAAAGCCTTTTTTATTATAAATTTGTCCCGTCCTGAAATAACGATACACAAAAAAATCGTTATGGAAGAAAACACCAATTATGTAAAACGTACCCAACGTGATTACAGTATGTCCTTAAAGCTTCAAATTGTTAGAGAAGTTGAGCAAGGCAGTTCATCAATTACCCAAATTAGAAAGCAATATGGTATTCAAAGTCATGCTACAGTTCTAGGCTGGTTGCGAAAATTTGGTAACTTTGATTGGGAGAACCAATCCCCTTTGAATATGCCTAAGTCACCAGAACAAAAAATTATGGAACTTGAAGCTCAAATCAGGTTATTAGAAAAACAAAAAGCACTTTTAGAGCGACAAGCTTATGTGTCAGATAAAAAAGCGATCTTGTTTGATATGATGATTGATTTAGCTGAAAAAGAATATCATATCGATATCCGAAAAAACTCTCCACCCGAACAATCGACTGCTTCAGAGCAAAAGAACAAAAAACAGTAGCGTTTACCTGTTATTTGTTCGGGATAGACAGACAGGTTTATTATCGAAAAATTAGAAGACGAACATCCAAACAAAACAAAGCCAAAGAAGTGATTTTGATGGTAAATGCTATTAGGAAGACAATGCCCAGAATAGGTACTCGAAAACTGTATTATCTTTTGCAGAATAAACTTCAATTAATGAAAATTGGAAGAGATAAATTCTTTGATATACTCAGAGCAAATCATTTATTGATACAGCCTAAACGACGTTATCATGTGACAACTAATTCGCATCATCATTTTAGAAAACATCAAAATCAGATTTTAGATTTAGAAATAAACAGACCCGAACAAGTTTGGGTATCCGACATAACATACATTGGAAAAAGAGACAATCCGTGCTATTTAAGCTTAGTCACTGATGCTTATTCTAAAAAGATTATGGGATATTATGTTGCTGAGAATATGAACACCGAAAGTAGTTTGAAAGCTTTAAAAATGGCCTTTAAATGCAGAAATAACAAAAGTTTACCATTGATACATCATTCTGATAGAGGTATTCAATATTGTGCTAATGAATACCAAAAACAACTTAATAAAAACAAGGTTATATGCAGTATGACACAGAATTCAGATCCTTATGAAAATGCAGTAGCAGAAAGGATTAGTGGTATTTTAAAACAGGAATTTAGGATTGACAAATACAATCAAAAAGCAGAAATCATGCAAAAAGTTGTAAAAGAAGCTATTAGTATTTATAATGAAGTCAGACCTCATTATTCAAATTATATGCTTACCCCAAATCAGATGCACTGTCAAAATTTAATTAAAATGAGGACCTATAAAACAAAAAACAGTAGTAAGACTGAGCTTACTACTGTCTAAAAATTATACTTTTATTTTTTATTAATCCTGTATCACTTTTTCAGGACTAGACAATTCTAAAGAAAATTAGTCATTAAAATAAAAACCGTTTGGTCCTATACCAACCGTTAATTCTTTTTCTAATGTACCAGTAAGACTATAGATATAAGCTTTACTATTTGTTTTGTAATCACCACTATCTGATAAATAAATCCTATTGTCGTTAACAGCAAATCCGTATAAATTAGCAATTGGTGAAGTTAAAATAGCTGTTGTTGAAGCTGTAGTAGCATTAGTATTGATAGTATAAACTGAACTACCAACAGTGTAGTATATTTTATCATCTTCAATATCCAAATAACCAGCTCCGTCAAGAGCTTCAGGAAAAGTAATTTTTGAAACTGATTTGTCTGATAATTTTACTTTCACAATTTCACTTCTACTTCCAAAAGGACTTCTCAAAATATATAAAACTCCATCTTCTTCTTCTATAGAATCAGCACTTGAACCAATAACTACTGGAGTTTCTAATGTTTTAGTAGCGATATTAACAACCAGTAATTTGTTACTAGTATAAGGTTCAGTAATATATAATTTACCGTTTTCTTCTAGAATTCTGTTAGCCGTTCCATTTAAATCAATTTTAGATTCAAATTTATTTGTAGCTAAATTAATTATAGCAACATAATCATCTGTATTACCTGTAATTACCGCTGCATCATCGGCAGGTTTTCCATATGGTGCATAAGTATTAGCATTAGTTACATATGCTTTTCCATTTTTAACAACACCATATCTTGGATTTTTAAGCCCACTATCAATTTTAGCAACCAACTTAAAAGTATATCTGTTAACCACATTAATAACATTTGAACCACCTGCAATAATATAAGCTTTATCACCATCAAAAAAGATATTTTGAACAAATTGACCAATAAAATCACTTCCATTTACGGCGCTGTAAACACTTTGTTCAAAAATGCTTAAATCATCACTTACAAATGATACAGATCCACCACTTGTAGAATTACCTTCGTTCAGGATGAATACTCCATTATCATAAACTCCTTTTGGGTTATTAGAGTCATCGTCGTCGTTAGAACAAGAAACAAAAAGCGATACGCTTAATGCTAATAAAAACAATTTAGTTAATTTCATTATATTAAAATTTAAGGTTTAAGTACAAATTATAGTTTCTTCCCGGCATCGGTCGATATTCCAAACTTTGATAAAATTTATTCCAAACATTTAAAACCTGGAATCCTATTTTAAAAGAAGATAATAGTTTAAAATCATATTCTACACCTACATTAGAAACATTATATGCCGGAACAATTTTTTCAGGATCATTATCTTCCTGCGTATAAACAAAGCCATTATATAAAAATTGATAATTGGCTGAAATTCTATTTCTGGAATAAGAAACAGCAGCAGTTAATTTGTTAAATGGGACAAAAAAAAGTTGTTTTTTGGTAATAATATTTTCTGAAATTGTATGAGCATAAGTAGCGTTAGCAACAAAAATATTTTTACCCAATTGCTTTTTCCAACTTAATAATGTTTCTGCTCCGTAGCTATTAACTTTATCTGTGTTTTGTGGTGTCCAGATCCCATTATTTCCCGGAACCCATTGCAACATGTCTTTTATTTTGAAGTAATAGAAAGTTTGTGTTAGAGTAAGATTTTTAAAACTAAAAACATTTCCAATTTCTGCCTGATATGAATTCTCGGGTTTCAAATCTCTATTTCCTCCTTCTTCCCAATACAAATCATTGAAAGTTGGAATTCTAAAATTTCTAGATAAATTTATTTTTAATTGATACAATTCACTAAGCTGATAGGATGAACCAACAGAAAATAAAACAGGAGATTTATAATTATCTGTAAATTCTTTTCGAATACCAAGCTCATTTTTCCAATCTTCATTAAAATCTTGTTTAACCAAAAATGTAGCCGAACTTATTTCTCTGGTATTATCTCCAAAACCGCTTCCAAATCCTTTTGTTTTATTATAATCTAAAATGGCATTGATTTGTGTTGATTTAAATAAAGTATATCCTAAATCGGCTTTGGTTGTCAAACTTTCAGTCTTTCCGTATGAATAATCGATTAAATCTTTATTAGCAAAATATTGATAATTTTCAAAAATATAAGCTGTTTTGAAATTCGCTTTGAATCTTCCAAAATCTCCATCGTATTCTAATAAATTTCTATTAAAACCATTTATATACTTACTTTTCGTCTCCGACTCTGAAACTAATGATGTATTTCGATCGGTATTTGAAGTTTGAGTATATAATTTTAAAGTATTTTTAGCATCCAATTTATATCCTAAATTAGCGCTCATAGTTATAACATCATATTCTCCATTTTGGTTCCAACGCTGCTCACCTCTCCAGGTATATTGATTTAAATATTTATAATCATTTCTAGAGCTGTTTTTTGAAAATCCAATTTGAGTGCTCCATTTTTTGTTAGAAATATTCGCTCTATAATTTATTCCTATAGTATTAAAACTTCCGTAATCTAGTTTTAAATTATTTTCAAAACTATCGTAAAATACCAAGTCATTATTTAAATGAACCGTTCCTCCTATCGCTCCACTTCCATAAATTAGACTTCCTCCGCCAGCTTTTACAGTGACCGAATTGTAATCAGTACCTGAAATGGTGTTAAAATCGGTACTTCCATTCATTTGTGAATTAATATTAATTCCGTTCCAAATTACAGCAGTTTGCGAAGCAGTTGTTCCTCGAAATGAAACAGTAGAAAGCATTCCGCGACCATACTCTTTGAAATAAATTGTGGAATTAAAATTTAATAAATCTGTCAACAAAGCTTCATTTTTATTGATAATAGAATCATTCAATTTTAAAACTGATTGGGAACTGGAATATTTTTTAAGATTAACATCAGAAATTACCACTTCTTTCAATTTGGTAATAGAATCACTCTGCGCCGAAATGAATTGGCACATACACAAAAGAGAAAAAGCAAAACGTATTCTTAAAGTCATAATTTCTACACTCTTTTTCCCGAGAGTTCGATATTTGTTTGTAAAGGCAGGTCTCCTGGCTTGCGTCTTGTTGTTTACCTTCTCGTCAGCCGCAGCGAACAATGGTTTTGTAGTTTACAACAAGCTTTCTAGCTTACAGTTGCGGGTACAGCTCAGGTATTAAACCTGATTCCCTTTTAATGTGTTAATAAAAACACAACCTTAATTTTGTGCAAAGATAAAACTTAATTCAGCTAAAATTCAAATTTATACATATATTTGATTGAGGATATATAAAAAACTAAATGCCAGATAAATAAACAATTCTAATTGAAGTTATAGTTCTATTTTTATTACAGCTCCAAAATCGACTTTATTGTTAAAAGCATCTTTCAAAGGCAGACCTGAATTGGCACATAAAAGACTTCTAATTACTCCAGCATGGGTAACAATTACTATTTTTTTCGAATTATTTTCTGAAGCTAGTGTGCTTAAAAAATTAGTTACACGATCATGTAAAGCGATAAAAGATTCGCCGTTAGGAACGGTTACATTTACAAAATCAGTCATCCAGGGCGTAAAATCGGATTCGGGAATTGCATCCCATTTTTTCATTTCCCAATCGCCGAAATTCATTTCCATCAATCGTGAATCAATAGTAATTGATGGCGATAAATAATTAGCTAATGCTGTACATCTAGATAAAGGGCTCGAAAAAACAACAGCATCTAATGGTATTTGGCTTTTTATCGATTCAAATTGTTCTAAAAAAGGTTCTTTTAAACCAACATCTGATTGTCCGTAACAAATACCTTTTTCGCAAATTGTTTCGGTATGCCTGACTAAATAAACTTCCATAATGCAATACTTGACAGATAAAAAACAACTTCACACACTTGCTGCGTTGCGCCAAGACAATCGCCAGTGTAACCGTCTATCCATTTTTGGAAATAACGAGCCAGAAAAAATCGGAATAAGAAAACCGGAATTACAGCAAACAATATTTGCCAGAAAAAAACAGCCAATACTAAAAGTGGTAACAATCCAAAAAAGAAAGCTCCAACTACTTCTCTCCATGTGAAATTCTGAGCTATGGGTTTGCTCTTGCTAGTGGCATCTTCTCTTGAATATTGATGTGTAAAAACAATAGAAATTGCTGCTAAACGGCTTAAAGCATGAGCACTTATAAAGATAAGTAATATTCCAAAATTTAAATTCCAATATCCAAAACCAAAATCTGGTATTTGAGCACTATTTGTTAACTGAACTAAACTTTGAAACTTTAATAAGAACAATAGTGCTAAACCAATAGCTCCGTAAGCTCCGATAGCACTATCTTTCATTATTAGAAGAATTTTTTCTTTAGTCCATCCGCCACCAAAACCATCACAAACATCAGCAAAACCATCTTCATGAAAAGCACCAGTAACCAAAATACTGGCAATCATCGAAAGCACAACTGCAATTTCAGTAGAAAAAATAAAAGTTGAAAGATAAAAAACCACAAAACTCATTCCTCCTACAATCCAGCCTATTAGAGGGAAATACCTCGAAGCTTTGTTTAAATAATCTGGATGATGATTGATATTCTTAGGGCAAGGAATTCGGGTATAAAATAGTAATGCTGTAAAAAATATATGGAGTTCTTTTTTCATTTTTTTTATAAATCTTTTTAACCTATTTCTAACTTCCCACCTCTAACTTCTAACTTTTATTTTTCACTCACTCCGGCACTTTCAAAACTAGCCATTTTGTTTAAAAAGGCCACAGCCGATTCAATTATTGGAAAAACAACTGCACAACCTGTTCCTTCGCCTAATCGCAAATCAAGTTGTAAAACTGCAGAAACTCCCAAATAATCCAATAGTTTTTTATGTGCTTTTTCAGCAGATTGATGACTAAAAATAGCATTATCAATTATAGCAGGATTTTTTTGGTAAGCAATTAAAAAAGCAACGCTGCAAATAAAACCGTCCACTAAAAAAATCATGTTTTGTTGATAGGCTTCCAGCATTCCGCCAGCCATTTGCAGAATTTCAAATCCTCCAAAATAAGCCAAATAACTATCCAAATCTTTTTCGCCCTCGTAATTTTCAATAGCTTTTCTTAGAACATCAATCTTCATTTGCAACTTTTCATCACTCACTCCCGTTCCTCTGCCTACACAATCTTCGATAGAAAAATTACACAATACACTCATCAAAACAGAAGCTGTAGCGGTATTTCCTATTCCCATTTCACCAAAACCAATACAATTGCTTCCTTGCTTTGCAATGGCTGTTACAATTTCGCTTCCTTTGCTAAAACACAAATTCATTTGCATCTCAGTCATTGCTGAACCACTTAAAAATGAATGTGTTCCTTTGTCAATCTTAGCCGAAATCAAACTTGTATTAGATGGAAAATCGTAATTCACACCCGCATCAACCACCGAAAGGGCTATTTCGTTTTGCTTACAAAACACATTTATTGCCGCTCCGCCTTCCAGAAAATTAGTTAGCATTTGGCGTGTTACATCCTGCGGATAAGCACTCACACCGTGCTGTGCAATACCATGATCGGCAGCAAAGACCACAATGTGCGGTTTATTTATTTTAGGTTCCAAAGTATTAAAAACCGTAGCTATTTGTTTGGCTATCTTTTCAAGAACTCCTAAAGATCCTATAGGTTTTGTTTTTTGATCTATTTTCTGCTGTAAAATTTTTAGAAAAGAATCAGTTGCAACAGGATGAATATTATGGGTTTCTATTTGTTTTTCTTTTACTGAATGCAATTCGGTGATTTCTGAAACAAAAGGGGTTTCTGATTTTTGTTTCCAATGCAATTGCTGCAACATCGGTTGATTATCATAATTTGTTGCTGGTTTGCCTACGCAAAAATAGCCCAGTGGTTCAATATGTTCTGGTAAACCCAATATTTCTTTGAATTGGTAATAATTCAAAATCGAAACCCAACCCATTGAATACCCTTGTTCAGTAAGTGAAAGCCAAATATTTTGAGCTGCACAAACTGCACTAAACTTAATGGCTTCGTTACTACCCACCGTGCCAATAGTAAAATTATTAAGTACCGAACGATCGTAACAAATCACCAAACCCAATGGCGCTTCTTCAATTGCCTCAAGCTTTAAGTTTTGATACTGTTCTTTTTGAAATTCATTATCCGTACTTTGAGCTGCTTTTTTATCACATTCTAAAAACAATTCCTTAATTACTTTCTTAATTTCAGCCGATTTGACAAGATAGTATCGGGTTGCTTCAGTCAAACCAACAGAAGGCGCCCAGTGTCCAGCCTGCAATGCTTTTTCAATTACAGCATCAGGAACTTGATCACTCGTAAAATGACGGGTATCCCGGCGTGATTTTAATATTTCGTCTAAATTGGTCATCGTCAATTATTTTTTTATTTCAACGGATTAAAATCCGTTGCTACAATATAAGGTATTCCTACGGAATTTGCACGTTGATACTAAACTAGAATACTAAATACTGTTCATTGAACACTACTAAGCTATTCCCAAACCACAAAGCAATAATTATTATGAACCGTAGTGGTAAATGCTGGCAATGTTATCTTATCTAAAAACAAAGGACAATTAATTACCATAGTATGAAATTCTCCATTTTCACCACAAGGGTCAATTCCTTTTTCTAATAATTCTAAAGCCAATTCTTTGTCCAAAGTTTTACCTAAATAACTTTCTCCCATTATCATATTGCAGGAAACAATCATGGTTTCAATTCCATTTTCAATCATTTCGTTAACTAATGCAATACGGTCTTGCTGCCACAAAGGCAAAACAGCTTTTAACGAAGCCGCCTGACAAACTTTCTCTTCCCAATCTCTGTGAGCTTGTAAATCAATATCACCAAACACAGCTGCTTCCAAATCAAATTTTGCTTTTAGCGATTTTAGAATAGTAATAAACTTTTCTTCATAATCGCCCCAGGTAGCCGGAACAGTTTCTATAGGCAATTGCATTTTTTGCGCCTGTTGGTTCAAAATAGACAATGGCAAACCATGCGAACGTGAAATTTTACCGTTTTCATTCATCATGTTCAGCAAAACCTTAGGCGTAAATCCTTGTTCGACTGCCTGCATCATTGCATAACAACTGTCCTTTCCTCCAGACCAGGAAGTTACAAAATTCATAATCCTCCTTTTATTGTTACCGGAATTCCAGAAACCATTAGTACCACTTTATCAGCTTTTTTAGCTAGATACTGGTTCATCCAGCCTTGTAATTCAGTGAATTTTCTACCAATATGTGTATCAGCATGAACCCCCATACCTATTTCGTTCGAAATAATAATGATGGTTACATTAGGCTGTTTGATTACCGCTTCAAATTCTGCTTTAGCCTGAATCAAACTCAACTCAACATCATTTTTAGTATCAACAAAAAAGTTAGTCAGCCATAAAGTTACACAATCGATGACGGCCACTTGGCCTGAAAAATCAATTTCGCTTAGAAATTTTTCTTTTTCAATGTTAATCCAGCGCTCGTCACGATCTTTTTGATGACGATCAATTCGTTTTTGGAAATCATCATCCCATTTTCGGGCCGTAGCTACATAAATTGGTCTTGATGATAATTCTTTGGCTATATTTTCGGCATAACTGCTCTTTCCTGAACGCTCTCCTCCTGTTATGAAATAAATCATTTTTAATTGTTTTTTTTATGACTATTTGTTTCTTATACCAATCATTAAGTAATGGCACGCAGATTAAACTGATTTTAACGGATTATGGGTTAATAAATATTAATTTCTGATATATCCTCTATTTATAATTAACCCCTCTCTGGCTCATAACTCATTTCCCATAACTCATAATTATTTTAGTATGGACAATGTCTACAACCATTTCCACAACAAGAACCTCTTTTTAAATGAAACCAGGCTTTAAAAACATAATTTCCGTTTTCTAAATAATAATCAATTCCTTCAATTAAATGAGTGGTTTTAGGCAAATCTTTGGCGATGTTTTCCAATGCATTTTCTGGAGAAATAGTGGTTATATATTCATCTATTCTTATCGAACAATTGTTTTTAAAACAATTGGGACAAAGGCAATCTCCAGCCTCCGCAAAATTAAAGATCGGTGGAAAATCATTGCACCAGCATTTCTTTTCCTTCGAAATATTGCCACAATCAAAGGAAGTTCCACAACTGGAACACAATTTTACCTTTATAGTATTCATCAGGTAAAGATACCATTTGTTCATTTTTTTATCCTAAAAAATAAACAGTAATTTTTACAATTTACTATACCTTTGCTCGCAAATAAATTTTAATGATGAATTCTTTTTATAATAAATTCCTGTTTTTAATACTTATTTTGAGCTTTAGCGCTTGTAAAAAGAACGAAAACACCCACACCACTTCCACATCAATTCAGAAAAACGAAATTGAATATTCGACTAATCTTGCTATCTATAAATACGAAGGTTATTCGATTGTAAAAATTTTAAATCCCTGGCCTGATGCCAATAAAGATTTCACTTATATCTTAAAAGAAAAAAATGCAGCCGTTCCTGATAGTTTACAAAAGTACACCCAACTTGCGGTTCCTTTGCAATCTATTGTGGTAACTTCGACTACAAACATTCCGTTTTTAGAAATGCTTGAAGTAGAAAAACATTTAGTTGGATTTCCCCATACCGATTATGTTTCTTCAGAAAAAACCCGAAAGTTAATTGATGCAGGAATTGTCAAAAACGTGGGACAAAACGAACGCTTAAACATGGAAAAGCTAATTGATTTAGCTCCCGAAGCCATCGTAACCTTTGGTATTGACAATAACAATCCGATGATTGCCAATTTGCAAAAAAGTGGATTAAATGTAATTATTCAGGCTGATTGGATGGAACAATCTCCACTAGGAAAAGCTGAATGGATTAAACTGTATGCGGCTTTATTTGGCAAAGAAAAAGAAGGCAAAATCCTTTTTAATACTATTGTAAAAAACTATAATAACGCTTTGCAATTAGTTGCTAATCAAAAAGCAGAACAAACGGTTTTATACGGTTCTATGTACCAAAATCAATGGTATGTTGCCAAAGGAAAGAGTTGGGTTGCCCAATTTATGAAAGATGCTAAATCCAATTATTTATGGGCTGATGTTGAAGGTAGCGGAAGTTTAGGATTATCATTCGAAAAAATATTAGACAAGGCAAAAAATGCTACCGTTTGGATTGCTACAGGTTCTTTTAAAAACGCAAAAGAATTAGGAAACAGCAATCCGCATTATGAACAATTTGATGCTTTTAAAGTTAAAAACGTCTATACTTTTGAAAGTAAATTAGGTGCAACAGGAGGAACTATTTATTACGAACTAGCTCCTAGCCGACCGGATTTAGTTTTGAAAGATTACATCAAAATTTTTCATCCTGAATTATTAGCGGACTATAATTTTACCTTTGCACAAAAACTAAACTAAATTGAAGAACGAAAAGCGAAATACAATTCTATTTTTCTACCTTGTGGTAGCACTACTCTTTTTGTTTTTTGCCAATATCAGTCTAGGCTCTATCACGATTCCTTTTAAAGAAATTTATCATAGTTTAACTGGTGGACACGCCAGCAAATCGACTTGGGAATATATCATTATTAATTACAGATTACCGAAAGCCATTACGGTGGTTTTAGTTGGAATTGGACTTTCAATAAGTGGTTTATTGATGCAAACATTATTCCGAAATCCATTGGCTGGACCTTATGTTTTAGGATTGAGTTCAGGAGCGAGTTTAGGAGTAGCATTTGTAATTTTGGGCGCTAGTTTACTGCCAACTTTTCTACAAGAAATAGTCCTTTCGTCTTACGGAATTGTCTTAGCTTCAACTATTGGAAGTTCTTGTGTATTATTAGCTGTTTTATTGGTTTCCATCCGCTTGCGAGATACCATGACTATCTTGATTGTCGGATTAATGTTTGGGAGTTTGAGTACCGCAATTGTGGGAACGCTAAGTTATTTTAGCACTGCCGAACAATTGCAAAAATTCACTTTTTGGTCTTTAGGAAATTTGGGAAACCTTTCCTGGACTTCTATTATTATTTTATTCTTTTGTGTATTGTTGGGATTGTTGCTGAGTTTAGCCAGTATCAAATCATTAAATGCTTTACTTTTAGGCGAAAATTATGCTCGAAGTCTGGGTTTGAATTATAAAAAAGCACGATTAATTATCATTTTTGCTACTAGTATTCTTGCCGGAAGTATTACGGCTTTTGCGGGTCCTATTGCTTTTATTGGTCTGGCAGTTCCTCATATTGCTAAATTGGTTTTCCAAACCAGTAATCATACTATTTTATTCTGGAGTACATTGCTCTTCGGAGGCATTATTATGCTGATTTGTGATACCATTTCGCAGGTTCCTGGCGGCGAAATTACTTTACCTATTAATGCGGTTACTTCTATTTTTGGTGCACCAATAGTGATTTGGTTATTGTTGAGAAAACAGAAAATGGTGGGGTAAAAAAGTCTAATTCTAATTAAATATTTAACCGCAAAGAGCGCAATAAAAACCATTCTTTGTCTTTATTAAAAACGCAAAGAACACTAAGCTTTGCATTCTTCGCGCAATACTTTGTGTTCTTTGCGGTTAAAAATTAGCAACTCTTTGGTAAAAAAACAGCATTGACGGATTCCTAAAAATATATAAGAAACAGAGGGTATTTTGTTAGATTTTGAAAAATCAAGCTTTATAAACCGCATTCTGTTAATATTTTGTGCTTTTCTGACTTTCAAAAACAGAATAAATCCTTAAATTCGCAGTCTCAATTACTATTAGAAATACAGATAAAGTGAAAGGTGCATTTATAAAAGCAAATTTCATTTTTTATAACTTAAGAATAAACCAGAAAAAAAATGACATGAGCTTGCTCATTGCATTTCACTAATAAAAACAAATAAATACATTGAAATGAAATACGACGTTATTGTTTTAGGAAGTGGGCCAGGCGGATATGTAACTGCCATTAGAGCATCACAATTAGGCTTTAAAGTAGCCGTAATTGAAAAAGAAAATTTAGGCGGAGTGTGCTTGAACTGGGGTTGTATCCCAACAAAAGCTTTACTAAAATCAGCTCAGGTTTTTGATTATCTAAAACACGCTTCCGATTACGGATTGACTGTTTCTGAGTTTGATAAAGATTTCCCAGCTGTTGTTCAACGTAGCCGTTCGGTTGCTGAAGGAATGAGCAAAGGAGTTACTTTCCTAATGAAGAAAAACAAAATTGACGTTATCAATGGTTTTGGAAAACTAAAACCAGGTAAAAAAGTAGACGTTACTGATAAAGACAATAAAGTTACTGAATATTCAGCTGACCATATTATTATTGCTACTGGTGCTCGTTCTCGTGAGTTGCCAAACTTGCCACAAGATGGTGTAAAAGTAATTGGTTACCGTCAGGCAATGACTTTGCCTGAACAACCTAAAAAGATGATCATCGTTGGTTCTGGAGCAATTGGAGTGGAATTTGCACATTTCTATAACTCTATGGGAACTGAAGTTACCATTGTAGAATTTATGCCAAATGTAGTTCCTGTTGAAGACGAAGATATCTCAAAACAATTTGAAAAATCTTTGAAAAAAGCTGGAATTACAGTAATGACTAACTCTTCTGTAGAAAGAATTGATACTTCTGGAAAAGGAGTAAAAGCTTTTGTAAAAACAGCTAAAGGAGAAGAAGTTCTTGAAGCTGACATTTTACTTTCTGCTGTTGGAATCAAAACTAACATTGAAAATATTGGTTTAGAAGAAGTAGGAATTGCTACTGACAGAGATAAAATCTTAGTTAATGCTTACAACGCAACAAATATTCCAGGTTACTACGCTATTGGTGATGTAACTCCAGGTCAGGCTTTGGCTCACGTAGCTTCTGCTGAAGGAATCAACTGTGTGGAAAAAATTAAAGGATTACACGTACAACCTATCGATTACGGAAACGTACCAGGATGTACTTATGCTACTCCGGAAATTGCTTCGGTAGGTTTAACTGAAAAACAAGCTAAAGAAAAAGGATACGAATTAAAAATTGGTAAATTTCCATTCTCAGCTTCAGGAAAAGCAAAAGCGGCTGGAACACCAGACGGATTTGTAAAAGTAATTTTTGATGCTAAATATGGCGAATGGTTAGGATGTCACATGATTGGTGCTGGTGTTACGGATATGATTGCTGAGGCAGTTGTAGCTCGTAAACTAGAAACTACAGGTCACGAAATCCTAAAATCAATCCACCCACACCCAACAATGAGTGAAGCGGTTATGGAAGCTGTTGCTGATGCTTACGGTGAAGTGATTCACTTGTAGTCATTGCGAGGGACGAAGTAATCCCAGCCTTATAATTATAGAATCCGATTGGTGCAAACCAGTCGGATTTTTTTATGTGTTGTAGTGAATAATTCTATTTTGTTATTGAAATTGTCATTCTAAACAATTTGTAAGAAAAAAAACAATACATTTGGATAAACTAAAACGAAACAAAACTTCGCAAATCTACACTATTTTGTATAATCGAAAATTTATTTCACTAATATACGAGTTGCCTTATCTTCAAAAAAGACGAAACTGAAAATAATCTAATGAGAAAATATATTGAGTACAAAAATGAAATTACGGATTCCGATTTATACGAAGGATTAGTTGGTTATGGACTTTTTGCTGAAAAAATTCCTAATTTTTTGACGAGTGTAGAATTTTTAGCACATACACAAACCCTCACTTTTCCAATAAACGAAAAGCCAAAAGATTTTATCCGTTACTCAAGTATGAGGAATATAAATATTCCAAGACCAATGGCAATTCCCGAACCATTTGCTTATGCAAATCAAGCAAAAGCTTTATCCGATAATTGGACAAAACTACAAAATCATTTTCGAGATAAAACTTTAAATGATTCTTTTAAAATTAGTAGAATACATTTAAGAAAATTTGAGAAAAAGTCTGAACTTTTTGAAATGAATTATAAAAATTTTTCGAAAGATGGCGACCCTGAACAAGACATTGTTATAAAAAGTAAGTATGTTGCATTGGCAGATATTTCAAATTGTTTTCCTAGCGTTTACAGTCATTCAATATCATGGGCATTAGTTGGAAAAACAATTGCGAAATCAAAATCAAAACCAAATGATAGGAATGAATGGTTTAATCAAATTGATTTTCATACGAGGAATTTAAAACACGGAGAAACAAATGGAGTTTTAATTGGTCCTCACTCTTCAAACTTAATTTCAGAAATTATTCTTGTTACAGTTGACAATGAACTAACAAAACAAGGTTTTAAATATATAAGAAATATTGATGATTATACTTGTTATGTCGATTCTTACGAAGAGTCTGATAGGTTTTTCTTGTGTCTATCAGAAGAACTTAAAAAATATGAATTATCTTTAAATAGTAAAAAATCAAAACTTATTCCTTTACCTCAAGCAAGTGTAAAAAATTGGGTTAATAAGATGAACCATTTTAATTTTACAAATACATACATTGTAAATAAAAAGGAAGCAGTTAGAGTAAAAGAACTAAAAGGTTTTTTAGACTTTTCAATTGAATTAATGCTATTAGAAAATTCAGATGCTTCAATTTTAAATTATGCAATCAAAATAATTTCAAAGAAACATCTAGACAAAAATGCAAAGGATTATTACATAAAGCAAATTCACCATTTAGTTTTATTGTTTCCATACTTGGTAAACTTACTAGAAGAAAATGTATTTGAACCGCACCAAATTGATAAACTAATTATCAAAAAAATTGCTCAAGATATCTATTATTACGGAATAAAAAAGAAAATTTACGAAGCTTGTTCTTATGCAATTTATTGGTCTATTAAATACGATATTGATATTGAAATATTAACAATAAAACGAAATTCTATAGATTCTTTAGATTGTATTTTTCTACTAATATCATTTTTACACGACAAAAAACACAATACAAAAGCCTATTTGAAAGAATATAAAGATCTAGCTGAAACTCTGAAAAAAGATGATTTTGACAGATATTGGCTGTATATTTATGAGACACTATCTTGGTCAGATTTAAATGGATATTATAAAGCTATGAAGAAAAATAAATTAACTTTTATTAAACCAGAATTTAACTAATTAAAAATCAAAACCTTAACAACCTTTCGACTATTATGGATTTGGTATAATTACCGTTTTTAAAACGTATTTTCATTTAACAGAAAATACTCATTTCCAAAGTCTGTAACACCCAAAAGCAAGGAAATTTTATGTATAATTAGTATCGAAAAAATATATTTCAAAAATCCCAATTAAATCAAAAACGGCAATTTTCATACTTATTAAGTACAAAAACTGCCGTTAAAAAAAGGGTTTGATTATTTTTATGATGCTAGTGGCATTTTATAAAGCAATTCCACTAATGGTTCCTGAATATCTGAATTTTTATGTTTGTATAGCTCAATTTTCAAACTTGACACAATACTATTTCTTCTTTTTTCGTCTAGATTTCTCAATCTGTTTCTCAATAAATCAACTGTTGGATATTTAAAAATTGTCGATTTAAGTCTGTTGATAATGTAATTTGCATCCATGTCTTTTATAATTAAATATTAATATTAATTGTTTCTATTTGATATTGCCAAATTAGGAATTGAACTCTGTTTTTTTCTTACATTATTCTCGTATAAATTTATATAATTTCATATCTCCTTCATTTTATAGAAATACGAAAAATCGTATTTTAAAATAAATTATTTTTATATTTGATAGTTTTCAAGATAGTTTTTCTCATTCGAATCAAAAAACTATTCAACTGATAAGCAATTCATTAATCTTAAAAATTAGATTTATAAAAATTTTTATGAAGAAATTTTACAATAGAATTGATACAAAAATCACCACTATACTTTTTTGGGTTTTATTCCTATTGCCAATAACTATTTGGTCGCAAGAAAACAGTTTAAAAGTTTCGAACACTTCATTTGCCGAAAAAATATACCTGCAATTAGATCGAAAAGTGTACACTAATGGCGATACAGTTTGGTTTAAATGTATTGTCTCCAATTCTTCTGAACATACTCCTTCTCTTTTAAGTGGTGTATTGTATGTAGAACTCATTGGTCCCGATGAAAGCATTCGCCAAAAGAAAATCATCAAAATACAAAACGGAATTGGTCATGGCAATTTTGATTTAGATAAAAAAATACCAAAAGGCAATTATCTTATTAGAGCCTACACCCAATGGAATCAGAATTTTGATGATGATTTTTTCTTTGAAGAATACATTCAGGTATTTACAAATGAAAGCCAAAATACGGAACCCATCCAGAACATCAAACTCATCAAAGAAGAAGCTGCCAGTGATCATTTAGAAGTGTTTTTTAATCCTGAAGTGCTGGATTCATTACAAAAAAGCAAACTAACCGTATATGTTACTGTTGATGATAAAATAGACAGCTTACTTATCCGGAAAGGAAAAAACAACACATACGTTCTGGATTATGCTATTGAAAAACAAAGCCAGTTTGCTACCTTAAAAATACTGACTGAAAACAAAAAAACGTTTACTAAAACATTTGTTTTAAACAAAGAGTACATAGACTTTCAATTTTTTCCTGAAAGCGGCGAACTGGTTCATGGATTAAGTAGCAAAGTAGGTTTTAAAGCTTTAGATGCTAACGGAAAAGGAAAAATTATTGAAGGTGATATTATTAATGAAAATGAAATTATTATTACTCCGTTTAAAAGTAATACGCTTGGAATGGGCAGTTTCTTTATTAATAACGTAGATCGTTCTAAAAAATATTATGCCCGATTAAAATCTGTATCCTCTTTAAATAATCCATTACGTTATCCACTGCCAGACGTTGCTGCTACAGGAAACACTTTGGCTGTATATAAACAAGGCGATCATATCTTGATTAAAGCTTTGTCAAACCACATGAAAAATGACAGCATCTTTGTTCGAATTTCGTTTAGAGGCGTTGATTTATATGAAAAAAAAGTAAATCTAAATCAGGGGCTTTATAAATCATTAGTATCTACTACTTTAATCCCCGAAGGAATTATTTCGTTTACAATTTTAGACAATTCGAAAAAACCAATTGCACAAAGACTCTATTTTAATGAAAAGCCACAAAGCAGATTAAAAATTAATCTTACTACTGATAAACAAAAATACAGCAAGCGAGCATTGACCAATCTAAATATTCAAACCAGTGATTACAACGGAGAAGCTGTAAAATCCAACGCTTCTGTACTTGTAATAAATAAGGAAGAATTAGGAAGTATGCAAAACCTGCGTCAAAATATATTATCCTATTTTTTAATTGACTCCGAATTAAAAGGGAATATCGAAATCCTGGTTATTACTTTAAAAATGAAAATAGTATGCAGGATGATTTAGAAGTTCTAATGCTTACCCAAGGATGGAGTAAATACAATTATTCTAAACCCAACAAATCTTCTTTTGTCATAAACCCCGAAAAATCACTAACGGTATCTGGTAGAGTGAATAATCTTTTTTCTGCAAAAAAAGGCAAAAAAGATGTCGAATTAACCATGATGACTTCTGGTACATTTAAATCATTTTATAAGCAAAAAACAGATAGTCTGGGAAAATTCAAATTTGATTTAAATGATGAATACGGAAAAGAAATTGAGGTACTGATTCAAACTGCTAACAAATCAGATAAAAAAATAAGCAATTCTGTGGTTTTAGACCAGAAAAAATCGCCAGCTATTCTTTTTGAACATGACAAATCTATAGAACAAATAGACAGTATCGTGGAAAAATTCATCGAGAAAAGTAAAAAACAAAAGGAAATCGATGAAAAATTCAAAATGCAATTTGGAGGTATTCTTTTAGATCAGGTAAATATTAGTGCTAAAATGGCTCCAAACAAACAAAAAGTAACGGAGCGATACGGCAAACCAAAAACAATTATCAAAGGAAAAGAAATTCTTTCCAAAGAAAAAAAATGGTCTTTTGGATTGTATAGTGTATTATTGTTTAATTATCCTGATAAAGTGAGAATTGAAAGAATGCCTGATCAAGTTTTATATGCAACTGTCAATAACGAGCCGACACTTGTTCTAGTTGACGGTATTGTTGTTCCTTATTATGATTATGTACATATTCCTAATATTTCTCCAAGCGAAGTAAGTAGTTTTGAAATTATTGAAAATGCTAAAGGTTTTGCAAATTTATTTTGTGAAGTTCACCGTGAACTTTCAGGTTGCGAATTAGTAGCTCCTGCCTGGGGTAATGTTATAGCAATTTATACCCATGCAGGAATAGGGCTTGGTGGCGCACAAAAACCAAAAGGATTAACGCAAACTGCTATCCCAGTTTTCTCTTCGTCCAAAGAATTTTATGCTCCAAAATACACTACTATTCAACCAGACGATTGGCAACATCCAGACATTCGGACTTTAATAAATTGGCAACCGGTACTCAAAACGGATGATTTAGGTAAAACATCAACTTCTTTTTACAATACGGATAACAAAGGAAAAATGATGATTGTGGTAGAAGCTATTTCTGATGAAGGAGAAATTGGTTATCAGGAATTAGATTATGAAATAAATGATTAATTCAGTTTACTATTCTTCTAATCTATTTTTTATAACAATAATAATATTTAAATATGAAAAAAACATCAAATAAAGCGTTCGCAAAAATAATAATCAACCTTTTTTGGGTTCTATTTCTGTTACCAATAAATAGTAAGGCACAAGGTAAAAATTTATTTGTTTCGAATGCTTCATTTGCTGAAAAAATATACCTGCAATTAGACCGAAAACTATATTCTAATGGCGATACCGTTTGGTTTAAATGCATCGTTTCCAATGCTTCCGAACATATTCCCTCCCTTTTGAGTGGTGTATTGTATGTTGAACTTATTGGAGCAGATGAAACTCTACTTCAAAAAAAAATAATCAAAATAGAAAAAGGCATTGGTCAAGGCAATTTTGATTTGGATAAAAAAATTCTAAAAGGTAATTACCTCATTAGAGCCTATACACAATGGAATCAGAATTTTGATGCTGATTTTGTTTTTGAAGAATACATTCAAGTGGTTACCAATGAAAATAAAGAGCCCATCAATACAGTTAATCTAATCAAAGGAGAAGCCGATAATGATCATTTGCAAATACTTTTTAATCCTCAAGTGATTGATTCTCTTCAAAAAAACAAACTAAATGTATACATTAATGTTGATACTAAAAAAGACAGTGTAATTATCAAAAAAGATAAAAATGACAAGTACATTTTAGACTATGAAATTAAAAAAAACAGTCAATTTGCTACCTTAAAAATTGAAACAGAAAACGATAAAACATTTACCAAAACAGTTGTTTTAAATAAAGAATACACCGACCTACAATTTTTTCCTGAAAGTGGCGAATTGATTCACGGTCAAAGTAGCAAAATAGGATTTAAGGCGATTGATGCCAACGGAAAAGGCAAATTTATTGAAGGTGATATTATTGACGAAAATCAAAATAGCATTACATCGTTTAAAAGTAATTCACTTGGAATGGGGAGTTTCTTTATTGGGAATGCAGATAGTACTAAAAAATATTATGCTAAAGTAAATACATCCTCTTTAAAATTTCCATTGCCTAATGTGGCTTCTACTGGAACTATTTTATCAGTAAACAAACAAGGCGATAAAGTACTTATAAAAGCTTTTTCAAATGTTGCCAAAAACGACAGTATCTATTTAAGAGTTTCTTTTAGAGGTATTGATGTATATGAGAAGAAAGTGTATCTAAATCAAGGGAATTATCAATCATTAATTTCTACTACCGATTTTCCCGAAGGAATTGTGGCATTTACGCTATTGGATAATGCTAAAAATCCAATGGCTGAAAGGCTCTATTTTAATGAAAAACCAGAAAGAAGAATGAAAATTAGTCTTTCGAGTGATAAAGAAAAATATGGAAAGCGAGGATTGACCAATATTGCTATTCAGACCACCACTGCTACTGACAAACCCATAAAAGCAAATACTTCTTTGCTTGTAATCAACAAAAAGGAATTAGGTGCGATGCAAAACCTACGTCAAAACATACTCTCCTATTTTTTGATGGACTCTGAATTAAAAGGAAATATAGAAAATCCAGGATTTTATTTTAAAAATAACACCAGTAGTTTCAATGATTTAGAAGCGCTGATGCTTACTCAGGGCTGGAGTAAATACAACTATTCTAAACCCTATTTGAATCTAGATATTAATCCAGAAAAATCATTAACTATATCGGGTAGAGTTACCAATATGGTTTCAGAAAAAAAAGTAAAAAAAGATGTTGTATTAACCATGATAACCGATGGAAAAAACAAATCATTTTACAACCAAGTAACGGATAGTTTAGGCAAATTTAAATTTAATTTAAATGATGAATATGGCAAGGATATAGAATTACTATTTCAAACGAGCAAAAAATCAGGACAAAAAATAAATAATGGGGTTGTTCTGGATCAAAAAATAGCACCTTCTGTTTCTTTTGAACAGCATGAATCTATTGAAGAAATTGACAGTATTGTACAGCCATTTATTAAAAAAAGCCAACAGCAAAAAGAAATAAATGAAAAATTTGAAATGGAATCTGGCGGTGTTCTTTTAAATGAAGTAAAAATTACTGCTAAAATGTCTGTAAACAAACAAAAAGTAACGGACCGGTATGGTAAACCAAAAACCATAATTAGTGGAAAAGAAATTCGTGCCAAAGAAAAAAAATGGTCGTATGGATTGTTCAGTGTATTATTATTTAACTATCATAACAAAGTCACAATAGAAAGAGATAGTATAGGCGGATCACAAGCTGTTGTCAATAATATGCTTACAGTAGTTATTATTGACGGTATTCCTGTTCCGTTTTATCTTTACCATCTTATCCCTGATATCTCATTAAGTGAAGTAAGTAGTTTTGAAATTATTGAGTACGCTAGTGGATTTGGACAACTGTATTGTGAAGTACATCCAGAGATACTTGATTGTCCAAAAATGCCACCTGCCTGGGGAAATGTTATTGCCATCTATACCTATGCCGGTATAGGTCTTCATGGTCCATATAGTACAAAGGGATTAACGCAATCGACTGTTCCCGTTTTTGCTTCACCCAAGGAATTTTATGCTCCAAAGTATGAAAATATTCAGCCAGACGACTGGCAACATCCCGATATACGATCTTTAGTACATTGGCAACCTATACTAAAAACAGATGATTTAGGTAAAGCAGTTGCTTCTTTTTACAATACTGACAATCAAGGAAAAATGACAGTAGTTGTGGAAGCCATTTCTGACGAAGGAGAAATTGGTTATCAGGAATTGGATTATGAAATAAATGATTAATTGAACAATCAACATTTAATGAAATATAAAGAAGAATTAATCGAAATCTTAGCAAACGACGCACTGGTTATGGAAATTCTAACTATAGTTAGAACACTAAAACTAGACGATTGTTGTGTTGGCGCTGGCTTAATACGAAATGCCATTTGGGATAGTTTACACCAAATAAAAACAACAAAACGCAATGATATAGATGTGGTCTTTTTTGATGCAACTACACTTTCGGAAACGCTGGAAAAAGAAATAGAAACCAAACTACATAAAATCAATCCTGAAGCCAAATGGTCGGTTAAAAATCAGGCGAGAATGCATATTCGTAATCATCATCAGCAATACAGCAATACCGAAAATGCCATCTCTTATTGGCCTGAAACGGCAACAGCTATTGCGGCAAGATTGGGTTTAGATGATACAATCGAAATTTTGGCACCGCACGGATTAAATGATTTATTTGATTTAGTCGTTGCTCCTACTCCCAATTTTAATTGGACTATTTTTCAAAAAAGAATAGAAGAAAAGCAATGGGAAAAACAATGGAAAAATTTAAAAGTAGTTGAACCTAAAACAGAGATAAAATGATATCAGTAATTGTTACCTACCAAATTAAAAAAGAATTTGTGGAGCAAAACAAAGCCAACATTCAGAAATTCGTACAGGATTTTAAAAAATTGGATGCTACACAATTCGAATACAAAATATTCACGAAACAAGATGGATTAACATTTGTCCATCATTCTTTATATAAAAATGAAACCATTCAAAACAGCTGTTAAACATTCCTTCTTTTTTAGAATTTCAAAAGCAAACAGATGAAATTGGACTGAATGGAAAAGCTCAAATCGAGATTCTAAATCTATTGGCATCTTCGGATGAAAAATGGAAAAAATAGATTTATTAGCTTTTAAAAAACTAAATACACTTAAATTTGCAAAACAAAGCACTTTAAACACATACAAATGTCAATAACATCAGAATCCGAGTTAGTGGGAATGAAAAAAATTAGTGAAGTTGTTGCAATTACACTAAAACGAATGAGAGAATACGCTAAAGTAGGCATGTCGACTAAGGAATTAGACGAATACGGAGGAAGTATTTTAAAAAGTTATGGTGCCAAATCAGCTCCTTATGAAACTTATAAATTCCCTGGCTATTCTTGTATTAGTGTCAATAAAGAAGCTGCTCACGGAATTCCATCAAAGAAAAAAATATTAAAAGAAGGCGACTTAATTAATATAGATGTTTCTGCTGAACTCAATGGTTTTTGGTCGGATAATGGCGGGTCATTTGTATTAGGGAAAGACATTCACCAGCACCAACCGCTTGTGGATGCCTCCAAACAGATTTTACAAAAAGCCATCCAAAATATCAAAGGTGGAGTTAAAATTGCCGAAATTGGTTATATAATAGAAACCGAAGCCAGAAAATCTGGTTTTAAAGTCATTAAAAAATTGGCTGGTCATGGCGTAGGCAGAAGTTTACACGAAAAACCAGAAAACATTTTAAACTACAGAGTAAAATCAAATCAGGAACGCTTTAAAAAAAATACTACGGTGGCAATTGAAACTTTCATTTCAACACATTCCACAATAGCTGTTGGATTGAATGATGGCTGGACTTTGGTTGGTAATAAAGGAGGTTATGTTACCCAACATGAACATACCATACTTATAACCGATGATGCTCCCGTGATTCTAACAGCGGCTAACGAAATCTGGAACTAAAACGCTTAAAATCATATTGAATTCCAAATCAAAGTAAACAAAATTTTGAGTACCGATTTAAAAAAACTACTTTTGATAATATCAAATGATACTATCAAAAAAAGAATACTGCTCATTCTCTTTATTATTTTCTTCGCTCAATGTAGTACGCTGAAAAAAGATAACGAACATTTACAGCAATTAATTTCGGCAGAACAACTTAAAAAAGATGTAGATTTTACCTATAAAAAATTTCAAAAACTACATCCTAAACTCTATTATTACATTAGCAAAGAAACTCTGGATTATAAATTTGATAGTTTAAAAACTACAATCAATAGTCCGCTTACTCTGCTTAATTTTTATAAAAAAATCAGTCCTGTTGTGGCTTCGATAAGACAAGGTCACAGTTATGTATTGCCTCCCGAAAAGAGAATTTCGAAGAAAGAAACCAAAGCCTACACCAAAAAAGGAACAGGACCTTTTTCGCAATTTGATTTTTCCTTTTTGAATGACAAATTATATGTTACCAAAAATAATTCATACAACAAATCGATTACAGCGGGAACCGAAGTACTTTCGGTTAACGGTATAAAACCTCTAAATCTCATCAACCAATACAATCAATATTATAGTTCGGATGGTTTTAATACTAGTTTAAAGAAACAAATTGCTGCTAAACGTTTTATCTCAGCTTTTACTACTGAATTCGGTATAAAAGACAGTTTGCAATATCTTTTAAAATCAAATGATAGCATCAAATTAGTCACTATTAAGCGACTCAAACCTGATTCTATCAAGAAAAAAGAAGCTAAAATTGCTTCCAAAAAGACTTTAACTGACAAGAAAAAAATTCAGGAATTAAAAAGAAAAAAACGCATTAATGGTTTCGAAAAAACCTCTAATACGTTTATTAGAGAGTTGCACTTTTCACCTAAAGACAGTAGTGTGGCTGTTCTAAAAATCAGAGGTTTTAAAAAAGGGAATTTTAGAAAATTCTATAAAGAAAGTTTTGCCGAAATTAAAAAGCAAAATACCAAAACGCTGATTCTTGATTTAAGAAATAATGGCGGCGGACAGCTAAGCGAAATTGTTCATTTGTACCGCTATCTTGCCGATTCTACTTTTGTATTCTTGAAAAAATCGGAAGTAGTTTCCAGAGCGAGTTTGTTTGAAGGCGCCTATTTCAACAAAGGTTTCTTTGGCGTAAAAGCCATTAAAACAGTATTTTCTTCTTTTGTTTACGGCTATTTGCTATTTACTGTTCATAAAGACAAAGACGGCAAAAATTATTTTGCAACCGAAACCAAATCTCAGCAAATCAAAAAAAATGCCTTCGACGGAAAACTCTATGTTTTGATTAATGGAGGAAGTTTTTCGGCTTCTAGTATTATTTCTTCCAATTTAAAAGGATCAAAAAGAGCCACTTTTGTAGGCGAAGAAACGGGTGGCGATTATAACGGTACAGTTGCAGGTTTTATGCCAATAGTAAAATTACCGCATTCCCATCTAAAAGTCCGAATTGGGATTATGAACGTAGCCCCTTATTATCAAACCGAAATACTGGGTCATGGTATTTTTCCAGATGTTTCAATTCAGCCCACGCTAGAAGATAAAATTAAGGAAAAAGATCCCGAACTGGATTGGATTTTGAAACAAAACAAACAATAAACTCAATTCGCATCATTGTAATTATTGAAATTATTATTGAAATTATTATTGTCATTGAAATTGTCATTGCTATTTACGCCGATATTATTCTAAAAATCATTACCTTAGTAGTACCATTTTTAAACATACAGCAATATGAACAATGTAAAAGAATTAAATAAATGGGCCAATGCGCACACTTATTTTACCTTAGATTTAGTACGAATTGCACTGGGCGTGTTTTTATTCGTAAAAGGAGTTCACTTTATTACTAATATCCCGTATTTAGTAGATTTGATTTCTCCAATTGACAAAATTGGAGGCGGAATGTTCCTAATCCATTACATTACTCCTGCACACATGATTGGAGGAATTATGATTGCTTTTGGATTATTGACCCGATGGGCAATTATTGCTCAATTGCCTATTTTAATTGGTGCTATTTTAGTCAATTTTATGGGCGAAATGCATACTGAAAGTTTACTGCTTGCAATAGCTACTTTGGCAGTTTGTTTGTTTTTCTTAGTCTATGGTAGCGGAAAAAACTCTGCCGATTATTATTTTAAAATGTACCAATAATTCAACTTAAACGAACTGTTGAATACAGTAAGGTTTAGTCCGTAACAAATCATCTTATAACTATTCAGGCCCGATATGATATCGGGCTTTTTTAATTAGATATACCGTTGATTTTCTTTTTTGCTTGATCAAAAAAGAAACAAAAAAATCAAGTCTTGCGTTTTCTCGTCGGTCAAATTAGTTTTCGAAAACTAAAAGAAAATAACTCGCTACGCTCAAACAGATTTTCTTTTTACGCATTCTTCAAACATTTGACACTCGACTGCGAAAGCTAAGGACGATTAGGATCTGATAATCTTTAAAAACTACGTAAAACCATTTGATTTTCAAAGGATTAAAATTCTTACTTAGTACGTAAGTATATTTATAAAAAACTAACATTCAATACATTAATTCTATTTCATGTTTTTACACCATTTTTTTATTGTTTTATAAACCAAATAAAACGGGTTTAAAAAGCTTGTTTTTGTTGCGCTAGATATAGACCATAAGTACAATTACGTAAGTATGTTTGCAGTGTAATAATGATACAAAAACTAACTTTAAAATCAATGGTTATGAAACTACTTAAAACACTTTCCTTATCAATAATTGGATTAGTAAGTACTGGAGCAATGGCTCAGGAATTCAGTTCTGATATTCAAATCAGACCCCGATATGAATACACTAACGGTTTTGGAACTTTACTAACTCCTACTACCAGTCACACTTCATTTATTGGACAACGTACAAGAATCAATCTGAACTACGGAGATGAGAAATTAAAAGTAAAAGTAGCCTTGCAGAATGTACGCACCTGGGGAAATGTAAATACACTTGGAAACATTTCGACCGATAAAAACGGAGTTGCATTGTATGAAGGATGGGCACAATATAGTTTTACGAATAAGTGGAGTACTAAAATAGGTCGCCAATTGATTTCGTATGACAACCAAAGAATCATTGGAGGATTAGACTGGGCAAATCAAGGACGTAGTTTTGATGCTGCTTTAATCAAATACAAAGGAGATAAATCTCAATTGGATTTAGGCTTTGCTTTGAATGCAGATTCAGAAGGAAAAGTAGCACCTTCTACTCCATTTGCTACTGACTTTAAAGACATGCAATATGCGTGGTACCACACCAGCATCAAAAAATTAGGTGTTAGTTTATTAGCTTTAAATCTGGGAAGAGAGTACCAAAAAGCGCCTTTGGATATCGAAACTAATTATTCTCAAACTTTTGGAACATATGCTAATTACGCTGGAAAAAAAGTCACTTTTGATTTTAGTTTTTATGGACAAACGGGTAAAATTGGTATTAACGAAGTTTCAGCCTGGGAAACAGCAGCTAATTTAGGATATGCTTTTTCGCCTAAATTGAAAGCGACTTTAGGATATGAATTCTTATCTGGAAAAGATCAAAACTCGACTTCAACAGTAGTAAAATCATTCAATCCTATATTTGGTACAAACCACGCTTTTAATGGTTTTATGGATTATTTTTATGTAGGAAACCATGCGAATTCAGTGGGTTTACAAGACGTTACCTTAAAATTAGATTTCCCTATCAAAAAAGTGAATCTTTCGGTAGCGCCACATTTATTTTATGCTCCTAATAAAGTATTTTCCGGACCAGTGGAACAAGATTCTTATTTAGGAACTGAAGTGGATCTAACAGCGGTTTACAAAGCAAACAAAGACATTACGCTTATTGCTGGATATTCTCAAATGTTTGCATCAGAAACTATGGTTGCTCTAAAAGGAGGAACTGGATTAAAAGATACTACTAATAACTGGGCGTATTTAATGGTGAACATTAACCCACAAATATTCTCTATCAAAAAATAATTTAAAGGAATCAATTGATACAATTTTAATTGAAACAAAAGCCCCCAATCTTTATTTAATTATTTTTACAAGAAATCGAAGCCTCAAAACTTCGATTTTTTTTTTATGCCTTTTCCGTATAAAATGCTAATCTTGCAGGAATTCTAAAATCAAAATTCAATGAACATCGAAGACCTTGTAGGGAACTTTCAAATTATAGGAAGCAATCAGGATGCGGAAGAAAACAATTATAAAGGAACGCTTTCTTTAACGTTGGATTCCAACAACAGAATT
>Ga0247814_10000365_pt1 | contig 36934 bp, 32 predicted proteins | sample UWRJL179409R1_FD_179947 | JGI IMG/M metagenome (GOLD analysis project Ga0247814, IMG submission 179947) | Plant litter microbial communities from Arlington Agricultural Research Station in Wisconsin, United States - UWRJ-L179-409R-1 | ecosystem: Environmental > Terrestrial > Plant litter >... | reverse complement strand
TCCACAAAATCAGGCTTTCCGTCGCCATCCATATCGATGACGGTATGGTAATCATAGGCCAATCTGTAATCAGAATTGTCTGTTGAAATTGGGATATTCCATTGGGAGGCCGTTGCGCTAAATCCCGATCCGGTATTGAGGTAGACTTTCCAATACTTTTGGCTGCCGCTCATAAATACATCATAAACGTTTTCGGTACCTTGGTTTTCAGTATCAACAAAATCAGGTTTATTGTCACCGTTCATATCAATGAGCGTATGGTAATCATAAGCAAGCCGGTAATCTGAAATATCCGTCGAAACCGGAATATTCCACTGTACAGCCGTGGCATCAAATCCGGCTCCGTTGTTCAGATAGACTTTCCAGTACTTTTGGTTGCCATTTAAAAAGACATCGTAAACGCTTTCGGTACCTTGGTTTTCAGTATCCACAAAATCCGGTTTATTGTCGCCATTCATATCAATGAGCGTATGGTAATCATAAGCAAGTCGGTAATCAGAAGTGTCTGTCGAAATCGGGATATTCCACTGTGTAGCCGTAGCACTGAATCCTGATCCTGTGTTGAGGTAAACTTTCCAGTATTTTTGATTACCGTTTAAAAAGACATCGTAAACGCTTTCGGTAGCTTGATTCTCGGTATCCACAAAATCAGGTTTATTGTCGCCATTCATATCAATAACAGCGTGGTAATTCCAAGACATGCGATAGTCTGAAGTATCCGTGTTGATTGGAATATTCCATTGTATGGCCGTTGCGCTGAACGATGTTCCGTTGCCTAGATATACCTTCCAGTATTTTTGACTGCCGTTTAAAAACACATCATAAATGCTTTCTGTAGCTTGGTTTTCAGTATCTACCAGATCAATTTTTCCGTCACCATCAATATCGATCAATTGGTGGTAATCCCATGCGGCACGATGGTCTGAGTTGTCGGTAACTATAGGAATGTTCCATTGCAGCGCCGGACTTGTAAATCCCTGTGCTTCGATGTTGCTCCAGCCTGTTATTGCGAGTATCGTAAGTAAAATTTTTTTCATGTTTTTTAGTTAAATAATCAGATCCTAAATAATTATTGCATTCAGGATCTGATAGTTTGATTGTTATCTTTTGATCACTTTTAAGGTTTTGGTTTCTTCACCCACATTTACTTTTACAAGGTAAGTGCCTTTAGATAAATGAGAAACATCTACGCTGCCTTCATTGGCGTTGATCGTTTTGGTCATCATTTCTTGTCCTAATAAATTGTATATTGATACATTTTTTATTTCGTGATCGAAAGCAATATTCAAAATGTCTGCCACCGGATTCGGATAAAGTTTCACTTCATTGGCATTGGGTACTTCAAAATCGGAAATACCTAAAACACTCGTAGAACAGGCTACATTGGCAGGTGTCGTTTCCCCTGAAGTAGTTCCATTACCCAATTCACCATAAATATTCGAACCCCATCCCCAAAGTGAATGTTCGGTTTTTGTAGCGGCACTGTCGTTATATCCTGCAACAGCAGCTTCCCAATTCGTAGCAGTTCCCGCTTGTACCGGCGTATAATAATCAGATGTGCTACCATTGCCTATTTGTCCCCAATGGTTGTAACCCCATCCCCAAAGCGTACCATCGGTTTTAACCGCAATTGAATGCCAATATCCCGCACTGGCGCTTTTCCAGTTGGTCGCTGTGCCTACCTGAACAGGGCTATTTCTGTTATTGGTATCATTAAGTCCTAATTGTGCATGAACATTTTGTCCCCATGCCCAAAGTGTGCCATTCGATTTTCTGGCCAAACTGTGATAGTATCCGGCTGTGATTTGCTGCCAATTTGTATCGGTTCCAATTTGTATCGGCTCATCCCTATTCGAACCTATACCATCACCCAACTGCCCATTGTTGTTTCTTCCCCACGCCCAAAGTGTTCCATTTGTTTTTATCGCAAGCGTATGATCCATACCTGCTTCTAAGTTTAGCCAATTGGTATCTGTTCCAATGCGAACCGGAGTGCTTTCATTCATATAAGTGGCATTCCCTAACTGGTTGTAAGTGTTTCTTCCCCATGCCCAAAGACTGCCATCTGATTTTATTGCAAAAGTGAAATCGAATCCTGCAGCCACTTTTACCCAATTGTTGGCAGTGCCAATGCGTATAGGTGTATTCCTGTTTGTTGTTGTACCGTCGCCCAATTGGCCATAGTTGTTGAGACCCCACGTCCAGAGTGAACCGTCGCTTTTCACGGCGATGACATGTGCGCTACCGGCAGCAATCGTGAGCCAATTACCAGAAGTTCCAATCTGTTTTGGTAATAATCCATCTGCAGTGGTTCCATTGCCCAATTGCCCATAGTTATTTTGGCCCCAGCTCCAAATTGAACCGTCTGTTTTTTGGGCTATAGTATAATATTCACCTCCAGTTACGGTTTTCCAGCACATTCCCGGTATAAAAATACTTGCCGGACATTCGATGGCTGTTAAAGTAATACCATCGGTCAAGCCATTATTTCCGAATTGACCATAGCCGTTATTGCCCGTAACCCAACGCTCACCTTCGTTATTTTTGGCAATTGTAACTTCAGAACCGCCATCGATGCTCTGCCAGTTCGTAGCCGTTCCAATTTGTGTCGGTACTGTTTTGTTAGTGGTTGTACCGTCGCCCAACTGACCCTGGTTGTTTTGTCCCCATGCCCAAAGTGTGCCATCTGCTTTTATGGCTAGCGTATGGGTATATCCTGTAGCAATGGTTTGCCAGTTGGTCGCCGTTCCGATTTGTGTCGGGACTGTTACGTTAGTAGTGGTTCCATTACCCAATTGGCCGTTTTGATTATAACCCCATGTCCAGATGGTACCATTGGATTTTCGTGCAATAGTATGCCCATTGCCAGCAGAAACGCTTTGCCAGTTGGTAGCCGTTCCTATTTGTACCGGTGTATTCCTATCGGTTGTAGAGCCGTTTCCTAATTGGCCATTACCATTTTCTCCCCAAGCCCATAAAGTCCCATTTGTTTTTACGGCAATCGTAAAACCACTACCGGCTACGGCACTTTGCCAGTTGGTAGCGGATTCAACCTGCACAGGTGAATCACTGTCTGTATTATTTCCGATGCCTAATTCTCCAGAGTAATTTTCACCCCATGTCCAAAGCGTACCATTGGATTTTATACCAACACTATGCTGATAACCTGCGCTAACACTGCTCCAATTAGCTTCTGTACCAATCTGAGTGGGAGTGTTTCTATAAAGGCCTGTACCATCACCGAGTTGGCCGTAGTAATTGCTTCCCCAGGCCCAAATGGTACCATCTGCTTTTTTTGCTACGGTATGCGCATCACCAGCCGAGATCGTTTGCCAATTGGTTGCCGTTCCTATTTGTATGGGTAGTGGCGCCCAGGAATTGCTGGTTCCGCTGCCCAGTTGCCATTCGTCATTCCAACCCCATGTCCAAAGAGTGCCGTTATTTGCTATAGCCGCAGTATGTTTACCGCCGGTTGTAATGCTTTGCCAGCATTGCTGTGCTGAAAGATTCAGGCTCACACCTATTAATAAAATTGTAACTATCCTTTTCATTTTTACTGTTTTAAACTGTTGATATTTTGATTTGGTAATCCTAATTATTTTTCTGTTTCAAATTGATCTCTCTCGACATGAAAACATTAAAACGTAACTGTGCTTCCCGCGATGCCTTGGAGCGGCTTGAAAACAGTAACATTCTTTGAACGGCATTTAAAATTCGGGTGGTCATTTTCATGGCTTTTAGTTAATGATAAAATGAATGCAATGATAAGCCAAATGAAAATGAAAATTCTGACCAATGAATTAACGTGGGTTTTTGCGATATTACCGTTTCCACTTCAAGGATAAATGTTTTTAACGCGCTGTGATTTACAACAATTCGGCAAAAATAAGAAATTGTAATGCCTTTTAGGCAATGAGTTTAGAAGGTATTCAATCAAAATTGTTTTGGAAACCTGCAGACATTAAAAAACCTCTAATAGCCTTTTTTTAGCAAATTAGAGGTTTTTGTTTTACAATTGTCTTGAGATCTCAACTAAAGACAACAGCTATTTTTTAGAAAGAAACCATTTTTTCAATGTGTTAATTTCGGGTGATTTTAAATGTCTTTTCTGCATTTCCCGAGACTACTTTCACCAAATAATTTCCTTTTTGAAACGAACGCATATCGACCTGTATACTGTTAGCGCCAACACTGATATTACTTACAACCTGACCTAGAATGTTATATATAGCTACAGAATTGATACTGTTTTTCGAACTGATATTCAATAAATCATTGACCGGATTGGGATAATAATTGATGCTGATTGTATCAAACTGGTTGGTTGCCAATGGTGTTGAAACCGAAATGTCATCAACATACAAATAGAACTGGTTAATATTGGAATAGCAATTAAATCCAAAGAAATAAACGCCGCTGGTTTCTGGAACAAAGGTCAGATTATCTGTATTTGGAGTTACGTTATTGTTCACTAAAGGATGGTCAATCAATGGAACTATCGACATCGCTGCCGAGTTGGCTTCAGAACCCACATGGACCTTAAGCTTTTCGGTAAATACCAAGGCTCCGGCACTTCCATACCTATAGGAAATATTATAAGTAGTTCCGGCCTGAAGATTCAATCCCGCTGTATAAAACCACGCATTGGCAGCACTAGTCGTATGCCACGGATATCGCATTACTTTTGTTGTGCCAAAACCATATCCCGGATTTGCTGCGGTTTGCCAATTGTTTCCCGTTCCCGCGTTTTCGAGTGTCGTACATTCTGAAAATCCGGGAACTGTCACCGATTCAAAATCTTCAAGATACGGAACATCCAAAGCCGCACAATCAGATGGACGTTGCGAAATGGCTATCGCCGAATTCTCAATTGGTACAGCGTTTAATTTAGCCTGGATTTCCTGGGCATTTTTGTTGGCTTGGCCTATTCCTAAAACAGGGATAAGCAAAGCTAAATAGCGTAGTTTTTTCGTCATAAAATTTCTATTTATAGTGAGTCACTAAAATAAAAAGAAAAATTGTATAAACAGTAAATAAATTGGTTTTTAATGGATTAGCAATGTGCTGTATTTATAGCTTTTTAATCACATAAGTTACAATACCCCAAATTAGAAATTGGTCTTCTGCGGCTACTTTTATAGGTTCGTAGTTTGAATTTTCGGGGAGTAACCACAGGCCGTCTTTTTTTATTTTCAGCCTTTTGACCGTAAACTCACCATCAATAAAGCACACGGCAATTTTATTGTCTTTCGGTTCCAGGCTGCGATCGACAACCATAACATCCTGGTCATCTATTCCGGCATTGATCATCGATTTGCCTTCGACCTTAATATAAAAAGTGGCCAGCGGATTTTCAGATAGTGCCGTGTTGAGGTCGATGCTTGTTTCCATGAAGTCCAAAGCAGGTGATGGAAACCCGGCGGAAACGCCATGATCGATATAGGGAATCCGGATGTTGCTTTCCAAATCCGGCTTGAATAAACGCAGTTTATTTTTGTTTACCGGCATTTGATGGTAAGGATTTGGCCATATTGTGTGGTATATTTTGGAGAAAGTAAGTTTTGCCGCATGTTCCAGGTTTTTTCACCCTGTGTCGCGAGTTTTACCATTCGGTTTCCAATCTTGCTATTGATTGCATCCATCGCTTTCATCAGTTGAAGGTGTTTTGGATTTTCATCATTGAACAGATTGAATTGCTTTTCATTTTCTTTACTCAACTGTGTCACGATCACACCGGCTTTTTTAAACAGCAGTCCTTTATTTTCAGCATACAGGCGCTCCAAAATTTGTATGGCGGTATTTGAAATTGTTAGGGTTGAGCTGGTAGCATAAGGCAGCGTAACAGCATGTTGGTAATACATTTTCGTATGGGCAGTCTTGTGATCCATCGTGCCCAACATAACGATAATGGTTTGACAGCAGGACTCCTGGTTGCGAAGTTTTTCGGCGCAGACCGAAGCAAATGTTGAAACACGCTCACGCAACAAGTCATAATCCGTAAGTTGTTTTGGAAAACTTCGTGTAACGGCAATGCTTTTTTTGGAAGTTACTTCTTCCAGTTTAAGCACCGATTCTCCTTCAAGTTCTTTCTTTAGTCGCAATCCGGTAACGCCCATTTGAGATTTAATCCATGCGGTGTGCATCGGATCGATAAAGTCAAATGCGGTCTTAATACCGCGGAGGACCATTTTTTTCTTCATCCGATGGCCAATTCCCCAAACGTCTTCTATTTTGGTCCACCTGAGTGCCTTGATACGTTTTTCTTCAGAATCGATTACATACACACCTTTTGTCTGATCAGGAAATTTTCGGGCAATTTTGTTGGCCACTTTAGACAGCGCTTTTGTTTGAGCCACACCTACGCAAACCGGAATACTGAGCCATTTTCGGATTTGGTCACGCATTTGATGTCCGCAGGCATTAAAGTCGGTGACATCAGTTTTCTCAAAATCGAGGAAGGCTTCATCAATGCTGTATACTTCTACATTGGGTGTGTACTGCCGCAGGATAGCCATTACTCTTTCACTGAGATCTCCGTAAAGCGCATAATTGGAAGAGAAAACGGTGACGCCTTTATTGCGCAATTCATCACGGACTTTAAATTCGGGAGCGCCCATTTTGATTCCGAGTGTTTTTGCCTCGTCGCTTCTGGAAATGATGCAGCCGTCATTGTTTGATAATATCGCAACAGGTTTCCCCGCCAGATCCGGTCGGAAAAGCCGCTCGCACGAAGCATAGAAATTATTACAATCAACTAAAGCATACATACTGTAAATTTACAAATTAAGGCGCGTAAATTTTGGATGCAAAAGTTAATTGTGCGGGTTGTTGATAAATTTTCCGGAAGATGATTCGGGTTTGTATCCCAAAGAAAATGAAGCGATTATCCTAAAAGATCGATTACCAAAGATGGAAACAGACCCAGTGCAAGATTCAATACAATTGAGATTACAGCGACACTATAAATAAGTACAGGAATCCCTGTTCTTTGTTCATTTGATTCCTTAGTATACATGGCAAGAATCAGCTTGAAGTAATAACCAACACTGATGATTGAATTCACTACGGCTACAATTACCAAGGCAATATATCCTGCTTCAATGGTTTGGTTGAATAACATTAATTTTGCGAAAAAACCTGAAAACACGGGAATTCCCGCCATTGACAGCAAAGCACCTGTTAAGATAGCAGCCAATAACGGATTGGTTTTTGCCAAACCATGAAAGTTAGCAATATCTTCATTTTCACGGTTTTTACAAACGTAAAGTATTACGCTGAATGCTGCGATTCCGGCTAAAGAATAAGCAGTAGCATAATACAGTAAACTTCCCGCAGCAGTAGTAGCGCTCAATAATGCCATCAGCATAAAACCCGCATGGGAAATTCCTGAGAATGCCAGCATGCGTTTTACGTTATTCTGGCGCAAAGCCATGATGTTTCCAACAGTCATTGAAGCCATCGAAACAACCACAATTACCAAACGGAACGAAGAAGAAATATCGGCATTCATTGCAGTTAAAAGTTTGTATAAAGTAGCCATCGCGACTACTTTTGCCAATGTACTCATGGTTGCTGTCGTAAGTGCAGGAGATCCTTCATAAACATCGGGTGCCCAAAAGTGAAAAGGAACGGCAGCGATTTTGAAAAGCATCCCGATAGTTACTAATATGATTCCGATAGGAAACCATACCGGCAATTCGGCAGATTGTGACAATTCACTTATTTCAAGAACATCGAAAGTTCCCATCGCGCCATAGATGAGGCAAATGCCGAACAGAATAATTCCGGAAGCAAACGAACCCATCAGGAAATATTTCATTCCCGCTTCATTGCTTTTAAGATTCAGGCGGTTGCTGGCCGCAAGAATGTACAAAGAAATGGACAGGATTTCGATACCAAGGAAAAACATGGCAAGATTTCCGAATGAAACCATAGCCACGGCTCCGGCCAATAAGAATATTTTTATGGCGATAAAATCAGATATTTTGGATTGGTGGTTTTCGTAAAAGTTGTGGCTTAAGGCAATCAGGAAAATGGTGAGGATGATAAAAAGACCGGAAAACGCCGCTGAAAATTTATCCACTACAATCATATTGCTGTAATGGCTTCCGGGTGTGCTGTATTCCATTATGGTTAAGCCAAGTGTTCCGAGTAATCCGATAATCATTGCAGGAACGAGTATTTTCGTTAGATTAAGAATCTCAAATAAAAGGCATAAAACACCTAATCCTGTTATCGCTATTAATGTATTCATTTTTTATTGGACTAATTATCGGTTGATTTGAGTTAAGATGTTTTCAAGACTGGGCGTAATCAGGTCGGTGATTGGCTTTGGATAAAATCCGAAGAAAAACAAAACGGCAATGATAATGACCAGTGTAATTCCTTCATTCAAAGTCACATCTTTAAATAGTTTGGCATTGGTTTCACCTAACATCACATTTTGAAACATTTTGAGCATGTAATAAGCACCCAGAATGATAGTTGTTCCTCCCAAAATGGTAAATATCAGGTTGATTTGCGACAGGCTGTACAGTACTGTAAATTCTCCAACAAAGTTAAATGTTGAAGGCAGCGCTACTGAGGCCAATACCAAAATCAGGAACATCGAGGTGAACTTAGGCGACTGGCTTCGGATACCGCCCATTTCTGAAATGGTTCTGGTTTCATATCTCCTGAAAATAATTTCCGCGATGAAGAACAATCCCACAACTACAAATCCGTGCGCGATCATTTGCAATACCGCGCCACGCAATCCGTCCAAAGTTAAGGTATAAGTTCCGGCAGCAATTAATCCAACGTGTGCCAGGGATGAATAAGCCAATAGTTTTTTAAGATCTTTTTGTCTTAAAGCAACGATAGAACCATAAATGACACCGGCTATCCCGAGTCCGACTAAAGTAAACAAAAAGTGCTTTGCCGCAAAAGGCGCAATTGGCAATTGCCAGCGGATAACACTATACAATCCCATTTTCAGCATGATTCCCGACAATAGCATTGTTCCTACGGTTGGGGCTTTTTGGTACACTTTTGCCTGCCAAGTATGAAATGGAATAATAGGAATCTTAATGGCATAGGCTAAGAAAAACGCCAGGAATATCCAGATTTGCTCATTTGGTGTAAGGTTGACATTGTACAATTCTTCCAAAAGCAAACTGCCTGCTTTTCCATACAAATACACGAATGCAACAAGCATGAATAAAGAACCGGCAAAGGTATAGATGAAGAATTTTACTACTGCTTTTTTACGGTCTTCCGCATCACCATTACCCCAAAGCAAAGCGATGAAATAAATTGGGACCAATGCTAATTCCCAGAAAACATAATATAAAAGTCCGTCACTGGCTAAAAATGTCCCAGCCATTGCAAATGACATGAATAAGATTAGAGCATAAAGCGCTTTGGCATTTTTAAAATCATTTCCAAAGCTGGAAAATAAAATAATAGGAGTAAGCGCGGTGTTGAGCAATAGCATTGCAAGCGAAAGTCCGTCAGCTTTTAAAGCAAAGGAAATGTTAGGTTTTGAAATCCACGGTGTAATAAAATTAATATTTTGCCCCGCATTAAATAAGCACAACAGATAAACAGAAAGCCCAAATGAAGCCAGTCCAAAAAGCAAAGCAACTTTAGAAGCCAGTTTGTCTCCGGAAAAATACGTTACAAACGTGCCGGCTAAAAGTAAAATTAATAAGTAAGTTACATCCATTATGTAAAAATTATTGAGCTAAAAATAAATAGGAAATCATTGCGCAAACACCGAGAACAAAAGCAAAAAGGTAGAATCCCACGTTTCCGTTCTGTAATTTTTTACCTTGATAACCAATTTCTGAAGTGACTTTTGCCAAACCAAAAACAAAACCCGATACGGCAGTTTCAATATAATCCCTAAATAATCGGGACAAAACGTTGATTGGTTTCACGAAAATAAAGTCATAGATTTCATCTACATAATATTTATTGTAGAGTACTTTGGTTAGTCCGGTAATCGCAACATCTTCTTCAGGAATTTGGCGCTGTTTCATGTATTTTACGTAAGCAATCGCAATTCCTATAATCGCACCGGTTAAAGCAATGCCCATTAACGTATATTCTGTAGTTCCAAAATGGTGTTCTTCATGGTTTGTTCTAGCCATCAATGGTGCCAGATAGTGATTGAGCCATGTGCTTCCGGGGAAATTAATTAATCCGCCGACAGTAGCCAAAATCGCTAAAACAATCAATGGAAATGTAATTAATGCCGGACTTTCGTGCAAATGGTGTTTTTGTTCTTCTGTTCCTCTGAAATCATTAAAAAAGGTAAGGTATATGAGGCGGAACATGTAAAATGCTGTCATAATCGAAGCAATAGAACCTATGATCCAAAGGGCTTTATTGTGTTCAAAGGCCACCATTAATATTTCATCTTTAGACCAGAATCCCGCAAAAGGGAAAATACCCGCAATGGCAAGACTGGAAATCAGCATGGTAGTAAAAGTAACAGGCATCGCTTTTTTAAGGCCACCCATTCTTCGCATATCCTGTTCGCCATGCAAGGCATGAATTACCGAACCCGAACCCAAAAACAAACACGCTTTAAAGAAAGCATGCGTAATGACATGAAAAACAGCTATTTCATAAGCACCCAATCCTAATGCCAAAAACATCAATCCCAATTGTGAAACTGTAGAGTAGGCGAGTACTTTCTTAATGTCATTTTGTACCAATCCTATAGTTGCGGCAATCAAGGCGGTACAGGCTCCAATAATGGCAATTATATTCTGAATCTGTGGTGTTAAGTCAAACAGGAAATTCAAACGGGTAATCATGAATATTCCGGCTGTTACCATCGTTGCAGCGTGAATCAATGCTGAAACTGGTGTTGGTCCGGCCATCGCATCTGGAAGCCAAGTGTATAACGGGATTTGTGCCGATTTTCCGCAAGCACCAATAAACAGGCACAAAGCGGCAAATGAAAGCCAGTAATGATTTAAATTTGAAGCACTGGCAATAGCCAGTTTTAAAGACGTATAGTCCAAAGTAGAGAACAAATGCCCCAGGATAAATATTCCGATCAGCAATCCTAAATCCCCAATACGATTCATTATAAATGCTTTTTTTGCGGCGTCATTGTATTCCTGATTTTTATACCAGAATCCGATGAGCAGGTAAGAACAAAGTCCGACGCCTTCCCAACCAATAAACATTACCAGCAAATTGCTTCCCACAACCAGCGTAATCATAAAGAAAACGAATAGATTTAAATAAGCAAAAAACGAATGCATTTTTTCATCATCATGCATATAACTCATGGAATACAAATGAATCAATGACCCAATTCCTGTAACAAATAACAGCCACAATACGGACAATTGATCGAGCAGAAATCCGAAATCAAGTTTAAAGTTACTGATCTGTATCCATTCAAAAAGTGATATTTTTATGGCATTCCCGCTTTGGCTGATTTGTATAAAAAAGTAAATCGAAACCAAAAAGGAAACAACAACGGAAAGCGTTCCAACAATTCCCGAACCAGATTTTCCAAGGTTTTTCCCAAAGAAAACATTCAGGAGAAATCCTAAGAAAGGCGTTAAGACCAAGACTAAAGCTAAATTGGTATCCATTGAAAATTATCCTTTTAATTTTTTTAAATTATCGATATCAATCGAACCTAAATTACGAAATACTGAAACCAGAATCGCCAAACCTACGGCGACTTCCGCGGCGGCAACAGCCATTGAGAAAAATACAAATATTTGTCCCTGCGCATCCTGATGGTACGTTGAAAAAGCTACAAATAATAAATTCACCGCATTGAGCATGATTTCAATCGACATGAAAACAATGATGGCATTCCTTCTGTACAAAACCCCGAAAACGCCAATGCAAAAAAGGATGACGCTCAGGAAGATGTAGTTTTCGATGCCAATATGATTCAAAACATTATCCATATTATTTCTGTAATTTTTCTTTTTTAGACAATAGCACGGTTCCAATCATCGCGACAAGCAACAATACCGACGCAAATTCAAAAGGCACCATATATTCGTTGAGCAATACTTTCCCCAACATTTTAATCGATTGGTAATCTTCACCGGTGGCCACATAGTCGCCCACAATTGGTTTTGAATTGATGAAAATAGCAATAAGCACCAAACACATCAGGCAAAAGAAAATTACCGCAGCCCAGCGTGTAATACGCGGTTTGTGCACTTCATCTTCTTTATTAAGGTTCATCAACATGATCGTAAATAAGAACAAAATCATAATCGCACCCGAATAAACAATAATGTGCACTATGGCAAGAAATTGCGAATTCAGCAACAGGTAATGGCCCGCGATCGAGAAAAAGCAGATCACAAGATAAATGGCACTATGGATAGGGTTTTTACTATAAATAGTCAAAGCCGCCGAAGCAACCGCTACAGCCGAAAGGATACAAAATAAAATGAGTATAACCGACATTAGTTGACGTTTTTAAGTTGAGCATTTTTCATCGCCTCAGTCAAAGGCATCACCAGCTTGTCTTTCCCGAAAATAAAATCCTCACGGTCATACATCGATGGCACAAGCACTTTTGATTCGGTCAAATATACCGCATCTTTCGGACAAGCTTCTTCACACAGTCCGCAAAAAATACATCGCAGCATATTAATTTCATACACTTTCGCATATTTTTCCTCACGGTACAAATGTTTTTCTTCCGGCAAACGCTCGGCAGCGGTCATCGTAATCGCTTCAGCCGGGCATGATAAGGCACACAATCCGCAGGCAGTACAGTTTTCTCTTCCTTCTTCATCACGCTTCAGCAAATGCTGGCCACGATACACCTTGCTTCGGGTTCTCACCTGCTCAGGATATTTAATGGTCACTTTCCGCGTAAACAAATGGCCGATCGTAATCATCATTCCCTTAATGATTGTCCACAGGTAAAGGCTTTCCAAAAAAGTCATCTTTTTATTGGAAACCTCTTTTTTTCTTCCCGATAAAGACATTGTTTGTATTGACATCTCTTTAATTCTTTTATTTTTTAGGAGCAGAACTTTTCGTTTCTTTTCAGCATTTGTCCCGCTTTCCGCTATATCTTTTTCGGAAAAATCCTCAAAAGGATACCACTTCAATCGGGGCTAATTTATAATCTGCGTTGCTTCAAAACTTTCCGTCGGCAATTAATATGATTACTCCGGTGACAAAAATATTGGCTATCGCTAACGGAATCAGCATTTTCCAACCCAATTTCATCAATTGGTCATACCTGAATCTCGGAATCGTCCATCTTACCCACATATAGAAAAAGATGAAGAAACAAATTTTAGCAAACAGCACAAAAATACCAATCACATTCGCCGGATTGACACCCCAATTTTCAACAGCCCATGACATTCCGGGATAATTATAACCACCAAAATACAATACTGCAAGAATCGTTGAGGAGATGAACATACTCGCATATTCCGCAAACAAATAGAATCCCATTCGCATGGAAGAATATTCTGTATGGTAACCGCCAATCAGCTCTGCCTCGCATTCCGCCAAATCAAAAGGTGTCCTGTTGGTTTCGGCAAAGGAACAAACCAGAAAAATGATAAATCCAACCGGTTGATAAAATACATTCCAGTGCATGCCGCTTTGCTGTGCCGAAATCTCGCGAAGGCTCAACGTTCCGGTCATCATCAGTAAAGCAATGATAGACAAACCCATGGCTACTTCATAAGAAATCATCTGTGAAGCCGCACGCATAGCGCTCATCAGTGAAAATTTATTGTTGGAAGCCCATCCGCCAATCATAATTCCGTAAACACCAACAGACAAAACGCCAAATACATACAAAATCGCCACATCAATATCAGTAGCTTGTAAAATAATATCCCTGCCAAATAAATGCAGCTTATCGCCCCAGGGAATCACCGCCGAAGTCATCAGCGCGACACTCATTGATATCGCCGGCCCGGCTACAAATAAAAATTTATTGGGCGTATCGGGTAAAAATTCTTCTTTGGAAAATAGTTTTAATCCGTCGGCCAGTGGCTGTAGGATTCCGCCTTTCCCCGCACGATTCGGACCAATACGATCCTGAAGCCATGCCGCTACTTTTCGCTCTGCCAAGGTCGAATACATCGCCATCAGCATCGTAATCGCAAAGATAGCGAAGATGAAAATCCCTTTTTCTATAATGATTGTACTATCCATGATTAAACGTTTCCTCCTTTAAATGCTTTTTGTTCTTCTCTTTTCAGGGGAACAGAAGGCATGCTGATTTTTAATCGGTCTTCTTCACGGCCTTTAAGAATTCCTTCTTCGGTTTCAATGACAACAGTGTTGAGTTTTTGGGTGTAATTGTTTTGGTTGATGACAGAATCTTTTTCAAATTTCCTCGGACCTTCAATTACCCAGTGTGTTGGATCTTTATGATCAAATCGGCATTCGTTACAAATGAATTCTTCTACTTCGTGGTATTCGTCTTTTCTTCCTGTCACACGCTGAATTTCATTTCCAAACATCCATACGGTTGTTTTTCCGCAGCATTTATCACAGTTCCTGTGTGCGTTATAGGGCTTGTTAAACCAAACTCTTTGTTTGAAACGGAATGTTTTATCGGTTAAAGCACCAACCGGACAAACATCGATCATGTTTCCGGAAAATTCATTATCAATTGCTTTGGAAATACAGGTGGAAATATTAGAATGATCTCCTCTGTCCATCACACCATGCACACGGTTATCGGTCAACTGATCGGCAACCATCACGCAACGGTAACACAAAATGCAACGGTTCATGTGCAGTTGGATATTCGGACCAATATCTTCAGGTTCAAATGTTCGCTTTTCTTCAATGAAACGCGTTTTAGATTTCCCATGCTTGAAACTCAGGTTCTGTAAATCACATTCACCTGCCTGGTCACAAACCGGGCAATCGAGCGGGTGATTGATCAGTAAAAACTCAGTCACCGATTTCCTCGCTTCTTCAACCCGTTCTGAAGATTTGCTGTTCACTTCCATGCCATCCATACAACCGGTGACACAGGATGCCATTAATTTTGGCATTGGCCTTGGATCGGCTTCACTTCCTTTGGCAACTTCAACGAGGCAGCAACGGCATTTTCCGCCACTTCCTTTTAATTTGGAATAGTAGCACATTGCCGGTGGAACACTTTCGCCGCCAATCATACGCGCTGCCTGCAGGATTGTTGTTCCTGGTTCAACTTCTATGCTTTGTCCGTCTATCGTTACTTTCATATTCTTTTGTCTAATGTCGAAAGTCTAATGTCAAACGATTGCTTGTCATATTGTACTTTCAGTTATCAATTTTGTCTAATTTTTCAAACGCTACACTTGTTACGTTTTGATATTCGACGTTCGACTACACACTTACATTCGAAACCAGATGCTTCACTCTTTCAAAAGGCTCGGCAACAAAATGATCTCTGTTTTTAATTTTCTCCGGAAAACGGATATGGTATTCAAATTCGTCACGGAAATGACGCACCGCAGCAGCAACAGGCCATGCAGCAGCATCTCCGAGCGGACAAATAGTATTTCCTTCAATTTTACTTTGAATACTCCAAAGCAAATCGATGTCTTCTTCGCGGCCGTGGCCATTTTCTATCCTGTGCAGGACTTTTTCGAGCCATCCCGTACCTTCACGGCAAGGCGAACATTGGCCGCAGCTTTCGTGATGGTAAAATCGGGCAAAATTCCATGTATTTCTTACAATACAGGAAGTGTCATTGTATACGATAAATCCGCCTGAACCTAACATAGATCCAGTGGCAAAACCACCATCACTTAAAGATTCATAACTCATTAAACGGTCTTCGCCGTTGGCTGTTTTGTAAATCAGATTAGCCGGTAGTACTGGAACTGAACTTCCTCCGGGAACAAATGCTTTCAATGGACGATCAGAACTCATTCCGCCTAAATATTCATCAGAATTCATGAATTCATAAACACTTAATCCCAATTCGATTTCATAGACACCAGGATTTTTAATATGTCCGGAGGCAGAAATTAATTTGGTTCCTGTTGATCTTCCGATTCCAATCTTCGCATAATCAGCACCCGAATTATTGATAATCCATGGTACAGCAGCGATGGTTTCTACATTGTTGACTACAGTAGGATTGGCCCAAAGTCCGGAAACAGCCGGAAATGGCGGTTTAATCCTTGGATTGCCGCGTTTTCCTTCAAGCGATTCGATTAATGCCGTTTCTTCCCCGCAGATATAAGCGCCGCCACCAATCTGTACATACAAATCCAGGTCGTAACCTGTGCCCATAATATTTTTTCCTAACCAACCGGCAGCTTTCGCTTCGGCAATGGCTCTTTCCAAAATTTTGTATACCCACATGTATTCACCGCGAATGTAGATGTAGGAAAGATTGGCACCCAAAGCATAACTTGAGGTAATCATTCCTTCGATCAATAAATGCGGAATGTATTCCATCAGAAAGCGGTCTTTGAAAGTTCCCGGTTCTGATTCGTCAGCGTTGCACACTAAGTGTCTTGGCTTGCCGGATTTTTTATCGATAAAACTCCATTTCATTCCCGCAGGGAAACCCGCGCCGCCACGACCACGCAATCCAGAAGTTTTTACTTCTTCGACCACTTCATCGGGTGTCATTTTAAAGGCTTTTTCCACAGAAGCATAACCGCCTTCTTTGCGGTAGACTTCATAGGTTTTGATGCCAGGAACGTTAATTTTGTCTAATAATATTTTTTGTGACATATTATTTATCGTGTAACGTGATTTTATTATCTCGGCAGTCAGCGATTAACTGATCGATCTTTTCTTCATTCAGATGCTCTTTGTAGAAATCGCCCAATTGCATCATAGGAGCATATCCGCAGGCACCAAGACATTCTACACCGCGCACTTCAAACATTCCGTCAGCCGTTGGTTCGCCAACTTTTACCCCTAATTTGCTACAGGTATAATCCATTAAATTTTCAACACCGTTAAGGCAACAAGGTGAGGTCTGGCAAAACTCAAACATGTATTTCCCAATTGGCCGTTGGTTGTACATTGTATAAAAGGTAACCACTTCATACACTTCAATAGGTTTGATGCGTAAGATTTCGGCAACTTTATCCTGCAATTCAATACTAAGCCAGTTGTCATGTGCATCCTGAACTTCATGCAGAACAGGTAATAATGCCGATTTTATTTTGTCTTCAGGATAATGGCTGATCAGTTCATTAATGCGTTCCATCAATGATTCGGTAATATTTATTTCCTGTTTGTAATGTGTTTTTTCCATAATCATTAAGCGTCTAATTCTCCTGCAATAACATTGAGGCTTGACAGTGTTGCAATCGCATCGGATAACATCTGGCCTTTTACCATTTCGTTGAATGCCTGGTAATAAATAAAACATGGCCTTCTGAAATGCAAACGGTAAGGCGTACGGCTTCCATCGGTAACCAAATAAAATCCGAGCTCACCATTTCCACCTTCAACAGGATGGTAAACTTCAGTCACCGGAACCGGAACTTCACCCATTACGATTTTGAAATGGTAAATTAAGGCTTCCATATTGTGGTATACTTCTTCTTTTGGTGGTAAATAATAATCAGGGACATTAGCATGGTACGGACCTTCAGGCAATTTTGCCAAGGCCTGTTTGATGATACTCAGACTTTCCCAAACTTCTGCATTTCTTACGCAGAAACGATCGTATGTATCTCCGGATTTTCCGACAGGAATATTAAATTCAAAATCCTCATAGGAAGAATAAGGCTGCATAACGCGAATATCATAATCAACGCCTGCCGCTCTTAAATTCGGGCCTGTGAATCCGTAGCTGATGGCACGTTCGGCAGAAATTGGTCCGACATCAATCGTACGGTCCATAAAAATCCTGTTTCTGGCCAATAAATTTTCAAATTCTTTCCAGATTGGCGGAAATTCTTCAAGTAAAGTATTTATTTTTTCGAAAGCCAAAGGGCTCCATTCTCTTTCAAAACCGCCAATTCTTCCCATGTTCGTCGTTAAACGCGCGCCACAGATTTCTTCGTAGATTTCGTAAATTTTTTCACGGTATTGGAATACATATAAAAATCCGGTCAATGCGCCGGTATCGACACCTAAAACTGAATTACAGATAATGTGGTCGGAAATACGGGCAAGTTCCATCACAATAACCCGCAGGTATTGTACTCTTTTTGGAACTTCGACACCCAAGGCTTTCTCCAAAGTCATCCACCAGCCCATATTATTGATCGGAGAGGAACAATAATTCATCCTGTCGGTCAATGGCGTTATCTGATAAAATGGCCTGTTTTCGGCAATTTTTTCAAAAGCACGGTGAATGTATCCGACAGTTCCTTCGCCTTCGATGATTCTTTCACCATCCATCAGCAGAATATTTTGGAAAATCCCGTGCGTTGCCGGATGCGTCGGACCTAAATTCAGAATGGAAAGTTCACTTCCGTCTTCGTTTTTCCGTTGCTCTATGATACCTGCGTATCGTAATTCCGGTGGTAATAATAAGTCTGACATTTGATATTATTTCAGTAACATTATTAGCAATTATCTGTTGTTCTTCCGAAGAAACGGTCGTCTTTATCTGTTCTTCCACCATCTTCCAGTGGGAATTCCTTTCGCATTGGGAATGAAACCATCTCATCCATATTTAAAATGCGTTTGAGTTGTGGATGGCCTTTGAATATGATTCCGAAGAAATCGTATGTTTCTCTTTCCTGCCAATTGGCACTTAAAAATATTGAACTTACAGTATCTATCTGAGGATTTTTGGCATTCAGGTAACATTTGATACGAATTCTGACATTGTCAATCCAATTGTGCATGTGGTAAACTACGGCAAACTGCCTGTCAGTCGATGCGTCCGGGAAATGCATTCCGCAGAGTGTGGTGAGGAAGTTAAAACGCAGCGTGGCATCATCTCTTAAAAAAAGCATCACTTCTGAAATGGAATCAGCAGCTACCTCAAAAGTCAATATATCGTGAATTTGCTGGAAATCGCTGACTGCAGATCCGAAAGAATCAGTAAGAGCTTGTTGTATTACAGGATTTTCTAAAGCCATTTGATTACTTGATGTTATAAGAAGCCAATAATTCAGTGTATTCGGGTGAACTTCTTCGTCTTACAGATTCGGTTCTTACCATATCCTGTAAACGCATGATTCCGTCCAAAATTTGCTCCGGTCTTGGCGGACAACCGGGAACATAAACGTCAACCGGAATAACTTTGTCGATTCCTTGTAAAACCGAATAAGTATCGAAAATTCCGCCGGAACAGGCGCAAGCTCCAACAGAAATTACCCAGCGTGGCTCGGCCATTTGTTCGTAGACCTGACGTAAAATAGGCGCCATTTTTTTTGCGATGGTTCCCATTACCAAAAGCATATCGGCCTGGCGCGGAGAAAAACTCATGCGCTCCGATCCGAAACGGGCAACGTCGTAGTGTGAGGCCATGGTAGCCATAAATTCAATTCCGCAACATGAAGTGGCAAAAGGCAAAGGCCAAAGTGAATTGGCACGCGCCATTCCTACAACATCGCTTAATTTTGTAGCGAAGAAGCCTTCTCCTGAATATCCTTCCGGAGCTTCCGCGTTTGTTATTATTTTTGAATCACTCATTTAGTTTAGATTTTAGGTTTGAGTCCTGTCTAACATCACCTTCTCTCAATCCTCAATTATTCCCACTCCAATCCTTTTTTCTTCATGACATAAAAGAAACCAACCAGTAACAAAACCATGAAAATACCCATTTTAACCAATCCTTCCACACCCATTTCCCTGAAATTCACGGCCCATGGATACATAAATATTACTTCAACATCGAAGAGCACGAATAAAATGGCTACGAGAAAATATTTTACAGAAAATGGAACGCGTGCATTTCCTACAGATTCAATTCCGCATTCGAAAGTTTTGTCTTTGTTTTTGGAGTGTCTTCGTGGTCCTAAATAGCTGGAAACTATTATTGTCATCACTACAAATCCTACAGCAAGCAGCATTTGCATTACTATTGGTAAATAATCTGATTGATTAGTGTGCATATCTGGTGAAAATCTTGGATTAAAAGAATTACAAAGATAAGTTTCAATAATTAAATAGCAATCAAAAATAAAAATTTCGTCGTTACTATATCGTTGTAATTATCTAATTTTTATTAATTATAAATAAGAGAAATTTTAATGTTAATTTTGGCAAAGTTCAATTCTCTTAAAGAATTTTTATCAAAATAGGCATAATTTAAATTTTATTGCAAAAAAAAACGTCCCGAGATTAATCGGAACGTTTAAACATTCATAGGTAACAAAAATAATCTATATATTTTTAGTCTTCAAGAGCTACAACCTGTGCAGCAACTTTACCTTTTCTTCCTTCTTCTTCTTCGTAACTTACTCTGTCACCTTCGCGAAGTTCTTCCGCTTTGATTCCTGAAGCATGAACGAAGATGTCTTTTCCTGTTTCTTCGTCTGTAATGAATCCGTAACCTTTAGATTCATTGAAAAATTTAACTGTACCTGTACGCATTGTAATTGTAATAAAATTTATAATGATGCAAATGTAATCTATAATATAATACGAAAGGCACTAATATGTTAATTTTTTCTAAAAATTATTGATTGTCAACGTTTTCTGAAAATATATTGCAAAAAATCTAATTTAAATCCACTTTAATATGCAATTCAGCCAGTTGTGTATTATCTATAGCCGATGGCGCGTCAATCATAACATCTCGGCCTGAATTGTTTTTCGGGAAAGCGATAAAATCACGAATGGTTTCCTGTCCGCCTAAAATCGCCACTAACCTGTCAAGGCCAAATGCCAATCCGCCATGCGGTGGTGCCCCAAACTGAAAGGCATCCATCAAAAACCCAAATTGGTTTCTGGCTTCTTCTTCAGTAAAGCCTAAATATTTAAACATCAATTGTTGTGTAGCTTTATCATGAATACGGATCGATCCGCCTCCAATTTCATTGCCATTCAATACCATGTCATACGCATTGGCACGCACTTTCCCAGGATCGGTTTCGAGTAACGCCATGTCCTCAGGCTTCGGAGAGGTAAACGGATGGTGCATCGCATGCCATCTGCCGCTGTCTTCGTCCAATTCCAATAAAGGGAAATCCACGACCCATAAAGGGGCAAATTCAGCAGGATTTCTCAATCCCAAACGCGTAGCCAATTCCATTCTCAATGCGCTCAACTGCGTTCTTGTTTTGTCTGCAGGACCCGAAAGCACAAAAATCATATCGCCCGCTCTCGCTCCTGTAATGTCAGCCCATTTTTTTAAATCGTCCTGATCATAAAATTTATCAACAGATGATTTATAAGTGCCGTCTTCGTTACATTTGACATAGACCATTCCGCTTGCGCCAACTTGCGGGCGTTTGACCCATTCAATCAAAGCATCGATTTCTTTTCTTGTATATTCTCCACATTTTGGTGCCGCAATCGCAACGACCAGTTCAGCGGAATTAAAAACTGAAAATTCCTTGTGCTGTGCTACAGCGTTCAATTCGCCAAATTCCATCCCAAAACGAATATCCGGTTTGTCATTACCATACGTTTTCATCGCATGGTCGTAAGTCATTCTTGGGAATTTCTCTACTTCGACGCCTTTGATTTCTTTAAGCAAATGCCGTGTCAATCCTTCGAAAACATTCAGGATGTCTTCCTGTTCAACGAAAGCCATTTCGCAATCGATCTGGGTGAATTCCGGCTGACGGTCGGCTCTTAAATCCTCATCGCGGAAACATTTCACAATCTGGAAATATTTATCCATTCCGCCCACCATCAATAATTGTTTGAACGTTTGCGGCGATTGCGGCAAGGCATAAAACTGTCCTTCATTCATTCTTGACGGAACTACGAAATCACGTGCGCCTTCAGGAGTTGATTTGATCAGGTAAGGTGTTTCCACTTCGCAAAAATCCAGATCTGACAGGTATTTTCGGACTTCCATCGCAACTTTGTGGCGAAATAAAAGGCTGCTTTTTACGGGATTCCTGCGAATGTCGAGATAGCGGTATTTCATCCGGATGTCTTCGCCGCCATCCGTTTCGTCTTCGATAGTGAAAGGCGGCGTCAGTGAAGCATTCAGAATGGTCAGTTCGGTCACTAAAATTTCAATGTCACCCGTAGGCATGTTCTTGTTTTTGGCTTCACGCTCAATAACAGTTCCTTTGGCCTGGATTACAAATTCGCGGCCGAGTGTTTTGGCGCGTTCAAAAACGGTTTTATCGGTACGGCTTTCGTCAAAAACCAATTGCGTAATGCCATAACGGTCACGCAAATCGACCCAGTTCATAAATCCTTTATCGCGTGATTTCTGGACCCAGCCTGCAAGTGTAACTTCGGTATTGATGTGTGCGGCCGTGAGTTCCCCGCAGTTGTGACTTCTGTACATTATTGAAATTTTAGATGGCAAATTTAGTGATAATTGTCAATTATACAGAACGGATTTGGATTTTATTCGGGCGTTGCCTGCGGCCCGTGCTTTTCGCTCTATCTTTTGCTCCGCAGCAAAAGGATGCCGCTGCAATCACTAACGCAGTAGTCCTGAATAGTGGCTAAGCGTATCAATTATCGAAAATAGGTTTGAATCTGTGCACTTGCGTTAAGGATGGCAGCGGCAGCCTTTTGCCATTTTTCGGCAAAAGCTATAGCGAACAGCCTGACCGCGTTTCGCAATTTTTCTTTTTGACCTTTATTGCCTGTAACGCGGTAACGCCCAAATGGTAAGCTTTCCAGAAGTTTTACAGAAATTCCAATGTTAAGTTTTCATTCAATGTTACCAAATTGTTAAGCGAAAGTTTTTTTAATGTAAATAACTTGCTACATTTGTTATAGTGATGAATTAATAATTTAAACCTACAAGCGATGAAAAAGTACATGATTATTGCGGCAATACTGGTTTCGGGAATAATATCGGCACATACTATTGAACCAAAAATTGAAGCATTTGGAGAATTGGTAAAAGTGACGTACTACTATGAAAACGGACAAGTGCAACAAACCGGATTTTTTAAAGACGGAAAATTGGAAGGCCAATGGGTAGCTTACGATAAAACAGGAAATAAAAAATCAGTGGGTGAATACAACAAGGGTATCAAAACCGGGAAATGGGTTTTTTGGAATGAAACAATCCTGAGCGAAGTGACTTATTCCAATAATGCCGTGGCATCGGTTAAAAACTGGAAACAGGAACCTTTGGCGAACAGGAATTAAAAATTATAGTTTTGCAAAAACAGAAACCCGTTCATTGAGCGGGTTTTTTTGTTCCAATCATGAAAGTTTACTGTATCCTTTCTTTTTTATAAAGATGGAAGAATGCGAAAAGTCCGGCAGCAGCCAAAACAATCCAGAATACATCAATAAAGAAAACCTGAAACAGTCCACGCGATAATGCAATCCAAAACCAGTTTCCGGTGACAATTCCATTGACGACTGGCACCAATAATCCCGCAATACCGCCAATTAACAGGCAATATTTATTGGTAAAACTGTAGTCGTTTTTAATTAGGAACGCAACAACCAATAACAGCCATCCGATAAAATAAAAACTGTAAATGAAATCCATCGCGGCTTGAGGATAAATCTTAACAGCAATGAAAGTCAGTGCTGTAATTGGATACATACTTAGCGTAATGGCCAGGTAAATTTTAACGACGCGTTCATTGAAACGCTTTTTCTTGTCAGGCATGCTCTTCTTATCGCGTGCCACCAGCCAAAGCATTACTCCGGAAAGGATGACAAAGCAGGTTAGCAATCCTAAAATGAAGCTTATGATCTTTAACGCGTAACCGGCATAATCGCCATAATGGATGCGGTACAATACATTTTTAACACCATCCAGATAGCTGGTTTGCGCATATGGATTTTGTTGGGCAACCAATTCACCTGTAGTAGCTTTGTAAACCGCTTTCCCAAATCCGTTGAATTTCTCCGATTTTGGGATTGCGCCTTCAACGATTACATGCATGTTGGCGTCACCATAATTCTGGATTTCAACTTCCATTACATCAAAATCTTTCCATCTTTTTTTAGCCATTTCCGCAAAGGCATTAATGCTTACCGGTTTTTGTAAATCTTTACCGGCATATGGATATTCTGTCGGAATATAACCCAATTCATTATATAATTTGTTTTCGTCACCACCGTAAAATGTTAGTACTGCCGGTGCTACGAGAAGAATATTGATCAGGAAAAATGCGCCGGTCACTGCATAAACAAATTGGAATGGCAAACCAATCATTCCCACGGCAGTGTGTGAATCGGTCCACAAAGTTTTGAGTTTCTCCTTTGGCCGGAAAACATAGAAGTTAGAAACGATTTTTTTCCAATGGACCAAAAAGCCTGTAATGATTGCAAAAAGAAAAAAGAGCGCTGTAAATCCCGCCAGGTAATAACCATATGGATAAGGAATTTGTGCCAGGAAATGCAGGCGATACAAAAACTCGCCCAAAGCATATGACTCTTCATAAGTCTCGCTTTTATACGTTTTATAATCCTGAAAGAGGTAATGGCTGATTCGTGCTTTTTTCGGTGCTAAGGAATCCATTGTTGCTTCAAGATTCACAACCGTCTGCCGTTCGGCATGCAGTCTGCCAAACCAGACATGGCGCCCTTTTAATACGTAAGTGCTGTCGAGAATCTTTAATGATTTGTCATAATCGAGGTGTAAAACTTTATCAGGAATTGCTGTCTCATTGCGTTGCCAGCTATTAATGTCATCGCGAAAAAAAGCAAATGAACCCGCAAAAAAGATCACATACAGGATGACACTAATTGTTATGCCGCTGACAGTATGGGTATGAAAAAGAATGTTATACTTGCGATTGTCCATAATTAGCTGTTATGATATTGTCCGGCATAAATCAATCCTGAAAAAAACAATGTCAGCAATAGATAAAGTCCCCAGATTTTCAAACCGCTTTTGGCCAGAAATGTAACAACCATGAGAACAACCCAAACGATAAAACCGCTATATGCCGTTGTGATGATCACATTGGGCCGATTGAACCAACTTGCCAATGCGAGATGAAAACTTATCGAAACAAAATAACTCCCGATGATGGCTGCCGTAATCTTAGCAAATCGAGGCCAAAAAGAAGGATTCAGGTATTTTGGATTGGCTGGCATATTTAAATAAGTTTAGATATTTTCGATTAGAAAAGCAAATACAAATAGAATAGCAACACTGCGTAAGGTGACAATCCTGAGTGGCGATAACAAAACGATTGTGCTTCCGGAAACCATTAGCATGATGAAGAATTGCAAAGTGCCCACACCAATTCCGTTATACAGTATTGAAACTGTTAATCCGGAGAGTACTAAAAACATACCGATGCTTTTGGCTGCAGCCGGATTGTTCCTAATCGCAGTTTCCAAACCGGAATTTCCTGTCAACACGGCTTTCACGGAAGTGTAATAACAAGCATAAAACCCGGAAAATACAATAAATGCCGTAAGTGTGATCATCATTGGAATTTTTGCAAAAATACATTTTTCTTTTCACCGCAAAAGCCCGGAGGTTTTCCGGGCGATGCAATGTATTTCAATTATCTATTTCAGAATAATTGTATAGGTCGAGCTGTGCCATATGAATTGATACTCTTTGCCATTGTATTGTCCCGGAACTTCTTCTTTCGCGGTGACCTCGGCAATGTATTTTGTATTCCATGGAAGGTTGAATTTGATCAATCCTTCAGCATCAGTCTTGAGTTTTTTAGACCACAAATCCTTCACAAACAAATCTACTTCTTTTTCTTTGGCAACGGTGCCTTTGTAAAGAATCCGCAACGTTACTTCGCCATTTTCGAGTGCCTGTTTTTTAGAAACATCAACAATGGTAATGCCTTCGGGATTGATGGCAGCTGTTTCTGTTGCATTTCCGCCAACTTCTACTTTAGCAAGGCAATGGTAATGTGTTTTAAAAATACCAAAATCGTATTTTGTATAATCAATGACATCAATTGCATTATTATTGACTACAATTGTATAAGTTCCGTTGGTTTTCGGAACAAATGATGCAGCGTAAAATAAATCGCCTGCAGTTGTCACAAGTTGTGTTTTTTCCCCGTTTGGCGCAATAGCCCAAAGCGTAAAGTTTTTTACCTGATTGAATGCTTCTTCACCGACTTTTTCGGTCACGCCATAAGTATATTCACCAAAAAAAACTTTTACTTCATGCTTTTTGTTGGTCTTTCCTGTCGGATTGGTTTCAACCCAAAGAAAGTGCGCAAATGCAGTCGAACCAGCCAGAAGTAAGGCAAAAGCTAAAAATAAATTTTTCATAATATTGAGTATAAAACATCTTCCTTTTTACGGGAAGGTGTTGGTTTGCATTAGAAATTGTAAGTCGCCCCAATTGAGAAAACTCTTTGTTTTTGCGGATTGATTGTCGACCAGCCTTTGTAATATTCCCTGTCTGTCAGGTTGTCTACTTTCAGGATAATTTGAAATTCAGACACTGCGTATGAAGCAGAAGCGTTTAATACAGTATAATCTCTCAAAGTGAATTCACCACCTAAGTTTCTGTTGAATATTTTATTTTCGCTTCCGTGGTTTCCACCAAATCCAAGACCAAATCCTTGCAGCAATCCGTAGTTAAATCGGTAGCTTGCCCAAAGATTAGCTAAGTTTCTCGGGCCAGAGTTTTCTGGTCTTCTACCAACAAAATCAGCATCTCCGGCAGTAAGTTCACTGTCAATATAACTGTAACCAGCGATGATATTCAAGCCTTCAAAAGGATTGGCAGTAATGCTGGCTTCAAAACCTTTGTTGGTTTGTGCTCCGTCCTGTAAATTGGTGATGTCCGGAGTTAACGGATCGGCAGTATTTGTTGAATACACAGAATAAACTGCATCAGAGACTTTAATGTTATAATAGCTTAACGAACCTGATAATTTGTCGCTGAAAATGTTTGCTTTTACACCAACCTCAAACTGGTCGGCATGCTGTGGCTTGAATGTTTTCGGGATATCAATACCATTAAGTCGGTCTTGTGCCGGAGCCGAATTTGAGAATCCGTTCATGTAGTTGGCGAATACCGATAATTTGTCAAGAATTGGCTGGAATACGATACCAAATTTCGGAGAAAATGCCGTTTGGTTGTAATCGTCAGCTGTTGTTGAAAGGTCACCTTTATTGCTAAACCGGTCAATACGCAAACTTGCCATAGCAGATAAATTGGGCATAAAGTAGATAACATTCGAAGCGTATGCGCTAAAAATTTCCTGTTTGGATTTGCTGAATTGTGCGCTTGGTCCTGTTGGAGCAGGCAGCGTAGCGATTCCGGCATCGGCGCCATTTTGATTTAAGATCCCGGTATCATCAGTTCCTGCCGGATTTGATGGCGTTCCGAAGTAAGCGTGTAAACCAGGAGCAAGTGCACCAAACAATGCAGGAGCAACTCCAATGTTTACAAATCCCTGATTGGCATATCCTGAGCTATTTCCAACAGTATTGATGTTAAAATAATCAAGACCTCCAATAAATTTGTTTTTTAATTTTCCGATGTTGAATTTTCCAATGAAATTCTGTTGGATATCAAGACCGGTTGTTTCAGAATTTTGCTTGCTTGTAGAACGCGAAAGTATAATTCCGTCAGCAATTGGTGTTCCCGAAAGTGCTTCGACTGTACTGGTTACTTCATAAAGGTAAGAATAGTAACCGTCTGATTTTGCAGATGTTCTGGAGACAGCGGTTTGTGAAGTCCAATTATCAGAAATTTTATAATTCATCTGGCCTTGTAAATTGTAAGTTGGCGTATCAATATACAAATCATTGCTTGTGTAGGAGCGCTTGTTGTCATATCCTAACTCACGCATGTTATGCGCACGAAGCGGAGCTCCTCTGTCAAGGAAAAGCATGGTTTGGTTCGTGCTTCTGCCGTTGTAAAATTCTGTGTTAATATTGAACGATAATTTCTCGCTTACTTTGTAAGAAAGGGAAGGAGCGAAGAAAAACGATTTTTTAAAACCCGCATCCTGAAAACTATTTTCATTGTGGTAAGCAGCATTGATTCGTACAGCTGCTTTGTTTGCTGTCCCAATCGGTGTATTAATATCGGCTGTAAAACGATTCAATCCGTAGGTGCCGCCAATATAAGAAATGTTTCCGCCAAAAGTTTCGTACGGTTTCTTGGTAGTTACGTTGATCAAACCACCGTAGGAAATAAGACTGCTTCCAAATAATGTTCCCGACGGACCTTTTATAACTTCTATTCTTTCAATGTTTGCGGGATCTGCACTTCCGTTAGAAATACCCGGAAGGCCATTAACTATTGATGGCTGAACGGCAAATCCACGAAGTGAAAAATAACCGGCACCATCGCCGCCACGTCCGGTAGATTCCCAAAGCTTGTCAATTCCGGGAGCATTTTTAAGCGCATCGTCAAAATTTGTAATGATTTGTTCTTTTAACAATTCAGAAGAAATGGTGTTGTAAACTTGTGGATTTTCAATGTCCTTCAATGGCATTTTTGAAACTACAGTACTTTCTTTACGCGCAAAATGATTGGTTTTGCTGCCTTCAACAGTAATCTCTTTCAATTGTTCGCTGCCGGTTGTAAGTTCGAAATTCTCTACAATTTCATCACCCGATTTTACAGTGATGTTTTTCTCTTTTGAAGCATGTCCAACCAATGACACGCGCAAAATGTAATTGCCTTGTTTGATATTTTTGATTTCATAATCACCTTCAGCGTTAGTGATGGTCCCAATCTGGGTTCCTTTTAAAATAACAGACACGTTATCTGCTTTTTCATTATTTGATAATGTGATTTTCCCTCTTAATGTTGCTGTCTGCTGTGCAAAAGCAATTGCTGAAGCAAACAGCATCAGGCAAAAACTTAAAACGAGTGTGGATAATTTTGGTTTCATAAAATGAATGTTTGGTTTAAAACTTTCGCAAAGATAAACGGTGAAAAAGGATAAACAAAGACTATTTATATTTATTCTAAATAAATATAGAGAAGTTGATTTTCGTAAGAAATTAATAAAGAATTAACATGTAAAAAATGAAAACTGAATTTTTTGTGTTTAAAGGAACAATGTTTGTTAAGATTTAGTTCAAAAAAAAACCACCAGAAATGAATCTGGTGGTCTTAATATGTCTACATTGAGATTTATTCCGGATTAGCTTCCTGTCTTCTTAGCCTTCTGTCACGCAAAGCATATTTGGTTCTTTTCACAAGATAGAACATTACCGGAACCATAACCAAGGTTAAAACAGTGGCATAGGTCAATCCGAAAATAATCGTCCAGGCCAATGGTCCCCAGAATATTACGTTGTCACCACCGATGAATACGTGTGGATTCAGGTCGGTAATCAGCAGGAAGAAGTCGAAGTTCAAACCAATCGCCAGTGGAATCAAACCTAAAATTGCAGTTAATGCGGTTAATAATACAGGACGCAACCTTGATTTACCTGATTCGATGATAACCGCTTTGATTTCTTCCAAAGACAAATCATCATGGCTTTTTACATCATTTTCACGTACTTTCTCATCGAGCAGGAGGACGAAAAAGTCCATCAGTACAATTCCGTTCTTCACGACGATTCCGGCAAGCGATATGATTCCCATCATTGTCATCAGAATTACAAAATCCATATTGGCAATCACATATCCGTAGAAAACCCCGCTAAAACTCAACAACACCGTAAACAAAATCACTAACGTTTTAGATACCGAGTTGAACTGTAATACAATAATGATCATGATTCCTGCTAACGCAAGGAACAGCGCATACATCAGGAAACTCTGATTCTTCCCTTGTTCTTCCTGTACACCAGAGAAGGAATAAGTAACATTGCTTGGCATTTGATAACCTGCAAGATCAGCTGTAATTTGTTTTGTGATTTCATCTCCATTGTAACCGGTGAGGACATTCGAATAAATCGTCATGATCCTTTTTTGGTTTTTCCTTTTGATCATATTGTAGGTTTCCGTTTTCTGTGTGGTGGAAACTCCGGAAATCGGTACCTGAACAATCTGACCATTGTTCTGGTTACGGAAAGTGAGCGATTGGTTGAACAGTACACTTTCATTCTTGCGCTGGTCTTCCTGCATTCTCATTACAATATTGTAATCGTCATCGCCAAGTTTGTAGGTAGAAATTTCCTGCCCATAAACCGAACGGCGTAAATTAAAGCCTAATTGTCCGGTAGAAACGCCCAAACTTCCCGCATTGACACGGTCGACTTTTACCTCGAGTTCCGGACTTTCCTTATTCACATCTACCTGAAGGCGTTCAATACCCGGAATGTGTTTGGCATTGATAAAAGCAATCATCTTATCGGCTTCCTTGAGCATGATATCATAATCCAATCCTGTAAGCTGGATACTGATTGGATAACCGGCTGGCGGACCATCGGCATTTTTTTCTACAATAACAGAAGCGCCCGGAATGCCTTTTACTTTGCCACGGATTTCCTCGAGGATATCAGCGGTATTGATGCCACGCCTGAACTTGAATTCAGAGAAATTCACGGTCACTTTTCCTTTATACGGAGTTTCAGAAGCTGAACCTGCATCGACATTCGGATTTCCCGCACCAACACCAACCTGTGAAACGATCGATTCTGCAAGGTAATTCTCCTTGGTTTTAGGATCTACATATTTGCTTAAGATGTTAATGACCTGTTTTTCTACAAATAATGTAGCTTTATTCGTTTTGGAAATATCTGTTCCCTGCGGATATTCGATATAAGCAATTACCTGATTCGGAATATTATCCGGAAAGAACAATACCTTTCTCGGGAAAATCCCAAGCAACATAAAAGAGAAGATCAATAGTCCGATGATACCCACCAAAGCGAGCCAGGCTCTTCTTCCGGTCAATATTTTGGCAAGGAAGTTTTTGTATTTGTCTTCCATCCTTGGAAAGAAACTGTGTTGGAAATCTTGCGTCCATTGGTAAATTTTCAATCGGTACAACCACATCAAAACAAACGAGATGATTGCCAGGTGGCCAATTCCGCGCATCACTTTAGAGTCGTATACATTGCCCAGAATCACAAAGAGCACCGCGATAATCGAGAAAATAATCGAATAGCGTTTCGCGGATCTTTTCGTAACATTCTTATCCTCAATATCCATAGAACCGCCTGTCATCGCGGCATTGATAACCATCGCTACGAATAATGAACCGGTTAATGTTACGGTTAATGTAATTGGGAAATATTTCATGAATTTACCCATCGTTCCCGGCCAAAGAAGGAAAGGAAGGAAGGCCATCAATGTCGTTGCCGTTGAGGAAATAACCGGCCAGGCGATTTCACCAATACCAATTTTGGAAGCGGTATACCGATCCATGCCTTTTTTCATATTGGCAAACACGTTATCGACGACGACAATTCCGTCATCTACCAACATTCCAAGACCCATAACAAGTCCGAAAAGCACCATTGTATTTAAGGTCAATCCCGCCGCCGATAATATACTGAAAGCAATCATCATCGACAATGGAATCGCCGCGCCTACAAACAGCGAATTTCGCAATCCCATGGTAAACATCAACACGATCATTACGAGGATGATACCAAAAATAATGTGGTTTGAAAGTTCGTCAACCTGATGTTCTACACGCGAAGACTGGTCGTTGGTCAGTTTCATTTTCAAATCGGCAGGCAAATAAGATTCTTTGGCTTTCTCCAATTTTTCCTTTACCTGTTCAATTGCCGAAATCATGTTCTGGCTGGCACGTTTTTTTACGGTCAGCATCACGACTTCTTTTCCGCTTTCGCGGGCATAAGTTGTTTTTTCTTTTTCTTTGAAACTTACGGTAGCGATGTCTTTGAGGTAAACGGTTCCGCCGAAAGATTTTACGATCACATTTTCAAGTTCCTTAGGATCTTTTATTTCACCAATGATGCGGATATTGTTTCGCGACCCTTGGGAAATTAGGTTTCCACCCGAAAGTGTCATGTTCTCATACTTTACCGCGTTCTGGATTTCGTCAAACGAAACCTGTGCAGCGGTCATTTTAAAGATATCTACAGCAATTTCTACCTCTTTATCATCAACACCCAGGATGTCAACTTTCTTTACTTCGGGAATTTCTTCAATATCATCCTGAAGCAATTTTCCATAATCTTTCAATTGCTGAGTGGTGTAATTTCCCTGCAGGTTAATGTTAAGAATAGGCACTTCTTCCGAAATGTTAAGTTCGAATACGCTTGGTTCTACTTTTCCGCCATTGTCAAGATTCGGCCAGTCGGTATCGGCTTTCACCAAATCGACTTTGTCCTTGGTTTTTTCCTTGGCTTGTTCGATGGTTACATTATCGGAAAACTCAACGATAATCATTCCGTAATCCTGGAATGAAGAAGAGGTAATTTTGTCGACGCCACTAATGTTCTTGATTTCCTTTTCTAGCGGCTTAATAATTAGTTTCTCGACATCTTCGGCTGAATTCCCAGGAAAAACAGAAGAAATGTAGATTTTGTTTTCAATGATTTCCGGGAAATCCTCGCGCGGCATGGTAATGTAGGCCGTGATTCCGGTGATGACGATCAGGAAGGTAAATATGTAAACGGTAACCCGGTTGTCTACTGCCCAACTTGAAATGCTGAATTCGTGTTTATTGTGACTCATTTGTTAGATTTTAGATATTAGTATTGAGATGTTAAAATAAATCTCAGTACTCAATTCTCATTACTCAATACTTATTAAAAATTCAGCTTCATTCCTTCTGAAATAGTATTCGCACCTTCGGTAACGATAATGTCATTCGCATTCAGTCCGCTTAATATTTCAGTAGCGTTATTGGCTGATTGGCCTGTTTTAACGAGTACTTTTTTGGCTATTCCTGTTTTTCCGTTGGCCTGATCGGCTACATAAACAAATTGCTTGTTTTCACCATCTTCCTGGATAACTCCGGTTGGTACTATAAGTGCATTTTTGCTGGTGTAATCGATGATTTTCAATTTGGCAACCTGATTAGGGCGTAATAAATTGTCAGTATTTGGAACAGAAACTTCGATAGAAAATGTCCTGTTGTTCGGGTTGATGTTATTGGCAACCTGACGTATTTTCCCTGTATAAGTTTTACCCAGAGAAGACAATTCAACATCAACGGTTGTTCCTACTTTTAGTTTTCCGATGTAGGATTCAGGAACCGATGTCGAGATATACATATTATTAAGGTTCACGATTCTCACGATTCCCTGACCCGGAGCTACAACAGCACCTCTTTCTGTAATAATTTCGTCAACAACGCCTGTGAAAGGCGCAGTAATAACCGTTTTAGCCAATTGTGCTTTTATTTGGGAAACTGCTTTCTGCTGGCTCACCATATTGGTTTGTGCCTGAAGATATTGGATTTCAGAACCGATTTTTTGGTCCCACAAACGTTTCTGTCTTTCGAAAGTGGTTTTTGCCAAAGCCAGTTGTGTCTCCAGCTGTGCGACTTGCTGGCTTAATCCGCCGTCGTCGATTTTACCAAGAACCTGTCCTTTGCTTACTTTTTGTCCGGCAACTACATTAAGGGATACCAAAGTTCCTGAGAATTGCGGATAAATAATGAGGTTTTCTTTGGTGTCAACATTTCCCTGTACTTCAAGGTAGTGACTAAAAATAGTGTCTTTTACAGCGGTTACAGAAACAAGTGCTTCTGTCGCTTTCGATTTGTCAAGAGTCGCGAGCGCTTCATCAATTTTGGTGATCTCAGCCTGTAATGCTGCTCTTTTTGCCTGAATCGCCGTGATGTTTTTGGAAGCGATCAGGGAATCCACATTAGTATTGTCGGCCTTATTGGAACAGGCGGCCATGACAAGGGTAAGTACGGTAAGTAAAATTATTTTTCTCATTATTGTTAGATTAGATGCGATTATTTTATGTTGATTACTGATTCTAAAGAAGCTTTTTTACTGATGATATTCACCATCGATTGCAGGTAGTTTTGCTGTGCGGTATACAATTGGCGCTGTGCTTCGCTGAAATCAAAACTGGATGACAAACCTTCAGTAAATTTGGTCTGCTGTTTTCTTTCGATGCGCTCGGCAAGTCGGAGGTTATTTTTGGCGGTAGCATATTCTTCAATGCTGAATTCATATTCGCTTTTTGAAGCTTCATATTGCAGTTTCAGTCTTTGTTCTGATTCGGTGAGCTGTGTTTTAGCCTGATCTAAAGCGATTCTTGCCTGCTGCGTCCTGGCACTTCTGGCAAAACTGCTGAAGATCGGAATGTTAAGGCTTACACCGAGAGCGGAGAAATTGTAATATTTCATGTCCCGGCTTAAAAACTTAAAGTCTTGGTCAAAAGCATTGTAACCGAAGTTCAAATTGGCGGAAAGTGAAGGCAGTGCTTTGCTTTTTTGCAGCTTAAGCTCAAGACTGCGCTGCTCCTGGAAATTTTGTGCCATTTGGTAATCGATGTTATTGGAAACATTAAATCCGCCCTGAGCGAAAGCCATATCCAGATTATTAGTCGTAAGGTCGTCCAGTTTATCTGTCAGTTTTAAGTCGGCATTAATGTCAATCCCTAAAGTGATTTTTAGCATTTTGTAAGCGACATCCAAAACCCTTTTGGTATTGTTAAGATTACTGTTGACAGAGGAAAGTGTGATTTCAAGCTGCTCTACATTTTCTTCTTCAATAAGGCCATTTTTGAAAGTTTCTTTGGTATCGGAAAATGTTTTTTCCAATATCGATTTGTTTCTTTCCAGAATGGTGATGCTTTCCTCGGCCAATAAAACATTTCCGTAATCGGTAATTACCATTTCACGGATGTTCACGTCGGCTTTAAGTTTGGCATTTTCATAGTATTTAAGATAGGTTTTTGAAGCCTGCAAAGCGACAATATAGGAACCGTCAAATAACAATTGGTTCAGCGTTGCACGTGCATTTACAGATTGTTTCGGACTAAAAGCCACCGCTGCGAAAGTTCCCGACGGTGCTGTAGGATCAAGTATTTGCGCCGGTAAAACCGATAATGGAATCGCAAGATTGTTGGTATAATCAACACCGGCACTAATCTGAGGCAAACCGGTTGCCGTGGTTTCTCTTTTTTTCTGCTTGGCGATTTCGATATCCCGGCCAGCGTTTTTGGCAGTATAATTATTGGTCAGCGCATGGCTTATGGCCTGCTGAAGGCTGAAAGAATAGCTCTGGCTTTCCTGATTTTGTTGTGATTTTGCCGTGACAGCAAACAACAGTAAAGTGATTAATACGAGGTTTCTCATTGATTGTGATTTATATATTTAGATTTGATAGTTGTTTCTCTAATTCTGCAATTCCCTTTTCTGTAGCCATGGCTCGTATATGGTATTCTAATGCGCCAAGTTCCAGCCGTTGTGATTCCTTTTCTGATTTTGTATTTTCATTAATGCTGAATGTCAGTAAATAATAAAATTTGCTGTGCATATCAATATCGATTGCCGGACGAAACAAACCCTGATCGATCCCTTTTTGTATATTGTGTTTCATATAACGGATGCACTCATCATATTCATTGAAGATTACATTATCATAAATTTCAGGATAATGCTTTTTCAATTGGTACAATGGGGAAGTTTCGGTCGACTGGAAAATGCCCTTAAACATTCTCCGAATCTCGAAATTCTCCTCAACCGCATTATAGTTTTTCGAAATAATCAATTCGATCGTTTCGTGTATCGTAGTATGCATCGTCGCCGTACTTTCTTCAATAAGCAATTCCTTATTGATGAAATATTTGTAAATCGTTTTTTTTGATATACACATTTCGCCGGCAATGTCATCCATTGTGATGCTTTTAAAACCAAGTTTCAAAAACATATCGGTGGCTTTTTGTACAATTTTCTCTTTCATTAGGCTACATCTGAAATGTTAAATTTCGAGTGCAAATGTAAATAGGAAACTTTCAATACCAAAATAGTTTCCAAAGTCTTTACATTTATTTAACATTTGATTTCCAACTGCGTTTGTAATTGAAAGCGAATACTGTAAATTAGCCAAAAATTATTGTATGCATTCCATTTACCAGTATCAGGAATTTATATCCGACTATCTTGAGTCGCAATATCCCGAAAAAGAACCTAAAAATCTCTACGAACCCATACGCTATATTTTAGAACTTGGAGGTAAAAGAATGCGCCCGGTGCTTACGTTAATGAGCGCTGAGATCTTTGATACGGATTACAGAAAAGCACTTCCGGCGGCTTTGGCTGTTGAGGTTTTTCATAATTTTTCCCTGATCCACGATGATATCATGGACGCTGCGCCTTTGAGGCGAGGCAATGAAACGGTACATGAAAAATGGGACATCAATACAGGGATTCTCTCGGGAGACGCAATGTTGATCCTGGCTTACCAATACTTTGAAAAATATGAACCCAAAGTTTTTCGTGACCTTGCCAAACTTTTTAGCAGGACGGCATTGGAAGTCTGCGAAGGGCAACAATGGGATGTCGACTTTGAAAACCGTGAAGATGTTACCATTCTGGAATACCTTAAGATGATCGAATACAAAACCGCTGTTTTGGTTGCCGCAGCAATGAAAATGGGCGCGATCATAGCGGAAACTTCAGAGGAAAATTGTAATTTGATTTATGATTTCGGACTCAATTTAGGGCTTGCGTTTCAGTTGCAGGACGATTACCTCGATGCCTATGGTGATCCGGAAACCTTCGGTAAGCAAGTTGGTGGTGACATCATTGAAAACAAAAAGACCTATCTCTATCTTAAAGCGGTCGAATTTGCATCCGCAGATACCAATGAGCAGCTGATGCATTTGTTTTCCATTCAGCCCAGCGACAATTCGGATAAAATCAATTCGGTCAAAGAAATATTTACGTCAACCGGCGCGGCCGATGCCACCAAAAAAGCCATTCAGGATTTTACGCTCAAAGCTTTTGATACGCTGCATAAAATTAATATCGACAACGAAAAAAAGGAAAAGTTGCAGTCTTTTGGCGAGAGCCTCATGGGAAGAAAAGTCTAGTCAGGAACGTGCTCATGTAATATGATTCATTTAGCGTCCATTCAAAATACCAATCCG
>Ga0247814_10000364_pt1 | contig 37141 bp, 35 predicted proteins | sample UWRJL179409R1_FD_179947 | JGI IMG/M metagenome (GOLD analysis project Ga0247814, IMG submission 179947) | Plant litter microbial communities from Arlington Agricultural Research Station in Wisconsin, United States - UWRJ-L179-409R-1 | ecosystem: Environmental > Terrestrial > Plant litter >... | reverse complement strand
TTGAAATTATTGCCAATGTGATAACCTCAACCGGAGCCGGAATTATTATGGATCAAAAAAACTATACCTTTAAAATATTGAACAATTATATGACTTCAGGTGCTTTATCTATCGATGGGATAAAAAATGCAAGCAATAATGAAATCAGGAACAATGTTATAAATAATGGTAGTTCCTCTGCCATTGTAATCTCACTGTCAACTGGAAATAACGGACTTATTTCTGTATTAAATAATGTATTGACAACCAATAGCACATTACCAAGTTATGCCGAAATACAAAACAACGGTGCTTCATTAGCTAGTGTTTATGCATTTTATAATATGTCAACTTCTGCTTTTACAACAATTGGTGTTACCAGTTCGAGTAACAATACCGGGAATGCTTCCATTTCTATAAATACCGGAAACTTTACCGTTACAGGTTCCAACTCGAATGCAGGTTATCCTGAAGATGAGTATGCCGATTTGGATTTGAGCAGAAACGATATCGGTAATTATGGTGGTTCAGACAGCTGGAGTAATTACTGGCCAGCCGTAAGCAACAAGCCTCAGGTCAATTACTTAAATACGCCAAGAAGAATTTACAATGGAACAACGACATTTAATGCAACTGGTTCAGGTTATTCTAAATAATAAGCTATAAATAAGATGAAAAAATATATTTATAGTGTAATCGCTTTTTTTACGATCCTGTTGTGTACTGCGCAAACTGTAGCTGTAAGTCAGGCCGAATATTTCTGGGATACCGATCCGGGCGAAGGCAACGCCACAGCAATTGTAGCAACCGATGGAAGTTTTGACACCGCTTTTGAGCAATTATCAAAAGCCGGAATTGCAGCACCAGCCGTTGGATTGCATACTTTCAATATCCGGATAAAAGACAATACAGGTGCCTGGAGCCCGGTTTTTACGAATGTTATCAATGTAGAACAGACACTGACACCAACACCGATAAGCCTTTCCCAGGCCGAATACTTCTGGGATACCGATCCGGGTGAAGGCAATGCCACAGCAATTTTAGCAACCGACGGAAATTTTGACAGTGCTTTTGAGCAACTATCAAAATCCGGAATCGCAGCGCCTGCTGTTGGCCTGCATACTTTTAATATCCGGGTAAAAGACAATAGCAATGTTTGGGGTACTGTTTTTACTAATGTGATTAACGTAGAACAAACGCTGGCACCAACACCAATCAGTATTACACAGGCTGAATATTTCTGGGATACCGATCCGGGCGAAGGCAGTGGCATTCCTCTTTTAGCAACCGACGGCAATTTGGATAGTGCTTTCGGGCAGTTTTTTCAAAACGGGATTTCAATTGCGCAGCCGGCAGGTCTGCATGTTTTTAATGTGCGTATCAAAGACAATACGGGAATCTGGAGTCCGGTTTTCAAAAATGTAATTTATATTGAAAGTACTCTGGCTTCAGAAAATTTCAGCGTCGCACATTTAATTGTTTATCCAAACCCGGTAAAAGACCTATTGACTCTTTCTTTTGAAAATGAGATAACTACGGTGGCAATCTATAATATGCTGGGACAGGAAGTATTGACAAAATCCATATTTGCCAATGAAGGGCAAATGGATGTTTCAGGTTTGCGTACGGGAACTTATCTTGTAAAAATATATGCAGGCAATCAGGTTAAAACCATAAAAGTTATTAAAGAATAATTGATTTCGCTTTGACTATTTGAAAATCCCAAACCAGTAATGAGTTTGGGATTTTCGCTTTCGGGAACAACCAATCAATTATTAACTTGTGAAGATTAGCGCAGAATAACGTTTTATAAAACATATAATCAAACTAGTTTTAATTATCCATTTCCCGACAAACGTTTCTCCTTCAATTATCAACGATAGTCCTTTACATCACATCGTTAATTCATTAGCTAAAATTCTAATTTTCTTTTGATTTATTTTTGGATTTTAATTTCAGATAATCATTAGGATCAATGTTGATAAATAAATAATGGAAATAATGTCAAAAACGAACAATCCCTCTTTATGTTTGCAAAAAATTATTAAACATCAAGATATTTTCATGGTTTTGGCCCTACAGATAGCATTAAGATTTACTGCAAGACCTGAAAGATTGAGATTAAAACAGGAAAAATGAAAAAATTAATTACATTTTTATTAGCAGGTTTTTGCTTGCAAATGTCAGCACAATGCTTTCAAACTATTGACTCGGGAGACAATCATACCATTGCAATTGCAAGTAACGGTTTGCTTTGGTCATGGGGAGACAATACGCTTGGTCAATTGGGAGACGGAACTTTTTCTGATAAAAATACGCCTGTAGCTGTTGGCGCTACCAATGACTGGCTAACTGTTTCAGGTGGCACTTTTTATACTGTTGCCCTAAAAACAAACGGAACACTATGGGCTTGGGGAGACAACAATAACGGACAATTGGGAGATGGTACTACAACCAACAGATCTGTACCTACACAAATTGGCTCTGCCAATGATTGGCGAAGTGTTACCGCAGGATTCAATCATACTGTTGCAATAAAAGCAGACGGTTCGCTTTGGGCATGGGGAAATAACACTAATGGTGCTTTTGGCAATGGCACTTCCGCCAGTAGCAATGTACCCGTTCAGATTGGTACTGATCTTACCTGGCAAAGTGTTGCCGCAGGAAATGGGTATACAGCTGCTATAAAAACCGATGGTACACTTTGGACCTGGGGAAATAACGCCAGTGGGCAATTAGGTGATGGTTCCAATACCAACAAGAATGTGCCAACACAAATTGGGACATTAAACAACTGGAAAAGCCTCGTTACAGGATTAAGCCATACGCTTGCAATAAAAACAGATGGTACGCTTTGGGCATGGGGAAGAAATTTCTACGGACAATTAGGAGATGCTACAACCACGCAAAGAACTTCACCATCCCAGGTTGGTCTTAATACCACTTGGGAAAGTGCCGCTGCAGGAAGTGACCATAGCCTTGCCATAAGAACAGATGGGTCGCTATGGGCATGGGGCTATAACAATAAGGGCCAATTGGGTGACGGAACAATTGTTCAAAGAAATCTGGCAAAACGAATAGGCACTGCTAACGATTGGCAAAGTATCGCCGCCGGAAATGATCATAGTATTGCTAAAAAAGCGGATGGCTCACTTTCTGTATGGGGTTATAACGCTGATGGTCAATTGGGTGACGGTACTGTAGCAGACAAAAACATCCCTACAGCTATTGCCTGTCCTACTATTTTGGAGGTTGCACATTTCGGGGCTGCAGTTGCAAATATTAAAGCTTATCCAAACCCGGTAAAAAGTATTTTAAACATTTCTTCAGACGCAACAATTTCTGCCCTGTCAATTTATAATGTATTAGGTCAGGAAGTTATCATGAAATCATCACTACCTGCCAATGAAAGCAAAATAGATGTTTCTAATTTGCATCCGGGAACTTATTTTGTAAAAGTGTATGCTGATCGATTAATTAAAACCCTTAAAGTCGTCAAACAATAAAATACCACCTTAAAAATCAAACAAACCTTATGAAAAAACTCTGCTTATTAGTAGTATCTATCTTTACCCTTACGGGATTTGCGCAAAGCTATGACTACACGTCCTACAAAACCTCTAATTCAGGAATTGCATCAAATAACATCAACGACATTAAAGTGGATGGCAGCGGCAATTTGTGGTTGGCTACCGACAACGCTTTGACCACCTATAACGGAAATACATTTACCAATTACACTACTGACAATTCGGGAATCGAATTGGGTGCTCTGCGAAAAATAGCCATCGATGGCCTCAACCGAAAATGGATAACGACGGCACAAAATGGCCTAATCATGTACAACGGCGCGACCTGGATCAATTACAGGATGGATAACTCCGGAATTCCCAGCAACGTTATCAATGACATTGCGGTAGATGCCTCGAACAACGTTTGGTTGGCTACTTATTCCGGATTGGCGAAATTTAACGGTACAACCTGGACCGTTTATAATGCCAATAATTCCCCAATTGCCGGAAGCGCAGTAAACTCTGTTGCAACAATCGGTAATACTATTTACCTTACCAACGAAAGTATTTTACGCAAATTGAGTGGGACTACATTTTCGATAATCGGTGATCAGGCATCAAAAATACGCCGCATCGTAGGCAACGATATGTATGTGGAGAAATCTTTTGGTTTCCTTAAATACAGTAATGAGGTGGTTACGGCAGGCGTTGATTACCAAGCTTCATGTATGCTGGATTGCGTATTGAGTGGTATGGATGTCGATCAGAATGGCAAACTTTGGAACAGCTACTCGCGCGAATGCCAGGACGGCGGACTACAGAATTTTACTGATTGCAAGAATTATTTTCCGGCAGCTTCCGGAGTTAGTTTTGAATATACGACATGTCTTGAAGTGATCAATTCCAACACAATCTGGATTGGAACTTCCGAAAGCGGACTTGTTAAAATGACATTGACAACTGAACCATGTAGCGCACCAAGCAATTTAACTGTAGTATCTACAACAGCGACAACAGCTTCATTCAGTTGGAGTGCGCCAAACAATCTGCCAAACGGTTATACGGTAATGATCAATAACTCGCAAACACTCGGCGGAACACCTTATTATACTACGGGAAATTCTATAACAATCAATGATCTCTCTCCCAATTCAGATTACTATTGGTGGGTTGCTTCAGACTGTGGTAATGCGCAAAGCGAATGGGTATCGGGAGGATTTTTCTATACACCGGTTCCGCCGCCATGTTTCGCAAAAATGGCCAACGGTGACAACCATACGATTGCCATTAAGGGCGACGGCTCACTTTGGGGTTGGGGAGAAAACGGCAATTACCAACTCGGACTTGGCATTACTACAGATAAAAATGTTCCTACCCGCATCGGGGATGCGACCAATTGGGTAGCAGTTGCCGTGTCCGGATTTCATAGCTTGGCATTGAAATCAGATGGTACGCTTTGGGCATGGGGATCAAACGAATGGGGAGAATTGGGCGATAACACAACTGTTAGCAAGACCATTCCAACCCGAATCGGCACGGCCAACAACTGGTCGAAAATTGCCGCCGGACAAGGTCGTTCAATGGCTATCAAAACTGATGGGACACTTTGGGCTTGGGGTAACAATGGCGCAGGCGATTTGGGCTTTGGCGATACGACCAACAGGCTTGTCCCTACCCGATTAGGTTCAGCACTCTTTAAAGAAGTTTCTACAAGCAGTGGGCATTCGCTTGCCATCCATATTAACAACACACTTTGGGCCTGGGGTTGGAATAGTAGTGGAGCAGTAGGTAATAATTCCAATACAACAGTAGTGACCACAATGGTTCAAATTGGAACCGACACCTGGAAATATGTCGAGGCCAATCAATCCAACAGTATCGCCATCAAAACCGACGGTACTATTTGGGGTTGGGGATTCAATACAGATAACCGAATTGGTGTCAATTCCAATGTAAATATAAAGCTGCCGACACAAATCGGAACGGCAAACAACTGGCTGAAAGCGCAAATGGGAATCGGACAGACACTAGCCATTAAAACAGATGGTTCGCTTTGGGGCTGGGGATTCAATACCCAAGGTGAATTGGCACTCGGCAATACCAATTTCCGCACTGCGCCAACCCGTATTGGTTTTGCCAATGACTGGTTGGAAGCCGGAGCCGGAGATCGTTATGGCATTTACTTAAAAACTGGCGGTGACATTTACAGCGCAGGCTGGAGTCCGCAAGGTCAAATGGGACTCGGTGCCAATGCTGTTCATACTACAATGGTACAGATCAATTGCCCGACAACAACAGTATTGGCAAATGAGGATTTTACCGTTGCCAATGAAATGAAAGTATATCCAAACCCGGTAAAAGACCTGTTGCAGATTTCATTTGATGCAACGATTTCAACAGTAGGAATTTACAATATCTTAGGCCAGGAAGTAATCGCAAAAATGATTAATGCCAACGAAGGATTTGTAGACGTTTCGACTTTGTCTCCCGGAACTTATATCGTAAAAGTAACAGCAGCTGAACAAGTTAAAACGCTGAAAGTGATCAAACAGTAAAGATTCCTTAATCAATATGAAAAATCCCAAATTCGATACGAGTTTGGGATTTTTTATTGTAATTCACATTGTCAGATCATGTTCTGCAGCCTTCGTGTTAATATTTATACTTCTTCATGATTTTTGAAAGTCTGTTTGGTGCTTTAAATCTGTAACCAAAACAAACCTCAAAAAATTGCTGTTGATTCGGATCGCGCCAAGGTTTTGTTACGGTTAGACATTGTCTTGTTTACTTTTGACATTGTCTTGTTTACTTTTGACATTGCCTTGTTTACTTTTGACATGGTCTTGTTTACTTTTGACATTGCCTTGTTTACTTTTGACATTGTCTTGTTGAATTTTATATTCCAATCGTCAAAAACGTCCTGAAGGTTTTTTTGCGCGCATCCGGATTTAAAATCAATTAAGTTCCGTAATGCATATAAAGCAAAAAAGCCATCCACAAAAGTGGAAAGCTTTTCATTGGTCTAACTACTAAACCTGACGCTTTCGCGTCGAAAACAACACAACTATTTTGGATGCTTTTCCTTCAAAAGGACTTGCATCAGAGGATACTTTCATTGGGCAAAAAAGGTTTTCATCTCTGAAAACCTTTTCCCAATTTTAGCGGTCTGGACGGGACTCGAACCCGCGACCCCATGCGTGACAGGCATGTATTCTAACCAACTGAACTACCAAACCTCTGCTTAATTGCGGTTGCAAATATACTATAGATTTTGATATCTGCAAACGATTGTGGTAAAAATATTTTATTAAATAGCGATGGCTCAACCAAAGCTTTGTTTTTCAACAAGGTAAGTCGTAAGTATTTTTTCAAAATTTGCGCCCACACTCACAGGAACATACTTAATCCTGTTTTGCGCACAGGTTTGTTCGAGCTTTTTAAAATAGGCCTGCGCCTGCTTTTCGTAGGCACTTTTTACATTGTCCGCAAAGATATTAATCTCATCACCCGATTCCATGTCTATGAACTTTCTGGGCGCATTGTCAAAATCAAAGCTAAGCTCAGTCTTGTTGTCTACAACATGAAACAGCACTACTTTATGTTTATCGTGTTTTAAGTGCTGTAACGCATTAAAAAGGGCTTCCTCGTTGCCTGACTGGAACATGTCGGTAAAAATAATGATCATTGAGCGCCGGTGCATTTTTTCGGCTATCTGATGCAAATAGGTCACTGTATCGGTATTTTTGGATTGTTTTGGCTGTTCCAATAATCCTTCGAGTTTATTGAGCAGCATGCGATGATGGCGGTCGCTGCCTTTCTCAGGCGCATAATATTCATAGCTGTCTGAGTAAACACTTAATCCTACTGCATCGCGCTGTTTTTTTAACAGGTTCATCAATACTGCCGATGCGAGTACAGAAAAACCAATCTTATTTTCGAAGAAAAGCTGATCATTTTTAAGTTTCGGGTAGTGCATTGACGATGAATTGTCAATAATGAGGTGACAACGCAGATTCGTTTCCTCTTCGTAGCGTTTCGTATAAAGGCGGTCTGTTTTGGCAAACAGCTTCCAATCGATATGGCGTGTGCTTTCTCCGGCATTGTATACCTTGTGTTCTGCAAATTCTGCCGAAAAACCATGAAACGGACTCTTGTGCATTCCCGATATAAACCCTTCAACGACCTGAGCTGCGAGAAGTTCAAGATGCTGGAAACTCGATATTTTTTCTAATTGTGTTTCGATCTTCATGTCTCAAAGGTATTGAAAGGGCAAAGATTAAAAAATTAAAATATCCTTAAAAGTTAAACTTGTGATTTGTTTTCACTTATGGGAAAACAATAGACCAAAAAAAGCCCGGCATCTGCCGGGCTTGAATTTTAAATTGTAAGTATTACAATGTTCTTTGGAACGTAAAACTTAAATCTCCTCTGTAATAGTTTACAGGAAAGATGTAAGGAAGCGTTTGAGCTGCCCCGATAGAATAACCATAACCGGTTACCTGAATGTTTCCAACAGTGAACGGATAAATGGCATCGGAATCATTCGTTTTGCTGTGTTCATAACTGTCACCGCTATTCATTGTGACCATGTATTCACGGTCTTTAATCAATGCCAAAGCAGGAATCGTTTTATTAACGACTACACCCGAAGATGTGACATTAAACAATTCGGTTTTAATCACTTCTCCAGTTTCCAAATCCCAAACAGTAACACGCAGGTTATTGTTGACATCGGGAATTCTTACAGCAAGAGATGTAATTGCTCCGGTTACTGTTGGCCTAAAGCTGTAGCCAAATTCCTGAGCTGCTTCATTAGTGCTTTCAGTTTCTTCTTCAGCAAATCCGCTTGCGTTAAGGTAACCCTGAATTGGATTTTCCTGTGGATAAACGGGAATTACCGGATCATCGTCTTTGTCGCAGGATACTGCAAAAACGGAAATAAATAAAATTACGAGCGGCATTAATTTGAACGTTTTCATAATGTGTTTGTTTAAAAATTAATAAATCTGAGGCTGAATAACCATTTTACTGGGACAAACTTACAAAAGACGTTTATAGAAATTTCTTGTTAATTTTACATTATTCACAGAATATAATGAGTGTTTGTAGTAGCTGAAGTAAATAGAAAATAAAATAGCCATCTTCGTTCAGGCATTAAAAATCCATCTTTAAAAAAAAAGCCAGACGGTTACGTCGGGCTTTTTTTAAATTTGAGTGAGCCACTACAACAATGCGTCTAAACTATCCGCGTAAGTCTGTTTTGGAGCCACGCCAACCTGACGTCCTACGACTTCTCCATTTTGGAAAACCAAAACCGTCGGAATATTCCTCACGCCATATTTTGCCGCAAATTCCTGGTTCGCGTCTACATCTACTTTCCCAATTACCGCTTTCCCGGCATATTCTTCGCTGATTTGGTCAATGATTGGACCAACCATTCTGCACGGACCGCACCATGCTGCCCAAAAGTCAACCATTACCGGTTTATCTGATTTTAATACTACTTCATCAAAAGTAGCATCTGTTATTGCTAAAGCCATTTCGTTGTTGTTTAAATATTATACTGCAAATTTACAGATTTATTTCCAAAATTGCCGTGTTCAAAATTAGTTTTGGCTATCAAACCATTGCCTGAGGTTATTTTTATTTTATTTAACTTTCAGGAGCTATTTCCTGCTCTGCGCTTTATCTTTTGCTTTTTAAAGAAAAAATCAAAAGGATGCCGCTGCGATCAGGGCTAATCACGGGCAATCAGTTCAATTTGAAATTGATTTGCATTTTTTCAAGTTCTGTAAGCAGTTCGTTAGAAATCTTGATTTTGAGTTTTCGGCTCGGCATGGACAATCGGGTAATAATTCTCGTTTCTTCAACTTCTTCTGCCCCATTCAATTCCGGTTCTTCGAGTTCTAAAACTTCCACCGATTGTTCCATGTCAGCATCTGCAGCACCTTCCGCTACATCCGGAACATTGAAAACTACAGCAGGCGCGACTTCTGTCGGTTTTTTTATTTTCTCCAATTCCATCACTTCAAAAGTCACCGGATTGTCACCACGATTGAGTTGGAAAACTTCACTGAGTTTCGTAATCATTTCCGTCTGCAAATCTTTTATATTCAAATGAATGATCAATTTTTTGGCAAAAGCCGGAAGCACATCCTGCAGGTATTGCACCAGTGTGAATTGCAATCTGGGTTCGCCTCTTTTTCCGGTTTCTTTATCTGCCCAGCCTTCTTTTACGAGTACTTTCATAAAAGTAAAATTATTCTGTATCAGAAAGTGACGGAACTTTAAATATTCCTCGCCAAAAATCCGGAACTCATAACTTTCATCATAACCTTCCAGTACAAAGGAAGCCCAGCCTTTTCCATTTTTTGCAGTCCGGTGTTGGACATTGGTAATAATCCCGCCAAAAGTCAGGTTTTTATTCACATACATTTCAAGGTTTTTCAATGCCTCAAGCTTGGAATTGCAGAAATAGTGCATCTCGAATTTATAATCATCCAAAGGATGTCCGGATATATAAATCCCGACCACCTCTTTCTCTTTTGCCAGTTTTTCCATCGTGCTCCAGTCTTCGCATGGCGGCACGACAGGCTCTGGAATCTGTACATCACTGGCTTCGCCAAAAAGGCTTACCTGCGAAGAATTCTCATTTTCCTGAAACTTCGAACCGTATCGGATGGCTTTCTCCAAAAAGGTGATGCCGTCGCCTTCATCATGGAAATATTGCGCGCGCGTCGTACCCAAAAACGAATCAAATCCGCCGGCCAATGCTAGGTTTTCAAATGCTTTTTTATTTGCCGCGCGCAAGTCAATACGCTTCGCCAAATCAAAAATCGATTTGTATTTGCTGTCTTTACGGTTTTCAACAATCGTTTGTACAGCACCCATTCCGACGCCTTTCACGGCACCAATTCCAAAACGGACAGCGTAATTTTCGTTAACGGTAAATTTATAAAAAGACTCATTGACATCGGGACCTAAAACTTCTAATCCCATACGTTTGCATTCTTCCATAAAAAAAGAAACCTGCTTGATATCGCTCATATTATTAGACAGTACCGCTGCCATATATTCCGCAGGGTAATTTGCTTTTAGAAAGGCAGTCTGGTATGCAATCCATGCGTAGCATGTAGAATGGGATTTGTTAAACGCATATTCTGCGAAAGCTTCCCAGTCTTTCCAAATTTTCTCAAGCTTGTCTTCGGCGTGGCCTTTTGCGGCAGCCTGTGCAATAAACTTGGGTTTCATTTTGTCGAGTACGTCACGTTGTTTTTTTCCCATCGCCTTCCTCAAAACGTCGGCATCACCTTTAGAGAAATCTGCCAGTTTTTGGGAAAGCAACATGACCTGTTCCTGGTAAACCGTAATTCCGTAAGTATCTTTGAGCAGGTCTTCACAAGCTTCAAGATCATATTCTATAGGTTCTTCACCATTCTTTCTCTTAATAAAACTTGGGATATAAGCAATTGGTCCGGGACGATACAAAGCATTCATCGCAATCAGGTCATTGAAAACCGTTGGCTTCAACTCCTTCATGTACTTCTGCATTCCGGCACTTTCATATTGGAAAATTCCAACGGTTTCTCCGCGCTGGAATAGTTCATAGGTTTTTGCGTCATCTATAGGAAACGCATCGGGATCAATATCTTTTCCGGTTCGATACTTGACAAGCTTCACGGTGTCTTTGATGAGTGTCAGTGTTTTGAGTCCGAGGAAATCCATCTTCAACAATCCCGCACTTTCCACCACCGAATTGTCAAATTGCGTCACATACAACTCCGAATCTTTGGCTGTTGCCACCGGAACGAAATCAGTAATGTCACTTGGCGTAATGATTACGCCGCACGCATGGATTCCGGTATTCCTGAGGTTGCCTTCGAGGACTTGTGCCTGTTGCAGGGTTTGTCCCCCCAAATCTGAAATTCCGGCCAAAGCAATAAGCTCTTTTACTTTTTCAAGATCTTCGGGACGCAATGCCGCTTTGAGTTTAGCATCATCATAAGAAAATATTTTTGCCAGATTCAGGTTGAACGGAATCAGTTTCGCAATTTTATCCGCTTCGAACAATGGCAAATCCAGAACCCTTGCGGTATCGCGAATGGCCGACTTTGCAGCCATTGTTCCGTAAGTAATGATCTGCGCTACTTGTTTGGATCCGTACTTATTGATCACATAATCCATTACTTTACTTCTTCCCTCATCGTCAAAATCGATATCAATATCGGGAAGCGACACACGATCGGGATTCAGGAAACGCTCAAAAAGCAGGTTGTACATGAGCGGATCGATATTGGTAATCCCAAGGCAATACGCGACAACAGAACCAGCTGCTGAACCACGACCCGGACCAACAGAAACGCCCATTCGCCTCGCTTCTGCAATGAAATCCTGGACGATGAGGAAATAGCCAGGATAACCCGAATTTTCAATTGTTAATAATTCAAAATCGATTCGTTCCTTAATCTCATCCGTAATTTCAGGATATCTTTTTTGGGCACCGACATAGGTTAAGTGGTGTAGGAATTTATTTTCGCCGCGTTTACCGCTATCCGCTTTATCTTGTTCGACCAGAAACTCATCCGGAATCACAAATTTTGGCAGTAGGACTTCGCGTGCGAGGCTATAAGTTTCAATTTTATCTACGATTTCGGCACAGTTGGAAATAGCTTCAGGCAAATCATTGAAGAGTTGCTTCATTTCGTCACCCGACTTGAAATAATATTCCTGATTGGGCAATCCGAAACGATAGCCACGGCCACGGCCTATAGGCGTATTTTGCTTTTCGCCATCGCGGACACAAAGCAAAATATCATGGGCATTCGCATTGCTTTTGTCGATGTAAAAAGTGTTGTTGGTCGCTACAATTTTGACATCGTGTTTTCTCGCCAATGCGATCAGTCCGTCGTTAACCCGGTTTTCATCTTCCTGATTGTGGCGCATTACTTCGATATACAAATCGTCGGCAAATTCATTTTTCCACCAAACCAGTGCTTCTTCTGCCTGGTTTTCACCAAGATTCAGGAGCTTATTCGGAATTTCCCCATAGAGATTTCCTGATAAAACAATAATGTCTTCTTTGTATTTGGAAATCACATTTTTATCAATTCTCGGAACGTAATAAAAGCCTTCAGTATAAGCAATTGAAGACATTTTAGCGAGATTGTGATAGCCTTTCTTGTTCTTGGCCAGCAATACAATCTGATAACCATTGTCTTTTCGCGATTTGTCTTTGTGGTCTTCACAAACAAAAAATTCACAGCCGACAATAGGTTTCATGACCACTTCGGTCGCTTCTTCTCCCTTTTCGAGAGCTGCGGCATTTTTTGCTTCGGCTGCTTTATTGTGGTTTAAGATATCGCGCACAAAATGAAAAGCGCCCATTAAGTTGGCATGGTCGGTTAATGCAACTGCCGGCATTTTTTGCTGTGCCGCAGCTTTCACTAACGATGCTACACTGATGGTAGACTGCAATACGGAAAATTGTGTATGGTTGTGCAGATGCACAAAATCGGTATCGATTAATATCTGCTTATTCTGTGAGAGTTCCTGTTGTGTTTTAGGCGCGGTTTGCTTATCGCCAAATTGCTGCCGTATTTTATCTGACGCTTCTTTAAGATTGATGTGACGCAATCCGATGAGCTGGATTTCTCTTGGGTTTTTATTCTGGAAATCGTTAAAATAATCGGCCGGAACGTCGAGCTCTTCTTTGGTAAATATTTCACGGCGAACCAATTCGAGGAAACAGCGCGTGGTCGCTTCAACGTCGGCAGTTGCATTGTGCGCTTCAGAAAACGGGACATCAAATAAATACTGGTGTAATTCTGTCAGCGTAGGCAATTTGAATTTACCGCCACGGCCACCCGGAAGTTTTAGCAAAGACGCGGTTACTTCGGTACAGGTATCGAGAACAGGAATGCTATTCATCGCACTATCGATTCCTAAACGGTAAAATTCACAGGCCATGATATTGATGTCGAATCCTAAATTCTGTCCAACAATAAATTTGGTCTGCGCTAAAGCATAGTTGAATTTTGTTAAGACTTCATGTAATGAAATGCCTTCTTCGTATGCCAATTCGGTAGATATACCGTGAATCCGCTCAGCATCATACGGAATATTGAATCCGTCCGGTTTGATGAGATAATCCTGATGGTCAATCAATTTTCCCATCTCATCGTGCAACTGCCAGGCGATTTGTATACAACGCGGCCAATTGCCTGTGTCGGTAATGGGTGCGTCCCAACGTTTGGGCAAGCCTGTCGTTTCGGTATCGAATATTAAATACATGAGTTAAATTTGAGGTATGTGCAATTGTGGAAAATTACAAAAAAACAAGGTTCAAATTTAGGTTTTTCCGAAGTATAATATCGGGGAAGTTATCAACAAAAAAACCATTCAGGCAATCGCAAACCGATTTTCTGAATGGTCAATATTTTGAGAAATTATTTTTAATAAAATCTAAAAACAGGAATTGGATTAATATCCGCCTCTGCTGCTTCCGCCTCCGTAACCACCGCCACCGCGATTGTTATCTCTTCCTCCGCCGCCACCGTAACCACCGCCGCTTCCGCCACGACTGTTATTGTTGAAGCTTCTTCTTTCGCCTTCCGGTTTTGGCTCTGATTTGTTAACTACGATTGCACGACCCTGAACAGTTGCACCATTCAATTCATCGATTGCTTTTTGAGCCTCATCATCATTTGCCATTTCAACAAAACCGAATCCTTTACTTCTTCCAGTGAATTTATCAGTAATAATCTTTACAGAATCAACTGTACCATAAGCCTCGAAAGACTCTCTTAAATCTGCTTCCTCAATACTGAATGGAAGGCTTCCAACAAAAATATTCATAAGTACTATTTTAATAATTTAAACAAATATAGTCTTAATTTCATTCTAAATCACTACACCTCGGATATTTATGTTTTAATTTAACACAACGGAAAAAGCCATCCTTGTTTGAGAATGGCTTTTTTAATTTATACTTGAGGATTTACTATAACGTCTTGTAAACAGGAACTTTATAAAAAACGCCGCTTTGTAAATTTACAACAGGCTCATCTTCTGAATCCGGATCGGTATTGTGCGCATTAAAGCGGAAAGTTCCGGAAATCGTTGCGCCGTCATATTCTGTAATTACTATTTGTCCATCACCAACTCCGGTTCCTGTTTCATACTCAAGTGTTTTGCCGTTTATAGTCAAAACATAAGATACTTTTTTCGTATTGCTTGTACCCAAAACATGAGTTACAAACGTATTTTTATTTTTAGGATCAATGGCAGTTGTTGGAACTGGCATTTCCAAAGAAAGGTTTTCTGTTAATGTTACCGCATTGATAATAAGTTTATTATTGGCATCCAAAGTTGCTTTAGCATTGCCGCCTTTCCAGAAAACGTTGTTGATAACACCTTGAAAAACCGCTTCGTTGTTGAATTTCACATCTTCACTGCACGAGGCCAGAGTCAGCATTAGTAGGATAAATGGAAGAATCTTTTTCATTATTAATAAATTTTAGCCACAAAAATAACTTTTTTAAACAAACAGCGTAAAAAATTATGATAAAAATCTGTTCCAAAAAACATCAATTTCAGTTTAACTATTTAAAATTAAGCGCAATTAGTATTTTTAAAAATAAATTGTATCTTTGCGCCCTTAATTAACGGAGGTCGAGTACCTCAAAATTTAATCATTCGATTATGTCAGTAAAAATCAGATTACAAAGACATGGTAAAAAAGGGAAACCTTTTTACTGGGTTGTAGCGGCAGATGCCCGCTCAAAAAGAGACGGTAAATACCTTGAAAAAATTGGTACTTACAATCCAAACACCAATCCTGCAACTATCGACTTAAACCTTGAAAGCGCTGTCCAGTGGCTTCACAATGGTGCACAGCCAACAGATACTGCAAGAGCAATTCTTTCCTACAAAGGCGCATTGTTGAAACACCACCTTGATGGAGGCGTTCGCAAAGGTGCTTTGACACAAGACCAGGCAGATGCCAAACTAACTGAATGGTTAGATGCTAAAGCCGGTAAAGTGGATTCTAAAAAAGAAGGCTTGTCAAAAGTTCAGGCTGATGCAAAAGCAAAAGCATTGAAAGCTGAAAAAGAAGTGAACGCAAAACGTTTGGCTGCTGCAGCTCAGGCTGAAACAGAAGCTAATGCGACTGAAGAAACAACCGAAGAAGTTGTTGCCGATGAAGCTCCGGAAGCAGAAGCTGCAACTGAAGAAGTTGTTGCTGAAACTTCTGCTGAAGAAGCACCAGTTGCTGAAGAAGTTCCTGCTACAGAAGAAGCACCAGTTGCTGAAGCTGAAGCGCCTGCGGCTGAAGAGCAAAATAACGAAGAAAAAGAGGCTTAATTTACCTGCGATAATGCGTAAAGAAGATTGTTTCTATTTAGGTAAAATCGCGAAAAAATTTAGTTTCAAAGGGGAAGTCTTAGCGTATCTTGATACGGACGAACCTGAGCTATATGAGAATATGGAATCAGTTTTTGTTGAATTCAACAATAATCTGGTTCCATTTTTTATTGAAAGCAGCTCACTGCACAAAAATGATTTCCTGCGCATACGCTTCGAAGATGTCAGTTCTGAAGAGGAAGCCGACAAACTCATGAATTGCCCGATTTATCTTCCGCTGAAAATGCTGCCGAAACTTACAGGCAACAAATTCTACTTTCACGAAGTAATTGGTTTTGACATCGAGGACAAGCGAGTAGGCGTTTTCGGAAAAATCCAGTCTATCAACGACAGCACCGCGCAGCCATTGTTTGAAGTGCTTAACGGTGATATTGAAATCCTAATTCCAATGATCGACCAGTTTCTTATAAAGATCGACCGTGAAAACAAAAAGGTAATTATGGATCTGCCGGAAGGATTGATTGAAATGTACCTTTAAATATTGCCCATAATTATTAAGAATAATCTACAAAAAAGCCAAAATGACTATTAAACGCCAATTACAATATTATGGAACCTATTTACGAGCTCGAAGAGCGCAGCTATCAATTCGCGAAAAATTGCCGGCATTACATTAAAAATCTTCCTAAAACCGTATCTAATTTTGAAGATTCAAAGCAGTTGGTAAAAACTTCAGGAGCATTAGGAATAAAAATTATTTTCATTAAGGAGTCGGGCAGCATCGATTTATCCAATATAAAAAACGCGCTTCGGAAAGCCGAAAAAATAAAATATTGGTTGCGGCTGCTCAATAATTTAAATCCGGAATTTACTGATCATTTCGATTCTTTACTCTATGATATTGAAGTTTTGAAAATATATCTTCAACGCCTGCAACAGTAATGATTCCGATACTTTCAATCTTCTAACCCTATGGACAAAGAATGATTTAATATGAATTTTACATTCAAAGAATTTGCAGTGGCTCAGGACCGATGCGCTATGAAAATAGGCACCGATAGCGTATTGCTTGGCGCGTGGGTACCCACTAAAAACCCAATAAACATTCTTGATATCGGAACCGGAACAGGCATTCTTGCGCTTATGCTCGCTCAAAGAACCCTGGCCGAACAGATTGACGCCATCGAGATCGATGACAATGCATACGAACAGGCCGTTGACAATTTTGAAAATTCGCCATGGAGTGATCGTTTGTTCTGCTTTCATGCCGAACTGGATGAATTCATGGAAGAACCTGAAGATGAGTATGACCTCATTATTTCTAATCCGCCTTTTCATACTGAAGATTATTTTTCCGGCGATGAAAAGAGAGATCAGGCGCGTTTTACAGCAGCATTGCCTTTTGAAGACTTAGTGGAAGCAGCCGACTTATTGCTGTCAGAAAACGGCATCTTCGCCGTCATTATTCCTTTCGCATCTGAAGTAAAATTCATTAACCTGGCCCGCGATTATGATTTGTTTCCGATTAAAATCACCCGTGTTAAAGGAACTCCGACTACTGAAATAAAAAGAAGTTTACTGGCTTTTTCCAGAAACCAGCCTGAATATTTCCCGATTGACGAATTGGTAATTGAAACAGCAAGGCATCAATATACCCCAGAATATATTGCTCTCACTAAAGATTTTTACTTAAAAATGTAATTTTCCACGCAAACAAATAGCATCAAAATTCCACTTAGCCATAAAAACACTTTACACAGCGAAATCGGTTTCGTTTATTTTTGCCAATCCTAAATGTTTGCCTACTTTTGCATCAGTTTTATAAATGAAATACCATGAAACCAGATTTATTTCAATCTCCTGATTATTACAATCTTGATGAATTACTGACCGAAGAGCATAAATTAGTGCGGGATTCGGCACGTGCTTGGGTAAAACGTGAAGTATCGCCAATTATCGAAGAATATGCACAGAAAGCAGAATTTCCAAAACAAATCATAAAAGGTTTGGGAGAAATTGGCGGTTTCGGCCCTTACATTCCGGTTGAATATGGTGGTGCCGGATTAGACCAGATTTCTTACGGGCTCATCATGCAGGAGATTGAAAGAGGTGATTCAGGTGTCCGCTCAACTTCTTCGGTACAATCTTCATTGGTCATGTACCCGATATGGAAATACGGAAACGAAGAACAGCGGATGAAATACCTGCCTAAACTCGCCACCGGTGAAATGATTGGTTGTTTCGGATTGACAGAACCTGATCATGGTTCGAATCCGAGCGGCATGACCACGAATTTTAAAGACAAAGGCGATCATTATCTTTTGAATGGTGCCAAGATGTGGATCTCGAATGCACCATTTGCCGACATTGCCGTTGTATGGGCTAAAGACGAAACCGGAAGGATTCACGGACTTATTGTAGAACGCGGCATGGAAGGTTTCACCACTCCGGAAACACACAATAAATGGTCACTTCGTGCTTCAGCAACAGGCGAATTGATTTTCGATAATGTAAAAGTTCCGAAAGAAAACCTGCTTCCAAACAAATCCGGATTGGGTGCGCCGCTGGGTTGTCTTGATTCGGCACGATACGGAATTGCATGGGGTGCTATTGGTGCTGCCATGGATTGTTATGACACTGCTTTGCGTTATGCGAAAGAGCGTATTCAGTTTGATAAACCAATTGCCGGAACACAATTGCAACAAAAGAAATTGGCCGAAATGATCACCGAAATTACCAAAGCGCAATTGTTGACATGGAGATTGGGGGTTTTGAGAAATGAGGGCAAAGCTACATCAGCCCAAATCTCAATGGCAAAAAGAAACAATGTGGATATGGCAATCACTATCGCACGTGAAGCACGTCAAATCCTTGGCGGAATGGGAATCACAGGCGAATATTCTATCATGCGACACATGATGAACCTTGAGAGTGTGATTACTTATGAAGGGACACATGACATTCATTTATTGATTACAGGTCTGGATATTACCGGAATTGCGGCTTTCAAATAAGAAAAATTTCGTTAAACGTTAATAATATAATCAAAAGCTTCCCGGAATCAGGAAGCTTTTTACTTTTACAAAAAATACCACTATGACTTTCTTTGGAATGCTATTGAAGAGCAGATCACAATGAAAACAACAATAGCATAAGAACCAAAAAGCTTTTTTCAGCGTATAAATACTATAATCCAATTGTAAACAAATGAAAAAAACATCCATCCTATTTCCTTTTTTATTCTGCGTTTTCCTAAATTCCTGTTCAGCCGAAAATGAGAAAGAAATTGCTGCTGTCCCGCCACCCGAAAGTATAGCCAAAACCTATAAATATCTGGCTTTAGGCGACAGCTATACTATTGGAGAAAGCGTTTGTGACAGTTGCAGGTTTCCTGCAAAATTGAAAGTAAGATTGGAGAAAAACCTGTCAAATACAACTGTCGATGTCAAAATCATCGCAAGAACTGGCTGGACAACTACCAATCTGATCAACGCCATAACCACTGAAAATCCAATTCCTGATTATGACTTGGTCACTTTGCTCATTGGCGTTAACAACCAATACCAACACAAGGATTTTTCATTGTATGAAACAGAATTTCCGCGACTGGTCAATAAGGCAATCGCACTTGCAAAAGGAGATCGCGCCAATGTTATAGTTATCTCGATTCCGGATTATGCCTACACTCCATATGGCCAAAGTATGGGAAATACAGCAACAATTTCTGCAGAAATCGATCAATACAATACCTTCGCCCAAAATTATTGTACCCAAAATAATATTGTCTTCGTGAATATTACCGATATTACCCGCGAAGGATTGCAACATATCGACCTGATTACTTACGACGCGCTACATCCTTCCCAACTGGCCTATTCGCGATTTGCAGACAGGATACTCCCGAAAGCAATAAATGCACTTTCCAAATAAAAAAGGCCTGCTGAAAATCAAACAGACCTCTTTTCCACAATTATGAAAAAACTATTGTACATCTTGTTTCCCATATAACCCAATCTGGCGATTTGTTATTTTGAAAAATAATTATGCAACCATTCACCTACAAAAATCAGGGATTAACCTCATTTACAACTAAAGCCTTTGGTTTATTTGTTTTAATGATATAAATTCGCCTGCTAATTTTTTCAAATCTATACATGAAAACAAATTTTACCAAAGTTATGGCATTGCTTTTTGTAATGCTTTCAGTAGTGTTGACCGCACAAACCAACAGACAGGTTTTCGGCAAAACATTACAGAGCAGAAATCCCTCAAATGGCCTTGTGAGATGTATTTCATCCGAGTATGAGCAATCATTACAGGAGAAATTTCCTCAAAGGGCAAATGCTGAGGAATTCGAAAATTGGATCGCTCCCAAAGTCGCTGCTATTAAAGAACAAATGGCAACACAAAGAGGCACTAACGGACTTATTACTATTCCTGTTGTCGTTCACGTTATTCACAATGGCGATGCTGTTGGAACAGATGAGAACATCTCCGATGCGCGTATTCTGTCACAAATTACCGTGTTGAATCAGGATTTCCGAAAAATGTTAGGAACACCAGGATACAATTCGAATCCGGTTGGCGCAGATATGGAAGTACAATTCGTTATGGCGCAAAGAAAACCAAACGGAACAGCTACCAATGGCATCGACCGGGTTAATCTTAATGTGGCACAATGGGCAACTGAAAGCAGTGTTGAAGGTACTTTGAAACCGCAGACCAGTTGGGATCCGACAAGGTATTTTAATATTTGGGTATGCCAGTTCAGCTCCAGTTCTACTGCTGAATTAGAAGGTGTTCTTGGGTATGCGCAGTTTCCAAGTACATCGGGATTGGGCGGACTTAATGCCAATGAAGGAGCTGCAAATACTGACGGTTTAATTATTGACTGGAGATGTTTCGGTTCCTCTGATTATGCGCCTGGAAATTATTTTGATGACTATGACAAAGGAAGAACTGCGACACACGAAATCGGGCATTGCTTCGGATTATTTCATATCTGGGGAGACAATAGTTCTTGTACGGTAAATGCTACAGACAGCAATAAAGATTATTGTCCGGATACACCTGCTTCAAGAGTGGAACATTACGATTGTTTGCAAACTTACAATACCTGCACTTCGGCTGCCGGAAACGACATGGTTGAAAATTACATGGATTATTCTAACGATACGTGCATGAACATTTTTACGCTTGATCAAAAAGGAAGGGTTTTGGCAGTATTGACAAATTCTATCCGAAGAGCTACACTTGTCACTTCTGATGCAGGACTACCATTAGGTCTTTCTTCTTATGACGTAGCAGGAAATATTAGCTTGTATCCAAATCCTGCCAGCAACAGCATTACAATTCATGTTGCCAATAACGTTGAACTGCCGGAAGCTTATACGGTATACAATACGTTAGGTCAGACTATTGCAGGTAAAAATGTACAATCAGAAGCTGATTTGTCTGTAAACACCTCTGAATTCACAAATGGCGTTTACTTCATTAAAATTGTCAGGGGCAATTCGGTGAAAACTTTACAGTTTATTAAAAGATAAATAAACCAATTATATTAAATAAAAAAGCGGGGATTTGAAGTTTCCCGCTTTTTTGTTTTATGATTCCGGAGCCAACTCCAATTCAAGTCCGTTCAGGCTTTCCGTAATGTGAATCTGGCAACCCAACCTGCTATTGGGCTTAACGTAAAAAGCTTCCGACAACATCGCTTCTTCATCATCGCCCATTTCAGGCAATGCAGTATCATTTAAAACATAACACTGGCAGGAAGCACACATTGCCATTCCGCCACAAATACCGATTGTCCCTTCGGGTGCAAGTTCATAAGCGCGAACCAGTTCCATGATATTCATATTCATGTCTGTTGGTGCCTGCACTTCATGTACCACACCATCGCGGTCGGTTATTTTTATAGAGACGTCCTGTGGCATTTAATTAATCGATTTTACAACTGCTTTTTCAGCTTCTTTTCGGGTACCGTCAAAACCATCAACACCTGAAACCGTCGTGTATTTCATTACATATTTTTTTCCCGGATTCATGCGTTGATAAACACTTTGGCACATGAGTGTCGCTTCGTGGAAACCGCATAAGATCAGTTTAAGCTTGCCCGGATAGGTATTGACATCGCCAATCGCATAAATACCTGAAATATTGGTTTGATAATCCAGCGAATTATCGACCTTAATCGCATTCTTCTCAATTTCGAGTCCCCAATTGGCTATCGGCCCCAATTTTGGAGAGAGGCCAAAAAGCGGAATGAAATAATCAGTTTCAATCTTCCTGTGGGCGCCATTTTCTTCAATATCAATCGATTCAAGGTGCTCTGAACCATTTAACCCGACAACTTCACCAGGTGTGATGAGTTTTATTTTCCCTTCGTTTTTCAATTCCTGTACTTTATCGACAGAATCGAGGGCTCCACGGAATTCATTCCTTCTGTGGATCAATGTCACTTCTGAGGCTACATTAGAAAGGAAAATACTCCAGTCTAACGCCGAATCACCGCCACCGGCAATCACTACGCGCTTGTCCCTGAATTTCTCCGGATTTTTAATGAAATATTTTACGCCTTTATCCTCATAGAACTCAATGTCCTCAATCAAAGGTTTTCTGGGTTCAAAACTGCCCAATCCGCCGGCAATGGCTACCGAATTAGCATGATGTTTTGTGCCTTTGTGTGTAGTGACAATGAAAGTGCCATCTTCCAGCTGTTCTATCGTTTCGGCTCTTTCACCCAGTGTAAATCCGGGTTGGAACTGTTTGATCTGCTCCATTAGATTGTCGACAAGATCACCTGCCAAAACCTCGGGGAATCCCGGAATATCGAAAATAGGTTTTTTGGGATATAATTCCGAAAGCTGTCCGCCAGGTTGTGGCAACGCGTCAATAATATGGCATTTTAATTTCAAGAGTCCGGCTTCAAATACGGCAAATAAACCTGTTGGTCCAGCACCGATTATAAGTATATCTGTTTCAATCATTTTTTGGGTTCCTGGGATTCTGAATTTGGGTTATTATTTTAAAGATGTTATCCTACAGAAAGTATAATACATGGCTTGCATTTTTGCAATCGAAATCTCTATGCGAAACTGACTCAGTCACCTGAAATAATTTCAGGATAAAAGATTCAAATCTGCAAGTACATAGCCTTATTGTTTAAGCGATGTTGACCACCGTTTCGATTTGAGGCGCAAACTTTTTTATAGTAGTTTCCACGCCTGCCTTGAGTGTCATTTGGTTAACGCTACAGGCAATGCATGCTCCTTCAAGGCGAACGGTCACGTGTTTGTCATTTTCGATGGAAATCAGCGTAATATCGCCACCGTCGGAATTGAGAAACGGACGAATTTCTTCGAGCGCTCTTTCAACATTGAGTGTTAATTCTTCTGTATTCATAATCGGATTATGTTTTTCTATTATTGGAAGATTTTCCATCTGAACAATCTTCTTATTTTTTATTTACTGCCGAACAGCCAGCCATTGTTGTAATTTTAATGGCTTCGGTGGCCGGAAGGTTTTCGTTTCTGCTGACAGTTTCCTGTACAACATTTCGCGTGATTTCTTCAAAGACTGCTTCAATTACAGAACCGGTCTGCATTGCTGCCGGACGCCCATAATCTCCTGCTTCCCGAATCGATTGCACGATTGGCACTTCACCCAAAAATGGTACATTCAAATCTTCTGCAAGGTTCCTCGCACCTTCTTTTCCAAAAATATAGTATTTGTTGTCGGGCAGTTCATCAGGCGTAAAATAGGCCATGTTTTCAATGATTCCCAATACCGGAACATTAATGGCTTCGGATAAAAACATAGATACTCCTTTTTTGGCATCAGCCAATGCTACCGCTTGTGGCGTACTCACGACAACGGCACCTGTAATGGGGAGCGATTGCATAATTGACAAATGAATGTCACCAGTTCCAGGAGGCAAATCGATCAGCATGAAGTCCAGTTCACCCCAATCGGCATCAAAGATCATTTGGTTCAATGCTTTGGAAGCCATCGGTCCGCGCCAAATTACTGCCTGACTCGGTGCTGTAAAAAATCCGATCGATAGCATTTTGACTTCATAACTTTCGATGGGTTTCATTTTAGATTTTCCGTCAATGGTGATGGAAACCGGTTTTTCCGATTCTACATCAAACATAATCGGCATGGATGGTCCGTAAATATCGGCATCCAAAACGCCTACTGAAAACCCCATTTTAGCCAGTGTTACGGCAAGGTTGGCTGTTACTGTCGACTTCCCCACGCCTCCTTTTCCGGAAGCGACGGCAATAATATTCTTAATTCCGGGAATGGATTTTCCCTTGATTTCATTTTTTTCAGCCGCCTCCACTTTCACATTTACCTTCACTTTGGCATCGGCATATACGAGATTGTGGATGGTTTTGCGGATATCGTCTTCCGCTCTTTTCTTGATGTGCATTGCCGGTGTGTGCAACACGAGATCTACTACTACTTCATCTCCAAAAGTGAGCACATTGGCTATGGCACCACTTTCAACCATGTTTTTGCCTTCGCCGGCTATCGTGATCGTTTCTAAGGCTTTTAGAATTTCTTTTCTGTCTAATTTCATAACTAATTTTTGGTCTTATTAAGACTAAATTCAGATTGCAAAGATAGCAGGAAAAGTTCAGAAACTAAAGTTAAAGGATTGAATTTATCGATGGTAGAATATGCTTTTGTAAAATACAATCAGCAGGACATGAATTGCCTGCTGATTGTTGATTTGACCAATATTACTGCTATTCGTATTTGAGGTATTTTAAAACGTCTATTCGGGTAGCCTGATATGCTTTTGTGAGCACGATCAGGATTGTCAATGTGCAAAGTACTACAAATCCGATAACAAACGGAACTGCGGAAATAGTAATCCGGTATGCGAAATCTTCAAGCCATTTACTAAGCACAAACCATGTTGGTATAAAGGCAACCATAAAGCCGATAATACAGAAAATGAGATATTGTCTCGACAATTCTTTGAGCAGCGAACTCGTTTCGGCACCAAGCGTTTTGCGGATCGCAATTTCTTTCATTCGCCTTTCAATCGAATAGGATGCAAGTGCAAACAATCCGAATAAGGCAATCAGGATCACAACAACGTTGAGCAACGAAAACAGGTTTTTCTGTTTCACAAATGATTCATAAGTCTTGGCAAAATTCTTATCGACAAATTCATATTTAAATGGATATTCGGTATCGACCTTATTGGTCCAGAACTTTTCGAGCGCTGCGATTGTGCTTTCCATATTTTCTGATGATACTTTTACGAAAACATGGTTCATATTCGATTGCATCCACTTGATGGTCTTGTAGTGAAAAAACACCATTGGCGGGATTTCCTCTTGTGGTCCGGTTAAATGGAAATGATCAACAACGCCAATAACTTTGAGCATCTGTCCATTCCAGTTTATTTCTTTCCCAAGCGGATTTTTCTCATTCATCAGTGCCAATGCGGTTTTGTTTACCAATATCGAGCTTACAGAGTCGGAAGCGATTTTGGATGAAAAATTACGCCCTTCTGACAATTTTACGCCCATCATATCGATCATGTTGAAATCAACACTCATGTTTTTTGCCTGAATGTTGTTTCCATTGTTGTATTGAAATCCCGACGAAGAATTAGAGCCTCTGCCAAATGAAAAATTACTTGCCGAAACATTTTCCACACCGTTAATCTTCAGCAATTCCTGCCGGATCGTTATATAGCGGTCGAAATTGTCTTCGTTTTGCCTGTGCCTGAAAACAATATCCAAAACCTGCTTTCCCTGGAAACCCAAATCTTTATTGCTCATAAATTCTACCTGTTTGTAAACAATATAGGAACCTATGATAAAAAAGGAAGCGATTGAAAATTGCAGGATCAGCATGCCATTACGCAGCCAGATGCCGTTTTTACTTCGGCCGAAATTACCTTTTAGCACTTTTAAAGATTCGAAATTGGAAACATACACGGCAGGGAAAATGCCCGCAATGACAATTACTATGATGAAAATGATTAGCAATTGTGAGTAAAACTGACTTCCAACCATAATCAGTTCTTTATCAAGAAATTCATTGTAATACGGCAAAGCCAATTCGACGATCACCAAAGCCAGTAAAATGGCAAAAACCGTAATAAAAACTGTTTCGAATAAAAACTGCCTGATAATGTTGCCTTTGCTTGCGCCGATGATTTTGCGTACGCCGACTTCTTTGGCGCGTTTTACAGCATTAGCCGTAGCCAGATTCACATAATTTACAATCGATAAAATCAAAATCAGAACCGACAAACCGGCCATAATCAACAGGAATTTATAATTCCCCTGACCTTCCGGATAACCATTCAGTATAGAATGTAAACGTGCCGTTTTTAAAGGTTCAAGAATGATCTTTGTGGAACCATTCTTTTTTTCATATTCAGCTAAAGGAATGCCGGCTTCTTTAGCATCAATTTTAGTTCTGTAATTTAAAAAAATATCCTCTATTTTTTTGGCTACAACGCCGGCTTTCGACGGATCTTTGAGTTTTACGAGCAGTCCGTAGTTAAAATTTCCCCATTGATCGTTGTTGTCCTTAAGGCTTTTATCGATCAGGTTTGTGACCGCCATCGGTTCTATTGATGACTTTCCGGTGATTTTATAAACGCCACGAACCACCAGATTTGAATTGGCATAAATTACTTGTTTGTTGATTGGATCCTCATTGCCAAAAAGCTGTTTTGCCGTATCTTCGGAAAGTGCTATGCTGCTTTTATCCAATAGTGCCGTTTTGATATTTCCTTTTGTAAACTCGAACGGAAAATAAGAAAAGAAGTCTTTTTGGGTATCGAAAATCTTTTCAAACACAATTTTCTTCCCTTTGTATTTGATAATTTCATTAAAGTAAAAATTCTGGAAATAGCACAAACTTTCAAGTTCCGGCGCACTTGCTTTCAAAATTGGTCCGACCGGCGCCACATTGTGCGGCCAGATGTTGTTGTTTCCGAGATCGCAAATGACCTGAAAAACCTTTTCGTTTTCAGAATTCCACTCGTTATAGGAATGTTCTTCATTCCAGTACAAAATCGCAAAGACAATCCCGGCAATTCCGATACTCAATCCAAGCACATTTAAAATTGAAAACAGCATATTCTGCTTCAATTGGTACACAAATATTTTTATCCAGTTTAAGATCATGACGGCTGGTTTTTTTTGTTGTTGGAAATAATTGTTTTGAATTGGTGTTTCGAATGCACCGAATCTGAAACCGGACATGAAATTTCAATTTTGCTGCTGTCGATCGCAACTTTCACATCAGGACTGTAGACCTGAACCAGCAATGCAGACAGTGCGGCGGTTATTTTGAAGACTACTTTGTTCATGATCTTAGTTTTTAGTGTCCATAAAAACATCCACATTGCGCTGGTTTTTCTTTTCAGAAAAAATAATTCCGTCTTTCATATGAATCGTCCGTTGCGAAAACGACGCATCATAATCAGAATGCGTGACCATCAGAATTGTCGCGCCTTTGGCATGCAAATCGGTTAATAATTCCATGACTTCATTACCGTTTTTGCTATCGAGGTTTCCCGTTGGCTCATCGGCGAGAATGATTTTCGGGTCATTGACCAAAGCGCGGGCTACTGCAACCCTTTGCTGCTGACCGCCGGAAAGTTGTTGCGGAAAATGTTTTAACCGATGTGCAATACCCAATTTTTCAGCAATTTTTTCCACTTTTTTCTTCCTGTCTGATGCTTTGACATTGTTGTAAATCAGCGGCAATTCGATGTTGTCAAAAACCGACAATTCATCGATTAGGTTGAAATTCTGAAAAATAAATCCGATATTTTCTTTACGGACAGCAGATCGGTTTTGTTCTTTTAACCCGATCATTTCCTTTCCGATAAGTTCGTAATTCCCGCCCGAAGCGCTGTCGAGCAATCCGATGATATTCAACAGGGTTGATTTTCCGCATCCGGACGGACCCATAATTGAAAGGAAGTCGCCCTGATCGATTTGCAGGTTGATACCATTTAAAGCTGCCGTTTCAACTTCTTCTGTACGGAAAATTTTTGTAAGGTTTTTGATTGTGATCATAACTATTCGTTTTTTGATGATGATTTTTAATTAATAATGGACAATTAATAATTACCTTTATTGTCTGTAGTTTTTCTCTTTTCTCCTAATTCTGCTCCAAATTCAAAATTTCCACATCCTTAAAATTGGCATAAGAAGACGTAATAACTTTGTCGCCTGCTTTCAATCCGCTGAGCACTTCATAATAGTCAGGATTTTCGCGTCCGGTTTTGATTGGTTTTTTGAGGGCTTCATTTCCGTTGATTACAAAAATCCATTTGCCCGAAGTATCGCTAAAAAACTGTCCTTTAGGCAATACAAGGATTTTGTCTTTTTCAGAAAGCGTCAATTTGACTCCAAAACTCAAGCCTTGCTGCAATATAAGTTGTTCTTTTCCGGTGAAGGCCAATTCGATCTGAAATCGTCCGCCTTTAACTTCCGGCAGGATCTTGATAACAGAAACTTCGAGCTGCTTCCCTTTGTAATCGACATTTCCTTTTTGCCCGACTGCGGCTTTTTCGAGGTAAAATTCATCAACATCGGCAACAAGTTTGTACCCTTTCATCACATCGATTTTTCCGATACTTTCGCCACCTTGATAGGTTTTTCCGAGGATGGGTTCAAACGAAGTCAGGTTTCCCGAAGCCGGTGCTGTAATCAGGAAATTCTTTTTGTTGTTCCGAAGGATCTCAAGGCTTTTTTCCATGGTTTGAATGGATCGGTTAATTTGTGAAATCTGGATCTGGTTGGTTTGTTTTTCCTTTTGGATGCTGATCTGAATGCTGTTTTTTCTTTCCTGCTGAAACCGTAAACTCTCCTGGATCATATTCCAGTCATTTTTTGAAATGATTTCCTTTTCGTACAATCTTTTATTCATATCAAACAGCCTTTTTGCATCGTTGTAATCGTGCTCGATGCTGAGCAAATCCTGCGTCAGGCTCAATTCCTGGTTCCTGATGTTGAGTTTGCCATTGTTCAAATTGTTCATTTGCTCAATGATTGCGGTTTCCTGCGTCATATAATTGAGTTCTGAATTGGGATTGTACATTTTGACCAATGCTTGTCCTTTTTCGACAAGCGTTCCGTTTTCTGCAAAAATTTCCTGTACCGATCCGCCTTCAGTGATATTGACAAACATCGAATTCAATGGTTCGACGCGGGCCTGAAAGACCATAAAATCTTCAAAATAGTCATTGGAAACAGTTTTTACCAAAAGTTCATTTTCATTCACATTGAGGCTTTTCTTTTTTGAAAATGAAAGATATGCCATGCTGCCAAATGCCAAAAAAACAAATGCGGCTATGGTAGCATATTTAATTTTTTTACTTTTACTTTTGATTACGCTGTCCATGATTGATATCGATTTTCGAATGCATGTTTAGGAATACTGTGCCACAAAAATTAATTTGTACAAACCATTGAATTACAGTGTTTTAAATTTATAATTAAAAACGCCAACTGTCCGAAAATGAACAAATATTGTTCGCAAACGGACAACAGAAAACACATGAGAAAAAAACAGGCTTGCATTGTAGTGGTTGATGACCAGGAAGAAATTTTATTTTCGGCCAAAATAGTGCTGAAAAAACATTTCGAAACCATTTTAACGACAAGCAATCCAAAAAGATTATATGATTTTTTAGCAGAAAATACCATCGACGTAGTCATGCTCGACATGAATTACCGCATCGGTTTTGAAGATGGTCGTGAAGGTATCCACTGGCTCAAGGAAATTGTATCACATTCACCAAATACCGCGATCATTTTAATGACTGCTTTCGGAAAAATCGAAACTGCGGTTGAAGGTATTAAAGTGGGTGCTTTTGATTATGTATTAAAGCCGTGGGAAAATGAGAAACTGCTTCAAACTGTAGAGAATGCTTTGGCTGAAAGCCGTAAAAGACAAAAAAGACCAGTTTCCTTTTCATCAGAGAAACAATATTTCATCGGCACTTCACCAAGAATCAAACAAGCGTATGCTGTGGCAGAAAAGGTGGCCAAAACTGATGCAAATGTTTTAATCCTGGGAGAAAACGGTACCGGAAAATTTGTATTTGCGCAACATATCCATCAAAATTCCCTGCGGAAAGACAAACCATTTGTACATGTAGATCTGGGATCGTTAAGCGAAAATTTATTCGAAAGTGAACTATTTGGTTATGCACGCGGCGCTTTCACCGATGCAAAAACCGATACAGCGGGACGTTTTGAAACTGCATCTGGCGGAACCATTTTCCTTGACGAAATCGGGAATATTCCGCTGCACCTGCAATCAAAATTACTGCATGTTTTGCAAACGAAAACTGTTACCCGCCTGGGTGAAAGCAAGCCGCGTCCGCTTGATGTCCGAATCATAACCGCAACAAACATTGATATTCAGGGCGAAGTCAAAAAGAAAAATTTCCGTGAAGATTTGTTTTACAGAATTAATACGATGGAAATTCTGATTCCGCCACTGCGCGAACGACAAAGCGACATTTTAAAAATGGCCGAATTTTTATTGCTGCAAACCGGGGAAAAATACAACAATCCGAAACTCGAATTTGACACTCAAAATCTTCATTGGCTTGAAAAATATCCATGGCCGGGAAACATCCGTGAAATGGAGAACAAAATCGAACGTGCGGTGATTTTGTCTGACCAACCTAAAATTTCCGTTTCACAATTGGATATTTTGGATTTTAAACCGACAGGAATTAGTCCTTCAGAAGACAATCCGTTGTCGGAAATGGAAAAAACCGCTATCGAAAAATCACTTGCAAAATTCAGCGGCAATATCAGCAAAACAGCCGAAGAACTTGGATTGTCGCGTGCTGCCTTATACCGCAGAATAGAAAAATACGACCTTAAAGACAAAACATGAAATTCCACAACGCGCTATTCATCCGGATTTTCTTCTTGCTTGTATTAATTTTCGGGAGTATCTTTCTGTTGTTCAAACAACTTCCATACAGTTCATTCCTGACCGTATTTTTAGTGATTCTATTTTGCGTCGAATTGTATTTTTTTGTGCGAAATCGGATTTTATTTTATGACAAAACGATTCTTTCTATTTTGCATAATGATTATTCGTCGAATTTTCCGCAACATTTAAAAACCGGAAATTACAGCAATTTGTATCTTTTATATGACACTTTAAAAACAAAGCAATTTGATCAGGCGTCACGCGAACAGGTCTATACTTCAATCCTGAACAATATTGATACTGCGGTAATTATATTGAAAAAAGCAGATGGCGACTGGGATATTTTTTTGATGAACGATTATTTTTCCACACTTTTTGCCGTTCCGAAATTCCGGCATTGGAGCAATCTCAAAGACAAACTTCCGGCTTTTTGTGCGGCGGTAGAAAATGGCAGTTTTGATGAAATAAAAACCTCAGTCGATATCCGGATTGACCAGCAGGAATTGCAGACCTATTCGATTCAAACTTCAAAAACACAGTCTTTCGGACAGGAATATTATGTGATTTTGCTCGACAGCATTCAAAAAGTTATTGAGAAAAAAGAAAAACAGGCATGGATCAATTTAATGAAAGTCATTTCGCATGAGCTGATGAATTCTTTAACGCCGATTCGGTCACTTTCACAGAGTTTACAGGAAATTGTAAGCCAGGACACAATTGACGCGGAAGACCTGAATGACATTCGCGAAAGCCTTTCGACAATTGTCAACCGAAGCAACCATTTGCAGTTTTTTGTAGAAAATTACCGCAAGCTCACTATGTTGCCAACGCCGGAAAAACATCCGGAAAATACCAATGAGTTAATAAAGGAATGCTTGATGGTCATGGCTCCGTTGTTGAAGCAGGAGCAAATTGAAATCAGCAATGAAATTGATATTCCGATGGCTCTGAATGTTGATAAAAAACAAATCGAACAAGTCATTATTAACCTCATCACGAACAGCATTTATGCGCTCCGGGAGAAAGAAGAACGGCGGATTTTCCTGACTTCCGCTATAGAAAACAACCGCGTTTTCATTACGATTTCCGACACCGGAAAAGGCATCGAAAAGGAAATTCGCGAGAAGATATTCCTACCCTTTTTTACTACGCGAAAAGATGGCGCGGGAATTGGCCTGACGCTGTCTAAAAATATTATTGAAGCGCACGGCGGTTATCTGAGTTATGCTTCCGAAGAGGGGAAAACACAATTTGTGATTGCGTTGCTGGTGTGACTATTCTTCAAATTCGGGTTGCCAGAAATGCTTTTCAAAATCAACAATCTGATGGTCTACTACTTTGACGCCTTCGCTCTCAAGCAGCTGCTGCATCAGGTTAGTGCCTTCAAAATGATGTTTTCCTGTTAGTAATCCTTTGCGGTTGACCACCCGGTGTGCAGGTACGTCTTCCATCGCTTCTGACGCATTCATCGCCCAACCGACCATTCTTGCTGAACGTCCTGTCCCCAGAACTTTGGCTATGGCACCATAAGAAGTGACTTTCCCATAAGGGATTTTTCGAGCTACGGCATATACGCGTTCAAAGAAATTAGGTTCCATCAGTAGTAGTAATTAATGATGCTAACCAGTGCCGCCAAAGCTACAGTGGCAGTTATGGTACCGATAATCTGGTTCATATTCCGAAAGAAAAAATCAGTTTTAGCTTCAATGCGCTCGAAGAAGCTAATGTAGTAATAGAAAACTGCGAATGATCCGAGTACGACACCGACTAAAAACGAAAAAACAGGCAGTCTGTCAAATGAAAACAGACTGTATGCCGATAAGGTAATCGTAATAAATACATAATAAGGTACGGGGAAAAAATTCAGTGCCGAAAGCAGCATTCCTAAAAAAAAACGGCTGGTTTTACTGCGCATTTTAATCTTATCCTTTTTCACTTTAGGCTTTTTGGCAACAAATAAAAAGTAGATAGCTAAAATAGCAAATATGGCAAATCCTATTTCTCTTAAAAGCACCACAATATCGGGTCTGGAATCAATGAACCGGGCAAAAAGAATAGCAGAAAGTGTCTGAAAAAAAACAATAATTATAGCACCCGTGATAAAAAGCATTGCCCTGTCGCGACCGTCACGCATGCTGATTTTTGCCGCCGACATGTTAATCAGCCCGGGAAGTGCAGTGCCTACCGAAGCAGTAATCAATCCGGAAAAAAATGGCAGCGCAACATTTATCATCAGCGACAATTAAGCTTATTGTTTTATTTTAAACCGAATATACGTAATTGCTTTGTTGATTTCCAAATATTGCTTCTCATAAAATGTCTGGATGGCAGTCACTTCCTCCGGAGATCCTTCATTTACGTAGACATTGTGATTGGCATACAACACTTCGTGTCCTTCGCCATGCAGCAATCCTAATGTATAGCCGTGCATGAATTCACTATCGGTTTTAAGGTTCATGATACCATCAGGTTTAAGGATCTTTTTATACAGCAGCAGGAATTCTGAATTGGTCATCCTGTGTTTTGTACGCTTGTACTTGATTTGTGGGTCGGGAAAAGTAATCCAAATCTCATCTACTTCATTTTCAGCAAAAACGTGGTCAATGAGCTCAATCTGCGTACGGACAAATGCCACATTATGCAAACCATTTTCTACGGCAGTTTTTGCACCACGCCAGAATCTTGCGCCTTTGATATCAATCCCAACAAAGTTTTTATCTGGATATTTTTCGGCCAGGCCAATAGAATATTCGCCTTTGCCACAGCCTAATTCCAGAATTAACGGATTGTTATTCTTGAAGAAATCAGCATTCCATTTGCCTTTGAGCGAAAATGCACCCGAAACGACCTCTTCCCTTGTAGGCTGGAACACGTTTTCGAAAGTTTCGTTCTCTTTAAATCTTTTTAACTTATTTTTACTTCCCACTATAATTTAATGTTTTGGCAAAATTAAGGAAATATACAAGACCGGAAATATTTTTATCTTGCAGTCTTTGTAAACTAATCTTTTTATCTGCTCATGGCTGTAAATTTATCGGATAAAAATATTTTGGTAGCTCCGTTAAATTGGGGTTTGGGACACGCCACCCGCTGCATCCCGATTATTAAAGCACTGGAGCAAAATGGTTTTGTTCCGATTATTGCTTCTGATGGCATCGCGCTTGAAATGCTGCGTAAGGAATTTCCGTACCTGCAATCGCTCGAATTGCCTTCGTATGATATTGAATATGCCAAAGACGGCGCCAATTTTAAATGGAAAATGCTGCGGAACATGCCCAAAATGCTAGAAGCAGTTGCAACAGAAAAGAAAATTGTGAAAAAGTGGGTAAAAGAACTCAAACTCATAGGAATCATATCTGACAACCGGCTTGGGGTTTTCAGTAAAAAAGTACATACCGTTTTTATCACACACCAACTCAATGTACTGACCGGAAATACCACCTGGATTACCAGTAAACTGCACCAGCACATCATTAAGAAATTTGACGAATGCTGGGTTCCTGACTGGGAAGAGAAACCGAATCTTACAGGAAAATTAGGCCATCTGAAACATCCGCATATAAAAGTCAAATACATTGGTCCGATAAGCCGTTTCGAAAAATTAGGCCTGCCTAAAAAATACGATCTGATGGTAGTACTTTCCGGACCGGAACCACAGCGCGGAATTTTGGAAAACCAATTGAAAGAACTGCTGCCTGATTATAACGGAAAAGTAATTTTTATCAGTGGAAAAGTAGAAAAAAAACAAACCAATATACAAATTGGCAATATGGACTGTTACAATTTCATGACCTCAGACCAACTCGAAACAACCTTTAATGAAAGCGAGACGGTACTTTGCCGCTCGGGCTATACGACTGTAATGGATTTGGTAAAGTTAGGAAAAAGAGCTTTTTTTATTCCGACTCCAGGTCAATACGAACAGGAATATTTGGCAAAAAAATTAAAACGCGATGGTTTTTTTCCTTACGCCAAGCAAGCCGATTTCAAGCTGTTAAATTTAGGGGAAGTTGATTTTTATAAAGGTATTTGGGGAAAACAAAACCCAATTCACTGGAAGCATTTATTTTGCCTTTTCGAGCGTAAAGGAGAACTCTGAACCTTTGCCATATTGGCTTTCTACATAAATTTTCTCGTCGTGTGCCTCAATAATATGTTTCACTATTGAAAGTCCGAGACCGGAGCCACCCTGACTTCTGGCACCGCTTTTATCTACACGGTAAAACCGCTCAAAAAGCCTGGGGATATTTTGTTTTTCGATGCCTTCACCGTTATCCGTGATACGAACAATAATTTTGTTGGTTGTCAGGTTTTCAATGCTGACTTCAGTAGATCCTTTCTCTTTGCCATATTTAATTGAATTCATGACGAGGTTGATTACCACCTGCTCTATTTTCTCACGGTCTCCGGAAACCATCACCGGCTTATTGTATTTCATGTCAAATAACAGGAAAATGTCTTTTTTAGAAGCTTCCATCTCCAGCAGATCGAAAACATTTTGCACGAGTTTTATAATATCGAACCCTGAGACTTCCAGATTAAGATCGCCATTCTCAAGTTTCGTAATCATATCCAGATCCTGAACAATATAAATGAGTCGTTCTACGCCTTTTTCTGCACGTTCAAGGTATTTTTTCCGGATTGATTTGTCATTCATCGCACCGTCAAGCAAGGTAGAAAGATAGCCCTGCACAGTAAACAGCGGCGTTTTGAGTTCGTGCGACACATTCCCTAAAAATTCCCGACGGTATTCTTCCCGCACTTTGAGCATCTCAATTTCGAGCTTTTTATCAGTGGCGAACTTTTTTACTTCACGGGTCAGCGTGGCCATATCAGTGGTAATAGGTTGGTTGCGGAAAGACGAAGATTCGAGCAAAGACACGTCATCGTAGATTTTCTTCACTCTGCGGTAGATAAAATGCTCAGCGCGGTATTGGAGGACAAAAAAAGAAAATGCCGCTATCGCCAGTGCGAAATAAAGGCAAAACCGAAAAGAAAATTCATAAAACTGCCAGGTCAGCATCGCTAACAGCCCTGTCGAGAAGAGCGTTATGTAGAGCGCGGAGATTACCGCGAATTTATAAGTCTTTTTAAAACTGATTGCCATTTACACTTCAAACTTATAGCCGACACCTTTAATGGTTTTGAAATAATCATCACCTATTTTCTCGCGCAGTTTACGGATGTGGACATCGATGGTTCTGCCTCCGACGATCACCTCATTGCCCCACACCTTGTCAAGAATTTCTTCTCTTTTGAATACTTTGCCCGGTTTGGATGCGAGCAGGTAGAACAATTCGAATTCTTTCCTTGGCAGGATAATTTCGGTATTTTCTTTAATAATTTTATATTCTTCGCGGTTGATCTCGATCGGACCTACATTCAGCGTTTCTGAATTTCTGTTGTCTTCTTCCTTTAATCGCCGCAGCAATGCCTTTACTTTACTCACGAGTAATTTTGGTTTGATCGGCTTGGTAATGTAATCATCGGCTCCAGCATCAAATCCGGCCACTTGAGAATAATCTTCACTTCTGGCCGTAAGAAAGGTAATGATCACATTACTGAGTTCTGGAATTTTACGAATGTTTTCGCAAGCTTCCATACCGTCCATTTCGGGCATCATAACATCCATGATGATGAGTTGCGGCAGTTCTTTCTTGGCTTTGGCAATTGCTTCCTTTCCGTTGCTCGCCGTGCTGATCTGGTAACCTTCTTGCGTCAGGTTATAGCCTACGATTTCAAGGATATCCTGTTCATCATCAACCAATAAAATCCGAATGTCTTTTTTCTTCATGATTTGGAAAAAATGTGTGTTTAACGGTGTAAATGTAAAGATAAAACAATAGGGTCAAACCTGCTTAACGGTAATTTAATATGTTAACAATTCGGTAATCATTAGAAAACCAAATAGTAACTCCGCACTAACATGAACTTTACAACACGGTCATTACTTTGCCCCAAAATAAAAAACCTGATAATGAGATTTACATTTTTAGCGATTGCCTTTTTACTATGTACAGTAGCTTTGGCGCAAAACAAAGGTACTGTTTCCGGAGTACTTACTGATAAAGAAGCCAACAATGCTACTTTGCCTTTTGCCAATGCACTTATAAAAGGAACCACAATTGCGACCACCACGGACGAAAACGGAAAATATTCCTTAAGCGTTGTTCCCGGAGACTATACAATAGTATTTAGTTTTTTAGGCTACGAAAATGCCGAAGCTTCTTTTACAGTAGCTGCCGGTGAAACTATTACAATTAACAAAGCATTGGGTTCAGGAAGTTATACACTTCAGGATGTGGTTGTACAAGCCCAAACAATCAGCCGTGAGA
>Ga0247814_10000363_pt1 | contig 37181 bp, 27 predicted proteins | sample UWRJL179409R1_FD_179947 | JGI IMG/M metagenome (GOLD analysis project Ga0247814, IMG submission 179947) | Plant litter microbial communities from Arlington Agricultural Research Station in Wisconsin, United States - UWRJ-L179-409R-1 | ecosystem: Environmental > Terrestrial > Plant litter >... | reverse complement strand
CCCACGCAGCCTCGCTGCCGGTGTGCATGATTCCGAACTGCGCCGCCACCCGTCACGCACACTTCGTGCTCGACGGTTCCGGCCCGGCATCCTTGGAAGCGCCACCGCTGGACGCCTACCCGGAAATCGTCTGGGAAGCCGGCCCGTCGGCCCGTCGCGTCAATCTCGACACCCTGACCCCGGAAGACGTACAGAGCTGGAAGCCGGGCGAAACCGTCCTGCTCAACGGCAAAATGCTCACCGGTCGCGACGCCGCGCACAAGCGCATGGTCGAGATGCTCAACAAGGGTGAAACCCTGCCGGTCGACCTCAAAGGTCGCTTCATCTACTACGTTGGCCCGGTTGATCCGGTCGGTGACGAAGTGGTTGGCCCGGCAGGCCCGACCACCGCAACGCGGATGGACAAGTTCACCCGGCAGATCCTCGAGCAGACCGGCCTGTTGGGCATGATCGGCAAATCCGAGCGCGGCCCGACCGCAATCGAAGCGATCAAGGACAATAAAGCCGTGTACCTGATGGCCGTCGGCGGCGCAGCTTACCTGGTTGCTCAAGCGATCAAGAAGTCGCAAGTGCTGGCGTTTGCCGAACTGGGCATGGAAGCGATCTACGAGTTCGAGGTCAAGGACATGCCGGTCACCGTTGCGGTGGACAGCAAAGGTGAGTCGGTGCACATCACCGGTCCTGCGATCTGGCAACAGAAGATCAGCGAAAGCCTGGCGGTAGAAGTGCAGTAAGCGTTTCGCCGTTTTGAGAGGCCAGCCTGTCACGCGACAGGCTGGCCTTTTTTGTATTCGCATCGGCAAGAAAACCGGCAATCAATGCTGCTGGAATTCATAGATTTCAGCATAAAGCACCTGTCAGATCTGACAGGTTACCAACTCCCCTTATCTTGATAGCGTCTATCCACCCGCGCCCCCGCATTGTGCACTGGATCAGATCATGGCCGATCAAGAGTTGAGCATTGTTACCCCGTCGATCGAGAAGAGTTCGACGATCGCCACCATCGGAAAAAGCTGGGGCACGATAGGTGCGACCGGTGCGGTGTCGTTTGCGTTGCCTGTCCCTGCGTTCGCCGGGCGTGGTTGGGACCCACAACTGTCATTGAGCTACAGCAGCCAGGCCGGCAACGGGATATTTGGCGTTGGCTGGAATCTGGGGATCGGCCAGATCAGCCGTCGCACCCACAAAGGTGTACCGCGTTATACCGATCACGACGAAATCATCGGCAACGACGGCGAGGTGTGGATGCCCGAACTGGATGAAGACGGCGAACTGAAGTCGCGTGCCGAGTCGAGTTACAACGGGATGGAGATCGGCCCGCACACGGTCGTGCGTTACTGGCCGCGGGTCGAAAGTGACTTCGCTCTGCGCGAACGCTGGCAAGCGGATCCAGATCTGCCGCCGTTCTGGTTGGTACACGGGGCTGATGGCTCATTGCACGTTTACGGGAAAACCGCAGCCAGCCGCCGCGCGGACCCCGACAATCCAATGCGAGTCAGCAGTTGGTTACTCTGCGAGAGCATGAACACCCACGGCGAGCACATCTGCTTTGAATACCTGAGCGACGATGATGACGCCGACCCGGTGCATGACTACCGCGCGCAGCGCTATCTGTACCGGGTGTTCTACGGAAACGCCAGCGCCAGCGCAGACTTGTATGCGTGGAGCAACGACGATCCCGCTGACCTGCACTGGCATTTTCATCTGTTGTTCGACTACGGCGAGCGCAGTCGCGACCTGAGCGAAAAACCTGTGTATGACGGCATCTCATTGCAACCCTGGCTGCAACGGGGGGATCCGTTCTCGACGTACGGCCAGGGTTTTGAAATCGGCACCCGCAGGACTTGCCAGCAAGTGCTGATGTTTCATCACTTTGCGCAAGAAACCGGCCCTCGCCCGACGCTCGTCCGACGCTTGTTGCTGGAGTACCGCAACGTCGAACCAGCATGGACGTACAGCCAGATCAGCGCCGCCCATTATCAGGCCTGGGATGTCGATGGCAGAGTGGAAAATACCCCACCGGTCGAATTCGATTACACAGCGTTCGAGATCAACAAGACCGCGACACGCCTGTTTGCAACGGACACCATGCCTGGCATTGATGATGGCGCTAACTATCAATGTGTCGACCTGTACGGCGAAGGCGTTCCGGGGTTTCTCGCACGGTTTGACCAGTGCTGGTACTACCGCGAACCACAACGCAGCGAATCAAGCCCGGAAGCCATCGATTACGGCCCTTGGACAGCGCTGCCGGCAGTGCCTGTCGCCAATCGCAGGCAGCCGGTGCAGCAATGGCTGACCGATCTGACCGGTGATGGACGTCTGGACTGGATCAGCGCGCAACCGGGCAACAGCGGTTTTTTCACATTGAGCGCCGAGCGCAAATGGGCGCCGTTCACCACATTCACAATGGTGCCAGTGGAGCTTACCCATACCCTTGCGCAGTTGGGCGATCTGGTCGGCGACGGACTCAGCTCACTGGCGCTGATCGGCCCACGCGCCGTGCGCCTGTATGCCAACCAACGTGAGGACGGCTTTGCCCGTGCCGAAGACGTCGCCCATGAAATCGATGACGACCGTCTGCCAGTGTTCAGTAACTCAGCCACGGAACTGGTGTTTCTGGGCAACATGCTCGGCAGTGACATGAGCGAGCTGTGCCGGATTCGATACAACGAAATCAAATGCTGGCCCAACCTTGGACACGGCAGGTTCGGCAAAGGCCAGGTAATCAGCGCCCTGCCCTTTACGTATGCCGGGTTCAATGCGGCGCAGGTGCGAATAGCCGATCTCGACGGGTCTGGCGCACCGGCTCTGATCTACCTGAAATCCGACGCTTTCGAGATTTACCGCAATCACGGTGGTAATGGCCTGGAGCAAACACCCGTGATCGTTCCGTGGCCGGAAGGCATTCGTTACGACCAGTTGTCCCGAGTGACGCTGACTGATGCACAGGGCCTGGGCTGCGCCAGTCTGATTCTGAGCGTTACGCACATTGAACCGCAGCACTGGCGTTATGACTTTGTCGCAGCCAAGCCTTATCTGCTCAATGCCACCAATAACAACATGGGCTGCAGCACTCGTGTCAGCTATCGCAGTTCCGCACAGGCATGGCTTGATGAAAAAAGCGAACGACTGGCAAAACAACCGCTTGTCGCTCCAGCCTGCTACCTGCCTTTTCCCGTGCAGGTGGTCAGTCAGCAATTGCAGGAAGACGAGGTCACCGGCAACCGCACAATGCAAATGACCGAATACCGTCACGGCGTCTATGACGGTCGGGAGCGCGAGTTTCGCGGCTTCGGCCGGATCCAGCACACCGACAGCGAAAGCGCGACGGGAAATGATGAGGCCGGCTTCACCGCACCGGTCCGGGTGTGTACCTGGTTTCACACCGGGCAATCCATGACCGCACCCCGCGAAGGCTACTTCACGGAAGACTTCGAGGCCGTGGCACTGGGTGGCACCTTGTACAGCCGCTATCACCTCGGTGATGAATACGATGAGGCGGTGACCCCGCCCGACGCCGATACCGAATATGAAATTGCCCGGGCACTGGCGGGGTCGATCATCCGCAGCGAAACCTATGCCGCCGACGATGATTCGCTCCTGCCATATACAGTCCAAGAGCATCGCTATCTGGTGCGTGAAGTACGCCCCCGAGGTAAGCATGATCCCGCAGCCGTGCTGTTGCCGCTGGCACTGGAACACATCAGTTATGCCTACGATCGCTTCATCGAAGACCCACAATGCCGGCACGAGATCACCTTGCGTCGTAACCGTTACGGCCTGCCGACTCACGCTCTCACGGTCAGTTATGCACGCCGCCGCGACCCGACGGATACGCCGCCCTTTACTGACCCGGATGAACAGCAATGGTGGCTCGATGCGCATGATCAGGCCCAGCAGTCTTACTACCTGAGCGAGGCCCGCGCACGCTACATCGACCTCGATGCAAACCCGCAGCAATGGCGGTTGGGGATGCCGTGGCAGCAACGCAACAATGCCCTGGTATTGCCCAAAGGGGAGCTACCCACAGGCCTGAACCCGCAACAGATCGCTTACGAGGCGTTGAACGCGCATCTGGACTCAGCCCACTGGAATACCGGGCGAGTACTGACGATGCAGTCAATACAGCGTTATCTCAAGAGTGCAGACATGTCGCCACTGCCCGAGGGGCAGAGTGATTTCGAAGCGCTGGTCGCGCCGCTGGAACTGGCACAGATGGACAAGACCGCCCTGGACGCTTACGGCGATCTGCCAGACTTCGACATTCGGGCGGCGTTGAAGGAAATCGGCTACACGGCGATGACGCCCCTGTTCGAACCTGCGCCCTTGCCGGAGGCAGAAGAGAATCTCTGGTCCTCGCATTACGGCTACGCGCAATACGCAGGTCCCGACAGTTTCTACAAAGTCCTCAAGTACCGTGAAACCCTCAGCCATGGCTGGACGACGGCGCAATATGATGACTACTGCCTGGCAATCAACCGCGTCGAACTGCCGGACCAGTGCACGACCCGGATCATCTATGACTATCACGCGTTACAGCCGACCTGCATCGTCGATGCCAATGAAAACCTTCAGGAAGCGCTTTACGAACCGTTCGGCCAACCGCTGGCCACCAGTTTTCACGGCACCGAAAACGGCATTGCCGTTGGTTTCCATTCCCTGAGCGAATACCAGCGCCCGGTGGATTATCGCCCGGACGCAGCAATCGATAACCCGGCGGCGGCCGTGCAAAAAGCCGCCAGCACTTTGCGCAAGGATCTATTCAGCTGGATGGGCCAGCTCCCGCCTGGCACAGAAGAGGCAAGCCAATGGATTGCGCAACGTTACATTCTGCCCAGTGGACATATTCGTGCCAGCGCGCGCCAGCGCCTGCAACACAGCGCAGGCCTTTCCCGCGCAGAAAAAGTCTTGAGCCAGCTCGTTGCCAGTGCCCGCCGCGAACCGGTGCACAGCGTTTTGCTGAGTGCCGACCGCTATCCCCATGACGACGTCCCGGCACAGATACAGATCATCAAGGCTTGTGTGGACGGTTTCGGCCGCGCGCTGCAAACCCAGCAGCTTGTCGCTCCCGGCCAGGCGTATGAGGTGACCGACGAGGGCGCGCTGACACTTGATCGCGGTGAGCTGCGCGAGGTCTTTGCCGAGTCGCGCTGGCGCATCAGCGAACGGGTCGAATACAACAACAAAGGCCTGGCAGTGCGACAATTCCGGCCGTTCTTTGCCGATAGCCATGGCTACGTCAACGATGTTTCCCTGCGTACGCACGGCTATTTCGATCAGCAGTTCTATGACCCCATAGGCCGGCCGGTCAAACTGATCAATGCCAAGGGCGATTTTTCCCGTGAGACCTATCATCCCTGGTATCAGACCAGTGAAGACTTCAACGACACCGACGAGTCGGACGCATGATCGCCAGTGTCGCCTGGCGTACGCCATCACTCATCGTCAGTGATGGCTGCGGCTTGCCGGTGCGACAGATTGCTTACTTGCGTACGTTTGCCGGTGACGCGGCCGAGAGACTGGTTTCGCGTCGCCAGCATGACCCGGCAGGCAGAGCGGTAGCGCAGTGGGATCCGCGCCTGCCAATGGCCAGTCAAATGATCGTCTATGGCTTGAATGGCGAACCGCTCGATGTCCGAAGCGTCGATGCCGGCAGGCGCCTGACATTGCCCGGGCTGGCCGGTGAGGCGCTCGAGCGTTGGGATGAGCGCGGCAACCATTGGCGAAGCACCTTCGATGAGCAGCTGCGCCTGTTAACGCAGGAAAACCTCACACAGGCAGACATCGAAACCTGCCTCTATGCCGACGCGAACGCTGACCCTGCCCTCAACCGGCGTGGGCGATTGATCACGTTGAGGGACGCGTCGGGCTCCTGCGACTTCGCCAGTTTCAGCCTCGCTGGTCAGTCGCTGCGCGAGACCCGAACCTTTCATGACAACAAGACATTTTTCAGTCAACGGGTCTACAGCCCTTCAGGGCACCTGCTGGAACTGACCGATGCCGGCGGACATCGTCAGCAACTGCGCTACGACGTTGCCGGACAACTCAACTTCACACAATTGCAACTCGACGCTCAGCCCGACTGGAAACCGGTTTTGCGCTACGCCCATTACGACGCGACGGGGCAGATCAGCGAACAACAGACCGCCAACGGCGTGATCAGCCAGTGGATCCATGAACCTGAAAACGGCCGCTTGCGCCGGCAATCCTCTGCCATCGATACGCAACCTGCGCTTCAGGATTTCGAGTTTGCGTATGACGCACAGGGCAATTGCACGCGCATCATCGACCACGTTTTCAGTGCCCGTCATTTCGCCAACCAACGGGTCGACGGCGAACGCCGGTTCAGCTACGACTCACTGGGCCGGCTGCACAGCGCCAGCGGTTATGACGACGGCCCGCCCTCGGACATTCCCGGTTTGCCGCAGCCAACCGATCCGGGCAACCGCCTCAATTACACGCAGACTTATACCTACGACCACAGCGGCAACCTGGTCAGACTCCGCCATGTCCGTGCGGGTGCCAACCATACCCGCGACATGTGTATCGACCCCGCCAGCAACCGTGGCGTGCGCTGGAAGGCGGGCGATCCGCCACCGGACTTCGCCAGCCTGTTCGACCGCCACGGTAATCTGCTGGCCTTGCAGCCCGGCCAGCCGCTGCAATGGAACACCCGCGATCAACTGGCCCGGACCACCCTGATCCATCGCGACAACGGCCGCGATGACCAAGAACAGTATCGTTACAGCCAGGGTGTGCGGGTCTACAAGCGCCATGAGCGGCACACAACGTCTGTCAGTCACTTCGACGAAGTCCGTTATTTGCCGGGCCTGGAAATCCGCACCCGCGACAATGGCGAGGAACTGCACGTCATCACTGTGCCCAGCGGTTTCGGCGACGCGCGTTGCCTGCACTGGACAGGCGAACCACCGACACGCGATAACGATCAATTGCGTTACACCCTCAACGATCACTCAGGTTCCAGTCTGATGGAACTGGATCAGCAGGCGCGCCTGATCAGTCACGAAGGCTATTACCCATTTGGGGCGACGGCATGGCTAGTCGCCCGCTCAGGGCTGGAGATCCGTTACAAGACCGTACGTCATTCAGGCAGGGAAATGGACGTCAGCGGTCTGTATTACTACGGCGCACGCTATTACGCGCCGTGGTTGCAACGCTGGATCAGCGCCGATCCGGCAGGCGATGTGGACGGGCTGAACCTCTACGCATTCGTCGGCAATAACCCGATGAACTATTTCGATGACGCCGGGCTCAAGCGCTCGCCCAACGAGCTCAAGCGACTGATCCGCGGGAACATGCAGGCGTTGTCTTCCATAGATCAAAAAATGAGTACTCTTCAGGGCCAACTGATCGACTTGCAACATCCAGGGCAATGGCGCAAGACGCTGGCCAGGAATGTTGCTTATCAAGTCGGCAGCGCCGCGGCCAGCTGGTTCACCTCGTTCAATGTCGCCATGTTTGCCTCCGAAGCCTTGCCCGCGCTTTCCGCTGATTTTATCGGTTTGACACTGGGCAACAACATCGCCGACCGGAGCGTTGGCACTTATGACACGCTGGTGGAACAACTGACGTTGAACTCGCCGATTGTCCCACGCACATCTACCTTCAACCGTGATGCCATTGCGGCAGAGCTGCAGCCACCATCCCCGCTCCCCTCCCGCGAAAAGTACGACGTGCGCAGCCGTGAGGGTTTGCAACAATTGGCGGTGGATGGCATCAGTAAAGTCGTCGGCGCCTATGTGCCCGGTGTGGGTGAGGCCATGGCCCTGGGCGGCCTTGCACAGCAAGCCAATGAGGCCGAGGAAGGCTTGTCATCGCTGAAACTGGCAAAAATCCACAGCACTCTCGATGAACTCGATGCGATGGTCACGCGATTGACCGAATCGACCAACACCGCGTTTGCCGAACTGGGAATAAACGAGTTTTACGATAAAAAAAACGGAATGCGCAGCTACCTGGTCGACCTGGCACTCAATCGGGTAGGCACGGCCAAGGCGAAAATGTTACGCCAGTCTGACGCGGCGCGGATTGCGGGAAACGCCCGCGATAGCGTTGGGGGCGCTCGGGATCTGCTGAGCCTGTATCAGGCGAAAGTCCCCGCCATTCGCAATCGGTATCGGGGCAAATGAATTGCACAGACCTGAGGTCACCCCGGGTAATGGAGCGTCGGAGATGAGCGCCAACCTCCACTTTCGAACGCCTCGGTTGCAGGTGATCGATAACCGCGGATTGCCCGTGCGTGTCGTTGAGTACTTGCGCACTGCGGCGGACCAAACCAGTGAAGCGCTCATCACCCGCCAAGTGTACGACTTCAACGCAGGGTTATCGGCACAGTGGGATCCGCGTCTGTTCGGCATCGCGTCGAAAGCCAACATCCACACCGTTCATGGGCTGGCCGGCAGCCCGCTGAAAATCGACAGCGTCGATGCCGGCTGGCGCGTGAGCCTTCCCGGGCTGGCAGATGAAGTGCTGCAACGCTGGGATCAGCGCGGCAACCACTGGCGCTACCGCTACGACGCGTTGCTGCGGCCGGTTGAAGTGATCGAGAACAGACAAATCGAACATCAACAATTCACCTATGGCGATCACAACGCCAACGCCGCACATAATCTGCGTGGGCAATTGCTGACATTGCAGGAACCTTGCGGCCTGTCGACCTGGCCGAGTTTCAGTCTGCTCGGCCAACCGCAGGTGCAGATCAGGACCTTCGACGATGGCATCGGGTATTGCAGCGCAGAGACTTACGGCCCACTGAACCAGACACTGACGCAAACCGATGCCGGTGGTCATCGACAAAACCTGCACTATGACCTTGCCGGGTACCTCAGGCAGGTGACGCTTTTGCGCCATGGTGAAAGCGAGCTGCAGCCAGTCTGGCTGGATATGCAGTACAACGCGGCCGGACAGCTCATCGAACAGCGCGCCGCCAGTGACATGCTCAGTTGCTGGCATTACGACCCGCGCGATGGACGGCTGAACCGCTCACAGGCGTCGATTCCCGGACAGGCTGCGCAGCAACATCTGGCGTATGCCTATGACCCTGCCGGCAACGTATTGCACATCAAGGATCTGACCTTTCAACCCGTGTACTTCGCCAACCAACTCATCGACGGCGAGCGGCATTTCGAATATGACTCACTCTACCGCTTGATCCGCGCCAGCGGCCATGATGCCTCCCCGGCCAGCGAACTGCCCGGTCGTCCGCTGCCAAGCGACCCGCAAAACCTGCGCAACTACACCCAGCACTTTGCTTACGATCAAGGCAATAACCTGACTCGACTGGTGCACGCGCGCGAAGTCGGCGGCTACACGCGGCAGATGCTCATCGATCCTGCGAGCAACCGTGCGCTGAGTTGGAAAGAAGCAGATCCACCCCCCGATTTCGCCACATTTTTCGACGCCCACGGCAACCAGCGAAAACTCCAGCACGGTGCTGCTTTGCTCTGGAACACGCAAGACCAGTTATGCCAGGTGACACTGCTCGAACATGCCAACGGACTGGAGGATGATTGCGAAGTCTACGTCTACAGTCACGGCGAGCGTGTCAGCAAACGCCACGAAACCCATACCGCCAGTGCAACGCATTATCTTCAGGTGCGTTACCTGCCAGGCCTGGAAATTCGCACCCGCGATAACGGCGAAGAACTGCATGTCATTTCCCTGCCCGGCAACGCGCGCTGTCTGCACTGGCGGGAAAAACCTCCCGCCAGTGTCGAAAACAATCAGCTGCGTTACAGCCTCGACGATCATCTCGGTTCAAGCCTGATCGAGGTTGACCAGCACGGCCGGCTCATCAGCCGCGAAACCTACTATCCGTTCGGCGGTACGGCGCTTTGGCTACCCGTTTCAAGCACGCTGGTGGATTACAAGACTGTGCGCTACAGCGGCAAGGAAATGGACGTCAGCGGCTTGTATTACTACGGCATGCGCTATTACGCCCCCTGGCTGCAGCGCTGGATCAGCGCCGACCCGGAGGGAGATGTCGACGGACTGAATTTGTATGCGTTCGTGGGCAACGATCCGATCGGCAATATTGACCTTGAAGGAACCAGCAGGTGGCCAAGCAAGGCGGCACTGGATGAAGGGCTGCGCAAAATGGCCGCCTCGAGTCTCGAAGGCGATGAACGCCGGCGCCAGCGCAACGCCCCCGGCCGGGCCAGGCAATCACTTTCAAAAGCGATCGATCGACACCTGAATATCCTCGCCATCTCGCTGCGTCGGGGCGTCGATGCGCAACAGCAGATTCTCAACCACCGCTCGAGCGCCGACTTCGCAGTTTCGTCCTTGCGTCGGGGCGCTGTGCACCTCACCGGACAAGTCGTTTCCTATGGTGCCGGAATTGCCATCGGCATCGGCGCCCAGGCCTTGGGAACGGTCGCTCCGGGGGCGGGAAATGTGGTGGGGATCGCCATGGGATTCGCCGCGAAAAAAATCGTCAGTGCACTATGGGATTATGCGGCGGAACGCACCGGAGGCAGCGCCTCGATCAAGTTCAAGGCCAGCCGCGTATCGATGGAAAAAATCATCCTGAAAGCCGAATACAAAACCATGTCACCCATCGATTACATCCAGCAGAAATATTCGAAAATGCTGCCCGACACTCAAAAAGGCGGATTGAAGGGTCTCAAGGAAGCAACCCGCACGGCCATCGGTCTGGCAGCCAAATCATTAGCGCCCAACGCAGCGAGTGAAATCAGCGCGACTGCCAGTACCGTGCTCGGCGCCGTGGAAATATTCCATGAAATGGCAGGGGGCAGTGGTGAACTTTCGGCAGAGAAAATCGCCAAGGGCGATCGTAACCTGACAAACCTGATCGGCGCGTTGAATAGCAATCTGGCCGAGATTACCTCGCAATTTGCCACGACAGGCGTCAGCGCCATGAACACCTTCAGTTTTTTCGGCGAGAGCGCTGGCGATTCGGTCGAAAGCCTGACCCAGGCGACTCGCTCGGTGATCAGCGAACTGACCTACGCGCAAACGATGCTGCGCTCCCACTCGCGCAAATTCACTCAGGTCTGATCGGGTAACGACTCATTCGGGAAGGATCGCCGGCCCCATGCTATCGTGCCGGCCCGTCCCTTTATCCATTAGCCCAGCATGCTGCCGACTTCCCGTACCCTGCGTCTGTCGTTGTACACCCTGCTGATTGTCGCCGGTGCGGCGCTTGCCGCAACGCTTGCGATCCGCCACGCCGAACGTCAGGCGTTGGAGGAAGACGCCGCCCGCGCCAACCAGCAACTGGCGTTGTATGCCAATTCCCTGCACACCCTGATCGACCGCTACCGTGCGCTGCCTGCCGTGCTGGCGCTTGATCCGCAACTGCGCTCGGCACTGGCCGGGCCGGTCGATGCCGAAGAGCAGTCAGCGCTGAACCTGAAGCTGGAGAAAATCAACGGCGCGGCACAATCCTCGACCCTCGAACTGCTCGATCACACCGGGCTTGCCGTGGCCGCGAGCAACTGGCGTCTGCCGAGCAGTTACGTCGGCCACAACTACGGCTTTCGTCCCTATTTCAGCCAGACCCGCACCCAGGGCACCGGGCGTTTTTACGCGGTGGGCGTGACCAGCGGGATTCCCGGCTACTTCCTATCCAGCGCGGTGCTCGGCGATAACGACGAGTTCCTTGGCGCAATGGTGGTCAAGCTGGAATTCCCCGAGCTGGAACGCGAATGGAGTCAGGGCAATGACACGCTGCTGGTCAGCGATGCGCGCGGGATCATCTTCATCGCCAACCAGCCCGGCTGGCGTTATCGCGCGTTGCGGCCATTGAGCGCCCGCGACATGGATGAAATCAAAGCTACCCGACAGTACGACAAGCAGTCGCTGCAGCCCTTGACTCATTTGTCGCTGCGCCGCTTCGATGACAACAGCGACCTGCGCCGCGTCGAAGGCCCGCAAGGCACGGCGGATTATCTATGGGAATCGCTGCCCCTGAGCGCCGAAGGCTGGACCCTGCACCTGTTGCGCCATCCGCAAGTGGCCTTCGAAGACCTGCGCAACGCCGGCCTCGCCGCCGCCGGGGTGTGGCTGGCGCTGGTGTTTCTGTTGCTGTTTCTCAACCAGCGCTGGCGCCTGTCGAAGATTCGTCAACGCAACCGCGAAGAACTTGAACAATTGGTGGAGGAGCGCACCCGCGATTTGCGCACCGCGCAGGACGGTCTGGTGCAATCGGCGAAACTCGCCGCGCTCGGCCAGATGTCCGCCGCGCTGGCCCACGAAATCAATCAGCCGCTGACCGCTCAGCGCATGCAATTGGCGACTCTGCGCCTGCTGCTCGACCATGGCCGTGTCGACGATGCCTATAAAGCCTTGAAACCGGTGGACGACATGCTCACGCGCATGGCCGCCCTCACCGGCCACCTCAAGACCTTCGCACGCAAAAGTCCCAGCGGCTTGCGCGAGCGGCTGGATCTGGCGACGGTGGTCGATCAGTCGTTGCAGTTGCTCGATGCACGGCTGCGCGACGAACAGGTCAGTCTGGTGCTGCACCTGACCCGCCCGGCGTGGGTGCGCGGTGATGCGATTCGTCTCGAACAGGTGCTGATCAACCTGCTGCGCAACGCCCTCGATGCGATGCAGGGCAAAGCCTGCAAGCGTCTGGAAATCCGTCTGGAAGCCGATGAACAACTGTGGCGGCTGAGCGTCAGCGACAATGGCGGAGGCATCGCCGAAGACCATTTGGGCCAGGTCTTCGATCCGTTCTTCACCACCAAACCGGTGGGCGACGGTCTGGGCCTGGGGTTGGCGGTATCCTTCGCCATCGTGCATGAATCCGGCGGCCGTCTGAGCGCCGAAAATGGCGACAGCGGCGCGGTGTTCAGCCTGACTTTGCCGATCGATCTGGAGGCACACATCTGATGCTCAATTCGGTAATGGTGGTTGATGACGAAAGCAGCATTCGCAGCGCCGTCGAGCAGTGGCTGAGCCTGTCCGGGTTCGAAGTTCAACTGTTCAGCCGCGCCGAAGACTGCCTCGCCGCCCTGCCCGCACACTTTGCCGGGGTGATCCTCAGCGACGTGCGCATGCCCGGCATGGGCGGCCTGGCGTTATTGGCCGAGGTGCAGAAACGCGACGCTGATCTGCCGGTGATTCTGCTCACCGGCCATGGCGACGTACCGATGGCGGTCGAGGCGATGCGCGACGGCGCCTACGACTTTCTGGAAAAACCGTTCAGCCCGGAAACCCTGCTCGGCAGCTTGCGTCGGGCGCTGGACAAACGCCGGCTGATTCTGGAAAACCGTGCGCTGCACGAGCAGGCCGACAACCGCGCGAAACTCGATACGACGTTGCTTGGCGTGTCCCGTGGTTTGCAGACGTTGCGTCGGCAAGTGCTGGATCTGGCGGCGTTGCCGGTCAACGTATTGATCCGTGGCGAAACCGGCAGCGGCAAAGAGCTAGTCGCGCGTTGCCTGCATGATTTCGGTCCACGCGCCGCCAAGCCGTTTGTGGCGCTGAACTGCGCGGCGATCCCTGAGCAGCTGTTCGAGGCCGAGCTGTTCGGTCATGAGAGCGGTGCATTTACCGGTGCCTCGGGCAAGCGCATCGGCAAACTGGAATACGCCGACGGCGGCACCTTGTTTCTCGATGAAATCGAAAGCATGCCACTGGCGCAACAAGTGAAACTGCTGCGCGTATTGCAGGAGCAGAAGCTTGAACGGCTGGGGTCGAACCAGAGCATTCGTGTCGATCTGCGGATTGTCGCGGCGACCAAACCGGATCTGCTCGACGAGGCTCGGGCCGGACGTTTTCGCGAGGATCTGGCCTATCGCCTGAACGTCGCCGAGCTGCGTTTGCCGCCATTGCGCGATCGCCGTGAAGACATTCCGTTGCTATTCGAAACCTTTGCCCACAATGCCGCTGAACGCCTGGGGCGCACCTTTCCACCCTTGAGTGGCGCGCAGTTGAGTCATCTGCTCAGCCACGACTGGCCGGGCAACGTGCGCGAACTGGCCAACGTTGCCGAACGCCAGGTGTTGGGGCTGGATGAGCCTGCGCCGGGGATTGATCCGGGGCAATCGCTGGCGGCGCAACAGGAGGCGTTTGAGGCGCAGTGTTTGCGCGCGGCATTGACCCGGCACAAGGGCGATGTGAAAGCCGTGCTTGAAGAACTGCAACTGCCGCGCCGCACGTTCAATGAAAAGCTGCAGCGGCATGGGTTGAGTCGGGAGATGTTTCTGAGCGAGTGAGACGGGCTTGGGATTTTCGGTGTGGCTGAGATCTTTCCCCCTCACCCCAGCCCTCTCCCCCAGGGGGGCGAGGGGAAAGGGAGCCGATCTTCATGCTTTTCAAACCTGAGTTCGACTCGGTATCTCAGGTCGGTGCAACTCGAACAATCCACTCGGTCAGTCCCCTCTCCCCCAGGGGGGCGAGGGGGAAGGGAGCCGATCTTCATGCTTTTCAAACCTGAGTTCGACTCGGTATCTCAGGTCGGTGCAACTCGAACAATCCACTCGGTCAGTCCCCTCTCCCCCAGGGGGGCGAGGGGGAAGGGAGCCGATCTTCATGCTTTTCAAACCTGAGTTCGACTCGGTATCTCAGGTCGGTGCAACTCGAACAATCCACTCGGTCAGTCCCCTCTCCCCCTGGGAGAGGGCTAGGGTGAGGGGCTTTTGATCTTCGCCCCAATAAGCGGAAATCCGCTCACAAGATCAATTCCATCGGCACAAAACCGCTCACCCAATCCCGCCACCCCCTCTAAACCGGCCCTCCCCCCGTTGGCACACCTCCTGCTATAGCCCTCGCAGGCTGCGTTTCAACGCGCTCCACAAAAACAATTAAATGAAGGATCCTTCAATGGATAACTCCAACGCCCTGCCTCTTGGGTCGGCTGCCGCGCCCGCCAAAGAAAGAACCACCGCCAGCCGGATCAAATCGATCTTCAGCGGCTCCGTCGGCAACATGGTCGAATGGTACGACTGGTATGTGTATGCCGCCTTCTCCCTGTACTTCGCGAAAACCTTCTTCCCTGCCGGTTCCACCACCGCCCAACTGATGAACACCGCCGCGATTTTCGCCGTGGGCTTTCTGATGCGTCCGATCGGTGGCTGGCTGATGGGCATGTATGCCGACAAGGTCGGCCGTAAAAAAGCCTTGATGGCCTCGGTCTACCTGATGTGCTTCGGCTCGCTTTTGATCGCCCTCAGCCCGAACTACGAAACCATCGGCATCGGCGCGCCGATCCTGCTGGTGTTCGCCCGCCTGCTGCAAGGCCTGTCGGTCGGTGGCGAATACGGCACCTCGGCGACCTATCTGTCGGAGATGGCGACCAAGGAACGTCGCGGCTTCTTCTCCAGCTTCCAGTACGTGACCCTGATCTCCGGTCAGCTCATCGCGCTGGGCGTACTGATCGTGCTGCAGAACGTGCTGACCACTGAACAGTTGTACGCATGGGGCTGGCGTATTCCGTTCGCCATCGGCGCGCTGTGTGCGGTCGTGGCGCTTTACCTGCGTCGCGGCATGGAAGAAACCGAGTCGTTCACCAAGAAAGAAAAGTCCAAGGAAAGCGCGATGCGCACCTTGATGCGCCATCCGAAAGAGCTGTTGACCGTGGTTGGCCTGACCATGGGCGGCACCCTGGCGTTCTACACCTACACCACTTACATGCAGAAGTATCTGGTGAACACCGTCGGCATGAGCATCTCCGACTCGACCACCATTTCCGCCGCCACGCTGTTCCTGTTCATGTGCCTGCAGCCGATCATCGGCGGCCTCTCGGACAAGATCGGTCGTCGTCCGATCCTGATCGCCTTCGGCGTGCTGGGGACGATCTTCACCGTGCCGATCCTGATGACCCTGCACACCATTCAAACCTGGTGGGGCGCGTTCTTCCTGATCATGGCGGCGCTGATCATCGTCAGCGGCTACACCTCGATCAACGCCGTGGTGAAGGCCGAGTTGTTCCCGACTGAAATCCGCGCCCTGGGCGTCGGTCTGCCGTATGCATTGACCGTATCGATCTTCGGCGGAACCGCTGAATACATCGCACTTTGGTTCAAGAGCATCGGCATGGAAACCGGTTACTACTGGTATGTGACGGCGTGCATTGCCGTGTCGTTGCTGGTGTACATCACCATGAAGGACACCCAGAAGCATTCGCGCATCGTGACTGACTGATCGGGTTTTCACAGTCACTGCAATGGTGGCTGTGATGAACCCTTCGCGAGCAGGCTCGCTCCCACATTTGGAATGCATTTCCCTGTGGGAGCGAGCCTGCTCGCGATTGGGTCACCGCGTTATCCAGACCTGCATGAAAAATCTCTCACACACGCCGCACACCGATTAATCGCTAATTAATGCAGCCCCTGCATTCTGCAATCACCTGATCGATGACCTGCGCGACGCTCGCTTCGACGACGAAAGCGAATTGAATGCGTCGCCCTTAACATCAAGTTAATCGATTGTTTTTAGCATTAATTTGCGCTTTTTAATCAATTTAGTTGGCGTAGCATTAAACCCATGCAAGACATACCCACCAACGAATCTGGAGTAACCGACATGAAAACCAAACTGATCCTCGCCCTGACCTTGTCCGTACTGGCCGCCAACACCTTCGCCGCCGACGGCTCGGATCGCACCAAATCCGCAGACTTCATCAACGGCGCCAGCGCTGTGATTGAAACCAGCCACACCGGTACTTATGCTGCTGACGGCTTCAATAAAACCAATATCGGTAAAGCGGTTGCTGCCGATGGTTTCGATAAAACCAACCTGGGTAAAACGGTCGCTGCTGACGGCTTCGACAAAACCGGTACTGCCGCTGCCATTAGCTGACACGCAGCAGTGCCTCCACAGCCCGGCCTTGGCCGGGCTTAGTCATTTCCGGGGCATGAAGATTTCTCAGTTCCACACAAACCCCTTGTAGGAGTGAGCCTGCTCGCGATAGCGGTGGGTCAGTCAAACTTCTATCAACTGACACACCGCAATCGCGAGCAGGCTCACTCCTACACTGGGTTTTGCGTCTGGCTGGAAATATGCGGGGCGTCCTTGCACTATGGCTGCATCCGAAACGCAGCCTCAGGAATTCACCCACCATGCCCGATGACATTCACTTCTACGAACCCGCCAACGGCCACGGTCTGCCCCACGATCCGTTCAACGCCATCGTCGGTCCGCGCCCGATCGGCTGGATTTCCTCGCAGGATGCCAATGGTCAGCTCAACCTGGCGCCGTACAGTTTCTTCAACGCCTTCAACTACATTCCGCCGATCATTGGTTTCTCCAGCGTCGGGCGCAAAGACAGCCTGAACAACATCGAGCAGACCGGCGAATTCGTCTGGAACCTCGCTACCCGCCCGCTGGCCGAGCAGATGAACCAGAGTTGCGCGATGGTCGCGCCTGAGGTCAATGAATTCGAATTGGCGGGATTGACGACGGTCGCGTCAAAAGTGATTTCGGTGCCACGGGTCGCCGAAAGTCCGGTGTCCTTCGAGTGCAAGGTCACGCAGATCATTCAATTGCAGCGCGCCGATGGCGAGACGGTGCCGAGCTGGCTGATCCTCGGCGAAGTGGTCGCCGTGCATATCGCCAAGTGGCTGTTGAAGGACGGCATCTACGACACCGCCGCGGCAGAACCGATTCTGCGCGGCGGCGGGCCGGCGGATTATTTCCAGCTGGGGCCTGAGGCCCTGTTCAAGATGTGGCGTCCGGGCGCAAACAAGTAACGCGTTACCAGATCAACTCGGCGTCATCAGTGACACCTTTGAGGTTATCCAGTTCATTGATGGCAGCCTCGTCGGCGGCAATGGCGCCCGGGAAGATCTGATCATTCAGCAGTTTGTGAAAGCGTGGTGCGCCGCCGTCGACCAAGGCCTTGACCGCGATTGCCGCGTGATAGCCCTTGTTGCCGCCCAACTCGACGGGGACGACTGCGGAAACTGCTTCGAAGTGTTCGAACTCTTTACGTGCCATGTCACACATCCCGGCTCAGACAAATTAAGCCGGACATTAAACCCTCAACCGACGAGTTTGTGTACCGGCGCCGGGCACTGACCGAGGGCTTGTGCCGCCGACACGTCCTTGAAGGTGTGGAAGTCGAGGCTGTTGACCACCAGTTCCTGCACCAGCTCGGCGAAGATTTCCATCGCCGGGCTGTTGAAATAGTTGGTCATCATTTGCTGACTGCTCCAGAACCCGCAGACCAGCCACAACTCGGGATCACACTGCGAATGCTGCAAGGCAAAGCTCAGGCAACCGGGGGCGGCGCGGGACGGCTCGATCAACGCGCTGAGGCGTACACCGAGTTCCGCCGAACGCCCGGCGCGCGCTCGAACGAAGGCCATATGACTGACGGGAATCTGCTTGGACATGTTCAACCCTCCCAGGGAGTCGCGTGGCAGCCGGGGGACGGGCTGCGACAGGTTCAAAGGTTAAGGGCCACGCCCCAGACGCCGTTAGTCGATTCCTGCCGCCGCGTTGCACAATCCTGCGAGATTGCACACAGAACCTGTAACAACCTGTAAAACGGCGTCACACGGTTGTCATACGCGTTTTGTGTAGGAGCTGCCGAAGGCTGCGATCTTTTGATTTCGCCTTGAAGATCAACAGATCGCAGCCTTCGGCAGCGCCTACAGGATTGAATCGCGACAGGCGCGAAAACAGCTCTGGGCAGAATCAGGCAAGCATTTCGCAGGATGTGTCTACCGCTGGCGCTTGCACAAACATATGCTCTGCTCCATTCCACCTCCCCTGCCGAGGATGCCGTGCATGACGTCATTCGATCGTTTTCAAGCCGAACCCACCGCTGACATGGAAAAACAGCGTGCGGAACTGGCGGCGATCATCCGCCGCAACACCACCGACGATGGCAGCTACGAGACCGCCATCGGTTCGCTGTACATGTCGCGCCACACAAAATCCCACGACTTTGCCCCGGTGCTCGCGCAACCGGCGCTGTGCATCATGGCGCAGGGACGTAAAGAGGTGCGGCTGGCGGACGAGTTCTTCAATTACGACCCGTTGAATTACCTGGTGGTGTCGGTTTCGATGCCGCTGAGCGGGCGCGTGGTCAATGTCTCGCCCGAGGATCCGATCCTCGCCGTGCGCCTGGATATCGACCCGACAGAAATCACCGCACTGATCGCCGACGCCGGCCCGATGGGCGTACCCACCCGACCGACCGGGCGTGGTTTGTATGTCGAGCAGATCGACAGTTCGATGCTTGATGCGGTGCTGCGTCTGGCGCGTCTGCTCGATGCACCGAAAGACATCGCCATGCTCGCGCCGCTGATTCGTCGGGAGATTCTCTATCGCCTGCTGCGCAGTCCGCAGGGGCATCGCTTGTATGAAATCGCGATTGCCAACAGTCAGAGCCATCGCATCAGCCAGGCGATCAAATGGCTCAACGGCAACTTTGAACAGCCATTGCGCATTGATGATCTGGCGAAAGAAGTGAATCTGAGTGTGTCGACGTTGCATCACCGGTTCAAGGCGATGACGGCGATGAGTCCTTTGCAATATCAGAAGCAGTTGCGCTTGCAGGAAGCGCGGCGGTTGATGTTGGCGGAGGGGCTGGAGGCTTCGGCGGCGGGGTATCGCGTCGGGTATGAAAGTCCGTCGCAGTTCAGCCGCGAGTACAGCCGTTTGTTTGGTGCGCCGCCGTTGAGGGATTTGGCGCGGTTGCGGCTTTCGGTGTGACCGCTAGAAGCCCCTCACCCTAGCCCTCTCCCAGAGGGAGAGGGGACTGATTGGGGGATATTGAAGAGATTCACCGACTTGAACGATTGGCTTTGAATCCATAATCAACTCGATTTTTCAGGTCGATGGACAGCGCCAGACACCTCGGTCGGCCCCCTCTCCCACCGGGAGAGGGCTGAGGTGAGGGTCGGCTTTCCAAGTGCTTTGACCAATCCATAATCGACTGGATTTTTCAGGTCGATGGACAGCGCCAGACACCTCGGTCGGCTCCCTCTCCCTCCGGGAGAGGGCTGGGGTGAGGGTCGGCTTTCCAAGTACTTTGACCAATCCATAATCGACTGGATTTTTCAGGTCGATGGACAGCGCCAGACACCTCGGTCGGCTCCCTCTCCCTCCGGGAGAGGGCTGGGGTGAGGGTCGGCTTTCCAAGTGCTTTGACCAATCCATAATCGACTGGATTTTTCAGGTCGATGGACAGCGCCAGACACCTCGGTCGGCCCCCTCTCCCGCCGGGAGAGGGCTGGGGTGAGGGTCGGCTTTTACACTGCCCGAATCACATGCTTGATCTCCTGAAACGCTGCCAATCCCCACGGCCCCAGCTCGCGACCAATGCTGCTCTGCTTGTACCCGCCCCACGCTGCCTGCGGGAATATCACTTGCGGTGCATTGATCCACACCATCCCCGCCTGCAAGGCATTGGCCACGCGATCCGCCGCAGCAGCATCGCTCGTCACCACACTTGCTACCAAACCAAACGGCGTGTCATTGGCCAGGGCAATCGCCTGTGCTTCAGCGGCGAAACCGCGCACACACAACACCGGTCCGAAAATTTCTTCACACCAGAGCGCGCTGTCCAGCGGCACATCGGCAAACACTGTCGGCTGCAAGAAATAGCCGCGCGGCAGCTCCGCCGGGCGATTGCCGCCACAGACCAATCGCGCACCCGCGCTCAGCCCACGATCGATGTGCCCGAGCACACGCTGGTACTGCGCCTGATTGACCAGCGCGCCCATTTCCACCTCAGGGTCGAACGGATCCGCTACACGAATCGCCTGCGCACGTTTCTGTAGCCGGCGAAGAAATTCCTCTACCAGCTCATCAGCAACCAGCACACGACTGGTCGCCGAACACATCTGCCCGGCGTTGAAAAACGCACCACCGCAGGCCAGTTCAACCGCCAGATCGATATCTGCATCCGCCAACACCAGCAGCGAGGATTTGCCGCCCAACTCCAGGCTGACACCCTTCACCGTTTCCGCCGCGCGTTGCATGACCTGCACGCCAACCGCGTTGCTGCCGGTGAAGGAAATCTTCGCGATACGCGGATCCGCCGACAACGGCGCACCGACTGCCAAACCCGTGCCGCAGACCAGATTGAACACGCCATTCGGCAGCCCCGACTCCGCGATGATTGCCGCCAGTTCCAGCTCCGGCAGCGGCGTTACCTCTGAAGGCTTGAGCACCACGCAGCAACCCGCCGCCAACGCCGGCGCAAGTTTCCACGCGGTGGTGACCATGGGGAAATTCCACGGCACGATCAGCCCGACCACTCCGCACGGTTCGCGGCGCAGACGAGCGCTGAAATCATCGCTGGGCAGCGGCACGTGGCTGTCCTGTTTCTCGTCGAGACCAACAGCGAGTTCGGCGTAATACTCGAACGTGGCGATCACGTCATCGACGTCGATGGCCGCTTCGAATTGCGGTTTGCCGTTGTTGCTCGACTGCAACTTCATCAAATGCTCGCGGCCGTTGCGCACGCCATTGGCAATGTTGCGCAGGATCGCGCCACGTTCGGCGCCAGTGGTTTGCGACCAGCTCTTGAACGCTTCGCTGGCAGCGGCGACGGCTTGATCGACCGCGTGCTCGTCACCGCCATTAACCGTGGTCAGCAGCGCTTCGCTGGCCGGGTTGATCACCCGCAGATGTTCGCGGCCGGCGGACCATTGGCCGTTGATGTAGAGGCCATCGAGTGTGGTTGGGAAACTGATCATTGCGCCACCGCCTTCATCCATTGGGTCTGGTCGATTTCAATCAGGGTCGGGCCCTGACGATCGCTTGCACTACGCAACGCAGTGCGCAGTTGTTCGATGCTGCTGATGGCTTCGGCGGCGCAACCGAGGCCCTTGGCCACGGCGACAAAATCCGGGGTGTAGATGTCCACGCCGACGGGTTCGATGGCGCGATTGACCATGTATTTCTTGATCTCTTCGTAGCCCTGGTTATTCCACAGCAGGACGATCACCGGCACCCGTGCTTCGACGGCGCTGGCCAGTTCCGGCAGGGTGAATTGCAGGCCGCCATCGCCGATCAGGCACACCACTGGAGGGCGCGCACCTTTGTCGAGTTGGCCGCCGAGCCACGCGCCAATCGCCGCCGGTAAGGCATAGCCGAGAGTGCCGTAACCGGTCGATGCATTGAACCAGCGGCGCGGGTAATCCGGGTTGAACGTGAGGTTGCCGGTGTACACCGGTTGCGTCGAGTCGCCGACGAACACGGCGTTCGGCAATTCATCGAGCACGGTGTCGAGGAAACGGGTTTGCGCGAGGGTCGGCGCGTCCCAGCTCGCGGCCAGTTCGGCGCGCAGTTTGCCGGCACGGGCCTGACCCCAATCGCTGCTGCGCTCGGCAAGTTTTTCCTGCGACAGCGCGTTCAGCAAGGCTTGCGCAGCGTTGCGCGCATCGGCCACCAGCGCCAGGTGCGGCGGGTAGTTGCGCACGGTCTGATCGGCGTCGATATCGATGCGCAGCAGTTTGCCGGGGATCTCGAAACCACCGGCGAAGGTGACGTCGTAATCGGTCTCGGCCAGTTCGGTGCCGATGGCCAATACCACGTCAGCATCGGCGACCAGCGCGCGGGTGGCGACCAGCGTCTGGGTCGAACCGATCAGCAGCGGATGATTGCCCGGCAGCATGCCTTTGGCATTGATCGTCAGCGCTACCGGCGCGTCGAGCAACTCGGCAAGTCGGGTCAGTTCCGGCGCTGCGTCGATGGCACCGCCACCGGCCAGAATCAGCGGGCGCTTGGCACCGGCAAGCCAATCGCTCATGCGCTTGACCGCATTTGGCGCAGCACCGGCGCGGTCGATATTGACCGGCACGCTGGCAAGCAGGTCATCGGCGTTTTCGACCAGTACGTCCAACGGAATTTCGATGTGCACCGGACGTGGACGGCCGGCCTGGAACAACGCAAACGCACGCGCCAGTACCGCCGGCAATTCAGCGGCGGACATCAAGGTGTGCGAGAACGCCGCAACACCGGAAACCAATGCGCTCTGGTTCGGCAATTCATGCAGCTTGCCGCGCCCGCCGCCCAACTGACTGCGCGATTGCACACTGGAGATCACCAGCATCGGGATCGAATCGGCATAGGCCTGGCCCATGGCAGTGGTGATGTTGGTCATGCCCGGGCCGGTGATGATGAAACACACCCCCGGTTTGCCAGCGGTGCGCGCGTAGCCGTCGGCCATGAAACCGGCGCCCTGCTCATGCCGAGGCGTGACGTGACGAATACTCGAACGCGCCAGCCCGCGATACAGCTCCACGGTGTGCACACCGGGAATGCCGAACACCTGCTCGACCCCATAACCTTCGAGTAACTTGACCAGTACTTCGCCACACGTCGCCATGTCGATTGCCCTTCTTGTTCACTGAAAACACCGTGCTTTTCTGTAGGAGTGAGCCTGCTCGCGATGGCGTCTTTTCATTCACCATTGCGGTGACTGATTCACCGCTATCGCGAGCAGGCTCACTCCTACATAAAGCCCCTCAATGGGCTCATTGAACGGTCGGCAGGTAGCCGCAACAATCGATTAAAAGTCATACTAGCCATGTCCTCACGTCATACCTTGGATCCCCATGAAGCGCCTGCCTCCCCTGCCCGCCCTGCACACCTTTCTGATCACGGCGCAGTGCTGCAACTTCACCCGCGCCGCCGAGCAGTTGCACATCACCCAAGGCGCGGTGAGCCGGCAGATCGCCGGGCTGGAAGAGCATCTCGGTTATCCGCTGTTCATCCGTCTGGCCCGAGGTTTGGCGCTGACCGCCGAGGGACGCGAATGGCTACCGCGCGTGGAAAAAGTCTTCGGCCTGATCAGCGAAGCGACCGAGCAGATCGGCCTGCAGCGTGAAACCCTGCAACTCAAAGCGCCGAGCTGCGTGATGCGCTGGCTGCTGCCGCGCCTGCTGCAATGGCAGAAAGAACGCCCGGACGTGCCGGTGAAACTCACCGCTTCGCTGCAACACGGCGTGGATTTTCAGCGCGAACAGTTCGATGCGGCGGTGATCTACGGCGCGCCACCCGATAACTCGCCGGGCGCCTTGCACCTGTTCGACGAGCAACTGACGCCGGTCTGCTCGCCGCTGCTGCTCAAGGGTTCGCCAGCGCTGAATTCACCGACAGATCTGCAACATCATCTGTTGTTGCACCCCACTCACGATATTCAGGATTGGTCGGTGTGGTTAAACGCAGCCGAGCTGCAACTGAACAACATCGGCAGCGGCCAGCATTTCGAAACGCTGGATCAGGCCATGTCGATGGCGTCGCACGGGACGGGGGTGGCGATCGGGGACTGGTCGTTGATTGGTGATGACCTGCGTGCGGGGCGGCTGGTGATGCCGTTTGAGTTGAAGGTGAAGACGGGGTTGGCGTATTACGTCGTCGTGCCGCCGGGGATTGAGGCATCGCCGCCGCTTGAGGAATTGATGATCTGGTTGGTTGAGCAGGCGCATTTGCGGTGAGGCTTTTTTCCCTCACCCTAACCCTCTCCCAGAGGGAGAGGGGACTGATTGGGGGATGCTATAGAAATACGTCGACGTGAAACTACTGTGTTGAATCCATAATCGACTCGTTTTTTCAGGTCGATGTATGAAGCAATACACCTCGGTCGGCTCCCTCTCCTTCGGGAGAGGGCTGGGGTGAGGGGCGAGGTTTCACTCAATACCCGACAGTAAACCGCTGACGCGAATGCTTTGGTGTTTCCACTTCGTCGATCAGCGCAATCGCGTAATCAGCAAAAGTAATCCAGCTACGCCCTTCAGCACTCACCAGCAAATGATCCTCGCCGACACGGAAACTACCCGTGCGCTCCCCTTCGACAAACTCTGCCGACGGCGACAGGAAGGTCCAATCCAGATCCTGCTCCTGGCGCAGCGCATCAAGAAACACCGCCCCCGCGCTGGCTTCGGTTTTGTACTCGGCCGGGAAACCCGCGCTGTCGATCACCCGGGTGTCGTCCGGCAGCAACAGCGAACCGGCACCGCCCACCACCAACAAACGTTTCACACCCGCCTGCTTCACCGGCCCGACGATAGCGCTCGCAGGAACAGTGGCGAAATGCGCGGCGGTGATCACCACATCGTGACCGGCCACCGCGTCTTGCAGCGCGGCCGAATCCAGCACATCGACATTCTTGCTGACCACACCGGCACGCGCGCCGATTTTTGAGGTGTCGCGGGCAATAGCGGTAACGCTATGACCACGACGCAGAGCTTCTTCCAGCAACTGGCTACCGGCACGACCGGTGGCCCCAATGATTGCGATCTTGCTCATGACATTCTCCAGTTGGCTTGAGAGTGCTGCGATTTCAGGTTTGGTTTACCACTGCATTTCGCCCTTGGCGACTTTCGCGCTCAGTTCCAGCGAGCTTTCCTCAGCCAGTTTCGGGTAGCGTTTTTTCATCGCTGCAATCAGTGCGGCAGAGTCTTTGGCCTTGGCGGTTTCCTCATCGAAAGCCTTAATGTAGTCGGCGGTGAATTTCACGCTGACCAGCGAACGGCTGCTGTCACCGAGGTAGTGACCCGGCACCACGGTGTTCGGCTTCAGGGTTTCGATCGAGTGCAGGGTTTGCAGCCAGTCGGCGTGGGATTGCGCGGTCTGGGTGTCGGCCATCCAGACGTGGAGGTTCTCGGCGACCACCACGCCACCGACCACAGCCTTGAGCGAAGGAATCCATACGAAACTGCGATCCGGTTGCTTGCCGTCAAGGCCGACCACCTGCAATTTCTGCCCTTCGAGCATCAGGCTGTCGCCCTTGAGCACACCCGGCACGATGGTCTTTGCGGGTACGTCGGCGCCCATTTTCGGGCCCCAGAAGGCCAGTTTGCTGGCGACGGTTTTGTTGATGTGATCGACCGTTGGCTGCGAGGCCAACACCTTGGCGTCAGGAAACGCCTGGGTCAGGGTGTCGAGGCCGAAGTAGTAATCCGGGTCACCATGGCTGATGTAAATGGTGGTCAGGTGCTTGCCGCTGGCGCGGATCTTTTCCACGACTTGCTCGGCCTGGGATTTGCCGAACTGCGCATCGACGAGGATTGCGTCCTTCTCGCCGCTGACCAGCACCGACGTGACCGGGAATATCGCGTCAGTGCCAGGGTTGTAGACATCAAGGGTCAGGTTGGCCGCGGCGGCATGTGCTGCAAAACCCAGTGCAGTGCTGGCGAGTAACACGCGTTTGATTAAGGTGAAGCCGATCATCTGCTGCTCCGGTGTCCGAATGCCTGCTTGGCGATGGAACAGAGCTTAGTTGCCTGACCCGGTACAAAAAATGCGATGCTTGAACATAGTTTGTTTCTGAAAGCGGGCAAATCATGGATCGTCTCCAAGCAATGCGGGTCTTTGTCACCGTGATGGATCTGGGCAGCCAGTCAGCCGCAGCGGATCACCTGGACCTGTCGCGACCGGTGGTTTCGCGTTATCTGGCGGAGCTGGAAGACTGGGTCGGCGCGCGGTTGATGCACCGCACCACGCGTAAATTGAGCCTGACCGCCGCCGGCAGTGAAATTCTCCCGCGCTGCCGGCAGATGATCGAACTGTCGAGCGACATGCAGGCTGCCGTCAGCGAACCCCACGATGCGCCGCGCGGCCTTCTGCGCATCAGCGTCAGCACCTCGTTCGGCCAGGCACAATTGGCCGATGCAATGGCCGCGTATGTAAAACGCTATCCGGGGGTGAGCATCGATATGCAAATGCTCGATCGCACGGTGAACCTGGTGGATGAACGCATCGATCTGGCGATTCGCACCAGCAATGATCTCGATCCAAACCTGATCGCCCGGCGCCTGACCGTTTGTCGTTCAGTTGTCTGCGCTGCCCCGGCTTATCTGCAAGAACAGCCGATGCCTTTACGGGCAGAAGATCTGAGCCGACACAACTGTCTGACTCACTCGTATTTCGGCAAAAGCCTGTGGCATTTCGAAGAGGATGGCGAACCGGTTTCGGTGCCGGTGCAGGGCAACATCAGCGCCAACGAAGCCAGCACGTTGTTGCGTTCAACGCTGGCTGGCGCCGGGGTGGCAATGCTGCCGACCTATCAGGCCGGGGTGCATATTCACAGCGGTGAACTGGTGCGCCTGCTACCCCATGCCGAGCCGCGGCCGCTGAACATCTATGCGGTCTACGCCTCGCGCAAACACATGCCGGCGGCGCTGCGCAGCATGCTGGATTTTCTGGTGCTCAGATTTCCGGAAAACCCCGAGTGGGATATCGGCCTGTAAACCCGACCCCCTGTAGGAGTGAGCCTGCTCGCGATAGCGGAGTGTCAGCCAACATCTATCCGACTGACACACCGCTATCGCGAGCAGGCGAAGGCCTACAGGGGGGTATCAGTGTTCTGAATGGCGGGGTACAACCTCAAGCGCACTCGCTGGCAACTCCCCACCGCTGACCTATGCTGAAAGTAATACCGCAGGGTATGCGTTCAGAGGTCTGCGCCATGAACATCAAAACAAGAAGGTACTTCGCGATTTTCATCACCTGCGCCGCCACGCTGGCGCTGTACGGCACCGCTGCCTGGCGGGTCGAACAACTGCGACAGCTGCCCCGCGAATACGCGAGCTGCAATTTCGAGCGCTGCATTCCGCATAACGCCACGCTTAACGCGTTGCGCTGACCTTGCAGGAGTGAGCCTGCTCGCGATAGCGGTGTGTCAGTCAGATAGATTTGACTGATACACCGCTATCGCGAGCAGGCTCACTCCTACAGGGGGCTGCGGTGTCAATGGACTACTGTTCGGCCTTGAGGCGGTCGCGGAACGCCTTTGGCGATATCCCCACCCGGCGCCGAAACAGGCGCGTGAAGTTGGTCGGATCGGAAAATCCCAACAACTCCGACATCTCGTAAATGGTCATGCTGGTGTAGGTCAGCAAACGCTTGGCTTCCAGTAACTGACGTTCATGCATGATCTGCAACGCCGGCTGCCCCGCCAGTTCACGGCACGTGCCGTTGAGGTGCGATACCGAAATGCCCAGGCGATGCGCCAGATCCTCGACCTTCACATGCTGACGATAGGTTTCTTCCACCAACTGTATAAAACCGTTGAGGTATTCGCGCTGGCGCTGCGGGCGCTGACTGGCCTTGTGGCGCACGATGGCTTGGCGACTGACCCAGACCATGATCACGCTGACCAGCGAATGCATGAGCATTTCCCGCGCCGGTTGATGGCCGTTGTATTCGGCCTGCAACGCCGTGAACAGACTGTTCAGATAATCGCCGTCCTGTCCGGCCGGGTAACTTTCCGCGCAGGCCAGTGCCTGCACCGATTCGCCCAATTGCGCCTGCAAGTGGCTGATCAGCGGCGTGGCGAGGGTAACGATAAAGCCTTCAACGTCTTCGGAAAAACGAAAGCCATGCACCGACAACGGCGGCAGGACTTGAATCGCGGGGGTTTGGAGTTGCGTGCGCTGACCTTCGATCTCAAGCTCTGCCTGACCTTTGAAGACGAAGAGCAACTGGCACAAATCAGCGTGGCGGTGGGGTTTGATTTCCCATTGATGTTCGCGGCTGCGTGAGGAAATGGTTTCACAGTGCAGCAAGTCAGGGGTCGGCCAGTCCAGGCTTTCACCGTAGAGCTTGAACACCGGAATCGAGGACAGCTCAGGCTTGTTCATCACTTCAATCCAGCCTCGGGGTTGTGGGGCGATAATCGCACCGATTGGCAGAATGTACAGGTATCGGCTCAGTTTTCACCTTCAATTGACAGACCCGCGAGGGAAAAATGCAAGCACTCGATCCATAAAAACATTCGCCGGCATTTGCCGCGTGAAGCTTGCGAGTCATAAAAACAATGAAAACGCTGAAAACCCAAGTCGTCATCATCGGCGCCGGTCCGTCCGGTCTACTGCTCGGCCAGTTGCTGCACAACGCCGGCATCGACACCCTCATCCTCGAACGTCAAACCCCTGACTATGTGCTCGGGCGCATCCGTGCCGGCGTACTTGAACAAGGCATGGTAGAGCTGTTGCGTCAGGCTGGCGTGAGTCAGCGCATGGACGCCGAAGGGCTGGTGCATGGCGGTTTCGATCTGGCGCTGGACGGACGTCAGGTGCACATCGACCTTCACGGGCTGACCGGCGGCAAGACCGTGATGATCTACGGCCAGACCGAAGTCACCCGCGACCTGATGGCCGCTCGTCGGGAGGCCGGAGCAACAACGATTTATTCCGCGAGCAATGTCGTTCCTCATGGCATGAAAAGCGACGAAGTTTTTGTCACCTTCGAAAAGGACGGCGAAACATGGCGCGTCGATTGCGACTACATCGCCGGGTGCGACGGTTTCCACGGTGTGGCTCGCCAGTCGATTCCGGACGATTGTCTGAAAGTGTTCGAGCGGGTATATCCGTTTGGCTGGCTGGGTATTCTGGCCGATACGCCGCCGGTGCATGAGGAACTGGTCTACGCCCGACATGCGCGCGGTTTTGCCTTGTGCAGCATGCGTTCGGCCACCCGCACCCGCTATTACCTGCAAGTGCCGGCGGATGAAAACGTCGATGACTGGAGCGATCAGCGTTTCTGGGACGAGCTGAAAAACCGCCTGCCTGCGCAACTTGCGGAAAAATTGGTCACCGGGCCATCGATCGAAAAAAGCATCGCGCCGCTGCGCAGTTTTGTCGTCGAGCCGATGCAGTACGGGCGGATGTTTCTGGTCGGCGACGCTGCGCATATCGTCCCGCCGACCGGCGCCAAGGGTTTGAATCTGGCCGCGAGTGACGTCAGTACGCTGTTCAATATTCTGCTGAAGGTCTACCGCGACGGGCGTACCGATCTGCTGGAGAAGTACTCGGAAATCTGCCTGCGCCGAGTGTGGAAAGCCGAACGCTTTTCCTGGTGGATGACCTCGATGCTGCACCGCTTCGACGATCACGATGCGTTCAGCCAGCGCATCAGCGCCTCGGAACTGGACTATTTTGTCAGTTCAGAAGCGGGGCGAAAAACCATTGCAGAAAATTACGTCGGACTTCCGTACGAGGCTATCGAATAGCCTGCTACCGACTTACACTGGCGAGCATCCCCGCTCGCCAGACGATCTGCGGGACTATCACTGCCCGCAGGTTTTGCCCGTGACCAATCTCAATCACCCCGAAACGCCCAAACCGGCCATTCGCAGCGTGCTGGTCGCGCTGATGATGGCGATCTTTCTCGGTGCGCTGGATCAGACCATCGTCGCCGTGTCGATGCCGGCCATCTCCGCCCAATTCAAGGATGTCAGCCTGCTGGCCTGGGTGATTTCCGGGTACATGGTGGCGATGACCGTGGCCGTGCCGATTTACGGCAAGCTCGGCGACTTGTACGGGCGGCGCAAACTGATGCTGTTCGGCATGGGCCTGTTCACCCTCGCTTCACTGTTCTGCGGCATGGCGCAAAGCATGGAGCAACTGGTGCTGGCGCGGATCCTTCAGGGCATCGGCGCTGGCGGGATGATTTCGGTGAGTCAGGCGATCATCGGCGACATCGTGCCGCCGCGTGAGCGCGGCCGTTATCAGGGTTACTTCAGCAGCATGTACGCGGTGGCCAGCGTCGCCGGCCCGGTGCTGGGTGGTTACATGACCGAATACCTGTCGTGGCGCTGGGTGTTTCTGATCAACCTGCCACTGGGTCTCGGTGCCTGGTGGGTGGCGCGGCGCAACCTGCGCGGGCTGCCGATTCCGCAACGCAAGCCGATCATCGACTACCTCGGCACGCTGTTGATGATCATCGGCCTGACCGCGCTGCTCTTGGGCATTACTCAAGTCGGCCAAGGCCATTCCTGGCGCAGCAGCGAAGTGCTCGGCTTGTTCGCTTGCGCAGTGATGGTGCTGGCGGTGTTTGTCTGGCATGAGCGTCGGGCACGGGAACCATTGCTGCCGATGCATCTGTTCGCCAACCGCAATGCGTTGTTGTGCTGGTGCACGATTTTCTTCACCAGTTTCCAGGCGATTTCGCTGATCGTGCTGATGCCGCTGCGCTTTCAGACGGTCACCGGTGCCGGCGCCGACAGCGCAGCGTTGCACTTGCTGCCATTGGCCATGGGCCTGCCGATTGGCGCTTACTTCGCGGGCCGTCGCACCTCGATCACCGGGCGTTACAAGCCACAAATCCTGACTGGGGCGGTGCTGATGCCGATCTCGATTCTCGGCATGGCCTTCAGCCCGCCAGAAGCGACATTGCTCAGCGGTTTGTTCATGTTGCTCAGTGGCATTGCCGGTGGTATGCAGTTCCCGACCTCACTGGTCGGCACACAGAACTCGGTGGAACAACGCGACATCGGCGTGGCCACCAGCACCACCAACCTGTTCCGCTCACTGGGCGGCGCGGTGGGCGTGGCGTTGATGTCGGCGCTGTTGCTGGCGCTGCTGCAGGATTCGAATTTCGCCCATCTGGCGAGCAGTTCGCTGATGAGCGAAGGGCATAGCGGCAACGTGTTGCTCGATGGTCTGAACGCGGCACCGGGGGATGCGCAAAACGCCTTGCGCGCGGAGTTGCTGGTCACGTTCCGGCATTTGTTGTGGGTAAGCGCGGCGGTGTCGTTGCTCGGGTTGGCAGCGGCGATTGCGATGCCGAACAACCTGCTGCGCGGGCGCGAGCACGGCGCCAATTAATTCAAAAACAACGCAGACCCCTTGTAGGAGTGAGCCTGCTCGCGATGCGGTATGTCAGTCGACATCATCGCAAAATGACACACCGCATCGCGAGCAGGCTCACTCCTACAGGAGAGCGATGCTCATCAAGGGCTGTAGTAACCCACCGCCACAAGGAAATGCCCAGCCTTCTTCAGGTAAGCATGCTTGTCCTCGACCTTGCCAGTCACCGGGTTCTTCCAGCGGTATTCATATTCACCCTCATCCTGCTTGCCGATCAGCGCCAGAATCGGCTCGCCCACCGGTTTGCCTTCCGGGTCCCTGATCTTGCCGAAGTCGGTATTGATCAGGCGCAGGTTGGTACCGTGGGCGACGTAGCGCTGGGTGTTCAGGTCGACCACGAATACATACAAGTCGTCCTGCAGGTAGCCGCCCTTGAGCGAATTGATCGCCGTCAGCGTGCCTTTCTCGTCTTTGCCCAGATCAGCCGACGCCTTATCCAGCAGGGTTTTGGCCTGCTCGGCCGAAGCCCGCGGCAAGTAGTAACCGACCGCCAGAATGCGCTGACCGATGCGCTGATAGAACACGTGCTTGCGCTCGACCTTACCATCGGCCCAGTTCTGCCAACGGTATTCAGCCTGCTGAATACCGTTGCCTTCCGGCACCATCAAGGCTTGCTTGAACGCTTTCTGCAAATCCGGCCCGAGCACTTCGCTGACATCGCGGCCAATCAGGGCCGAAGAAGGCCCACCGCTGGCGAGCATCACACCTTTGGTGTCGACCACGAATACATAACGATCCTTGTCGACAAATTCGCCCTGGCGGCTGAAGGCGGCAAACGCCTTGTCGCCGTTGTCGTGGTAATAGGCCAGCGCTTTTTCCAGCAGGGCGATGGCGGCCTGGCTGTCGTCTTTGGTGGCGGCGCTGGCCTGGCCAAGGCTGGCCAATAACAGCAAACAGAGACAGGCGAATTTATGCACAAACCCCATGACGCATCCCTCGTTCTTGTTGGTGTTTCAAGAGCGTAGACGGCTTGGGCTGATGCATGGATATTCAGAATGATGCAGGGGATTACAAAACTGTGGCGAGGGGATTTAGCGAAACGTCGCACCGCCCCGTTGGAGTGCGAAGCGCTCCCCTGCATTTCTACAGTGACACCGAGTTATCAGGCTTTGGGGCTGCTTCGCAACCCAACGGGGATAAATCCCCTCGCCACAAACGCCCACTCGGCGACAGATTGGTGTTTAGGGGCGGGAATTGATCTGCTGCTGCAGGTTCTGGATCTGCGCCTGCAAGGTGTTGAGGTTGCGAGTCATCTGAGCGCGAAACGCATCAAACTCAGCAGTATTGGTGGCGCCCCCCTGAGGCGTTGCCGGACGATTGTCCTGCTGGCTTTTGAGGACAACGATGTCCTGCTCCAGACGGTCGATGGCCGCGCCTGGATTGCCCTGTTTTTTCAGTGCGGCAATGTCAGCGCCGAGGCTCTTGAATTGCGCGTCGAAAGCCTTGAGCTGGGCGTCGACCTTACTGGTATCGGCCGGGGTGCTTTTCACCGTCGCCAGCTCTGCGGTCAAGGCTTTGACCTGCGCCTGCAACTGGGTATTGGCGTTCTGCTGCTCGGTGGTCTGCGCGCTCATCTGTGCCAGACGCTTGTCGAGATCGCTGGCCTGACCGGCCACGCCCTGCTGCTCCTTGCTCTGATCGAGCAACTTGCCTTCAAGTTGTTTGATCTGCAGCTTCAAGGCTTCGCTGTCGCTGGTTACATTGCTCTGACTGGCCACCACCTTGCCGGAAATATCCTGCAGGCGTCCGGCCGCCTCTTCGCTGATGCGGGCAAAACTTTCCTGGGTCGCAACCAGTTGCTGCTCCATCAGTGAAATCTGCTGGAAACTCCACCATGCCAGGCCGATAAAGGCGAAAAACAAGGCACCGACCAGTGCCCACAATGGCCCGGTGCTCGCCGCCTTGACCTTGACCACAGGCGGTGTACGCGAATGCACGGAAGTGCGCGCGGTGGTCGGAATGTCATCGTCGTCGAAGGTATCGGCACGCAGGCTCGGGACATCATCGAAATCGTCGTGGGCATCATTACGCATGGACATTGAGGCAACCTTTGTGAAACGCGGTAATGGCTAAATGCTGCGAAGTATAACCGGCGCAGCCGCAGGCATTGACCCTCAACCTGCGGTGCGGTTCATTGCCGGCCGGCCGATTCGTTTCAACGAGTTTCAGTGAATCTCCTGCGCCTTCCACCAGGCGCAGAACTCATCCAGCGCCGACCACAGGCTGACTTTCGGATCGTAGTCCAGATAATGCCGGGCGCGACTGATGTCGAGGGTGAAATTTTTTTTCATCACCTGCATGCCCAGGCGCGACAGCGTCGGTTCCGGCCGGCCCGGCCAGAGTTTGCATACACCTTCGTTGAGCGCCGCGACACTGTAGGCCAGACCATAGGAACGGTACTTGGTGACCTGTGGGACTTCCATCCTGCGCATCACGTAATTGACCACATCCCACAGCGGCACCGGCGCACCGTTGCTGATGTTGTAGGCCTTGCCCAACGCGGAGCCGGCGGCCAGCAGACTGCTGAGCATGGCTTCGTTGAGGTTCTGCACGCTGGTGAAATCGACCTTGTTGAGGCCATTGCCGATGATCGCCAGACGGCCCTTGCGCTGCATCTTGAGCAGACGCGGGAAGATGCTCATGTCACCGGCACCAGTGACGAAGCGCGGGCGCAGGGCGATGGTTTCAAGACCGAACTCCTGCGCGCCGAAGACCTTTTGCTCAGCCAGGTATTTGGTCGCAGCGTAGTGATGTTTGAAGCGCTTGGGCACTTGCTCTTCGGTCAGGCCCAAATGATCGCGGCCGTCAAAGTAGATCGATGGCGACGAAAGATGCACCAAGCGGCGGACGCGCTGCTTGAGGCAGGCTTCAACGACGTTTTCGGTGACCTGCACGTTGCCCTGAAGAAAGTCCTGATAACGGCCCCACAGTCCGACGGCGCCAGCACAATGCACCACGGCTTCGACGTCGGAACACAGTTCGCGCACTAAATCAGGATCGGTCAGATCGCCAGGTACAAACTCGGCACCTCGGCGCACCAGGTGCTCAACACTTTCGGCCCGGCGACCGTTGACCCGCACATCCAGGCCTTGCTCCAGGGCGAAACGCGCGAAGCGCCCGCCAATGAAGCCGCTTGCGCCGGTGACCAGAATTTTCATGTAAAGCTCCAATGAAACCAGCTGCGAGCTTCAAGCTTCGAGCTGCAAGTTTAAAACGGTGAGCGGCGCTAGACTTGCCGCTGCAGCTTGACGCTCATGGCTGTTTCCAAGGCACCAGCCATTGCGCTGAAGCGCGCACCAATTGCTCGGTCAGCAAGCCCAGCAACTGACCGCCATTGCGCCAATGATGCCAGTACAACGGCACGTCGATCGGTTTATCTGGCAACAGTTCGCGCAATTCGCCGCGTTGCAACTGCTCGCGCACTTGCAGTTCCGGGACCAGGCCCCAGCCGAGTCCGGCTTCGGTCAGGCGGATAAAACCTTCCGAGGACGGGCATAAATGGTGTTCGAAACCACCATCGACCCCTAGCGATGCGAGGTAGCGATGCTGGAGGAAGTCGTCCGGGCCGAACACCAGCGCCGGGGTGCGCGGCAATTGTTCGGCGCGTACGCCGTCGGGGAAATGCCGCTCGATGAACGCCGGGCTGGCCAGCGCGCGATAACGCATCGCGCCAAGCAACACACTGCGCGCGCCGGCCACCGGTCGTTCGCTGGCACAAAGGCATGCGGCCACTTCGCCGGCACGCATGCGTTTGAGGCCGACGGTCTGGTCTTCGACGATCAGATCGAGCAACAAATGTTGTTCGGCGCAGAAGTCGCCCACCGCTTGCGCCCACCATGTGGCGAGGCTGTCGGCATTCAAGGCAATGCGCAGGCGCTCCGGCAAACCCTCTTCATCCAAGGCTGGGACCAGGGTCTGCAAGTCGCGCTCAAGCAAACGCACCTGCTGCACGTGGTTAAGCAGCCGCCGGCCAATCTCGGTTGGCGACGGCGGCGTACCGCGCACCAGCACCGGTTGGCCGACCCGTGCTTCGAGCAGTTTGATCCGCTGCGAAATCGCTGATTGCGACAAACCCAGCACCTGCGCGGCCCGCTCGAATCCGGCCTGCTCGACCACGGCGGCCAGAGCGGAAAGCAATTTGTAGTCGAACATCAGTTTTCCTAATGAGCGATCAGCACTATTGGTTTTTCTTATACAGGTTTCGATCGGAGAATAGCCAGCAAGCACTCTTTCTCAAGGAACACTTCCATGGCTGGCGAAACCTCACTCACGACCCTGTTGCGCAGCATGAGCCCACAACTCAACGCCGGCGAATACGTGTTCTGCACCCTGCCCGTCGGCCAATTGCCGAGCGGTGTGCAAATCATCGGCAGCTTCCGCGAAGAGGAAGGCTTGACGGTGATTCTCGAACGTTCCCACGCCGAACAGGCCGGTTTCAGCTTCGACTACGTGGCCGCGTGGATCACCCTCAACGTGCACTCGGCGCTGGAAGCCGTTGGCCTCACCGCCGCCTTCGCCACGGCATTGGGCAAGGCCGGGATCAGTTGCAACGTGATCGCCGGCTACTACCACGATCATTTGTTTGTCGGTCAGGCCGACGCCGAACGCGCCATGCAGGTGCTGCGCGATCTCGCAGCCAACGCGGAGTAGATCTTATGTGGCAAAGCTATGTGAACGGCCTGCTAGTAGCATTCGGACTGATCATGGCGATCGGCACGCAGAACGCGTTTGTATTGGCGCAGAGCTTGCGTCGTGAACACCACTTGCCCGTGGCGGCATTGTGCGTGGTCTGCGATGCGCTGTTGGTGGCGGCCGGCGTATTCGGGCTGGCGACGGTTCTGGCGCAGAACCCGACGCTGCTGGCGATTGCCCGTTGGGGCGGCGCGACGTTTCTGATCTGGTACGGCAGTCAGGCATTGCGCCGGGCCTGTTCGAAACAGAGCATGGATCAGGGTGCGAATCAGACCGTACGATCGTTGCGGGCGGTGATGCTCAGTGCGTTGGCAGTGACGCTGCTCAACCCGCACGTTTATCTGGATACCGTGTTGTTGATCGGCTCGCTCGGCGCGCAACAGTCGGTGCCGGGGGCTTATGTGGTCGGTGCTGCGAGTGCTTCGCTGCTGTGGTTTTTCACCTTGGCATTGGGTGCAGCGTGGTTGGCACCGTGGCTGGCGCGGCCAAGTACCTGGCGGATCCTTGATCTGGTAGTAGCGTTGATGATGTTCACGGTCGCCGGGCAGTTGATATTGGCGGGCTGATTTATTCCAAACAGCTAAGGGGATGCCCTCACTAAATGACGGTCGCGCCGCCACCCCGTAAAGCGCAAGACTAGGCGTGAGGAGCGTGGTTTGGCGGGCCAAATGAGCGACGAACAACGACGGATTGCGCTTTACGGGGCGGCGGCCCTTCGGGTTGGAGCTGTGATCGTGCCAAGCGGCGTTGCGGGACTCGAAGAGGCAAAAAGCATCCTCTTCGTCCCGCGCCTTGCTTGGCACGATCACAGCTCCAACGCGATCCGTAATTTAGTGAGGGCATCCCCTTGAACCTCTATCCCACACAGTTGTTGCGTGGTTATGCCGCAACCCCGGTGCTATGATCGAAACCCTGCGCCGCAAAGAGTAAAAACTCGCCGGT
>Ga0247814_10000362_pt1 | contig 37190 bp, 35 predicted proteins | sample UWRJL179409R1_FD_179947 | JGI IMG/M metagenome (GOLD analysis project Ga0247814, IMG submission 179947) | Plant litter microbial communities from Arlington Agricultural Research Station in Wisconsin, United States - UWRJ-L179-409R-1 | ecosystem: Environmental > Terrestrial > Plant litter >... | reverse complement strand
GCTGTAATTTATTGATTTTTTTTCAAAAAATAGTTTGCAGAAGTCAATAAACGTTGTATATTTGCAACCGCAAAGCAAATGGTGGTTGTAGCTCAGCTGGTTAGAGCATCGGTTTGTGGTGCCGAGGGTCGCCGGTTCGAACCCGGTCATCCACCCAAAATTGTAAAAGCCTCGAAGAAATTCGAGGCTTTTTTTGTATGTTTAAATTTTGAAAAAAAAATCAATTTTAAAAAATCCAAATTCCAATATTTGTTAGCAATGTTCCTAAGCTTACTTTTTAGGTAAGTAAATTGTAAATTGAGAACCAGTATTGATGTCGCTTTTCCCTTCAATCCATCCGCCGTGATTTTCGATAATGGTCTTGCAAATAGCCAGGCCAATTCCTGTTCCCAGAAACTCATCTTTGCTGTGTAATCGCTTAAAAACTTCAAATATTTGGTATTTGTATTCGTCTTTAAAGCCAATTCCGTTGTCTTTTATTGTAATGGCATAGAATGAATCTGACTTTGTTGCTACAGGAATCTGGAACTCATTTGAATTAATAACTTCTGCAGTAATGTGTATTGATGGTGCAATGTCATTTTTACTATATTTTAAAGCATTGTCCAGAATATTGATAATGACCTGAGTAATTAAAATTTTAGAAGCGCTTACAATGGGTAATTTATCAATAGTAATTGTGGCTTGTTTTTGTTCGATGATATGACTGAAATAATCTGTAATATCCATTAAAACTTCATTTAAATCACAATTTTCAAAAATGACTTTGCTGTGTTTTGAAATAGAAAAGTTGTGAATGGCATCAATTAAATCGCGCATTCTGTCAGTCGATTTTAGGATACGATTAAAATAAATATGAGATTCATCAATATTTTTTTCGCTATCAAGAATGAGTTTGCTAAACATTTGTATTTTACGCAGAGGTTCTTGTAAATCGTGGCTTACAATACGGTTAAAAGTAGCCAGTTCGGCATTTGTTTTTTCTAACTGGATATTTTTTTCAAGCAGTTCTTCGGTACGTATTTTTACTTTTTCTTCCAGTAAATTATTAAGAGCAATTATTTCATCTTCACCTTTTTTTTGAATGGTAATATCTCTTGAAACCGATAGTAACTGATAAATACCATTTGTAGGAGAGCCCACAGGCGTTACGGTTACGTGCCACCATCTTGGATTACCTTTGGCTGTTGGACAAAATGCCGAAAATTCGCTTGTTTTACCTTGTAATGCCGTTTCGACAGATTGTTTAACTAAGTTTTTGTTTTCTTCACCCCACAATTCCCACCATACCTGATTTTTAAATAGACTGAAATCTTCAATTTCCATTTGGCACAAGCCATTAAAATTCATGAATTGCAACCTACCTTCAATATCTAAAATTTTTAGACAATCCGGACTGCTTTCAAGCATAATTTTGTTGAAAGCTTCACTGTTTTCCAGTCTATTTTCTTCTAGGGTTTTATTGGTTAGCATAGGAATTTGTAAATTGTAACATTTCGAATATTGTAAACATACAAAAATGGATCAGGAATGTTCGTTGAACGGTTGTTAATTTTAACAGTAAATAATATTTATAAAATCCAGTTAATTAGGGTTTAGCAGGCTAGAGCATTTTATAGTTTGTAGAATTAATTGATATTTTCATTTTTAATCTTCACAGTTATTGGGAAAACATTAGCACATTATTAACGGCATTTGCAGCCTGCTATGGCTAACTTTATAGAACGATAAAAATTAAATCTAAAATATTATGAAGGATCAGGTAATTATTATAACAGGAGCTGCAATGGGTTTAGGCTTTGCTGCTGCTGAAGAATTAGCAAAAAAAGGAGCTAATTTAGTACTAGTAGATTATAATGAAGAAAGTTTAAAAAAGGCAGAAGAGCAGCTTAAAAAAGCCTATTCTGAAATAAAAATCATAACGGTAAAGGCAGACGTTTCTAATGAAGAAGATGTCAAAAATTATGTAAATACTGCTGTAAAGGAATTTGGTCGAATTGATGGACTGTACAACAATGCAGGTATCGAAGGAAAACAAGCTTCTATTACAGAATATGATTTGGATATTTTCAAAAAAGTAATTGATATTAATTTGATGGGAGTGTATTATGGCTTGCGCTATGTAATTCCTGTGATGCAAAAACAAAAATACGGCCGTATTGTAAATGTCGCTTCTGTGGGCGGAATTAGAGGTGTGCTGAATCAAATGCCTTATGTTGCCAGTAAACATGCCGTTTCCGGAATGACTAAAAATGCAGCTGTTGAATATGGCAAGGACGGAATTTTAACCAATGCGATTGCTCCGGGTGCTATACTGACTCCAATGGTAGCAGAAGCCTTTAAACAGGTAAATCCTAAGGATCCTAAAGCAGCCGAAGAACAATATGCAAAACACAATCCAACGAGAGCACTTGGTGATCCAAAAGATGTTGGGAAACTAGTGGCTTTTTTAATCAGTAAAGAAAACGGATATGTAAGCGGACAAACCATTGCTATTGATGGCGGTGAATCTAATATGTACGGAAATGCCGAATAGCATTTAAATTACGGAAGTATTCAAAATACAAAAGCTACACCTTTTTAATAGATGTAGCTTTTTTTTATTTAATATTTATACTTTCCTGGTAAGTAATATCTTGAATGTTATTATGGAATCCAGATGAAGGAGTCCAATATCTTTCAAAAACTCCTACGTCACTTTGTGGAATTAGTTCTTTAATATTTTGGATAGATTTGTCAATGAAATCAGGGTAGCTTTTATACATTCTTAATTCGAGTGCTATAAAAATTCCTTGATTATCATTTTCACTATATACTTTTGAAAAGAATTTAGGTAAATCAGCTGTTTTTTCAAAATGATTCCAATCAGGACTCCAAATTTCGGTACTAAAAAATTCAAGATTCTTATTAGAAAACCCTTCCGATTTATATTTTTGAGTCCATTTTTTGTTGTTTTCTAAATTCCATTTCATTCTTCCAAATCCCAGCCATTTAGAATCAAATTCGAAAGATTGAAAAGTTCTGATATAAGTATCCGAGGTTAGGTTGTATTCTTTTAGAATAACATCTACTATTTCATAAATGTCGTTGTAGAAATCCCAATTGTTTACTTCAAAGCTAGCTGTAGAGTTAATGTTAAAAACAATATATTTTGGAGCAATTATCTTATCCAAATCTTTTATAAAGTTTGTTTTTACATTTTTTAATAGTTTCTTAATCATTTTTAATGGGTTTAATATGTGCTAAAATAAAGGATAGCGTTTCGAAACTTTGGTAAATTGTGGGTGTTTTATTGATCTATGTTCCAAATGCTATATTATTTTACACTAAAGAGATTCCTGACCAATGCATAATAAATAGTATTACAATTGTTATTATAATACTACACAAACAAAGAATTCGCCAATAAGTAGATCTGCCATAGCCATATCTCCAAACTTGTTCCCCAGCTTCTTTTCTATTTTCTTTCAAAGTAAGTTTTGATAAAATATAAGTTGAAACAGTAAAAATGAGTAGTGTAATTATCCAAAATTTAATCATAATTTATTTTTTAATTGTTATTAAATTGATGAATTATTTACAATCTGAGAATATGGATTATAAATCTACTATCTGAATTCACATCCCAGGCCAATATAGAAAATTGAATTTATGACCATCAGGATCAGCAAAACCGAAGGTATAGCCAACTTCAAATTTTTCCGGTTCACAAAAAATAGTTCCGCCGAGTTGTTTTACTTTTTCATGCCATTGATCGACTTCCTCAACACTCTTAGCCGATAAAGAAAAGATGATTTCGTTTTCTGTTTTAGCATCAGTAATTTTGCCGTTTAAAGCTTTTTCGAATCTTTTGGGTAAGAAAAAATTAATCACAAAATTATTTTCAGCAACACTAAAACTTACGAGTTCAGGAGTTTCATGTCCGTTTTTTTGAAACCCAATCCAGTATAAAATTCGATTGTTTTTTGCAAATCATGCGAAACCAGATTCGCCCATATCATTTTAGTTTCCATATACTTTATCTTTTTAGATAATAATTAAAGTTAATGAATTTAATGAAATAGTCTTATAAATTTTGTTGAGGTGTCATTTCGTTAAAAGTTCTTTAATCATTTTTGGAACTTCCTTTTCTGGAGAAGGGAAGTTGTGAAGTTCTTTATTCTTATAAATATTGTATTCTGATTTTGAAATCACAGTTCCCTCAGGCGAAATAAACACTATTTCTAATTTGTCTAATATTTTTTTAAAATCCCATCTCCAGGTGTCATGGTATTCAATTAAAAAATCGAAATCTTCGAGTTTATCATCTTTTTTTACAATTTCAGCTTTAATTCCATATTTCTCTACTTCATTTTTAATAACAATATCAGTGTTGCCAATAATTTCGTGTTCTTTTGAGGAATGAATCGTCAGGTAAAACAATATAGCCTACCATTGGCAAAACTACACCAGGCTTAAATTGGATGTATTGAGAGTTTTCAGCCGAAACAATATAGGCTTTCTTTTGTGCTATGTTTTCTGGAACGGAATATTTTACGGTGTTAATTGTCCCGGAACAACTGCTAATTGTAATAGTTAAAATAGTTAAGAATGCTAAGTAGAGAAAGTTTTTTTTCACGTTTGATTTTTATTTTAATATAGAAGAGTTACTAGTTAATTTTTCATTCTGACGAAGGAAGAATCTCACCCAGTAACTCTACAAAGTATTTCTACTGGCTTATCTTTGTGGGCACGGATTACAAATCCGCGCTATCGGGTTAGTGCGATAGCTGGGGATTGATGCAAGTTTTTACTTAAGTCTTTTTTAACTATAAGGTGGTATAATATCCAACCTATAAAAGCAATTACTAAAGCTATTACCATTATAACTCTTGACATAATCTATTTGTTTTATCTTATATAATTAATTGTCTTTGTGGATAAGGATTACAAATCCGCCTTTATTTTGTATTACATGAAAAATATTAAGTTTATTCAAAGGAAAACAGAGGAGCGGATTTCTTGAGTTATAAAGCCAAACTATTTAATAATTCAATAAGTTTTGTGTCTGATGGTTTGGGAGCTTGTGCATTTATAATATTGCCATTTGAATCAATTAAGATAAATCTAGGAATTGCTTGGATGTTGTATTCTTTTATAAATTTTGAATCAAATTCTTTGTCTGCCAATAACTGAATCCCACTCATTTTTTTCTCATTTATAAGTTTGCTCCATTTTTCCCGGTCTTTAGTTTTGTCAATTGAAATACTTACAAAAACAATATTTTTGTCCTGAAATTGTTCTTCAACTTTTTCGAGTGATGGTATTTCCTGACGACAAGGCCCACACCAAGTAGCCCAAACATCAATATAAACGTATTTTCCTTTCAGACTTTCTAAAGACGTTTCTCCTCCTTTGTGATTTTCATAATTAAAAGATGGAGACGGTTTTCCTGGTTCTACCGCCATGGTATTATTATAGTTGGTAGTTAGGATTTCCTTAGTTTTTGGGTCATCTGTAATGGAAATGAACTCGTTATATGTTTTTTTATAGTATGGATTTTCAATGTTAATATCATTGACGCCATTTAGAATTAATCGATTCTTAATACTTTGACTTTTCAATGCCTTAATTTCAGGGATGGCATTCTTTGCCGAAATAAAAAAACTTCCTTCATCACCTTTAATATTCTCGAAAAATTTTGTCATTACAATGTCTTGATATTCTGTAGAAAACAAAAAATCAGATTCATTGTCCAAATCTATTTTTTCGTCATATTTCGGGAAATTTTCAGAAACCTTAAAATCATACGTCTGAGCATAATAGTTGTGAAGTTTTATATAAAACAAAATGTGTTTATGTTCTAAAAAATGAAAATTAAAAGATTCTTTTTGTTTAAATACGGTATCTGAAAAATTAGTTTTTTGGTATAAAATTTCTATAGAATCTTTTATTTTCTTTACTTTTTTTAAGAAGTCAATCTCATTTAATTTATACAGTTCTTCATTTGATATTTCAGAATTAATAATTGTTTTGTTTACTATATATTGATTCTCAACACTTCCGTTACCAGTATATTTTAAAGTAGAATTAAAGTTAGAATCATCAGCAGTTAGGCTAATTTTAGAATCTTTAGAAAAATAGATGGGCATCCTATTCTTAGAGGTTTCAATGGCATAAATTCCCTCGTAATTAATAGGTAATTGTTCAGAAAATGTTCCGTCGGGTTTTAAGTTGATTTCTTTTTCGAACGATTCTCCTTTGATCCAGATTTTTCCACCTTCAGTATTTGTGATTTTACCCGAAAGAGTGATGGTTGTGTTTGGAGTTGTGTAAGAAGAAAGTATTACAATTAATAATAGAAGACTATATTTTTTCATAGTATTTTTTTATCAAATATATTAATTTGTAAGTATTTATAATGTTTTTTTAAAATATAGTATAAAAAAACGGCTAGAAATTACTTCCTAGCCGTTTGTATATTTATGTTTTTGAATCTTATCCTAAAAAGGCTTTCAATTCGTCATAAGTCTTGATTTTAGTACTTACTTTTTCTTTGTTTAGTACGCTTTCAATTTGAGTTGGAATAGGCAATGTTATTCCTAAGGCTGGTTCTACTACATCTAAAAACTTGATAGGGTGAGCCGTTTCTAAGAAAACCCCAATAGCGTTCGGGTAGTTTTCCAGTTCTTTTTTCAAACCTAAATAACCTACCGCTCCGTGTGGTTCGGCAATGTAACCATCGGTTTTGTAGATATTTTTTAGTGCTTCTAAAGTTTCTTCGTCATTATAAGTATATGAAGAGAAATCTTTTTTAAACTGCTCCAAATCGTTTCCGTACATTTCCTGAATACGGATAAAGTTACTTGGATTACCTACGTCCATTGCATTCGAAATCGTAGCAATAGATGGTTTTGGATCGTAAATTCCGTTAGTTAAAAATCTTGGAACGGTATCATTTACGTTAGTTGAAGCTACAAAATGTTCAATATCTAATCCCATTTTCTTAGCAATAATACCGGCACAAATATTTCCGAAATTACCACTTGGGCAAGAAAAAACTAAAGGTTTGTTGTGGAATTTCAATGCTTTGTATGCAAAGAAGAAATAAAACATTTGTGGCAACCAGCGTGCAATATTAATCGAGTTAGCCGAAGTTAGGTTTTTGTGTTTCAAACTTTCGTCCAAAAACGCCTTTTTAACCATATCCTGGCAATCGTCAAAAACACCGTCAACTTCAAGTGCTTTGATGTTTTGTCCCAATGTTGTTAATTGTCTTTCCTGAATGTTGCTTACTTTTCCGGAAGGATACAAAATTACCACTTCAACTCCTTGAACCGCAAGAAAACCGCTGGCAACAGCGCCTCCAGTATCTCCAGAAGTTGCTACCAAAACAGTATTGGTATTGTCTTTTTTGTCTTTGTTAAAATAACCCAGACAACGCGACATAAAACGCGCTCCAACGTCTTTAAACGCCATAGTAGGACCGTGGAATAATTCCAAAGAATAGATTCCGTTTTCTACAGGTACTACTGGGAAATCAAAGCATAAAGTCTCTGCAATAATTTGTTTTAGGGTTTCTGCTGGAATTTCGTCACCTACAAATTGCTGAATCGCTTCAAAAGCAATTTCCTCATGACTTAAGTTCTCAATATTGTCAAAAAAAGATTGTGGAAGCGGAGTGATGCTTTCCGGAAAATACAATCCTTTATCGGATGCTAATCCTTGAATTACGGCTTCTTGAAAAGAAACTTTTGGTGCGTTATGGTTTAAACTGTAATATTTCATTTTTTCTATTAGTTCTTAGATTTTTAGTCCTTAGTTTTGTTTTTTATGAGTCCTTAGTTTGTTAGTCGTTAGTAATAAAACTAGGGACTACGGACTAAGCACTCGGGACTAAATTACTCTCATTCCCGTATCATTCACTTTACAAACATGAATTTCATAAGGTAAATTCATGGTATCGTAAACGGCGCTCATGCCCTGGGCAATTTTATCTGCTGTTTCTTTTCCTCTGCTCAGTGCAAAAATAGAAGGGCCAGAACCTGAAATTCCGGAACCTAAGGCTCCATTTTCTAAAGCGGATTGTTTGATTAAGTCAAAACCAGGAATCAATACGCTTCGTAACGGTTCTACAATTTCGTCATGCAGCGAACGCCCGATTAAATCGTAATCCTGAGTGTATAATCCAGCAATTAATCCGCCTACATTTCCCCATTGCGTAATGGCGCTTTTTAGAGAAACAGTTTGTTTTAGTACCGAACGGGCATCGGAAGTTTTCAACTCTATTTGTGGGTGAATTACCGTTGCAAACAATTCGTCCGGACTATCAATTTTGATAATATCCAAAGGATTTGAACTTCTGACCAGCGTGAATCCGCCTAAAAGCGCAGGGGCAACGTTGTCAGCATGTGCGTTTCCAGAAGCTAGTTTTTCGCCTTGCATGGCGAATTTCACCAATTCTTTTCGGGTAAACGGATTGCCTAATAATTCGTTAGCAGCAAAAACAGCTCCTGCCGAACTAGCGGCCGAACTACCAATACCACTTCCTGCTTTGATGTGTTTGTAAATTTCGATTTCGAAACCAAAATCGGCATCTACTTCTTCCAACATCGCTAATAAAGCTACTCCCGCAACGTTTTTCTCAGCTTCTAAAGGTAAATTAGCACCTTCAATTTTGCTGATGCGAACACCTTTTTCGGCTGTTTTTCGAACAATCATTTCGTCTCCTACATTGTCTAAACACAATCCCAGAACGTCAAATCCGCAGGAAAGGTTGGCAATAGTTGCAGGGCAAAATACTTTTACTTCATTCATTTTTTATGAGTTTCTGAGTTTCTAAGATTCTGAGTTCCTATGTTTCTAAGTTTTTTTTATTCTTAGAATCTTAGCAGCTTAGTGACTTAGCAACTTTTTTTTAAACATTTCCAATTCTAATTACATCGGCAAAAATTCCCGAAGCCGTAACCGCTGCACCAGCACCAGCACCTTTTATCAATAAAGGCTGGTCTACATAACGATCAGTAAAGAATAAAACGATATTGTCTTTTCCTTCCAGGTTGTAGAAAGGATGGTCTTTTGGAATGAATTGCAAACCTACGCTTGCTTTTCCATTTTCAAACTGAGCCACAAATTTCAATCTACTGTCTTTTTCTATGGCTTCTGCCAAAATACCTTCAAAATGACTGTTATATTCCACTAATGATTTGAAGAAATCCTCATTATTAGTAGTTGCCATACAAGCAGCAGGTAAGAACGATTGATTTTCAATATCTTCAATTTCCATTTGGTAACCGCTTTCGCGAATTAAAATCAGGATTTTTCTGGCTACGTCAATTCCGCTTAAGTCAATTTTTGGATCAGGCTCAGTAAACCCTTGTACTCCTGCTTCTTTAACTACATCGTAGAACGAATTGTCTTTGTCGAAATTGTTAAAGATAAAGTTCAGACTTCCTGATAAAACGGCCTGAATTTTATGTACTTTATCACCAGATGCGATTAGGTTTTTAACCGTGTCGATAATTGGTAATCCCGCACCCACATTAGTTTCAAATAAGAAAGGTGCATTGTATTGTCGTGATAATTTTTTAAGGTTTTTGTAATTGTCATAAGCAGAAGCACAGGCAATTTTGTTACAAGTTACCACACCAACACTTTGTTTCAAGAAGTGTTCGTAAGTAGCAGCCACATCAGCATTTGCAGTAATATCTACAAAAATAGAGTTACGTAAATTTAATCCAATTACTTTTTCGATAAACAATTCTCTGTTAGCTGTTTCTCCATTATCAAGCGCTGCCTGCCATGAATCTAAATCAATTGCATCGTCATCAAAGTGCATTTTTCTAGAATTAGATAAGGCAATAACGCGAACATTGATTTTAAGATTTTCTTTTAAGAATTTCTTTTGCTGGTGGATTTGCTCGATGAATTTTTCCCCGACATTTCCAACACCCATCACGAATAAATTCAGCTGTTTGGTATTTTCTTCAAAGAAGTTTTCGTGCAAAGTGTTTAATGCTTTCTTAACGTCTCTTTCGTTAATTACTGCCGAGATATTTCTTTCAGAAGCACCCTGAGCAATCGCTCTGATGTTTACGTTATTTTTACCTAGAGTACTAAACATTCTTCCGCTTAGTCCCTGGTGGTTTTTCATGTTTTCGCCCACTAATGCAATAATGCAAAGGTTTTTCTCCACAATGCAAGGATCGATTTTGTTTTGAGCAATTTCGATTTCGAATGCTTTGTTGATGGCGTTTTCAGCAACTTCAGCATCGCTATTTAAAATTCCGATGCAGATAGAATGCTCTGAAGAAGCCTGAGTAATAAAAATTACATTGATGTTTTCGGAAGATAAAACTTCGAAAAGTCTTTTTGATGAACCCGAAACTCCAATCATTCCAGGACCTTCCAGTGTAATCAAGCTAATATGTTCAATATGGCTGATTCCTCTTACTGGATTTCCATTTGAAGTAGAAACATTAGAAATAAAAGTTCCTTCGGCTTCTGGTTCAAAAGTATTTTTGATGTGAATTGGAATATTCTTTCTTAAAACCGGCTGAATTGTTGGCGGATATAAAACTTTGGCACCAAAATGTGACAATTCCATAGCCTCCTGGTACGAAATAGCAGCAATAGGTTGTGCTTGTTTTACAATTTTTGGGTTAGCAGTAAACATTCCGTTTACGTCAGTCCAGATTTCTAATTCGTCAGCATTTAATGCTCCAGCCATAATAGCTGCAGTATAATCAGATCCACCGCGACCTAAAGTAGTATTGATTTCGTCTAAAGAAGAAGCAATAAAACCAGGAATTACGACAACCTGAGACTCATTCGAACTAAAAAATGCAGTAGTCAATAAGTTAGTTACTTCAAAGTTTACAGCTGCTTTTCCGTAATTGTTGTTGGTTTTAATCAACTCACGGCTGTCTTTATAACTACTATTTTTTAAATTTTGCTTTAAAGATTCTGCAATAATATAAGATGAAAGTAATTCGCCAAAACTTAAAATAGTGTCAGATGTTCTTGCAGATAATTCGCCAAGAAGGAAACAGCCATCTAAAATAGTTTCCAGATGATTGATAATTCTTTTAATATGGCTCAATAAACTGCTTTGCTCGCTTACAGGAATTAATTCTTTTAAAGCGTCTAAGTGTTTTTTCTCGATTTCGGCAACAATGTGTTTGTAGGTTTCATCGTTAGAAGCAGCTTTTGAAGCGGCTAATTGCAACAAATCCGTTACTTTGCTAAGGGCAGAAACAACTACAATTAGTTTGTCATTTTTAGCTTTGTTGAGAACAATATCTAGAACTAGTTTTATATTTTTTGCATTGGCTACCGAAGTTCCGCCAAATTTTAATACTTTCATTTTGTTTGTTTTATTTTAAAAATGCAATATTTTATATACACCCAACACCTTTCTTCTAACAAAAAAGCATGTATCAATCAGGATTATATGTAATGATGAATACCCCTAAGGGGTAGTAGTAGTTGTAACAGAAATTGAAACCCAAATTTGAGTTGCTATCGGAGATTGATATTTAATTCTGTTGTCTTTCATAAGAGTTCCCAAAAATACAGTTTTTTATAAAAAGCAAAAACCTTTATTGGGTTTTTGTGAATAATTTTAAAAAAAGAGCAAATATATGTTTTTACCGCTTTTAATTATAGCGATTTCTCTTTAAATTTTTAGAAATAACTTGTTTTTTGTGAAAATAATGTCAGACTGATTTAAGAAACGGAAGTGTCATTAAAATGTCCAGTGATTAAAAAAGTTTTAAACAGGGTTTTGTCATCAATTTTTTGATGGAATTTGGAGTGCTTTTCATTTTTAGGAATTTGGCAAACAAAAATTATTGTTTTCTAAGATTAAATAGTTTTTGTACTAATTGTTTTGCGAAGTATTTTCTATTTGAGTTAATTTCTGATTCAAAAAAGCACGAATAGGTAAAAAAAAGCATATTGAGGGATTATTAATTTTTAAAATGACTTTACCATGAAATAAAAAAAAGTATTTTTGCTTTCTAAAAAATAAAGTAAAAAATGTCAATAAACAGTATTTTCCAATTTTTAGTACCAAAGGATAAAAAATTCTTCCCCCTTTTTGAAGAAGCTTCTAGTAATTTGATCGAGTTGGCTTCTAATTTGCATGAAGCAGTAAATCTTCCTTTGAAAGAGAGAGAAGTGCTTTTTCATAAAATAGACGAATTAGAACAAAGAGGAGAAGACATTACCCGTCAAACCAATTTAGAATTGAGTAAAAACTTTATTACTCCTTTTGATAGAGAAGACATCCACTCTTTGATTACTTCTATTGATAATGTTGCCGATCGTTTGCACGGTGCTTCAAGCATTATGCGTTTGTATCAAGTGGATAAGATTACTAAATCTATTAGAAAATTGACAGAAATTAATCTTGAAGCTTGTCAGCATATTGAAATTGCGGTAAAAGAATTGAGAGATTTTAAAAATGCACATAAAATTAAAGCAGCTTGTGCTAAAATTTCTAAGTTAGAAAACAAATCAGATAATGTTTATAACAAAGCGGTTTTTGAAATTTTTGAAAATGAAACCGACGCTAAGAACATCATTAAATACAAAGAAGTATTATCAATACTAGAATCGGCTACTGACAAATGTAAGAGTGTAGCGAGTGTTTTAGAATCTATTTCGGTTAAACATTCTTAATTTAATTTATTCTTTTGAAGTAATCACGTATGACTTTACTTATCACAATTATAGTTTTAGCACTTATTTTTGATTACATAAATGGTTTTCATGATGCTGCTAACGCTATTGCAACAGTAGTTGCTACAAAAGTATTGACTCCTTTTCAGGCAGTGGTTTGGGCTGCTTTTTTTAATTTTCTGGCCTATTGGGTTTTTGGTTTTGGAGTAGCAGATACGGTGGCAAAAACAGCACACACAATTGATATTAATCTGATTGTAATTCTGGCGGGTGTTATTGCTGCAATTTGTTGGAATTTATTAACCTGGTGGTTGGGGATTCCGTCGAGTTCTTCTCATACTTTGATTGGTGGATTTGCTGGTGCGGCTATAGCTCATGCTATTTTTATGCACGGTTTTTCAGATTACACTGTGGTTGAAGATGGTGTTACAGTTACAAGACATTGGTATAATATTGTAAACTGGTATGATCCAGGTAAGGCAGGAGCAATGCCTACCGGAGTTCTTATCATTGTTATATTTATCTTTTTAGCTCCGTTTTTAGGAGTTTTAGCTTCTTATTTAATTTCGATTTGGTTGCTAAATTCAGCCCGAAAAAGCATTTATCCAAAGATTTTCACTGTTGCTTTAATGATTGGTACTGTTTGGTTTATCAGTAAAATGATTATTAATGATGTAGGTGAATCCCGATTTGAATCTCATTTTTGGAACGTAGCTTTTGATCCGCATAATATCAAATGGTTTTTAGTTGGCTTTATTATTTTGTCAGTAAGTTTATTCTGTTTGGTTTTTAGTAGTTTGAATCATCATCAGTCTGAAGTAATGCTTAAAAAGATGCAATTGTTGTCTTCAGCTGCATTTAGTTTAGGACATGGTGGTAACGATTCTCAAAAAGTAATGGGTATTATTGCAGCAGCAGTAATTGTTTATACTAATAGCGAAGGAGTTGATTTGTACGCTATGCCAACCTGGTTGCAGGTAGCTTTACCAGAAGGAGAAACTCCGGGAATCATGCCTGAATGGATTCCGTTAGCCTGTTATTCTGCTATTGCGGCAGGAACATTGAGTGGTGGATGGAAAATTGTAAAAACAATGGGATCTAAAATTACCAAAGTAACTTCTTTTGAAGGTGTTGCGGCAGAAACAGCTGGAGCTTTGACTTTGTATTTTACGGAACATTTAAAGATTCCAGTAAGTACAACGCATACTATTACAGGTTCGATTATTGGTGTTGGATTAACCAAAAGAGTTTCTGCAGTACGATGGGGAGTAACCGTTAGTTTGATTTGGGCCTGGATTTTAACCATTCCTATTTCAGCACTTTTAGCAGCTATTTGCTATTATATATTAAATATTTTCTTGTAAAATAGAATCAAAATATACAAAGCCATCTGACACGTCGGATGGCTTTTGTTTTTTACGGCTTTTTCGAAATAGAAGTTTTTGTTTGTGTTAAAAATCAATGCGTTATGTTGTATTTGTTGCTAAGTGTTATTTGTAGTGTGGCTGTGGGGGTAATTTTTAAAATAGCTCGTAAATGGTCTACTAATGCAAAGCAAATAGTATTGTTTAATTATCTTTTTGCGTTGCTGCTTTGTTACGCAGTTTTTTCTCCCGATGTAACTGCAATTACGGCAGAAGCTCCATTTTTACTGTATGGAGGTTTAGGGATTTTGTTGCCTGTAGTTTTTCTGTTTTTAATTACTTCCATTAAAAATATCGGAATTGTAAAAACCGATGCGGCTCAAAGATTATCTTTGTTCGTGTCTATTTTAGCGGCTTGGTTGCTTTTTAAAGAAGTATTTTCGATTACTAAACTAATTGGAATCTCGATAGGTTTTCTAGCTTTATTCTGTGTTTTAAATAAAACCGCTGATAACACCAAATCAGATTTGAAATATCCTATTTTGGTTTTCTTTGGTTTTGGAATTATTGATATTTTATTCAAAAAAGTAGCGGCTTTTACCACAATTCCTTATACAACTTCTTTGTTTGTTATTTTTAGTATTGCTTTCTTTTGTATGATTGGTGTAGTCTTGTATGAAATGATTGTTCAGAAGAAATCTTTTCAGCTTAATAATTTGTTATTTGGACTTTTGGTAGGTGGTTTTAATTTTGGAAATATATTATTTTACTTAAAAGCACATCAGGCTTTCTCGACAAATCCATCCACTGTTTTTGCAGGAATGAATATGGGAGTTATTCTACTAGGAAGTATAGTCGGAATCCTTGTTTTTAAAGAAAAATTATCGAAACTAAACTATTTTGGGCTTGTTTTAGCGCTGTTGTCAATAGTGTTTATTGTGGTTTCTGTATAGCGGTTTATCGAGATTCCATTTTGAAATTTTTCTCGATAGCCTTAATCATTTCGCCAGCAATATCTTTGTTGGTTGCTGTTTCAATTCCTTCAAGACCTGGAGAAGAGTTTACTTCGAGTAATAATGGCCCTTTAGAAGAACGAATAATGTCTACACCTGCTACTTTTAAATCCATCGCTTTAGCGGCTTTAATAGCGATTCTTTTCTCGTCAGCTGTTGCTTTTATTACTGATGCTGTTCCACCAAGATGAATATTAGCTCTAAATTCGCCTGGCATTGCTTCACGCTGAATAGTGGCTACCACTTTTCCGTCTACCACAAACAGACGTAAATCTTTTCCGTTGGCTTCTTTGATGAATTCCTGAACTAGAATATTCGCATTTAAACTTTTAAAAGCGTTAATAACACTTTCTGCTGCTTTTTTTGTTTCGGCTAAAACTACTCCTTTTCCCTGAGTTCCTTCCAGTAATTTTATGATTAAAGGTGATCCGCCAACCATTTTTATTAAATCGTCGGTATCTAAAGGGGAATTAGCAAAACCAGTTGTTGGAATATCAATTCCGCTATTCAAAAGTAATTGTAATGAATATAATTTATCTCGTGATTGTGTTATGGCGGTAGCTGAATTTAAGCAGAATACTTTCAATGCTTCAAATTGACGTGTTAAAGCACAGCCGTAAAAGGTGATACTTGGTCGAATTCTAGGAATAATGGCATCAAATTGATTTAAGATTTTTCCACCACGATAATGAATCTCAGGAGTTTTAGCATCTAGTTTGATGTAGCACTCTTTGATGTTTAAGAAATGCATTTCGTGTCCACGCATTTCTCCTGCTTCCATGATTCTTTTGTTGCTGTATAATTCAGGATTACTTGCTAATAATCCAATGCGTAATCCGCTAGGCGCTTTTTCTGAATTTTTATAAATTTCTTTTAGGCTGTCTGAAGTGGGTTGACCTAATAAAAATCGTTGTTCCGGATCTACAAGAATTCTTCCACTCATGGCTTCGCGACCTAAAAGCATACGGAAACCCATAGTATCTCTATTAGTTAACGTCATTTCTATTGGCCAAATGGTATCGCCAATTTTTAGATTGGTTTGAATAACATAGCGTTGTTCTCTAAATCCGCTAGAACTTTTTACAATTCTTTTGTCTACCAGCGGCGCTTCGCAATGAATAATGGTTTTAGAGTTGTTTTGGATAGGATTAATGTCAAATTTTACCCAATTTGATTCATTCTTGATGAAAGGCGCAATATTAATAGCGTGTAGGGCAGAAGTTTTTGCTCCCGAATCTACTCTGGCTTTTATTGTTGGGATTCCTAATTCAGGGAATGAACACCATTCTTCGCTACCGACAACTACTTTATTCATTATTTTTATTGGATTGAGATTGTATTATGTCAAACGCCAAATGTAGTTATTTGTTATTTAAATCAAAGCCAATTGTGTTAAAAGAATAAACCCGTTATGTTATGAAAACGTAACGGGTTTAAGTGTGAAATGGATAGCAGTTTTTATGGATTAGTTGCTTCTCCTGTTTTTTGAATTTTTACAGTTAATTCCTGAGAACCGTCTTCGATATCCATGAAAATCTCATCTCCGGCTGTAATTTTTGAAGTGATGATTTCCTCGGCAAGAGTGTCTTCAACATATTTTTGAATGGCTCTTTTTAATGGTCTTGCTCCAAATTGCTTATCAAAACCTTTATCAGCAATAAATGCTTTTGCTTTGTCAGAAAGATTCAATTGGTATCCTAAATCGGCAACTCTTGCATATAATTTTTTCAATTCGATTTCAATAATCAAATCAATATCATGTTTCTCTAAAGCGTTAAATACGATTACATCATCAATTCTGTTTAAGAATTCAGGTGCGAATGTTTTCTTTAAAGCGTTTTCAATGATACTTTTCGAATTATCATCAGCTTGCGCTACTTTAGCAGCAGTTCCAAAACCTACTCCCTGACCAAAATCTTTCAATTGTCTTGCTCCAACATTTGAAGTCATGATAATTATAGTGTTTTTAAAGTCAATTTTACGGCCTAAACTGTCTGTTAAAAATCCGTCGTCTAATACTTGTAAAAGCATGTTGAAAACATCTGGATGTGCTTTTTCTATTTCGTCTAAAAGAACAACTGCATACGGTTTTCTACGTACTTTTTCAGTTAATTGCCCACCTTCTTCGTAACCTACGTATCCCGGAGGCGCACCAATTAAACGGGAAATAGCAAATTTCTCCATGTATTCACTCATGTCAATTCGTACTAAAGCATCTTCAGAATCGAATAATTCTTTAGCTAAAACTTTTGCCAATTGTGTTTTACCAACACCTGTTTGACCTAAGAAAATAAACGAACCAATAGGACGATTTGGATCTTTCAACCCAGCACGATTTCTTTGAATTGAACGAGCAATTTTGACTACAGCTTCGTTTTGACCAATAACTTTACTTTCGATAAGTTGTGGTAATTTGGCTAATTTGTTGCTTTCTGTTTGTGCGATACGATTTACTGGAATTCCAGTCATCATAGAAACTACATCGGCAACATTGTCTTCTGTTACTTCAATTCGGTTGCTTTTAGCATCCTCTTCCCATTGTTCCTGAGCAATAGCTAAGTCTTTCTCAATGCGTTTTTCGTCATCGCGAAGTTTAGCAGCTTCTTCATATTTCTGTTTTTTAACAACAGCATTTTTTAATTCTCTAATGTCTTCTAATTGACGCTCTAAGTCTAATATTTTCTTAGGAACTTCAATGTTAGTGATGTGAACACGTGAACCTGCCTCATCCAATGCATCGATAGCTTTGTCTGGTAAAAAACGTTCCGACATATATCGGTTTGTTAATTTAACACAGGCTTCAATAGCTTCAGGTGTATAAGTAACATTGTGGTGATCTTCGTATTTATTTTTCACGTTGTTCAAAATGGTAATTGTTTCTTCTACCGAAGTAGGTTCTACAATAATTTTTTGAAAACGTCTTTCTAAAGCACCATCTTTTTCAATGTACTGTCTGTATTCGTCTAATGTTGTTGCACCAATACATTGTATTTCACCTCTGGCTAATGCTGGTTTGAACATGTTAGACGCATCTAAAGATCCAGTAGCTCCGCCTGCACCAACAATGGTGTGAATTTCGTCAATGAAAAGGATGATGTCGTCATTTTTTTCTAATTCGTTCATTACCGCTTTCATGCGCTCTTCAAACTGTCCACGGTATTTGGTTCCAGCAACTAAACTGGCTAAATCTAAAGTAACAACGCGTTTGTTGAAAAGAATTCGGGATACTTTCTTTTGGATAATACGCAATGCTAAACCTTCGGCAATTGCTGATTTTCCAACTCCTGGTTCTCCAATTAATAATGGATTATTTTTTTTACGACGGCTTAGAATCTGACAAACACGCTCAATTTCTTTTTCGCGTCCTACAACAGGGTCTAGTTTTCCTTCCTCGGCCATTTCGGTCAGGTCTCTACCAAAATTGTCTAAAACAGGAGTTTTAGATTTTTTATTGGACTTATTGGCTGGATTATTGAAATTACCTTCTTTTAAACTGTCATCTTGTCCTAAATCGTCATTGTAAGAGTCAGTAGCTCTTGGTAAATTTTCTAAGAATTCTTCTTCGTTTGGTGTCATATTTAGATATTGTTCTTTAGCTATATCATAATCTATTTTAAGTTTATTTAATAGCTTGGTTGTAGGATCGTTTTCGTTTCTTAAAATGCATAGTAATAGGTGAGCAGTACTAACCGACGGACTCTGGAAAACCTTTGCCTCGAGAAAAGTGGTCTTCAGTGCACGCTCCGCCTGACGAGTCAAGTGCAGGTTTTTCTTTTCTAAATTACTATCTATCCCCGGGATAGCAGGGCTTAGGATTTCTACCTTTCTGCGTAAATGATCTAAGTCAATTGATAAATTGTTTAATATCTGTATTGCTTTACCATTACCATCTCTAAGGATACCAAGCATCAAGTGTTCTGTCCCAATGAAGTCATGACCCAGTCGTAAAGCTTCTTCTTTACTGTAGGTAATAACATCTTTTACTCTTGGTGAAAAATTGTCATCCATAATATTTATTTCTAGTATGTGTAAATTTAGTGAATTACTATTTGAAAAACAAAAACCGTACCTAAGTACTTATGTCAGCTAATAGACAAAAAAAATGGCAAAAAAGCTTGATTTTGTCGTTAATTTATTAAACAAAAGCCAATGTTAATTTGTTAATAAATCATTGAAATTAGTGTATTGAAAAGCTTTTAAAAATTTCAAAAAGCCGTATATTGGCACGTTTTGAAATGAATATAATTATTTAATATAACAACTTATGTCTGAAGGAGAAAAGTTAATTCCTATTAACATAGAAGATGAAATGAAATCAGCTTACATTGATTATTCAATGTCGGTAATTGTATCAAGAGCGCTTCCAGATGTTAGAGATGGTTTGAAGCCAGTGCATCGAAGAGTACTTTATGGAATGTATGATTTAGGAGTAACTTCAAGATCTGCTCATAAAAAATCCGCAAGAATTGTCGGGGAAGTTTTAGGAAAGTACCATCCACACGGAGATACTTCTGTGTACGACGCTATGGTGCGTATGGCTCAAGAGTGGAGTATGCGATATTTATTAGTTGATGGTCAGGGTAACTTTGGTTCTGTTGATGGTGATAGCCCGGCAGCAATGCGTTATACCGAGGCCAGAATGCGCAAATTTTCAGAAGAAATATTGGCTGATATCGAAAAAGAAACAGTTGACTTCCAACTGAACTTTGACGATACCTTATATGAGCCAAAAGTAATGCCAACCCGTGTTCCTACTTTATTAGTAAACGGAGCAACTGGTATTGCGGTAGGTATGGCTACTAATATGCCGCCTCACAACTTAACTGAGGTTATCAATGGTACATTAGCGTATCTTGATAATAATGATATTGAAATAGACGAATTAATGACGCATATTAAAGCTCCGGATTTTCCAACTGGAGGTGTTATATATGGTTATGAAGGGGTTCGTGAAGCATTTAAAACCGGAAGAGGGCGTATTGTAATGCGTGCTAAAGTTGGTTTTGAAGAAGTAGAAGGAAGAGAATGTATTATTGTAACTGAAATTCCTTTTCAGGTTAACAAAGCTGATATGATTAAACGTACAGCTGATTTAGTTAACGAGAAAAAGATTGAAGGAATTGTAAATATTCGAGACGAGTCAGATAGAAATGGTATGCGTATCGTTTATATCCTGAAACGTGATGCTACTCCAAATGTAGTTTTGAATACTTTATACAAATTTACTCAATTACAATCTTCTTTTAGTGTAAATAATATTGCATTAGTAAAAGGTCGCCCACAAATGTTGAATCTGAAAGATATGATTCATTATTTTATTGAGCACCGTCATGATGTAGTGGTTAGAAGAACACAATTTGAATTGCGTAAAGCCGAAGAAAGAGCCCATATTCTTGAAGGTTTAATTATTGCTTCTGATAATATCGACGAAGTAATTGCGTTGATTAGAGGTTCTAAAAACACTGAGGAGGCCCGTGAAAAATTAATCGAAAGATTTAAATTGTCTGATATTCAGGCTCGTGCTATTGTTGAGATGCGTTTGCGTCAATTAACAGGTCTGGAACAAGATAAGTTAAGAGCAGAGTACGAAGAATTGATGAAGTTGATCGATCATTTGAAAGCTTTATTAGCTGATGTAAATTTAAGAACTGATTTGATCAAAGAAGAGCTTACTGAAATCCGTGAGAAATATGGAGATGAGCGTCGTTCTCAAATTGAATATTCAGGAGGAGATGTTAGTATTGAAGATTTAATTGCTGATGAGAATGTAGTTATTACTATTTCGCATGCTGGTTATATCAAACGTACGAATCTTACGGAATACAAAACACAGAATAGAGGTGGAGTTGGACAAAAAAGTGCGGGAACAAGAGATCAGGATTTCTTAGAGCATATGTTTGTGGCTACAAATCACCAATATATGATGTTCTTTACTCAAAAAGGAAAATGTTTCTGGATGCGTGTTTATGAAATCCCAGAAGGAAGCAAAACGGCAAAAGGTAGAGCAATTCAGAATCTGATTAACATAGAAAGTGATGATAAGGTAAAAGCATTTATTTGTACTCAGGATTTAAAAGATCAGGATTATATCAAGACGCATAACCTCGTTATGGTAACTAAACAAGGTCAGGTTAAGAAAACTTCTTTAGAGAAATATTCTAAGCCACGTGTAAACGGTGTTGCAGCCATTACTATTAAAGAAGGCGATGAATTATTAGGGGCTGAATTGACTAATGGTGAAAGCCAAATTATCTTAGCGGTTAAGTCTGGTAAATTAGTTCGTTTTGAAGAAACAAAAACGCGTCCAATGGGAAGAACAGCTTCTGGAGTTCGCGGAATTACTTTGAAAGACGATACCGATGAAGTAATTGGTATGGTTACTGTAGACAAAGATGATATCAACGATTCACAGATTTTAGTAGTTACTGAAAACGGATACGGTAAACGTACCAAATTAGTTGACGAAGATGGTGAAGATGTTTATCGAATCACAAACCGTGGAGGTAAAGGAGTTAAAACCCTTAATATCACCGAGAAAACAGGAAGTTTGATTTCGATTAGTGCGGTTACGGATGCTGATGATTTAATGATTATCAATAAATCAGGATTGACTATTAGAATGGCTATCGAAGATTTACGTGTAATGGGTCGTGCTACGCAAGGAGTTCGATTGATTAATTTAAAAGGTAAAGATTCTATTGCTGCTGTAACAAAAGTGATGAAAGATGATGTTGCCGAAGTTATCGTTGATGAGGAAGGTAATGTTATCGAAACTGTAGCTATCGAAAGAGTGAAACCGGATTTAGAAGTTCTGGAAGATGACGGAGTGGTAGAAGATGATGACGATGAAGATGATGTTGCTGACGAAGAAGAATTAGATGAAGATGATTCTGAGGAAGAAGACGAAGAATAAACTACGATCAAAATAAATTATAAATATTAAAAATGAATATTATGAATGGTAAATTTGTAATGCTAGCCTCAGCTTTATTACTGACTGTTGCAACTTTTGCTCAGAAAAAAGAATTGAGAGCTGTAGAGAAAGCTGTAAAAGGCGGAGATTCGAAAGAAGTGTTAGAACTTTTAAAAGCAGTTGATCCTGTATTGCCTAATGCTTCTGATGAAGAAAAAGCACAGTATTATTTTTTAAAAGCGAATGCTTATTTGGATTTGGTAGATAAAAAAATCGATACCGATGCCAATATGAAATTAGCAGCCGATACTTATAAAGAATTAATTGCTGCAGAAAAAGCTTCTGGAAAACAAAAGTATACTCCACAAGCAGCAGCTTCGATTACTAAAATTAAAGGTTTGTTAATCAATAGCGGAGTTGCAGCAACTAAAGAGAATAATAATACAGAAGCAGCTCAAAAATTATACGAAGCTTATCTTTTAGACAAAAAAGATACAATCAATCTTTATTATGCGGCTTCAACTTATGTAAGCGCCAAGAATTATGATAAAGCAATGGAATTGTATAATGAATTGAAAAAGATTAATTATTCTGGAAAAGGGACTGAATATCTTGCTGTAAGTAAAACGAATGATCAGGAAGTTGGATTTGCTTCTGCTGCTGAAAGAGATAAAGCAGTAAAATTAGGAACGCATGAAAAACCAAGAACTGAAGAAATTCCTTCTAAAAGAGGTGAGATTTACAAGAATATGGCTTTAATTTTAGTAGATCAAGGAAAAATTGCTGAAGCTAAAAAAGCAGTTTCTGATGCCAGAGCAGCTAATCCTGATGATTCTTCATTAATGTTAACGGAAGCTAACTTGTACTTGCAAACTAAAGATTTTGATAAATACAAGCAAATTATCACTGAAGTGTTAGCAAAAAATCCTAATGATGCTGGATTAGTTTATAATTTAGGAGTTATTTCGGCAAATGCAAATAATAACGAAGAAGCTGAGAAATATTACAAGAGAGCAGTAGAAATCAAACCAGATTATACTAATGCTTACATCAACTTAGCAGTTTTAAAGTTACAAAACGAAAAAACGCTTATTGAAGAAATGAATAAATTAGGTACTTCTGATAAAGACACAAAACGTTATGAAGTATTGAAAAAGAAAAGAGAAGATTTGTTTAGAAGTACTTTGCCTTACTTGAAAAAAGCATACGAATTAGATCCTGATAATACTGATATAGTGAAAACACTTTCAGGAGTTTACGGAGCTTTAGAAATGACAGCTGAGAAAAATGCTTTGAAAGCTAAAATGAAAAAATAAGCTAGAATAAATTAATAAAAGCCATCTTTTGAATTGAATCAAAAGATGGCTTTTTTGTTGGACTAATTTTAACAGCATTATTATAATTTGTAGTTTTGCCATTCTAAAATTATACATCTTAAAATTGGTTTTTTATATAAAATCAGCAAGAAATCCACATGATAACAATTAATAAAGACCAGCAATTTTTAATAAAAAACATACTTTTTGTATTTGCTTTAGAAATAGAAGCAGGCGAAGTTTTTAATAACCAGAATACTTTGTTTACAGGAATAGGGAAAGTGAATGCGAGTTACGAATTAACTAAAGCAATTCATCAAAAAAGACCTGATTTGATAGTGAATTTGGGTACGGCAGGAAGCAGCTATTTTAGCAAAGGCGATCTGGTTTGTTGCACGCAATTTGTACAACGGGATATGGATGTAAGAGGATTGGGTTTTGAACTTTATAAGACTCCTTTTTCAAACATTCCGTTAGTGTTAGATTGCGGTTTGCCAATGCAAGATTTCCCTGTGGGTACTTGTGGTACGGGAGATAATTTTGAAATGGAGCACAATACAACACAATATAATGTGGTGGATATGGAAGCGTATGCATTAGCAACTGTTGCTCAGAAAGAAAACATTCCGTTTTTATGTATCAAATACATTTCTGATGGTGCTGATGATAGTGCTGCCGAAGATTGGACTGTTTTAGTACACAAAGCGTCGCTTGCTTTTGGCGAAATATTTCAGATTAATGCTATTCAGCTTAGCAAATAATATAATCCTGTTATGGGAGTTTTTGTATTGGTTATTGCCTTTTAAAGTTATGATTTGACAGACTTTAAAAGGCAATAATCTTTATAATTTCTATTTAGAAGTTTATTAATTGTATATAAAAGTCTCTGCCCAATCGGATGTTTTTATTGCAGAAACCAGATTCTCAGAATTTACAAATACACGCAGTTCTTTATTGGCTACTTTTTTGCTATACAAAGCTCTAAAACGATAGATTGTTGTTTGATCATTTTTACTTTGATAGACTTCAGCTAATTGAAGATCTTTAAAAGTACCATACCATTGTCTGTATTTTGAACAGGTTTTAGAGAGCTTTTCGATAGTGATATTATTAATTACTGATGTTGTAGCTTCACTAGTCTTAAAAGGTTTGAATTTTGATGTATTGCAGGTCATCAGAACACGTTTTCCAAGTTCGTAGGCTTTATTCTTCTGACTGTTATTAACTTCAGTTAAAGCTAGTTTTACAATTTTATTTTCTTGATGTGCTTTTTTTGATTTACATCCTACTAATGCAATTAGACTTAAGATTACGATCAGTTTTTTCATTTTAATGTTTTTATTTTAATAATAGATTAGGGTTGGGACAATTTTTTGCATAAAAATCCAAATCAGATGCGCTGCAAACACCAGGATAATCACCCATGTAATCCTCCAAGTTTTTGATAATTTGAAAATGTAAATGTGGTGCATAATCGCCATTTTCAGATGAATTTCCTAATACTCCTAGCTGTTCACCTTTTTTAAAATCCATTCCGATTTCTATATTTTTTATACTTTCTAACGAAAGATGTCCGTATAAAGTATAGAAAACCTCATTTTCTAGCTGATGTTTTAAAATAATTGTTGGTCCATAATTGCCAACGGAGTTGTTATTTTTAAAACTATGAATCCATCCGTCCAAGGGACAAATAACTACTGTTCCAGCCTGAGTCCACAAATCAATTCCAATATGAATGTCGCGTTCTTCGCTATTCTCATTGGTAAAATGGGTGCTTCTTTGATATAAACTTCGTTTTTCTAAATAACCGCCAAAACCAATTTTAGCATCGAATAATTCTCTTTGTCGTTGAATGTAAGCTTCAAGAAGCGTGGCATCCGCTAGATTAATCTTTTCTAAATTTACATTGGCAACCGATAAATTCAAAGGAAAATAATCCTTATCTGAATTAGCATTAGCTAATAGATGAATAGGTGCTGTATTTTTGAAAAGATTTTCGATATTTTAAATTTTTACAAAGCTTAAATTAAATAAAAAAAGCCAAACTAAAAAATTTAGCCTGGCTTTTATAACTTTTAATTAGGGGGAATTAGGATTGTTTTGGAAGTTTACTCCAAATTCAATTGCAAAGCAAAACAGTTTTTGTCTTCTTTGGTGATACTAAAAACAATAACATCGTCAGAAACATTTTCATGAATCATTACCTGATCACGCAGTGAAAGTTCTTTCATGAAATTCATTTCGAAACTTTTTATTTTTTGCTTTAAAATAATATTTTCATCCACCAAATCCATACACCATTCGAGGTATTTGACATTATTGACATGGTTGACAATATCCAAATCCGATAGAATAACCGTTTTACTAAAAACCTCTTCTTTTTCAGGATTGATTTCAATTTTCGAAAATCCTTCCTGAGTAGCTTTTACATCCGGAAATAATTCAAAGTGATCGTGTGCCAATGTTAGTAATTCCGGACGGCGTTTCTTTGTATTAAAAACGGCCCAAAAGGTTTCGCAACCCACCATTTTTTTACCATTAACATACATTTCTAAAGCACGAACCGAACGAGAATTTTCTAAACTATTAATCCATGTTTTTACGGTTACGGTATCTTTCCATTTTGGTAAATCAATAATTTCTACTCGCATTCTGCTTAAAACCCAGGCCTGATCAAATTCCTGCATGTCAGAAAAACTGATGCCGCCAACTTCAGAATGTGCCGCTGCAGTAAGTTGTAGCAAATTACACAATTCGGTATATTTTAAGCTTCCCGAAGGCAAACATTGGGTGAAATTGATTTCAAAATCTTTGCTTAAAACAGAAGTGAAATTAGAATCTATTGGCATGGTAATTTATGATTGTAGATTAACGATTTTAGATTTAGGATTTTTGTTTCAAATGGATATAATCAATTATTTGATGAGTTGGTGTTTCAAAATGAAACCATTTGGTGTTTTCATCTCTTTTGAACCAGGTTAATTGACGTTTTGCAAAACGACGGGTGTTTTTCTTGATTTCTTCGATAGCAAATTCTAGGCTTAATTCTTTATCAAAATAACTGAATAATTCTCTATAACCCACAGTTTGCAGCGCATTTAAATCTTTGTTTGGGTATAAATATTTGGCTTCCTGAAGTAAACCTTCTGTCAACATAATATCAACCCGTTGATTGATGCGGTTGTACATCACATTTCTTTCGGCTTCCAGACCAATTAGAATAGGAGTGAAGTTTCTTTCGTTTTTCTTTTGATTTAAAAATGAAGAATATGGTTTTTCGGTTCCAATGCTAACTTCTACAAATCGCATCATCCGTTGCGGATTGAGTAAAGTTTGTGGGTTTTCGACATTTATTTTTTCGAAATAATCGGAATCACGTTTTTTAAGTTGCTCTTGCAAATAGCCAATTCCTAGTTTTTCATAATTAGCATTGACTTCCTGGCGTACAGCCGGATCAATTTCGGGAAAATCGTCAAAACCTTGTAAAATAGCATTGACATACAAACCAGAGCCACCTACTAATACCACATAATCATTGATTTTGAACAACTCTTCAATGGTTTTTATGGCTTCTTTTTCGAAATCACCTACAGTATAATTTTCGAAAATGGATTTATTTTGGATAAAATGATGTTTGGCTGCAGCCAATTCTTTTGTATTCGGGACAGCAGTTCCAATGGTCATTTCCTTGAAAAATTGTCTGCTATCACAAGAAACAATTTCGCAATTGTAATGATTGGCTAATTGAATGCTTAAAGCTGTTTTTCCGATGGCTGTTGGCCCAATTATGGTAATTAGGTATTTCATTTTATTTGTTTTCTAAAGAATCTCCGCATTGAGGACAAAATTTAGCACTGGCTGGATAATCAGTATTATCGCAACTGATGCATGGATTTTGATGTTGGTTGCTTTTGCTTTGATTGTATTTGTTAATTTCGGCAGTAACAATTCCTGTGGGAACGGCAATAATTCCATAACCCAAAATCATTACAAAAGAAGCGATAAATTGTCCTAAAGGAGTTTGAGGAGAAATATCACCATAGCCAACTGTTGTTAATGTTACAATAGTCCAGTAAATACTCATTGGAATACTTGTAAAACCACTTTCTTTGCCTTCGATCAGATACATTATTGAACCAATAATTATGGTGCTAATAAGTACAAAATAGATAAAAACCACTATTTTTCCCTGGCTTGCAATCAATGCTCTTTTTAATTTTAAGGATTGACTTGTAAATTGTGGATTGTTTAAAATTTTAAACAATCGCAACAATCGCAAGGCTCTTATTACGGTTAAAATATTCGAACCCGTAAAAAAAAGCGAAGCAAACATGGGTAAAATTGCCAGTAAATCTATTATTCCATAAAAACTGAAAATATATCGAATGGGTCTGTCTATAGAAAATATTCGAAGTAAATATTCGATGGTAAAAAACACGGTGATAATCCATTCGAGTGTAATTAAATACGAATGGTATTTTAAATTGAAATCGGCAACTGTTTCCAGCATTACCAAAAGCACGCTTATCAAAATTACACCTAATAATATTAAATCAAACAAACGTCCCGCCTTGGTATTCGCTTGATAAATAACGGTGTATGTTTTTTTTCTAAACTTAGAATACATTAATAAACGGTCCATTTGGCTAAAATTTAAAAATGAATAAGTTTTAAAGCTTTGTTTTTTCTAATGTATGCTTGAATTATTCGTTGGATATCCCTGTTGCTTTCCATCGGAATAAGAATGTTTTTCAGGATATTGACATTTGTAATTTGGTAATTCAAATCGTAAAAAGAATATCCTTTAAAAATACCATTTTCGACTAAAATGGCACTTCTTTCATTGATGCTTCTGCCTCGGTCAATGATAATCATATTTTTATTGTCAAAGCTGTTTTTATCAATAAACTGCTGGATTCGTTCGTTGTATTCAGTATTCGAAATTTTGCCTACACAAGCGCCATCACATTCGTTAATTGTATGCTGAAAACAATTAGATTTAGTTTCGAATAAACCTGTTAATTTTTGGCACAATTGATAATCGGCTGTAATACGTAATAAGGCATTTTTTCCATCGGCAGCATTTACATAAGAAAGGATTTCTTTCTTTCGGCCATCCATTTTTTGCAGTTTTAAACGCAAATAACCTTCATTGTCTTTTTCCGAATAAATAGCCCATGAAAAATGATTCTTGCGGGCCATTCGGTTGTAAATGGGTTTATTTATTTTAATTTCCTGTGCTTCTTTTATCAGTGCAATAAGTTCATTTCCAGTTTCTTCATAGGTTACTGTGAAAACTTCAGCTTGTATTTTTTTAGCACTTTTTGTAATTCCTGTAAAATGCTGATTGACTCTTTTTTTGATGTTTCGGCTTTTGCCAATAAAAATTATTTTACCTTCTTCGTTATGAATATAATAAACACCTGTTTTTGAAGGTAAACCAGCCACAATATCTAACAATTTAGGAGCGATTCCTTTTTGAATTTCTGATTTGATTAAGCTGCCAATAATTTCTTTTTCCAAGTCTTTGTCTAATAACATCTTGAATAATTTTACCGTGGCCATAGCATCACCACTGGCACGATGCCTGTCAGCCATTGGAATTCCCAAAGCGCGAACTAATTTTCCTAAACTATGCGAAGTTTGTTCTGGTAATAATTTCTTTGATAATTCAACGGTACAAAGGGTTTTAGTATTGAAATCGTATCCTAAACGACGAAATTCAGTTCGAAGAATACGATAGTCAAAATCAGCATTATGAGCTACTAAAACACAATCTGTTGTAATTTCGATGATGCGTTTGGCAACTTCATAAAATTTAGGTGCCGAACGTAACATAGCATTGTTGATCCCAGTTAATTTAACCACAAAAGGCTGAATTGGGATTTCAGGATTGACTAAACTGATGAACTGATCAACAATTTGATGACCGTCAAACTTATATATAGCGATTTCGGTAATTCCTTCTTCGTTGAATTGCCCTCCAGTAGTTTCGATGTCTAATATTGCGTACATGTTGAATGTCAATTTCAATGGCAATAACAATTTCAATTAAAAAAAGCAACGTCAATTCTTAAAAATTGAAATTTGGTAGTGCTATTTTTATTGTTATTGAAATTGAACTATTTTTTATTATTTATCATTTTTGAAGCGATTGCGATAAGTTCCTCAACTTCCGTCAACAGCCATTTTTTTTATTCTGAATCTCCTGCTTTTATATGATCTAAAATTTTTAATGAATTTCTGGATTCTTTCAATTCTTTTACTGTCAATGAAACTTTAAAAATAAAATCATTATTTGTTATTGTTCCTTGTGCTTCTCCATAATTAAGAGCAGCGCTTCCAGAAGATCGAATTAATTGATTTTTATAATAATCAAGCTCGAATGTTTTGTCTAATTTTCTAACAAAGAAAATACTTTCGCCAGCAAATCGAACTAATCTATCTTCTAAACTATAAATTTTGTCAAAATTAGGCTCGTTTACTTCCATTTTTTATTTTTATTGTTATTAAAATAGAAATTAGTATTGGATTTTGTTATTGCAATTGACATTGCTATTGATTATTGCGGTTTCCAAAGATACTGCTTCCTACACGAATCATCGTACTTCCACATTCAATAGCTAATTTATAGTCGCCGGACATTCCCATAGACAAAGTTAGAAGTTGGAAGTTAGAAGTTAGAAGTTGGTTTGTTTTTTCAAAAATAGATTTTAGATGCGAGAATTCTTTTTTGATTTGCTCTTGATTATCGGTAAAAGTAGCCATTCCCATTAAACCTACAATTCGGATGTTTTTATAAATTTCGTTGTTTTGTGTAATAAAACGGATGATGTCATTTAATTCTTTTTCATCTAAACCAAATTTGGTTTCTTCTTCTGCAATATGCATTTGCAGTAAACAATCAATTACACGGTTGTGTTTTTGAGCTTGTTTATTAATCTCTTGTAATAATTTTAAGCTATCCACCCCATGAATTAAACTCACGTATTCTGCCATAAATTTTACTTTATTGGTTTGAACGTGTCCAATCATATGCCATTGAATGTCTTTGGGCATTTCTTCCCATTTTTCAGTCATTTCCTGAATTTTGTTTTCACCAAAAATTCGTTGGCCTGCATTGTAAGCTTCCATCAAATCAGCAACAGGTTTGGTTTTAGAAACCGCTACCAAAGTTACGTGCTCAGGTAAATTGTTTTTTATGGATAGTAAATTTTCTGCAATTGACATTGTTGTGTTTTTTTAATTCTATTGGAATTGTTTCGAAACTTTTTCTGCTTTTTTACTTTCGCTATAATCATAAAACCCTTCTCCTGATTTTACGCCTAATTTTTTAGCATTAACCATATTCACTAAAAGTGGACAAGGAGCGTATTTTGGATTTTTAAATCCATCATACATTACATTCAATATTGATAAGCAAACATCCAGCCCAATAAAATCAGCCAATTGTAGTGGCCCCATTGGATGCCCCATTCCTAATTTCATTACGTTGTCAATTTCGATTACTCCGGCTACTTTGTTGTATAAGGTTTCGATTGCTTCGTTAATCATGGGCATCAAAATTCTATTGGCAACAAATCCGGGATAATCATTGGCTTCGACAGCCGTTTTTCCTAATTGGGATGCTAATGTTGTTATGAATTGGGTTACTTCGTCACTACTGTTGTAACCACGAATGACTTCAACCAAAGGCATCAGCGGAACAGGATTCATAAAATGCATTCCAATTACTCGTTCCGGATGCGCCACTACAGCTGCAATTTGAGTGATAGAAATAGAAGAAGTATTTGTTGCGAAAACAGTATTATGAGAGCAATATTCGTTGAGCTTTTTGAAAATTCTAAGTTTTAAATCCAGATTTTCAGTTGCTGCTTCAATCACTAAATCAGCACCCACAACTCCGTCTTCAATATCAGTGTAGCAAATAATGTTCGAAATAGTTTTCATTTTTTCTTCGGCAGTAATGCTTCCTTTATTTTGCATTCTGTCCAAGTTGGTAAAAATAGTCGTCATTCCTTTTTCCAAAGCGGCTTCGGAAACATCAATCAATTTTACGGTAAAACCATTTTGGGCAAAAGTATGAGCAATTCCGTTACCCATTGTTCCTGCGCCTATTATTGCTACTATTTTCATTTTTGTAAAAATTGATATTTATAATTTTAGCCACGAATTCACCAATTAATTAGGGAATTCGTGGCTAACTTATTTTTTTATTTTTGAATTATTTCTTGAAACAAGCTATAATTTGGTGTGCTACTCTTAAAGCTTCAGTAGCTTGATCCAGCGTTACAATAGGCGTTGTATTATTGACAATAGCATCCGCAAATGTTTCTAATTCGTCTAATATGGCGTTATTTTGTTGCACATCAGGATTCGAAAAATAGATTTGTTTTTTTACTCCTTCGGCATTTTGCAAAATCATATCAAAATCGCCAGGAACTTCAGGTGCATCTTTCATTTTAACTACTTCGCATTTTTTCTCTAAAAAGTCAACAGAAATGTAAGCATCTTTTTGAAATAAACGCGTTTTGCGCATGTTTTTCATCGAAATTCGGCTTGCTGTTAAATTGGCAACACAACCATTTTCAAATTCGATTCTGGCATTGGCAATATCAGGAGTTTCACTAATTACCGAAACACCACTGGCGCTAATGTTTTTTACTTTCGAATTAACCACACTTAAAATAACATCAATATCATGAATCATTAAATCCAAAACCACTGGGACATCTGTACCACGCGGATTGAATTCGGCCAAACGATGTGTTTCTATAAACATCGGATTTTCGACCATATTTTTAGTGGCAATAAAAGCAGGATTGAAACGCTCTACGTGTCCCACTTGGCCTTTAACATTGTGTTCGTTAGCTAAAGCAATGATTTCTTCGGCTTCTTCAATGGTATTTGAAATGGGTTTTTCGATAAAAACGTGTTTTCCTGATTTGATGGCTGCTTTGGCACATTTGTAGTGCGAAAGGGTAGGAGTTACAATATCGATTACGTCTACAGCGTGAATTAATTTAGCAATAGTATTGAAGTTTGTATATCCAAATTCTTTTGAGATTTTTTCGGCGTATTCCTGATTTTCATCATAAAAACCAACTAATTCATATTTTTCAGATTGTTGTAATAAACGCAAATGAATTTTACCCAGATGACCAGCACCTAAAACTCCTACTTTTAGCATGATAATGTATTTTTAACAAAAATAGGAAATTCAAATTAAAATATAGAAAAATTGATTTGGATTTTGGATATTGCTTTTTGGATTTTTTACTGCTATTTTTACCAAAAAAATAATCTCCAACATTGAAAGATACAGCAAAACATCAAGGACTTCGCAATCAATTAGTAAGCACTTTGCAACAAAAAGGAATTACTGATTTACGTGTGCTTGATGCTATAAAAAAAATCCCAAGACACCTTTTTTTGAACTCTAGTTTTGAAGATTATGCGTATCAGGATAAAGCATTTCCTATAGGTGCGGGGCAAACAATTTCCCAGCCTTACACCGTGGCATTTCAATCACAATTATTGGAAATAAAAAAAGATCATAAGGTTCTTGAAATTGGTACTGGTTCAGGTTATCAAACGGCAGTTTTGTGTTTGATGGGCGCTAAAGTTTATAGTATTGAGAGACAAAATGAGTTGTTTAAACAAACTTCTGCTTTGTTGCCGAAATTAGGAATTAGACCTAAGCATCTTACTTTTGGTGACGGTTATAAAGGGTTACCAACGTATGGTCCTTTTGATAGTATTATTGTTACTGCAGGTGCGCCAATTATTCCAAAGCCATTAATGGCTCAACTTAAAATAGGCGGAAGATTAGTAATTCCGTTAGGAGAAGATGTTCAGGTAATGACTTTGTTGATTCGAAAAAATGAAACGCAGTTTGAAAAACATGAATTAGGTGAATTCAGATTTGTTCCTTTATTAGAAGATAAAAACTAAAAAAGTTAAACACAGATTTCACAAATTTACACGAAATTCGATATGTTTTTATTACACGAATTTTAAAACTTTTATGATTCGTGTAATTCAATATTGAGAATTGATAAGGGTTTGTGCCAATTACTGAAATTTGTGGCTAAAAAAATAAATGTAAATATTAATTAAAAGCTTTTTTGATGCGATCCAAATCTCGTTTGGTATCCTGTTCTTTCAAAGATTCACGCTTGTCGTAGTTTTTCTTACCCTTACAAAGTCCAATTTCTAGTTTAGCCATTCCTTTTTCGTTAGTAAACAATCGCAAAGGGATAATAGTTAAACCTTTGGCCTGAACACTTCGGGAAAGACTTTTTAATTCTCTCTTGTTTAAGAGCAATTTTCTTTCGCTTCTGGATTTGTGATTGAATTGGTTTCCAAAAGCATATTCTTCTATGTAGGTGTTAATGGCAAAAAGTTCAGTGCCACTAAATTCACAAAAACTTTCGGTAATATTAGCTTTTCCTAATCGGATGGATTTGATTTCAGTTCCCGCTAGAACAATTCCGGCAGTGAATTTTTCGATTATTTCATAATCAAATCGGGCTCTTTTATTAAGTATGTTGACAGTTTTTAGCATAGGATTGCAAATGTAGGAACAATTACTAAAATTCCACAATTTTTTAATGAAATTGATATAAATTTGCTTTATGGAAAAACAAACTTCAAACGATCCACTTCATGGAGTGACTTTAAAAGTAATATTAGAAAAGTTAGTTGATTTTTATGGCTTTGATACTTTGGGCGAATTAATTAAGATTAAATGTTTTACTGAAAATCCAAGTATAAAATCCAGCTTGACTTTTTTAAGAAAAACCGATTGGGCCAGAAAAAAAGTAGAAGAATTATATGTTAAATCTGTAAAGAAATGGGATTAAAAACGCTTAATCTATTTTATACGAAATCATAATTCCACCTCTGTAAGGAAGCCATTCGCCACTTTTGTTCCAGATTTTTACTGATTCATATCTTCCGGGTGTTCCATCGGTATAATATCCTTTATAAAAACCCTGATGCCATCCGCCTCCTATAAAGGCGTCTAATACAAATTTATCACTTAATCTCTTTTGGTAACCAATAGTGGCACCAATGTGGTAACCAAAGCCTTTTTCATATTTATTTGTTCCCCAGTAATTCCATTTTTGTAATTTATAAACATCCGGACCTGCGTGAATTCCAGTATAAAAACCATTGAATTTTTCATTGAAATGATAACGATATTCAGGAGTTATCATAAAGGCTTGCATGGGTTTTCCATCAAAAGATTTCCATAAAGAAGCAAAAGCGTCAATACTAAAAGTTGATTTAGCGCCAATGCTCGTCTCAATTCCAACCTGAGGAACACCCACTAAAGCAGATAATCCATTCAGTTTGATATAAGTTTGTGCTGAACTAGTAATTGAGAATAGTAGAACAAACAAAAATAAAATTGCTTTTTTCATTATAATAGTATCAGGCAACATTATTTATTGTTGTCAATTATTGGTGCACAAATATAAGTTTTAGGCTGTAATATATTTATTATAATTATGTTAATTTAAAAGTAATTCGTTTTTGGAAAACTCAACCTAAACAATTTCTATTGTAAATTTTGAACTAAAAATTGCATTGGCATCAATAATTTGGATTCCTTCTTTTTCGAATAAATCTCCAGTCGCTTCATTGGTGTCAGAGTAACCATACCAAGGTTCGATACAAAGGAAAGGAGCGTCTTTTTTTGTCCAGATTCCTAAATGTGGAAATCCTTTAAAATCAACTTTTAGAAACGGAATTGTATTCTTTGAAATGGTTAGTTTTTTAGATTCTAAACTTTTAAAAATCAAAGCATCATTTTCAAATAATCGATAATTTAACGGCACAGAATTATCTTGTTTTTCAACTGTTTTAGTTGCTGCTGAAATCAAATCATTTTCTAGTAAATGATAGACTAAATCTTCGTTTTTTTCGAATTCTAATTTGTATTCTTCAAAATTTCCTTCCAAAGCAAAAGCGGGATGAGCACCAATGGAGAAAGGCAATTGCGATTGATTTTTATTGATTACTTTATATGTAATATTTAGTTTTTTAGCTTCCAGAGCATAAATTATTTGCAATTCAAATTTAAAAGGATAGACTTTTAAAGTTTCTGCCGATGATTGAATTGAAAAAATAACGCTGTTTTCAGTTTTATCAATTGCTTCAAAAGTCATATCTCTCGCAAAACCATGTCTTGGTAATTGATACGTAGTATCTTCAATTTGGAAAGAATTATTTTTCAGTGTGCCTACAATTGGAAACAAAACAGGCGAATGTTTTCCCCAGAACTCAGGATTTCCTTCCCAGATGTATTCTTTTTTAGTGTCGTTAGCTTGCAAAGAAAATAATTCGGCTCCTTTATGATTGATTTTTGCAGTAAGAAATGCGTTAGAAATTGTTGTTGTCAAAATGTGAATTGTTTAGATAATTTTAGATTGGATAAATATATTTCATAAATTTTAATTAAAGCTTAAATTTAATTGAAGCAATATGTGTTTTTTTTTATTAATTTGTTTCAAATTGGAAAAAACATGAAAAACATTCGATTCGGAGCTATTTTTCAAATAGCAATACTCTTTGGAACTTTATATTTGCAAGCACAACAAAATTCAGTTCTAAAACCTACTTCTAACTATAATTATCATGATGCTTTTGCCCCGTTTTTTTATACTCAAAACGGAACTACAACCCGTTCAGCAAGTGGTCAGCCAGGAGCAGAATATTGGCAAAATCGAGCTGATTATAAATTAACAGCCACTTTAAATGCAGAAACAAATGAAATTGTAGGGACTGATATTATTACTTATACTAATAATAGTACCGATTCTATGTCATTTTTATGGTTGAATTTAGATCAAAATTTATTCAAAGCCGATTCTAGAGGAGAGGCTATTGTACCTATTACTGGTAGTAGAAATGGAGCTCGAGGACAAATTTTTGATGGAGGACACAAAATCAAATCGGTAAAAATAATCAAAATTGATAATAAGAAAATTGCTGAAGTTGAAGCAAAATATCTTATTACTGATACTCGTATGCAGTTGTTTCTTCCTGAAGAATTGAAATCAAAAGGAGGTAAGATTGAATTTAAAATTGAGTTTTCTTATATTTCTCCTAATGAAGGTTCAGATAGAACAGGAGTTTTAGAAACTAAAAACGGAAAGATATTCACCATTGCACAATGGTATCCTCGTATGTGTGTGTATGATGATGTAAGAGGCTGGAACACCAATCCTTATTTAGGAGCTTCAGAGTTTTATTTAGAATATGGCGATTTTGATATTGCTATTACTGCTCCTGCAAATCATATTGTGGTTTCTTCGGGAGAATTGATGAATGCGAAAGAAGTGTATTCGGCTGATGCATATAAAAAGTTTTTAGAAGCCAAAGAAAGTGATAAAACCGTTGTGATTTATTCAGCAGATGATGTACAGGCAGCTAAGAATTCGGCAACTTCAGCAACTAAAACATGGCGTTATAAATTGATTAATGCCCGTGATGCTTCCTGGGCATCTTCGCCAGCTTTTATTTTAGACGGCGCTAGAATTAACTTGCCAAGTGGTAAAAAATCATTGGCTTTATCAGCTTATCCTGTAGAAAGTGATGGAAATGATGCTTGGGGACGTTCGACAGAATATGTAAAACATTCGATAGAAAATTATTCTAAAAGATGGATGGAATATACTTATCCAGTAGCGACAAATGTGGCTGGCAATGAGGGCGGAATGGAATATCCCGGAATTGTTTTTTGCAGTTGGAAATCCAAAGGCAAAAGATTATGGGGTGTTACAGACCATGAGTTTGGGCACAACTGGTTTCCTATGATTGTGGGTTCGAATGAGCGTTTGTTTGCCTGGATGGACGAAGGTTTTAATACTTTTATTAATTCGTTAAGTGATCTTGATTTTAATAAAAGTAT
>Ga0247814_10000361_pt1 | contig 37258 bp, 17 predicted proteins | sample UWRJL179409R1_FD_179947 | JGI IMG/M metagenome (GOLD analysis project Ga0247814, IMG submission 179947) | Plant litter microbial communities from Arlington Agricultural Research Station in Wisconsin, United States - UWRJ-L179-409R-1 | ecosystem: Environmental > Terrestrial > Plant litter >... | reverse complement strand
TGAGGTGGAATGCTTATACTTTCATTTATAGGTAAAAAAAAAATCTAACCTATGACATTCATCATTGTCTGCAAAGACTACTAGGGTATCTAATCCTGTTCGTGACTCAATGCCTTCGTCCCTCAACGTCAGTTATTAGATAAAAGGTTGCTTTCGCCGTAACCTGTCCTTAAGAGATCAAAAAATATTAACTCTACATCTCAAGTACTCCCCTTCTCAAATTTAACTCTAGTATAAACGTATCCTATTAAAGACTGATTATACCGTCTAGGTACCCTTTAAACCTATTAAAGATGAATAACACTAGTCTTATACGTATTGCCGCGACTGCTGGCACGTAAATTGGTCAAGACATGTAGATGGAAAATTGTCATCATCAGTGATCCATCTAGAACTTTATTCGATTAAATCGATCTTATAACCTGTTCGTAGACATCTTGCTTTATCTATCGACAATTCTTAACAATAACTGCTAAGATCGAGATTATAAGTAGCCGAAGCTATACATTCCCCCAAGTTGCTGGTTCAGCCGTTAGGCTATTGACCAAGATTCCCCACTGCTGCACTTAACGTTTTGGGCTTTTTTCATACCCAATGTGATCGATCGACCTTTCAGTCTCGACTACGGAAGTCTTTAGCTAGTTAAGACTTTAACCTTAACTATTACCTATCCGGGATATTTAGAGTCCTCTTAAAGCGAAAATTTTTATTTTCTTTATATTATATTAGCCAGTAGCCTAAGCCCGGTTAATTTTTTATGGGGTATTTATGAATCGACCCCTCTTTAAGGCCGGCAAAAATATCATATTCTCACCTGTACACCACTTTTAATGAAATTAAGTTTAAATTTAATTAAATTAAACGTTCGATTAGCATGTGTCAAGCACTTGAATAGCGTTCATTCAGAGCCATCATCAAACTCTTATTTTTATGATATAAACTATTTATTTATAATATTTACACCATCACTAATGTAACTTAAGAAATAGAAGATATATTTAGTTATTTAGTTATACGTTAATATAGCTAGAAAAATATACTTAATTTATTTTATTTTGGTTACCATTAAGCCGGGTCCTGTTATAGTTATTCGACTGTATTAAGGCATAACGCAAGGCTTGTAATTTCATTTACTTATTTACTTTATAAAGCGCATTATTTTTATTTTTATTTTTTCTTCATCATTTTTCCCCTTTTCCCCCTTTCCCCTTGGGGAATGGACGTAGTAAAAAGCAAAGAAGAAGAAAAAGAAGCAACAAAAACACTTCATAAATCTAGCTAGAGTAGTTACTCTAGTAATATGTAATATATTTTCTGTACAATACCCTTAGCTTTAACTAAACACTCATCTTATATGTGTATATGCCAATTATGCTCCGGACTTTCCTGTACCAATTTGATACTTAGCTATTGGTAACACACTGTAATAAAAGTATGATAAGCGCTTCTATCTATCCGACTTCCTGGTTTTATTTTTTAATTTATTAACTCTTGACTTCGTCGGTGCCATTTCCCCATTCCCCATTCCCCCTTTCCCCGGAGGGGAATGGGGGAAAAGGGGAAAGGGGAATGGAGCACCGATTATATCAACTTTTGACTTTGTCGATGCGAAGCAAGGAAATTAAGCTTAAATTATTAATGTAAATCTAAAGCATCTTTAATGTAACTACTTGTTAAAACTACGAAAACTTGAGCTTGTATAAAAGCAATACCAAGTTCTAAACCTGAGAATGCTACAATGAAAGCTAAAGGTATTAATCCTAAAAAGAAGAAAATTACTCCAGATGTCATAATATTATAAGTGAAACCTGCTAATATATTTAATAACATGTGACCACTTAATATATTGGCACCTAATCTAAGTCCTAAAGATACATTTCTAGATAAGTATGAAATAAACTCAATTAAAACTAATAAAGGTAATAGAGCTAATGGACAACCTGCAGGCACTAATAAAGAAAAGAATTCTAAACCGTGTTTTTGGAATCCTAATATAGTTGCACCTAACACCACTGTAAAACTCAAGGCAAATGTAAATATAAAGTGACTTGTTGAAGCAAAACTGTAAGGTATCATACCTATTAAGTTATTTACTAAGATAAAGATAAACAAAGTGTATATAAAAGGGAAATATATTTGACCTTTTCTAGCATTTATTTGGTTTGTTACAATACCGTGTATTGTAGCATATAAGGTCTCTTGACTTATTGATCAGCTGTTACTTATAACTTTATTGTAGTTAGTGGCTAACAGATTCATAGATAAGACTAAAAAAGTACCTATAACTAAATATAATCCAATGTTAGTTAAAGATATGTGTAAATTTCCTAATAATGGGGCGTCTAAACTTATTAAATTTCTTATTTCAAATTGGTCTAGAGGACTTGTAGTATATGTAAATACGTTATTTAACATAAAAAAGATTTTTTTTTTTATTTTTCATTGATAAATTACACCTCGTAAAGATAAAACCAAAAGTACGATTTTGGTTTCACGTAAAGGTCAGAACAGGCTAAAGGATTAAATTAAGGGTATATTAGTAGGTATTATTTCAAAACTATATAATATGCAAGGTACTAGTATAACCAAAGAAATAACAATGGGCAATAAAACAGTTCAACAGAAAGACATTAATTGATCAAAACGTATTCTAGGGAATGAAGCTCTCACTCAGATGAAAACAAAAATCATAATACCAGATTTAACACCTAAAGCTAATCCATAAAACAACCCTTCTATTAAAGGATTAGAGTAAAGTAAGCTTTCATTATGTAAGTTATTTATATAATAATCAAAATCAAAGTATTGCACTAAAAAGAACAGAGAAAAGTAATCATATAAGTAACCCCCTAAAAACAAAATACTTGTTAAGATACAAATTAAAACAATACTTGCGTATTCAGCTAAGAAGAAGAACACGAAAATAACTGCTGCATGTTCTGTCATAAATCCACTAACTAATTCTGATTCAGCCTCTGCCAAATCAAAAGGAGCTCTGTTAGTTTCCGCAACAGCTCCAATAAAGAAAATCAAGAAAACTGGGAATAAAGGTAATATAAATCATACTGCTCTTTGTGCTTCAATATTTACGGTTAAGTTTAAACTACCGGTCAGCATTACTACTAGTAATATAGCAGAACTTAAGATAAGTTCATAACTTATTAATTGTGCAGTGCTTCTTAGTGAACCTAAAAAAGCATATTTACTATTTGCACTTCACCCTGCTAGTAATATACCATAGGTAGCTAAAGAAGAAACTGCTAACATATACAGTATACCTAAATTGAAATCACTTAGCCCAGTACCTGGACCATAAGGTATTACAAGGTAACCCAGCAATGCAAAAACTAAGGTTATAATTGGACCAAGAAAGAATAGACCCATATTTGCTTGTGTGGGTGAAACATATTCTTTTAATAGAAGTTTTAAGGCATCTGCAAAAGCTTGTAAAAGACCGTAATACCCTACAATGTTAGGACCTAATCTTCTTTGCATACTTGCCATGGTTTTTCTTTCTGCAACGGTTACGTAAGCTACGGCTAATAAAACTGGTACTGCCACAATTAAACTTTCTAATATGGATATTAAAGTAGGCATATATAACATCAAAAAATATATTATTATTTTTAATTTTAATAAAAAAAATTCTAAACTTTTGTTTATATTTTTCTTATTAAATAATTAAATTAAAAAGTATATATCCTAAACCAGATTTTTGATAAAAATATTTTGAAACTTTTATTTTTAAATCTACGCTTCGACGTTGTGCTTTCTTATTATTTCCCTCCTTTCCCCATTTCCCCCATTCCCCATTCCCCCTTCGGGGGAATGGGGAATGGGGGAATGGGGAATGGGAAAGTAGCAAGGCAAAAAACTCTTATCTTAGACTCGAACTAAGATACTGATATTAGAAGTATCATGCTCTTCCCTTGAGCTAATAAGAATAATAGGTAAAACCTCTTCTTTTTGAAAAGTAAACCTAATTAAGCTACGTATAATAGTAAGAAAGCCATCATTAAAGCGAATAATCCAGTGGCTTCCGCAAAAGCAAATCCTAAAATAGCATATGAAAACAATTGTCCTCTTAAAGAAGGGTTTCTTGCTACACCTAAGATTAGTGCACCAAAAACTACACCTATTCCAACTCCCGCTCCAATTAATCCAGTTGTTGCTAAACCAGTTCCAATAATTTTAGCTGCTTGTATCATTTTAAATTTATATAGTTTTAAGTAAGAAGTTCTAAATATATTTTTCTAGGTGGTTAGGGAAATCTATATTTAAGTATATTAAACTTTTCAACACCCTTTATATATTACCCGAATTTAAATAAGTTTAGTTGGTAAAATCCGTGCGTTTCCTTGCTTCGCATCGACAAAGTCAAAAGTTGATATAATCGGTGCGAAGCATGGCATCGACGAAGTCAAAAGTTTTACAATGTCTTAAATTATTATAAATAATTTAAGACAATTCAAATTAATTTAACTAAACGGGAAAAAGAAACATAAATAGAGATCATAAGGGTTAAGGAGGAATCGAACCCCAAATTTTCGACCTGCATTCAAAACGTATAACCATCTACAGCTTAACCCTTAGAAGTATAATATATATACTAATTAGCCAACCCTTGTTTATTTAGTCCTAAGAAATGCTTGCTCCATTCCCCATTCCCCCTTTCCCCATTCCCCCTTCGGGGAAAAGGGGGAATGGGGAAAAGGGGGAATGGGGAAAGGGGGAATGGGGAAATGGCGTAGCCAAACCAAACCACTATAAAATAAAGAGTAATTACTTACTACTTACTCAACCTTTTACTCCAATGGCCCCGTTACGGTTTTTAGTGCTTATATACGTGTGTTGTATATTGGATTTAAGGTGACCTCTTAATAATATTGTAGATAAACCTTTAAATGAAGAGTCTATGTTTTTTAAACCCCCTTTTCATTTCATCTTAAATATAGATCTTGCAGCCGTAAGTCTTCTAGTAGCTCTTCCTTTAACTTCAATTCGAATACCTCTCATGCTTAAATGTTTTAAAGACTCAAAGATATACTTCTGTAAAGAAGTAGTACGTGGCATAGCCGCAACTAATTTATTGCTTTGCACAGGAGTTATTGTCACTCCTGATTTTGCTTTTCTACTTATTACTTTACTATCTTCAGCGTTAGTAAACATATCTAGTAACAATGTACTTAAAGGATCATTAACATTATTTCGCTTCATATTCCCTTGAGGGAAAGGCGTAGCCAAGCCAAACATAGAAGTTACTTTATCATTTCGTATAATATTTATCAGTAAATCATTTCTATCGAAGTCATAGTGTTTTGCAGCTTCTCTAAAAAACGTAGAAATTTGCGCTTTATTTAGAGATGACTGTAGTACTTTCTTTAGATTATTGTTTCTGTTTTTTAACTTCAAAGCCACTGTTTGGGTATAGATATCGCTATTTAAATGTAATTTTTTTAACTTAACGATATTAAATTCTACTTTTTTTCCGTATATTTCTTCAACTAACTCTAACAATTTGTTAATAAAACCACTACGGAATTTATTTCTATTAAATAATTTTTTTAATTTAAAATTATTTAGGTGTGTTATGTAATATTTTTCATATAAAGGCATTATTTCTTCAAATTGAGGGTTAGGTAAAATAGGCATTATTTTTTCACATAAGGCAACAAAAGTTTTGTTTTTATACTCCTCCGTAATTAAATTAAAAATTACCATTTTTTTCAATATTATATATATATTATTTATATTTTTTAACACTAAGTTTCTAAGATCTAAGTTTTCTACAAATTGTTTGCTACACCACTTTTTATAATAATGAGATTTACCAATGAGATGTCAAAACTCTTTAAAGCTAAGTATTCTATTATAGGTAACTCTGACTATTTTATCCTTGTTCTTATATACGTTTCTTATTAACCGTCTAGCTGGATCATATAAAGCTCTAGATAGTAAAGTTATTTTTCTATCCAGAAATAGTCTTTCCGCATTATGTATGTAAAAAGTCACAATAGCTTTATCATTACTATGTTTTACTTCTCCTTTACCCACAAAAATTCTTTTGGTAGACATACGTTTAATTCTTTTATTACTATTAGGTTTAATTAAACCTTTTGTTTTTGCCAAAGTTTCCTTTAATTCTGAATTAAAGTAAGCTTTTAATAACTTCATCATACTTAAGTCAGCTACAGGTAAAGCTTTAAGATAATTAGGGTTGTAATTATAAATACTGTTATATCACTCTTGTGCTGCGGGAGTATAATGTCTAGATCTATCTGTATCATTTACGATACGGGTTAGGGGTTTAATTACTTTAATCGCCTTAATTTTCTTGTCAAATAATCTAGGCAGATTGCTAGATTTGTTATTGCCTATATTTGGCGTAGTTGGAAAATCTTTGTTTAACATTATTTTTTTTTATATTATTCTATATTTTTGGGTATAGGTTACCCAAAGCTTAATTTACTATAAATTTACTTTAGAGTAAATTAAGTCAATTTCATTGATAAAGTTTATCAATAATTACTCTACTTCCTTTCCCCCATTCCCCTTTCCCCCATCCCCCGAAGGGGGAAAGGGGGAAAAGGGGAAAAGGGGGATGGAAGTATTTTAGCTAAATAGCTAATCTTACGCTAAATTTTATTGCCTGGGATATATTATAAGCATTTAGTGAAATAGTTGCACCAAGAACTACAATAAACTTGTTATAGCATATCTTGGATAAAGGTAGATCCAACGCATGCAAGATTCGAACCTGCAGATCTGTGTCCGTAGCACAACGTTTTACCATTAAACTAACGCGTTAAAGCCTTTAAGATGAATTGAACATCTAACAAAATATTAACAATATTTCGCTCTACCATTGAGCTACAAAGGCTAAGAAGTTTAGTGTTTTAATACTACCTTTTTTTGATTTGTACTTTAATTACAAGCTCTAATAATTAAATAAGAGAAGACTGTAAAGGTAAGCTTACAAATGCGTGAGGTTTAGGTGGGCTTGTTAAAGCTCATTCTAATGAACTATAGCTTCTATTTAATAAAACTTGTAAACTATCTGTATAGAATTGTGGAGTTAATCAAGGGTATCTGCTTGCAGCTTTACCTTCTACTAATTGTACATATACAATGTATAAGAATAATGCAGTAGCGATCACACTTATAATACTACCAAAACTACTTATAAGGTTTCATCCTGCAAAAGCGTCAGGATAATCGCTAATTCTTCTAGGCATTCCTTGTAATCCTAAGAAATGTTGAGGGAAGAATGTAACATTAACTCCTATAAATAATATTCAGAAATGTACTTTACCTAACATTCTATTGTAATCTAAACCTAAAATTTTAGGTATTCAGAAGTATCATGCACTATATAATGCAAATACTGCACCCATACTTAAAACGTAATGGAAATGAGCTACAACGTAGTAAGTATCGTGGAATGCTATATCAAGTGATGCGTTAGCTAAAACCACACCAGATAATCCCCCGATTGTGAACATAAATACGAAACCTAATGCAAATAACATTGAAGGTGTTAAATGTATAGATCCACCGTAACATGTAGCTAATCATGAGAATATTTTAATTCCAGTTGGAACTGCAATAATTAAAGTTGCGGCAGTGAAGTAAGCTCTTGTATCAACATCTAAACCAACAGTATACATGTGATGACTTCAAACAACAAATCCTAATACACCAATAGACATCATAGCATAAACCATACCTAAGTATCCGAACACGCTCTTATTAGAACTTGCAGATACAACAGTACTTATTATACCGAATCCTGGTATAATTAATATATAAACTTCAGGGTGTCCGAAGAATCAGAAAAGATGTTGGTATAATATAGGATCACCACCTCCAGCTGCTTCAAAGAATGATGTATTGAAATTTCTATCAGTTAACACCATTGTAATTGCACCAGCTAATACAGGTAATGATAATAATAATAATACGGCTGTAACAACAACTGCTCATCCAAATAAAGCTAATTTATGTAATCTTATACCTGGACTTCTCATGTTAAGTATAGTTGTTATAAAGTTTACTGCACCTAATAAACTACTAATACCAGATAAGTGTAAGGCGAAGATTGCTAAATCAACACTTGGTCCACTGTGACTTTGTACCCCACTTAATGGAGGGTAAAGTGTTCATCCAGTACCTGCACCATTTTCTATACCACTGGCAAATAAGAATAATAATAAGCTAGGAGGTAATAATCAGAAACTTATATTATTAAGTCTAGGGAAGGCCATATCTGGACCACCCACTAGCAATGGTAATAGGAAATTACCAAAACCTCCAATTAATGCTGGCATAACCATAAAGAAAATCATTAATATCGCGTGAGCTGTAATTATACTATTATATAGTTGATTATCCGCAATATATTGAACACCAGGTCCACTTAATTCTAATCTAATTAATACAGAAAAAGCTGTACCCAATAATCCAGAAAATAAAGCAAAAATTAAATATAATGTTCCTATGTCTTTAGCATTAGAAGATCAGAATCACCTTTCTGTTCATAAAGATACGTCAGTTTTTAATACGGATAAGTTAGATCCCCGCACAGCGCTTTCTTTACTTGATATTTTCCCAAATGCGAAAGGTTTTACCGGTAAAACACTAGCAGTAGTTTGTTTTTCTGTTGAAGAGATTGCGCTATTTGTGTAATATTCGATAAAACTATTTTCTAATAAACTTACGCAAGGTACTATAATTAAGAAATGAGCAAAGTATAATACAGTACTTATTTGACCAAATTCGATAAAAGGAGATTCAACGTGTTTAGCACCTAATTGCATTAATACTAAGAAGTTAGCTATGAAAACGTAGAAAGCTATTTTACTTAAAGGTCTAAATTGTATACCTCTGTATTTACTTAAATCTGTAAATGGCATTATTAATAATATTAATATTGCAGCTATCATAGCGATAACACCTAATAGTTTATTAGGTATAGATCTTAATATCGCATAGAAAGGTAATAAGTATCATTCAGGTACTATAGCAGGAGGTGTTTGCATAGGGTTAGCTTTAACATAGTTTTCACTATCTCCTAAAGCATTAGGCATGAAGAATACAAATAAACTTAATACTATTATAAATACAAATATTGTGATTAAATCTTTAAATAAGAAATAAGGGGCAAAAGTAACTCTGTCATAGTTACCTCCGAAACCTAAAGGGTTACCTGACCCTGCTCTATCGTGTAATGCGATTAAATGCATTAATACTAATGCAGCTAATACGAAAGGTAATACAAAATGTAGGGCAAAGAATCTGTTTAAAGTAGCATTATTAACGCTAAATCCACCTCAGATAAATTCTACCACATCTTGCCCAATTCAAGGTATTGCACTCATAAGGTTAGTAATAACAGTAGCACCTCATAAAGACATTTGACCGTAAGGTAAAACGTATCCTAAAAAGGCAGTTACTATCATTAATAAGAATATTACTATACCTATTGTGTATACCATTGTTCTAGGTGCTCTGTATGATCCATAGTATAAATTTCTACCCATGTGGCAATATACTAAGAAAAAGAAAGCTGAAGCAGTATTACTGTGTAAGTATCGTATTAATCATCCATTGTTTACATCACGCATTATATGCTCTACGGAGTTAAAGGCTTCTAATACACTAGGGTTATAGTGCATTGCTAAAGTTACTCCAGTTACTATTTGTATTATTAAACAAACTGCCAATAATGAACCAAAATTTCACATGTAACTTAAGTTAATTGGTTGAGATGAATCAATTAAATAAGAATTTACCAACTTTAATAAAGGATCACTCTTTAAAAGCCTTATTTACTAATAAATAAGCTCTTACTAAATTTTTTTTGTCTAAGTAGTTTCAAAGGTACGAAGATGGTGTAATATTACTTGTAATATAAATTTATGAATATTAAAAAAAAAACCTATCTAAAGGTATGTTACTATAAGAGTAACACATTAGAGTAAAAATAAGATAAAGGCTTTAAAAAAAAAAATCTTCTCCTTTTTTCTTATATATAATAAGGATATAATCTCGCTTCCCCCTTTCCCCTCTTTCCCCAGCTGGGGAAAAGGGGAATGGGGGGGGGACAAAATTACGTAAACAATATGTCAGAAATTATTGTTTTATACTTTTTTTACTAAAATAAAAGCAAGCTAAACCCATCCCCCCTTTCCCCTTTTCCCCAGCTGGGGAAAGAGGGGGAATGGGGGAAAGAAACATATGTATTTGCTACCTTCACTTAATTATTTGTGAGATGGTGTTTTATTACCTTAAATTACCTTTATATAATAAAGTAAACAGAGATATTAAGATCAATATTATTAAACTATTATCTGCTAAAGATAAATAAGGTATTAAAATATAAAATATCAGACCAATTAAAATATATAGAGCATAGCTTGTTATAACCCCAGTATCCAAACTAGCTATACTCCGACTTAAAGTGATTAAACCTTTTTCTAGTCCATATGGTCCAAGTAACTCCACACTTCCTTTATCTAAAACTTTGGATGTTTGACCACCTAATTTTAAAACTAAACCAGTTATATATTTGTTATAAAAAAGTTCAATAAGGAAACGCTGGTTAAAGAACCCAAATATATTATAACCTAATCTATTAAATTTAAAGCTAATTAATGCTTTAGGTAAGAACTCTGAAAGAACTATTGCGATAATACTAAGAGAAACCGTAAACATTAAGGGTAATAACTTAAACAAGGTAGGTACCGCAAATTCAGTATCTAACAATATTTCATGCGTAGGATGAATAAATAAGCTATTATCCGCAAAAAAGGCTGAACCTAATCCAATAAATATGTCTTTAGTTATATAACCAAAGAATATAGCAAAAATTGCTAAAATAACTAAGGGAAGACTCATAAATACATCTCCTTCGTGGGCATGTTTGTAATTAACCATTGGTCCATTAGGGTTAGTTAAGAAAGTTAGGTATAATACTTTAACTGAGTATAAAGTTGTGAACATTGCACCAATTGTTGCAATAAAATATACTACAGTACCACTAAAATAAAATTGTCCATATGCAGATTCTAATATAAGATCTTTACTGTAGAAACCAGTCATAAAAGGAAATGCTACTAAACTAAGACTGGCAATCAACATAACTGAGTAAGTTAAAGGTAAAAAGCCAATTAGTCCTCCATATTTTCTAAAATCTTGGTTATCCGCTACTGCGTGAATTACTGCACCGGCACCTAAGAATAATAGTGCTTTATAGAAGGCATGATTAACTAAGTGGAATAAAGCTATGTTATATGAAGATAATCCTACTGCAATTACCATCATTCCCAATTGACTCATTGTGGAATAAGCAATAACTTTTTTTATATCTTGTTGGAATAAACCAATTAAAGAACTAAAGACAGTAGTTATGGCACCTAATCATAAACATAGTATTAATACTGTTGAACTATATTCTATCAAAGGACTAGTACGCATTAATAAGTAAACTCCCGCAGTAACCATAGTAGCCGCGTGAATTAAAGCAGAAACCGGTGTAGGGCCCTCCATCGCCATAGGTAATCAAACGTGTAATCCAACTTGAGAACTTTTAGCCATTGCACCAATTAATAGACAAATACCTATAATTGTAACTAGATCTTCATTAACAAAAGGTGCTAAAGAGAACACTGTACTATAGTCGATGTTTCCAAAAGATCATAATATAGCAAACATACCAATTGTTAAGAAGCAATCACCTACTCTATTAGTTAAAAAAGCAGAAAGAGAGCTTTGATTTGCGGCTATTCTAGTAAATCAGAAACTTACTAAGAGATATGAACAAACTCCCACACCTTCTCACCCTACAAACATTAATAAGAAATTATTCGCTGTAACAAGTATAATCATCATAAAGGTGAATAAACTTAAATAGCTAAAAAATCTTTGATTGTGAGGGTCATGGCTCATATAACCAATAGAATAAACATGAACTAGTGAACTAACGATTAAAACAGGTATTAACATAGATACAGTTAAACTGTCAAAATGGAAACCTCATATTACGTTTAGGGATTCACTATCGATTCATCTAAAGAGATTTATTGATACTGGTATGTTATTTAAACCTACCTCAAAAAAAGCCACAATGGCTAATAAGGTCGTTACAATTACACTTGTACATGTAATTAATTGTGCTCCGCTAACTCCGACTTTTCTACCAAAAAAACCGGCAACTATTGATCCTAATAAAGGTAAAGTAATTATAGCTAAATACATTATTTATATTCTATTGCAATGCTACCTCTTAATCTATAAAATGCAACTAGAATACCTAAACCAATGGCTGATTCTGCACCAGCTATCGCTATTATATAAATAGCAAATGTTTGGCCTAATATATCATCAAAGCTAAGTGAACTTATCAATATTAAGAATGTAATAGCTAATAACATTATTTCAATTGAAATAAGCATTAATATTATATTTTTTCTATTTAAAACGAAACCTAAAATTCCGATTAAAAAAAGTATTAAGGATAAATTCATTGTATTTTTTTTCTTTATAATTATTTAAATCTTTATCCTCCTTCCGATTCCCCCCCCCTCTTGCTTTGCACCCCCCCCACTACGTGGGGAAAAGGGAAAAAAAATAGAAAAAGGAAAATCGCATGAGATAAAGCAAGTGATAAATCGACAAGGATTCGAACCTTAACTATAGAATTAATTTGCCATAAATGTAATACCATATTATTACTTCGATTTTTAAGATAATAAAGATTATCTTGTACTAATATAACAACAATTTATTTTGTCACACGCGTACAGAAATGTATTTGTTTTTCCCTCCAGCTAAGGGAGGGAAAGGGAGGGAATGGGTGCAAAACAAGGGAAATAAAAAAGAAATAAAACATGAAAACAAATTAAACATGCAAAAAAAAAATTAAAATCTCCATGCCATAAGATGTTATAATATGGAACCGTAGATCTATATTTTTTGTAAATAAGTAAGTTAATTTATCTAATATATTAGATAATGTATCTACTGTTCCTCTAGTCATGATAAAAATTTCTCGATACCTACTGATTCTATTACAATAGGCATACTACTGTGTAATATACCACATATTTCTGAACATTGTCCGTAGAATGTACCTTCTCTATTAACAAGAACTGAAACTTGATTTAATCTACCAGGGTAGGCATCACATTTAATACCTAAAGCAGGACAAGCGAAAGAATGTATTACATCTGCAGCAGTTACAATGAATCTAACGTGTGTTAACTCTGGAAGTATAACTCTGTTATCAACTTCTAACATTCTTAATGCTCCATCTTCTAAATCTGATTCGGGTACTAAGTATGAATCAAATTCAATAAATTCTTCGTCTGCGTTTAAGAAATCAGGGTATTGGTAGCTTCAATATCACTGGTGTCCTTCTGCTAATACTGACATAGCCGGGTCACTAACTTCATCCATTAAATATAATAATTTGAAAGAAGGGAAAGCAATTAATATTAATATTAATGCTGGAGTAATAGTTCAAATTAATTCAATTAATGTACCATGATTTAAATATTTATGAGAAATAGGTGAATTTACGCTAGTGTAATTTCTAACTATAGAAACTAAGATTCAACCTACACCAAATAATATTATAACTAAGTAGAACATAATATTATCATGTAATTCTACTAATCCTTCCATTTGAGGAGTCGCGCTGTCTTGGAAATAAAGACCTCAAGGTCTAGGTGTATCACAATTATTTGTTGCAAAGCAAGTGTTTAAAAGTAAATTAAGCATTTTTTTTTATTAAATTTGTTTTCATATTCGTTACTTGATAAGGTAAGCCATAGCTATTTTTAGACCTTAGGGTAGTTCAGGAAATATAAACTTTTGGGCAGTTTAAGATCATTATTTGATCTTATAAAAAAAGTTAAGAGCAGACACCAATTTGTCTGAATTAATATTGTTACCAACAATAGTCAAGACTTGTCTACTATCTATTTTTAGAGCGTTTTTACCTAATTCAAAAACAAAACCTAATGTTAAAGCTAAGAAAAATATTAACATAACAGTTAAACCAAAAATACCATTTGCGTATGCACTTACCACGTAAGGATATACTAAAAGTATTTCTAAGTCAAATAATAAAAATAAAAGTGCAAATATAAAGAAAGAAATAGTAAACTGTGTTCTGTTTTGACCTAAGAAAGAATGAAAACCACATTCAAACACACTATCCTTTTCCTCGTAAGGGTTATGGGGTGCAAATAGTAAATTAATTACCAATAAAAGAATTGCCACTATAGGCACAAAAATGAAAAAAAATGTTGTAGTTGTCATTTAAGGGTTAAGTAGTATAAGAGATAAAACGTTCGTTACGTTTAATACCTCTTCGGGTATTAGTATAAATAATATTAAAATGAAAGTTATTATAGAGATAGTTATACTTAAAGTAGAAGACAATATAATATTACTTCTTGTCATTTTTATTTTGTTTACAAAAGTATCTCCTTTTAAAAGGATAATTTCTAAATTTTTATTTTCTAGCACAGGATTAGGTTTATAATCTGGTGTTTCAAAGAAAATTTGTTTAATAATGTTTAGGTAGTAAACTGCACTTACTACACTAGTTAATATTGCGATTAAAGTTAAGAATACGTAACCACTATCTAAAGCGGCACTTAACACCATCTGTTTTGCGAAGAATCCCATTAACGGTGGAATACCTACAAAAGAGAATATTGTAATAGCTAAACTTAAAGATAAAACGGGATTTAAATAAAAGTAACCTTTTAATTGATTAATTAATTGTACTGGAGAATTATTCTTATCGGCTAATTCTTTAAATTCTTTATTATCATTAACGTATCAGTAGTAGCTAAACCCTATAGTTATAAGAATAATAAAAGCATTTAAATTACTTACAGAATATTGGATTAAGTAGAAAATAAAGGCTTGTATAGACTCTACGCTATTAATACTTAGAGCCAGTAAAATAAACCCTACATGAGAAATTGTACTATAGGCAAATAGTCTTTTTATTCTAAATTGAGTTAAACCTACTACTGTACCAACAATCAATGAAAGTAAAGAACTTACTAATAAACTAGTAGTTCAACTAAACTGGAAATTAAATAAAGAATTACTAGTATAATGCACTAATTCCAGTAGTAAAATAAAGATAGATATTTTAGACACAATAGCAACAAAAGTTGTAACTATTGTTGGGATAGCGTCATATACATCCGGAGATCAGAAATGGAATGGAGCTGCACTTACTTTAAACAGGAAACCTACACTAAATATAAGTAAAGCAAAGTTTATATAGTAAGATTTATATCAGTATAATACACTAGCATCACTGTTTTCTAAATCACTTATACTAGTTATTACATATATTCCATCTAAATTAGTTGTACCTGAATTAGCGTATAGTAAACTTGTACCTAGTAAAATAAAACAAGAACTCAATCCACCTAATAAGAAATAAGTTAAACCACCAGAAGTAGCTTGTTCTGAATTTCTATATAATGTACTAAGTAAGTACAATCCGTAACTTTGCAATTCTATAGAAATAAAAATAGAAACTAAATCACTTGTAGATACTAAGAATATGGCACCGCTTATTATAAACAATAATATTAGAGGATACTCAATTATTTTAAATTGTTCTCCCATTTTATTTATAATTTGCTTTTCATTAAATTTAAAGTTGTATAAAAATAAACTACTTATAGAAGAATATTCTGCTATTCAGATTCTTCTAGGGTAAAACCCAGTAACTTGTAGTATAACTGCACTTATTAAAAAAATAAATAAATGGAAAACATGTGTGGTACTTGTAGCATGAAATAAACCCCCAAATAAACCAATTCCAGTATCTAAATTTGTTAGGTATAATGTACCTAATACTAAAATAGAACTGTAAAGTAAAGCAATAATGGCAACTCTGCTATATAATATAGATTTATCTCGTCTACTTGTGACAGCATTTGAAAAAAGTATTAAAATTATGGAAAAAATAATCACTTAAAGACTAAAAGTTTTGAACTTTTAACTGTGATAAGACCCTTGTTTATACGTACTTATCCGTCTTCCATGCTTTGCAAAAAAAAAAGACGGGTAATTAAGAGTAGAGAAAATAGGTAATATCATATGCTTTACCTAACTTAAGCTAAGTCTTCCTTTTTTATCGTAATGTTATTTACTGCCAATGCTTGTATATATATGTTGCACACGACTACTATACCTGTGTTATTATATTACTATATTTATCCTTTTTATTTTTAACACATAGCGTAAAAATAGTAAAGATAATAGGTAATAAAATAAGCCGGGAGGGAAAATTGAATTCCCATTCTTAATGCATGAAATTAATGTTCTAACCAATTAAACTATCCTGGCTTTTATAAAAGATATTATAGGGTGAATACCCTGACTTGAACAGGGAACCGACTGTGCCACATACAGATGTTCTACCGATTGAACTATATTCACCGGAAATAAATATCACAAAATATAACATGTCTGTTTTTTATTTTTCTTTCCCTCTCGCAAAGGACTACGTGGGGGAGTGCTCTTATTTCAAAAATAAGAAAGAAGAGGGATGACATAATAAATATACATTATGTTGGAGTGATTCGAACACTCAATGGTAAATACCAAAAATTTATGACTTGCCGATTAGTCTACAACATATCATAATTAAGTTATGTTTATCTTTTTTATTTATTTCACTTTTTTTATTTACCACCTTTTTATTTTCGTTTTCAAGTAAATATGAAGAAATAAAGGTGGTGCCATTGACTACGTCAAAGCATTTTGGCTTTGCCACTTTAAAATAAAAGTTTAATATTAAATTATAAGGTAGATCCGACTTGAACGGATAAAATTAAAAATCAAATAGTCCTAAGCTATTCATGTCTACCAATTCCATCACTACCTTAATTATCTGCTCGAAATAAGATTTGAACTTATAACCTAAACATCTTCAGAGTTTCGCTCTACCAATTGAGCTATCCGAGCTCAGAATTAAAACTTTTTATTTAATAAAATTTATAGAGCCAAAGCTCTTTTAAGATTTGGAGACATCAGGACTCGATCCTGAAATAACGATATGCAAAATCGCAGTTTTACCAATTAAACTATGTCCCCTTTTTCTTGATATAACCAAGAAAAACCTTATTAATTAAGAAATTATCCGAAAGAGGACTTGAACCTCTATGATAAAAATCAACGAAACTTAAGCTCGTCCTGTCTACCAATTCCAGCACTCGGACTTAAATTAACTAAGGCCAGAGTGATTTGAACACTCATCTCAGCTGTCATGAGCAGCTTGCTTTACCAATTAAGCTATAGCCTTAACTGTTAATAATGCGGACAAAGGATTTGCACCAATATATGCTGGGCATGAGCCAGTTATGTTACTATTACATCAATCCGCTTTTTAAGCAAGAGCTTAACTATAGCCTCAGGGGGACTCGAACCCCCGCGTGTAACGGTGAAAACGTCATGTCTTAACCACTTGACTATAAGGCCTTAGATTTATATAGCAAAATACAAAAGTCCAGTGCAAGTATCGCACTTGCTTCAGCTGGTTACAAAACAGCTACATTACTTTTATGCTAACCAGACTGGATAACTATATTGTTTAAGTAGTATTACTTTTGCTTTGCATTAGTTCCCCTATAATAAGGTTTTGCTATTGACGTAGTCAAAAGCATGAGTTGAGCCGATATCCGTTACATTTAGTTATATATTAAAATTAGTACTTTATGCCTAAAAACATTAAAATTCTTTCAACTAAAGCCTATTAATTGTAAAAATAAAAATTTTATTTTACAAAAGCGTAGTGTTCTGCTACGTATATTTAAGAATATATTAAAGTATATTTCGTACCTAGATGCCTTCAGCACTTATCTTTAACTAACTTAGCGTTCCTGCCGTGCCTGTGTTATGTATTTACTTAAGTGAAAGTAATATCCATGACCTTAACTATATTTTAGATATAATTATATTAATATTTGGCGCACAAACAACAGGTAAACCATAGGTTAATATTCCCAGCTCCTTTCGTACGAGGGGACTAACTTTATTTTATTCTAATTTCCTCTAGAAGATAGAAACCATACTGTCTCACGACGTATTTAACCCAGCTCGTGTAACTTTTTAATCGACGAACAGTCGAACCTTTCTCGTCTCCTGCATTCGAGTGGATAAGTCAAGCCGACATCGAGGTGCCAAACTGCGCACTCAATTTGTACTCTCTGGCGCAATTAGCCTGTTATCCCTAGCGTAGCTTTTTCAAAAATCCAAGACCTTTCCTTTCTGCGTCTTGTGATCATATGCCCCGCTTACGCGACTGAAAGACGTGTAAGTCAAACAGTAAAGCAAGATTAAGCCATTAAACTTGACAAGTAATTAACATAATTATATTATTAGTGTATCTACACACGCTATTAAAACAATAACGTACTAATAATATAACTCAAAACCTTAGAGAAACTCTTAAGAATTTTATTACCACTATTTTCCAGATAGTTAAAATCTTACTTAAATAAAAAAATTTTTAGTTCTAACTTAATAGATATATAGGCGAATTAGTATAGCTTTAGCTATACCGAATTAAAAAATAACCTAATAAATACAAAGAATTTGTATTTAGTTGTTATAACATTGTTATAACAAATTACAGGAATTAAATTTGGATACACCCAGGTACTTTTTATGGGATCTGTGCCCCGCATAAACTGCCTCCTAGTCATTGTTCCCCTATGTTCTTATTAAGGAAAGGGGTTGATTATCAAATCAGATTTAGATCTGATTTTCACAAACGGATCACTCCGCGAATATGATAAACTAAATAAAGGTGTTCCACTTGTTGTCAAGTTCCCTCTCGGGGACTACCTTTTACTCTAAGATCGTTCAATCATATCCAATAACTAGCAACAGTAAAGCTGCATAGGGTCTTCTCGTCTAACTAGAGGTAAACTGTATCTGCACAGTTATTCCAATTTCACTGAGCCAATCATTGAGACAGCTGTTGTATCGTTAAATCATTCATGCAAAGACCGCATTTAACGGCCAAGGTATTCCGCTACCTTAGGACCCTCATTGTAAGGCCGCCATTGATCGGGATTTACCTTCAAAGCCAAGTTTGTATTAGTCAACTTAGCAAATCCGTTAGCCAGCCGACATAGGGCAGAAATCACACTCAATACTTTGATTTATTATCTTGGGCAAAGTGCTTTGTTTTAATTAAACAGTCGTACAACATTATTCCATGCTTCCTCTTCATTACCTGATATTAATCAGGAGGAATGGCTCTCCTTATTCCGAAGTTACGGTAGTCAATTTGCCGAGTTCCTTAATGATTGTTCACTCAAACGCCTTCGTATACTCTACTAGCTTACTTGGGGTAGTATTTAGGTACGGTTTATTTTACTTATAAGAAATTTTCTTATAATATTACAGTTTTTCCTGAACCTTTTTCACTTCATGGCATAGCCAAGAAAAGGTTGTGACTATGTAATCAAGATTTGCTCATCGTTTAAACCTTTTGGTTTATAAACTTAGAGGCCGTTACTTTATAAAATCCATAAGCTTTAGGCGAGGATTTCTCCTTTTTCGTTACTCATGTCAGCATTCTCTCTTGGGTTATCTTATAATAATTATTTTATGTATTTTTTATTCTTAAAAAGAATAAATCTAAGATTTACCCAACGTTCTGCTACCCCATTAAATATAATAATGTTACATTATTACTATTTATGGACAAGGTGTCGGTATATTGTTTAGATCCGTTATATTTTCGGTGCAACTATCCTTATAAAACTTAATTTACTAAACCAGTGCTCTGTTACGAGATCTTCAAAAAATGGACCGCTTCTAAGCCTATTTCCTAGTCGTATTAGATAGAAACCTCCTTAATTTCACTTAACTATAATTTTGGAACCTTAACTCTTGTTCTGGGCTGTTTCCCTCTAGACATACAACCTTATCGTACTATGTCCGATTATTCAATATTCATCTTAGCCCTTCCGAGTGCGAATACTCACCGATAAAACCTTCACGGTTGCCCGATATATGTAAAGCTATCTCCTTATTACGCCATGGCAATAAAAAAATAAAGTTACCTGAGATCACAGTTCTGTACCTGCTATGATGTTGCGCTACGCGCTTGAATTACCTACTTATATAGGTTTCGCAGAAAACCAGCTATCCTAGTCAGTTTTGTCTTTCACTAACTTACCACAGTTCCTCGGATATCTTTACAACGATAACCCGTTCGGGCCTTTATAGCCCTGACTGTAGTAAGATCACTAGGCTTCGGGTCTAATTCTAGATACTTATCATTTTTTCATAATTGGTTTATCTTAGCATTGCTGCTCGCATCTAACATTAACTTGCTGACCCATTATGCAAAAGGTACGCTCTGACTTTTTTATTTAAAATTTACTTGAGCTGCTTATAAAACTACTATTTCAAACCTTTCCTTCACAGTACTATACGCTATCGCTTATATATTATATTTAGCCTTAGAGGAAGGTTCCCCTTAATATTCAAACAGTTTTTGTCCGTTTTACTTATTTAATATACATACTTTTAAGCATTATCCTGCCTGAGTATAATATATTTAGGCTATTCTACTTTCATTCACACTAATCATAGAATCTCATTTGATTTCTTTTCCTAAAGTTACTAAGATATTTCAATTCACTTCGTTTATTACTGAATTTCTCTAAGAGTTTTTGTGTTCATAATAAAACACAAATTCAAGCTCTTTAATATATAGCTAGGTTTCCCTAATAGTTTCTTTATATACTTTCTTATACTACAATATTTGTAGTATATTAATGTATCCTTAGATATCTAACTCATCACTAATATATTGCAACATATATTAGGTAAATCAGGTTACTTAGATTCGAACTAAGAAGATCTTTGACCCAAACAAAGCGTCCAACCATTAGACTTTAACCTGTATTATAAGCATATATGAAATACACTTAACACTTCAGAGAGCATGGGATTCGAACCCATGAAAACTATTCATTTTAACTAGTTTCAAGCTAGTCGCTTTAAACCACTCAGCCAACTCTCTTTCTATTGTGTGCAGAGCAAAGGCTCTTTTTCTTATTATACCTTTATCTTCATTCCCTCTTAATTAGTAATCTCCTCTTCTTTATGGAAGAAAGCACCCCTCTTCCTTTTAAATAAAGCATGAGAGTTAAAGCTAATCAAACAAGGGCAACAAGGTAAATTACACGGACAATAAGACCAAACAATAAGAAGATGATTCCTCAGAGAATTGAACTCCGAACATATCCTTATCAAGAACACGCTTTACCAATTAAGCTAAGGAACCTTATCTAATAGATAAATAGTATAAGTTTATCTTTTATAATTCCTCAAGAGCACTCAGACTTGAACTGAGTATGTGAAGTTTGAAGCTTCATGTTTTACCAATTAAACTATGCTCTTTTATTACTTATTTTTCATTTAATGTCTTATCCCCTTATTCTTACTCATTCCCTCTCTCTTTTTAACAAGAGAGCACCCCCCCCCACTTTTATTTGAAGAAGGTGGAGGGGCAGGGGGCGATGGAATAATAGATAAAATATAAAAATGAAAATAAATAAGATAGAAAAAACGGAAAAGAGATGATTCGAACATCCAGGTGCGTTGCACAATATTTAGCAAATATCTCGCCCTACCTATAGCAACTTTTCCTTAATGTAAGTATGGTAATTACATTTTTAATACGGCCAGCCGAATTCGAATCGGCACAATTTGTTTGGAAGACAAAAGGTCTACCATTAACCTATAGCCGTTTATATTAAATAATATTACTTAAGACCTGTGGGATTCGAACCCACATGCCAAAGATTAAAAGTCTCGTATTTTGCCATTAAACTAAGGTCTCTATGTATATAAAATTATACATTTAGTGGCAAAGCCAATATGCGTATCTATTATAATTTACTTATAAATATACGAGTTATAAATAAACGAACAAATCTAGGTAAGATGTATTTTGAAAATACATATATTAATACTACAAGTAATGCAAAAGCAAAAGTTACTTGGTTTACAAAGTAAAATGGAACTAATTGTGGCATATTTTTTTTTTTATTTAGTTAAATGTAATAAATTATCACATTGTAGCCTATCTAAAGGCTAAAGTTTTAAAGGCTAAAGATAGTTATCGTAATAACTTCCATTTTTTTTTCTTATTATTAAAAAAAAATTAAGATCCTCAGTAGTATATTGATACAAATAAGAATAGTCATACAACATCTACAAAGTGTCAGTAAAGTATACTAGATTCTAACCCTAAGTGGTGGTTTTCTGTTTGATGGTATGCAAGTACACGTCATAAACCTACCGCGATAAAGGCTGTACCAATCATAACGTGAATTCCGTGGAAACCTGTTCCGAAGTAGAAACATGAACCAAAAGCACCGTCACTTATAGTAAATGAAGAAACAGTATATTCTACACCTTGGAATATAGTAAACACTACAGCTAATAGCACAGTAGCTACTAATCCGTATAATGTTCCACTTCTATTTCCTTGTATTAAAGAGTGGTGAGCGTATGTAACAGTAACTCCAGATGATAATAATATTACAGTATTAAGTAAAGGTAATTCAAATGGATTTATAGCATCTATACCCATTGGAGGTCATTGGGCACCTAATTCTACAGTAGGAGATAATGCACTGTGGAAGAAAGCTCAGAATATAGCTAAGAAAAATAAAGCTTCACTTACTATAAATAAAGCAACACCCATATTTAACCCTCTTTGTACGGCTAAAGTATGATTTCCTAAGTATGTACCTTCACTTATAACATCACGTCATCAGAATGACATTGATAATATTACAGATATAAGGGCAAGGATTAATACATAGTCTGCTTGGCTAAAACCGTGGAATGTGGATACTGCACTAGTTGTTAAAGTTAAAAGTGCAATGCAAGTGTACAAAGGTCAAGGTGAAGGTGACACTAAGTGGAAAGGATGACCTTGAAAATTACTTCTTGTAAGTTGAGACATTACAAATAAAAAGTTTTTTTTCTAACATATCTAATGGCCAAGGCCAAATTAGCGTAAATACAATATATAATTAAAATTTCTCCTCGCTACTTATTTTTTTTTGAAAAAAAAAATATAGCCAAAACAAAGTTATTTAATGTTTTAAGGAATAGGTGACTTGAACACCTAACCTGCCGTGTGTAAAACGGATGCTCTACCATTGAGCTAATTCCTTTATGATATTTATAAGTTTTAATTTGGTCTAGCTCACGCCATTTATATCTTCTTCTTGCAAAGCATGGAAAATATATAAAACGCATTTTGGCCTTGACACTAAACTAAAAATATCTTTTCTACTTAAATACTAGAATATATTAAAGAAGAAACGGAGTAATGTAAACCATCTAGTACTGGAGCAGGGTATACACCAAGCACCACAGTAAATACCACTAAAGTAAGTAATATAAAGAATTCACGTTTGTTTATGTCATTTATATTTGCTTCAAAGAATTTACTGAATGATCCTCCGAAGGCTATTCTATTAAACATATATATAGTATATGCGGCAGATAATACTATTGAAGAGCTAGCTAAAGCACCTAATAGAGGTAATCTTTCGAAAGTACCATATAAAGATAAGAATTCTCCTACAAAATTTAAAGTTAAAGGTGTACCTGCGTTACCTAAACAAAGTATAAAGAATAAAATAGAAAATAAAGGCATTACTTGTGCGACACCTCTATATAAACTTATAGATCTAGTACCAGATCTGTCATACAGCACTCCACCTACACAGATAAATAGACCACTTGAAACAAAACCGTGAGCTAACCCTAAAGCTATACCACCTTCTATTCCCTGTATTGTGTTACTAAACACACCAATAAGATATACTGCTGCGTGTGATACAGAACTATAAGCAATAAGTTCTTTAACATCTATTGTTCTCAATGTACTAAAACTCGCATAGAATATAGTTATAACACCAATAAGGTATATTATATATGTATAGTCCATAGAAGCTTTAGGTAATAGAGGTAATATAAGTCTGAAGATTCCATATAAACTTAATTTTAAAACAATTGCCGCTAATATAATACTACCACCTAAAGGTGATTCAACGTGAGCTTTTAATAATCAAGTATTCAAGAATATTGTAGGTGTTTTTACTGCAAATGCTATAAATATACCATAAAACAAGAATAATTGTGTAGAGTAGTTGAAATTGGTTTTATATAAAGCATCGAAGTCAGTTGTTCCCATTATAGAAGACATGGTTAAAATAGATAATAGTAAAAACAATGATCCAAATAATGTATATAAGAATAAGTAGAAACTTGCTCTTACTTTATTACTTGATCCAAATAATCCTATTAATATAAATAATGGAGGTAAGATACTTTCGAAAAAGATGTAGAACAATAAGATATCTAATACTAAGAAAACTGCAAGTAATAAAGTTTCCAATAGTAAAATAATAATAACGTAAGATCTTACGTTATGATTAATTGAATTTCAATTACTTAATAAAGCTACGGGAGTTATTATAGTAGTTAATAAAACAAAGTATATAGATAAACCATCTAAACCTAAATATAAATCAAAGTAGCTAATTTGATGATATTCTTGGACAAATTGGAATTGATTAATACTAAAGTCAAACATAATGAAGATAACTAATGAAATTAAAAGATTAACTATTGATGTAAATAAAGCAATAATTTTTATGTGCTTTATGTTCTTTCCCCCTTGCGAAGCATTAGGGGAATAGGGACTTATATCATAAGTCATACTAGCTGATATAGTGAAAATACCCAAAACAGGTACTAATAAAAGAAGTGTTAATAACATTTTAAAATAAATAAAAAAAAACTAATTTCCCGTCAGATCTCTTTTTGCTCTTTTTCCGGATCCCTTTTCTTCTAAGAAGAAACTGTATGGGGAAAGATAAATATAAATTCAAAGCAGAAATCTTTAATAACACTCGATAAAGCTATCAAGTAACTGGCTACTTTAATAGTTGAACATACGGGTCAGGCCAGATTCGAACCGACACCTTCTTCCGTGACAAGGAAGCTCCCTACCAATTAGGATACTGACCCTTAAATTTTATATTTTTATCTCCTACCATACTTACGCCATTTATGTTATACACATAAACTTTGCTTTTCGATTCCCTTTTCCCCACATAGTGGGAAAAAAGAAAAGGAAATAATATAATAAAAATTTACTTAGTTTTTTTGTTTTATTGTTATAACAATAGCACCAACCATGGCTAATAATAAGATAATAGACGTTAATATTAGTCAGATACTATAACTTGTATACATAATATTACCTATACTTGTTATATGGCTAGTTTCGGATAAGTTACCGTCTCATAATTTACTAGTTACGTAATAAATTTTATCGTTAGACGCTTCACCAGCGTTTAATTTAAGTATCTTTAGTAAAAAATCGCTGTAATTTTGTCATATTTGATCTAGAGTAGTTGTCATACTTAGATTATAACTTTTAACTTCCGCAATACTATAAGGTAATATCTCATATATAGGGAAATTGAAAGAAATAGATATAAATATAGCCAATACTATACTGTTTCTAGTATTACTCACCAATTCACTTACTCTTACATTAATTAACATTAAAATAAATAGGAAAAGTATAGATACTGCACCTACGTAGACTAATAAGTAAGATAAACCGATAAAGTTTAAACCTAGTATCATAAGATACGAAGCAATACTTAAAAACAGACCGATTAAAAATAAAACAGATAAAACAGGATTTTTAATAATTATAACTAGTATCCCACACAAAACTGCAAGAACTGAAATAATGTCTAAAACTTCTACTTTAAAACCACTAGTAAATGTTTCATTTAAAAAATAAATATTATTCATAGATTTATTTGAATTTTCCTCAAGGTTTTTCTAACTGACGAAAAACTATAAATTGGTTAGCTTTAATCAAATATATTAAAGTGAGGTTTTATAAAAAAAGCGAAGCAAGGGCATATTTTTATATAAAAAAATATAAAGCCTTGCTCTGCGATTCCTTTTCCCCACTATGTGGGGAAAAAGAAAAGGAAAGAAAAGATTATGTTTTTTTCTTTCTTCTGTCTTCTTGAAATGGTGCTTTTGACAACGTCAATGGCAAGGAGTGTGGTATATTAAGGGAATTATGTCATGACCATAACCTCGTGAAAGTCAAAGCATTTTGGCTTTGCCACTAGAGTATTAAAGATTTAAACGTGTGCAAGATTTGAACCTGCAGATATGTGTCCGTAGCACAACGTTTTACCATTAAACTAACACGTCTTAAGCCCTTAAGATGAATCGAACATCTATCAAAATATTAACAGTATTCCGCTCTACCGTTGAGCTACAAAGGCTAACAAATAAAAGAATATTTTATTTTTCTTTCCTCCGATATTCCTTTTAATAATAAAAGGGAAAATTAGAGTATGGAAAAAGGGAAAAATAGGAAGAAAAGGAATTGAACCTTCGATTGCGCTAGCAATTGAGTTTACAGCTCAACCCGTCATACCAACAAACGGGACCTTCCTGGAAAGATATATATAATTTTCAGATTAACACGAAACCTATATATATCTAACATTCTTATTGTTAATTATTAATCAATCCCGTGCAACTTCCGCTACACGAACCGTATTTCGACTTAACACCAATTAAAGTCACGCATACGAAGATCCTTTATAAGTAAAACTAGAAAAACCTATCTAGAATGATAAATATAAAAACCAAACTTATTGCGCACACTAATTTCGGCGCCTGACGAGTAGTTAGTACCTATCTGAGATTAAATCCACCGTGACGTGGTGATTCACGATTACTAGTAATTCCTTATTCATGTAGTCGAATTTCAGACTACAATCCTTATTTTATCCTATTTTATTAGATTAGTTTAAACTCACGTTTTTACATCATTTTGTATAGGCATATGTGGCACGTCTATCGCCCACAATATTAAGGCCATGATGACTTGTCTTGATCCCTGTTATCATTACCATTATAAGTGGTGAACTGCTTTATCAATATAATCTCCCATACTTCTTATTTCATAAATAAGGAGAAAGGCAAATAAAGCAAGGGTTTCCGTTAATTTAATGGAATTAACCAATATCTCACGACATTAACTGAAGACAGCCGTGCAACGCTTGTAATATCCCTGGCTTTGCCACGAGATAATATTCAAATTGTGGTAAGGTTTTTCGCGTAACTACGAATTAAATAACATACTTCACTACTGGTTTCAGAAACGGTCTAATGATTTCAGTTCCTGCGTTGCCACATTACTCTTGAGGTGGAATGCTTACACTTTCATTTATAGGTCAAAAATATCTAACCTATGACATTCATCATTGTCTGCAAAGACTACTAGGGTATCTAATCCTGTTCGTGACTCAATGCCTTCGTCCCTCAACGTCAGTTATTAGATAAAAGGTTGCTTTCGCCGTTACCCGTCCTCAAGATATCAACAAATTTCAACTCTACATCTCAAGTACTCCCCTTCTCATATTTAACTCTAGTATAAACGTATCTTATTAAAGACTAATTATACCGTCTAGGTACCCTTTAAACCTATTAAAGATGAATAACACTAGTCTTATACGTATTGCCGCGACTGCTGGCACGTAAATTGGTCAAGACATGTAGGTGGATAATTGTCATCATCAGTAATCCACCTAGAACTTTATTCGATTAAATCGATCTTATAACCTGTTCGTAGATATTTAGTGACTTGACGATGTCAGGCCACGATATCTCATGTATATATAGAAAATTCCTATATAAAACGACAATTCTTAGCAATTGTTGCTAAGATCGAGGTTAAAAGTAGCCGAAGCTATACATTCCCCCAAGTTGCTGGTTCAGCCGTTAGGCTATTGACCAATATTCCCCACTGCTGCACTTAACGTTTTGGGCTTTTTTCATACCCAATGTGATCGATCGACCTTTCAGCCTCGACTACGGAAGTCTTTAGCTAGTTAAGCCTTTAACCTTAACTATTACCTATCCGGAATATTTAGAATCCTCTTAAAGCAAAGAAATAACTTCTTCTTTCTCACATAAATATAAGTTTTAACTTATATTATGCTTTTATAGGGTATTTATGAATCGACCCTTCTCTAAGGCCGGCTAAAATATTATATACTCACCTGTACACCACTTTTAATGAAATTAAATAAATTTAATTAAATTAAACGTTCGATTAGCATGTGTCAAGCACTTGAATAGCGTTCATTCAGAGCCATCATCAAACTCTCACTTATCTGGTAAAATACCATTTTTCAGATATTTATACCATCACTAATACAATTTAACTTTTTATTAATTAAACTACAAAATATAATAAAGATCTTTCCCTTACTAGTACAGTTTTACTAGTAATAAATTAAAGAAATTTCTTTAATTTATTTTTATGGTTATCATTAAGCCGGGTCCTGTTTTAGTTATTAAACTTTAATAAGGCTAAACGCAAGGCTTGAAATTTCATTTACTTTTTTACTCTATTCTATACCCTTATCCCCTCTTGCTTCGCACCCCCACTACGTGGGGAAAAGGATAAGGCATAAAGAAGTAAAGCATATTTTACTATGCTTTATAGATCTAGCTAAAGCGATTACTTTAGTAATTTATAAAATATTTTCTGCACAATACCCTTAATTTTTATTAAACACTCATATATTATGTGCATATGTCTGAAACGCTCCGGACTTTCCTGTGCTAAGTTAGCACTTAACTATTGATAACACATAAGAAGTTTTGGCTTATTTTAAGAGAATTTTATTAGTGTAAGTCTAAAGCATCTTTAATATAGCTACTTGTTAACACAACAAAAACTTGAGCTTGTATAAAAGCAATACCTAATTCTAAACCTGAGAATGCTACAATGAAAGCTAAAGGTATTAATCCTAAGAAAAAGAATATCACTCCAGATGTCATTATATTATAAGTGAAACCTGCTAAAATATTTAATAACATGTGACCACTTAAAATATTTGCCCCTAATCTAAGCCCTAAAGAAACATTTCTAGATAAATATGAAATGAATTCAATTAAAACTAATAAAGGTAATAAAGCTAATGGACAACCTGCAGGCACTAATAATGAGAAGAATTCTAAACCGTGTTTTTGGAAACCTAATATAGTAGCACCTAATACTATAGTGAAACTTAAGGCAAATGTAAAGATAAAGTGACTTGTAGAGGCAAAACTGTATGGTATCATACCTATTAAGTTATTAACTAAAATAAAGATGAATAAGGTATATATAAAAGGGAAGTATATTTGACCTTTTCTAGCATTTATTTGGTTTGTTACAATACTGTGTATTGTAGCATATAAAGTTTCTTGGCTTATTGATCAGCTGTTACTTATAACTTTATTGTAGTTAGTAGCTAAAAGGTTCATAGATAAAATTAAGAAAGTACCTATAACTAAGTATAATCCTATGTTAGTTAAAGATATGTGTAAATTTCCTAATAATGGAGCGTCTAAACTTATTAAGTTTCTTATTTCAAACTGGTCTAGAGGACTTGTAGTATATGTAAATACGTTATTTAACATAATTATTGTTTATTTTTAATTTTTCATTGATAAATTTTATTTTATTGCCTCATGGTATAGCCAATAAAAGGGAGAAGGGGGTCATTAAGAAAAGGGGGAAGAGAAAAAAGAATACGATTAAATTAAAGGTATGTTTGTAGGTATTATTTCAAAACTATATAATATGCAAGGAACTAGTACTACTAGAGCTATTACTATAGGTAATAAAACAGTTCAACAGAAAGACATTAATTGATCGAAACGTATTCTAGGGAATGAGGCTCTAACTCATATGAAAACAAAAATCATAATACCTGATTTAACACCCAAGGCTAAACCATATAGTAATCCTTCAATTAAAGGACTTGAGTAGAATAAGCTATCATTGTGTACGTTATTTATATAATAGTCGAAGTCAAAATATTGTACTATAAAGAATAAAGATACATAATCATACAGGTAACCACCTAAGAATAAAATACTTGTTAATATACAGATTAACACAATACTTGCGTATTCGGCTAAGAAGAAGAAAACAAATATAACTGCCGCGTGTTCTGTCATGAACCCACTAACTAATTCCGATTCCGCTTCTGCTAAATCAAAAGGAGCTCTATTAGTTTCTGCTACAGCTCCTATAAAGAAAATTAGAAATACTGGGAATAAAGGTAGTATGAATCACACAGCTCTTTGTGCTTCTATATTAACAGTTAAATTCAAACTACCCGTTAACATTACTACAAGTAATATTGCAGAACTTAATATAAGTTCATAACTTATTAATTGTGCGGTACTTCTTAATGAACCTAAGAAAGCATATTTACTGTTCGCACTTCATCCTGCTAATAATATACCATATGTTGCTAGAGAAGAAACTGCTAGCATGTATAATATACCTAAATTAAAATCACTTAAACCAGTCCCGGGACCGTAAGGCACTACAAGATAACCTAATAATGCAAAAACTAAAGTTATAATGGGACCAAGAAAGAATAGACCCATGTTAGCTTGTGTAGGTGAAACATATTCTTTTAAAAGAAGTTTTAAAGCATCCGCAAAAGCTTGTAAAAGACCATAATATCCCACTATGTTAGGACCTAATCTTCTTTGCATACTTGCCATAGTTTTTCTTTCTGCAACAGTTACGTAAGCAACGGCTAATAATACGGGAACTGCCACAATTAAACTTTCCAACACAGATATTAAAGTTGGCATATATAACATTTTAGATAATTTAATATTGTTAATTTTAATTAATAGCCTATACACTTTAGTGTATATTTTTATAATTAAAAATTAATTTAAAAAGTATGTAATTTTTTTGCTCTTTTACTATAAACAAAAGAAATATCTTTGTACTTTATTTTTAAATTTACGCTTCGACTTTTTTTTATTTTTTTCCTTCTTCTTTGTGTAAGAAAAAAGGAGGTACTTCCTTCGATTAAGAAGAGAGGAGGAAGTGCTTTGCAAGGGTAATGTAAAATAATTAAATACCCTGTTATTGCCTTACAGTATATAGGGTTTAAATATTTTTAAGTTTTTATACGAAAACTCTTATCTAAGATTCGAACTTAGATCATAATATTAGAAGTATTATGCTCTTCCCTTGAGCTAATAAGAATGATAGGTAAAAAAACTTTTTACCCCTCTTTTCCTTTTCCCCACCACGTGGGTATGCGAAGCAAGAGAAGCAAGGGGGTATGAGTTTAATTACTTAACCTTTTATTACACGTGTATTTTATTAAGCAACGTATAATAATAAGAAAGCCATCATTAAAGCGAATAATCCTGTGGCTTCTGCAAAAGCAAAACCTAAAATAGCGTATGAGAATAATTGTCCTCTTAAAGAAGGGTTTCTAGCTACACCTAATATTAATGCACCAAAAACTACACCAATTCCTACTCCCGCTCCGATTAATCCTGTAGTTGCTAAACCTGTTCCGATGATTTTTGCTGCTTGTATCATTTTTTTTTCATATAGTTGTTAGTGAGAAAATCTCACATAATTTTAAAGGTAGCTTTTACTAGCCCTCAGACTAAACCTTTAGTAGATAATAACTTAGTAAAAGAGCAAATCATAATTGATCTACTCTTTACTTTGTTTTTCCTTTATACCTAAAAGAAGGTAAAGGATGCGCACGTAGCCTGTTTATTTTAGATTTCTAAGGACTAAGGAGGTATCGAACCCCGAATTTTCGATCTGCAATCAAAACGTAGAACCATCTACGGCTCAATCCTGATAAGTATGATATACTTATTTATTTGGCATTTTTATATGTTTTCAGTTCCCATAACCCTTTTTCCTTTAGGGAAAAAGGGGGATAAAAGGTTTTGCATACTTTTTTGTGAAAAAATAAAGCATGAGAAGATATAAGGGGCATAATTATAACGTTAAATTATTTATCTTTAACGTAATCAAAAGCACCAGACAACAATAAAAATTATTATCTACTACTTACTCAACCTTTTACACCTATAGCTCCATTACGATTTTTTGTACTGATATATGTGTGTTGTACATTTGATTTAAGATGACCTCTTAGTAATATTGCAGATAAACCTTTAAATGAAGAATCTACGTTTTTTAAACCTCCTTTTCATTTCATTTTAAATACAGATCTTGCGGCTGTAAGTCTTCTAGTAGCTCTTCCTTTAGCTTCGATACGAATACCTCTCATACTTAAGTGTTTTAAAGATTTTAAAACATACTTTTGTAAAGAAATTGCACGTGAGTTGCTTAATGGGCTTGCTTCTGGCGTTGTTTTTATTGTTTTTACCTTTATGTCTTCAGCATTCGTAAAAGTATCTAAAAGCAATGTATTTAGAGGATCATTAACATTATTTCTTAACATAGAAGTTATTTTGTCATTACGTATAATATTTACAAGTAAATCATTTTTGTTTAAGTAGTGGAAAATTTCAGCTGCTCTATAGAAGGCTGGTAACTGCACTTTATTTAAAGACGACTTTAATACTTTATATAGTCTATTATTTCTATCTTTCAATTTTAAAGCCACTGCTTGTGTATAAAGATCGCTATTTAAATGTAATTTTTTTAATTTAACTATGTTAAACTCCACTTTTTTCCCATAAATCTCCTCTGCTAGTTCTAATAGTTTATTAATAAAGCCATTACGGAATTTATTTTTGTTAAGTAATTTTCTTATTTTTAAGCTATTTAAATGTGCTGTGTAATATTTTTCATATACAGGCATTATTTCTTTAAACTGAGGATCAGGTAAAACAGGTGTAATTTTCTCACATAAGCTAATAAAAGTTTTATTTTTATATTCTTCTGAAATTAAGTTAAATATTACCATTTTATTTAATATTAGATATATATTATTTATGTTTTTTAAAACTAAATTTCTAAGATCTAAGTTTTGCACGAATTGTTTGCTACATCATTTTTTATAGTAGTGATTTTTACCAATTAAGTGTCAAAATTCTTTAAAGCTAAGTATTCTATTATAGGTAACTCTTACTTGTTTATGTTTGTTTTTATGTATGTTTCTTATTAAAGGTCTGGCTGGGTTATATAAGGCTCTAGACAATAAAGCGATAGCTCTATCTAAAAATAATCTTTCTGCGTTATGTATGTAAAAAGTTACAATGGCTTTATCATTACTGTGCTTTACTTCTCCTTTACCCACAAGTATTTTTTTAGTAGTCATACGTCTAATTTTTTTTTCCCTAGGTGAAAGAGGTAAATGTTTATTATTAGCTGAAGTTTTTTTTAGTTCGGAACTAAAATAACTTTTTAATAATTTCATCATAGCTAAATCAGCCACAGGTAAAGCTTTAATGTAGCTAGGGTTATAGTTATAAATACTATTGTATCATTCTTGTGCTGCCGGAGTGTAGTGTCTAGGTTTTCCACTATCGCTCTCTATGTGAGTTAAAGGTCTTACTGCCTTGATTGTTTTAACTTTTTTGCTAAATAAAACAGGCAAATTGCTTAAGTTTTCGTTTTCTGGCTTCGATATGTGTACAGCCTGGGCAAAATTTTTATTCAATATTTCTTGTTTATTAATAATTTAAATCGTGATATTTTTTAGGGTATTACTTACCCTGAGCTTAATCTGTATTAAATTAAGTCAATTTCATAGATATAATACCTATTATTACTTTATACCTTCTTTCCTGCCCTTCTTATAAGAGGAAGGGGAGAAGGTGTGCGCCTAGTTATATATAACTAAACCTACGCGAAAAACACATAGATACGTCACTAAATTAGTGCTATGTAACATTATAAAAATAATACGTTTTCTTTGCTTGCTATTAGCTTTTGCCTTTATTTTAAATAATGGAGGTGCTTCGCAAGAGAAAGACGTAAACATAATAATTTACTTTAGATTACTGTGACTTTGTTGAATAATTGCTTGTTCACTAACTATGTGTAATGGTAAAAAAGGCTTTATTTAAAAATATCTTCTCCTTTCCTCTTATCTTAAGATAAGGATATATTAACTATAATCTAAACTAAGATTAATATGTGATTAACCTGATTGCAGGCTTAATGTTATAAGCAAAGGCAAAATTTACGTAATTATGGCCAATATTTATTTGTAATGACTTTAACAAAGTTATGGTCACAGCACCCACACAATTAAGATTGTAAAGGTAAACTTACAAATGCGTGAGGTTTAGGTGGGCTTGTTAAAGCTCATTCTAATGAAATATAGCTTCTATTTAATAATACTTGTAAACTATCAGTATAGAATTGTGGAGTTAATCATGGGTATCTGCTTGTAGCTTTACCTTCTACTAATTGTACATACACAATATATAAGAATAATCAAGTAGCGATAACACTTATAATACTACCAAAACTACTTATAAGATTTCATCCTGCAAAAGCATCAGGATAATCACTAATTCTTCTAGGCATTCCTTGTAATCCTAAGAAATGTTGTGGGAAGAATGTAACGTTAACTCCTATGAATAAGATTCAGAAATGTACTTTACCTAACATTCTGTTGTAGTCTAAACCAAGTATTTTAGGTATTCAGAAGTATCATGCACTATATAATGCAAATACTGCACCCATACTTAAAACATAGTGGAAGTGAGCAACAACATAGTAAGTATCGTGGAATGCGATATCAAGTGAAGCGTTGGCTAAAACAACACCTGATAATCCCCCAATTGTGAACATAAATACGAAACCTAATGCAAATAACATTGAAGGTGTTAAGTGTATAGATCCTCCGTAACATGTAGCCAATCATGAGAATATTTTAATTCCAGTTGGAACCGCAATGATTAAAGTAGCGGCTGTGAAATATGCTCTTGTATCAACATCTAAACCAACAGTATACATGTGATGACTTCAAACAACAAATCCTAATACACCAATAGACATCATAGCATAAACCATACCTAAGTATCCGAACACGCTTTTGTTAGAACTTGCAGATACTACAGTACTTATTATACCGAATCCTGGGATAATTAATATATAAACTTCGGGGTGTCCGAAGAATCAGAATAAGTGTTGGTATAGTATAGGATCACCACCTCCAGCTGCTTCGAAGAATGATGTATTGAAATTTCTATCCGTTAATACCATTGTAATAGCACCAGCTAATACCGGTAATGATAGTAATAATAATACAGCTGTAACAACAACTGCTCATCCGAATAAAGCTAATTTGTGTAATCTTATACCTGGACTTCTCATGTTAAGTATAGTTGTTATAAAGTTAACTGCACCTAATAAACTACTAATACCCGATAAGTGTAAAGCAAAAATAGCTAAATCAACACTTGGTCCACTGTGACTTTGTACTCCACTTAATGGAGGGTAAAGTGTTCATCCAGTACCTGCACCATTTTCTATACCACTAGCAAATAAGAATAATAATAGGCTAGGAGGTAATAATCAGAAACTAATGTTATTAAGTCTAGGGAAGGCCATATCTGGTCCACCCACTAGTAATGGTAATAAGAAATTACCAAAACCTCCGATTAATGCTGGCATAACCATGAAGAAAATCATTAGTATGGCGTGAGCTGTTATTATACTATTGTATAATTGGTTATCTGCAATATATTGAACACCAGGTCCACTTAATTCTAATCTTATTAATACAGAAAAAGCTGTACCTAATAGTCCAGAGAATAAAGCAAAGATCAAGTATAATGTACCAATATCTTTAGCATTAGATGATCAGAATCATCTTTCTGTTCATAAAGATACGTCGCTTCTTAATACTGATACGTTAGATCCGTTAACGCTTTCTTTATTTGCAATTTTTGCAAATGCAAAAGGTTTTACGGGTAAAAGTTTAGATGCTGTTTGTCCTTCTTTACCTGCTATTGCACTGTTTGTATAGTACTCGATAAAGCTATTTTCTAATAAACTTATAGAAGGTACTATTATTAAGAAGTGAGCAAAGTATAATACAGTACTTATTTGACCAAATTCGATGAAAGGAGATTCAACGTGTTTAGCCCCTAATTGCATTAAAACTAAGAAGTTAGCTATAAATACGTAATAAGCAATTTTACTTAAAGGTCTGAATTGGATACCTCTGTATTTACTTACATCTGCGAAAGGCATTACTAATAAGATTAATATGGCAGCTATCATAGCGATAACTCCTAATAATTTGTTAGGTATTGATCTTAAAATAGCATAGAAAGGTAATAAGTATCATTCAGGTACTATAGCCGGAGGTGTTTGCATTGGGTTAGCTTTAACATAGTTTTCACTATCTCCTAAGGCATTAGGCATGAAGAATACGAATAAACTTAATACTATTATAAATACAAATATTGTAATTAAATCTTTAAATAAGAAGTAAGGGGCAAAAGTAATTCTATCGTAGTTAGCTCCGATACCTAAAGGGTTACCTGATCCAGCTTTATCGTGTAATGTAATCATGTGCATTAACACTAAGGCAGCTAAAACAAAAGGTAATACAAAATGTAAAGCAAAGAATCTGTTTAAAGTGGCGTTATTAACACTGAAACCACCTCAAATAAATTCAACAACATCTTGTCCTATTCAAGGTATAGCACTCATAAGGTTAGTAATAACTGTAGCTCCTCATAAAGACATTTGCCCGTATGGTAACACATATCCCAAGAAAGCGGTTACAATCATTAATAAAAATATAGCTATTCCTATTGTGTATACCATTGTTCTAGGTGCTCTGTATGACCCGTAGTATAGGTTTCTACCTATGTGGCAATAAACTAAAAAGAAGAAAGCTGAAGCAGTATTACTGTGTAAGTAACGTATTAATCATCCGTTATTTACATCACGCATTATGTGTTCTACTGAATTGAAAGCTTCTAATACACTCGGGTTATAGTGCATGGCTAAAGTTACTCCTGTTACTATTTGTATTATTAAACAAACGGCTAACAGTGAACCAAAGTTTCACATATAACTTAAGTTAATTGGTTGAGATGAATCGATTAAATATGAATTAACCAACTTTAATAATGGATCACTTTTTAAAAGCCTTATTTATGAATAAATAAGCTTTCTTATTAGATTTTAAGTGTAAAAGTAGTTTTAAAGGTACAAAAAGAATATATATATATAGACTAGTAATTTAAGTTTGTTTTTTTTTTCCAAAGAAATTCTTTGGGGACCACTGAAAGAATGTAATAAACTAAAAAAAAAAAAAAAATATAAAAAAAATTGTTATTT